>Ga0208086_1000314_pt1 | contig 14377 bp, 7 predicted proteins | sample LakMenEpi06Jul10_FD_150675 | JGI IMG/M metagenome (GOLD analysis project Ga0208086, IMG submission 150675) | Freshwater microbial communities from Lake Mendota, WI - 06JUL2010 deep hole epilimnion (SPAdes) | ecosystem: Environmental > Aquatic > Freshwater > Lake > Epilimnion/Euphotic zone ...
ACGACTCTCCATTGTTAACAACTTTCCCGGTGAAAATAGCTCTGAAGGTGGTTGCCGCTTGAGCCGGGCTCGCCACAGTGGCGGCTACAATGGCTACTAGAGCGCAGCGCCGACGGATTGAAGCAATCCTGGAGTTGTGATTGGTGGCCATCTGTTTCACGAGGTTTCTCAAAGCCGAGAAAGGCGTAATGCAGTTCTGCTGACTAAGCCCGAGGGCTACCGTAAAATTGCTTTGCCAATGGTTTCGCCAATGGGTTTAGTCCGATTCGCAAAGTTTGGCGCAGCTTACAGGCAGAGTCTTGATCCGTCCCGCTTGAGAGCTTCGTAATCAGTAGTTGCTTCGATTCGGTGAGCGTTTCCGCACGCATCCACGCTGCTCAGGCGGCGATCGCACCCCTGGCCGAGGCCCATACGGCCCGGGTGCAGCCGCGCCTGGAGCGGGTGTTGGCCGCCTTCGCCGCCGAGCGGGTGGGGGTGCAGCATTTCGCCTCAGTGAGCGGCTACGGCCATGGCGACCAGGGCCGGGAGGTGCTCGATCGGGTGTTCGCCCGGGTGCTGCAGGCCGAGGCCGCCGCCGTGCGCCTGCAGTTCGTGAGCGGCACCCACGCCATCGCCGCCGCCCTGTTCGGCGTGCTGCGGCCCGGTGATCGCCTGCTGGCCCTCACCGGCCGCCCCTACGACACCCTTGAGGAGGTGATCGGCATCCGCGGCACGGGCCAGGGCTCCCTGGCCGAGTTCGGCATCACCTATGCCGAGCTCGATCTGCTTCCCAATGGCGGTATCGACTGGGATGGGCTGGAGGACGCCCTGGCGCTGCCCACCCGCATGGTGCTGATCCAGCGCAGCTGCGGCTACAGCTGGCGGCCGTCCCTGCCGGTGGCCACGATCGGCCGGCTGGCGGAGCGGGTGAAGGCCCTGCAGCCCGGCTGCGTGGTGTTCGTGGACAACTGCTACGGCGAGCTGGTGCAGGAGGTGGAGCCCACGGCCGTCGGGGCCGACCTGATCGCCGGCTCGCTGATCAAGAACCTGGGCGGCACCATCGCCCCCACCGGCGGCTACCTGGCCGGCCGCGCCGAGCTGGTGGAGCAGGCCTGCTGCCGGCTCACGGCTCCTGGCATCGGCAGCGAAGGAGGCACCAGCTTCGATCTGAACCGGTTGCTGTTCCAGGGGCTGTTCCTGGCGCCGCAGATGGTGGCCGAGGCGCTGATCAGCAGCGAGCTGATTGCCCGCGTGTTCAGCGATCTGGGCTTTGCCGTGAACCCCCTGCCCGGCGGTGAGCGCAGCGACGTGATCCAGGCCGTGCGGCTGGGCAGTCCGGAGCGGCTCAGTGCGGTGTGCCGCGCCTTCCAGGCCGCCTCGCCGATCGGCTCCTATCTCGATCCAGTGCCGGCGCCGATGCCGGGCTACGCCAGCGATCTGGTGATGGCCGGCGGCACCTTCATCGACGGCAGCACCAGCGAGTTCACCGCCGACGCGCCCCTGCGCGAGCCCTTCGTGCTCTATGCCCAGGGCGGCACGCACCGCGCCCACGCGGCCCTCGCCCTGGAGCGGGCGCTGACGGCCCTGCTCGAATCCGGCCTCCTTCCGACAGACTGACGCCCATCGCTGCACCCAGCTCCACCGCCCATGGCGCTCCCGTTCCCCGCCGACTGCCGCTACACGGACAGTCATGAGTACCTGCGCCCCGATGGCGAGCGTTTCCGTCTCGGCATCAGCGCCTTTGCCGTCGACCAGCTGGGCGACATCGTGTTCGTGGAGCTGCCCGAGGTGGGTGCCGAGCTGCGCCAGGGGGCCAGCTTCGGCAGCGTGGAATCGGTGAAGGCGGTGGAAGATCTCCTGGCGCCGGTGAGCGGTGTGGTGGAGGCCCGCAACGAGGCCGTGCTGGCCAACCCTGAGGAACTCCAGAACGACCCTTACGGCGAGGGCTGGCTGCTGTTGGTCCGCCCCAGCGATCCCGCCCAGATCGAGGCGCTGATGGACGCCGACCAGTACGCGGCCCAGGTGCAGGGCCACTGATGGACAGCACGATCCCCACCGCCGCCCAGGCCGTGTCCGAGCGCCCTGGTTTCGCCTGTCGCCACCTCGGCCCCGGGCCGGTGGAGCAGGGGCGCATGCTCGCCGAGCTGGGCCTCGAGACCCTGGAGCAACTCGCCGCCCAGGTGGTGCCGGCCGACATCCTGCTCAGCCCCGAGCAGGCCTGCCAGGGCTTGCCCGAGCCCTGTGACGAGGCCACGGCCCTGGCGGAGCTGGCCGCCATCGCCGCCGGCAATCGCGTGGTGCGCAGCCTGATCGGCCAGGGGTACTACGACACGGCCACCCCGGCACTGCTGCAGCGCCACGTGTTCGAGAACCCCGCCTGGTACACCGCCTACACCCCTTACCAGGCCGAGATTGCCCAGGGCCGGCTGGAGGCCCTGCTCAACTTCCAGACTCTGATCAGCGAGCTCACCGGCCTGCCGATCAGCAACGCCTCCCTGCTCGATGAGGCCACGGCCGCCGCCGAGGCGATGGCCCTGGCCCGGGCCGTGGGCAGGAACCGCCAGGCCTGCCGCTTCCTGGTGGACCGCCAGGTGTTCCCCCAGACCCTGGCGGTGCTGCACACCCGGGCCGAGCCCCTGGGGATCGAGCTGGAGCTGGTGAATGCGGAAGAGCTGGCGCCCCAGGCGCTGCCGGAGGGGGCGTTTGGTCTGCTGCTGCAGCTGCCGGGGAACCGCGGCCGGCTCTGGAACCCCGAGCCCCTGCTCAGGGCCGCCGCGGACGCGGGGCTGGTGAGCGCGGTGGCGATCGATCCGCTGGCCCAGGTGCTGCTGGCGCCGGTGGGGGAGCTGGGTGCCGACATCGCCATCGGCAGCGCCCAGCGCTTCGGCGTGCCGATGGGCTTCGGCGGCCCCCATGCCGCCTTCTTCGCCACCCGCCCGGCCTTTCAGCGCCAGATCCCCGGCCGCCTGGTGGGCCAGAGCCGCGATGCCGAGGGCCAGCCGGCCCTGCGCCTCGCCCTGCAGACCCGCGAGCAACACATCCGTCGCGACAAGGCCACCAGCAACATCTGCACGGCCCAGGTGCTGCTGGCCGTGATGGCCAGCTTCTACGCCGTGCACCACGGCCCCGAGGGCCTCACCGCCATCGCTGCCAGGGTGGCCGCCCTGCGCCAGGCCCTGGCGGCCGGTCTGGTTGAACTGGGCCTCCAGCCTGAACCCGGCCCCGCCTTCGGCACCCTGGTGATTCCTTGCGGCGCCGAGGCCGGCCCTGGTCTGCTGCAGGCGGCCCTGGACGGTGGCTTCAACCTGCGCCCCCAGGCCGATGGCGTGGGCATCAGCCTCGATGAATGCAGCACCGCCGCTGAGCTGGAGCAGCTGCTCACGGCTCTCGCCCAGGCGCCGGCCACCTTGGCAGATCCATCCGCCCTCACCGCCGCTCTGGCCGCCTGCCGGGCCCAGCTGCAGGACGCCGGTGCCGGCGCGGATCGCGGCTGGCGGGAGGCCTGGGCCGAGGCTGGGGTGCCCCGCCGCCGGGGCCGCTGGCTGGGCCAGGAGGTGTTCCGGCGCTACCGCAGCGAAACCGAGCTGCTGCGCTACATCCAGCGGCTGGTGAGCCGGGATCTCTCGCTGGTGCACGGCATGATCCCCCTGGGCAGCTGCACGATGAAGCTCAACGCCGCCGCCGAACTGGCGCCGGTGAGCTGGCCGGCCTTCAGCCAGCTGCATCCCTTTGCCCCGGCCGATCAGACCCGGGGCTACCGCCAGCTGGCGGAGCAGCTGGAGGGCTGGCTGGCGGCGATCACCGGCTTTGCCGGCGTGTCGCTTCAGCCCAATGCCGGCTCCCAGGGGGAGTACGCAGGCCTGCTGGCGATCCGGGCCTGGCACCACAGCCGCGGCGATGTCCACCGCGACGTGTGCCTGATCCCCACCAGCGCCCACGGCACCAACCCGGCCAGTGCCGTGATGGCGGGGATGCGGGTGGTGGCGGTGGCCTGCGACGAGCAGGGCAACATCGATCTGGCCGACCTGGAGGCCAAGGCCGAGGCCCACGCCGCTGATCTGGCGGCGCTGATGGTCACCTACCCCTCCACCCATGGGGTGTTCGAGACCGCCATCCAGCGGATCTGCCGCTGCGTGCACGAGCACGGCGGCCAGGTGTACCTCGATGGCGCCAACCTCAATGCCCAGGTGTGCCTCGCCAAGCCGGGTGCCTATGGCGCCGACGTGTGCCATCTCAACCTGCACAAGACCTTCTGCATCCCCCACGGCGGCGGCGGCCCCGGGGTGGGTCCGATCGCCGTGGCGGCCCACCTGCTGCCCTTCCTGCCCGCGGCGGCCGTCGCTGCCGATGGATCGGTGGCGGGCTCGCCCGTGGGACCGGTGGCGGCGGCACCCCTGGGCAGCGCCTCGATCCTGCCGATCAGCTGGATGTACATCCGCATGATGGGCGGCCCGGGCCTGCGCCAGGCCAGCCAGCTGGCCCTGCTGGCCGCCAACCTGATCGCCGAGCGGCTCGACCCCCATTTCCCGGTGCTGTATCGCGGCGCGGGCGGGCGGGTGGCTCACGAATGCATCCTCGATCTGCGGCCGCTCAAGCGCAGCTGCGGCCTGGAGGTGGACGATCTGGCCAAGCGCCTGATGGACTACGGCTTCCATGCCCCCACCGTGAGCTGGCCGGTGGCCGGCACGGTGATGGTGGAACCCACCGAGAGTGAATCGCTGGCGGAGCTGGACCGCTTCTGTGCGGCCATGGTGGCCATCCGCGCCGAGGCCGCCGCGATCGAGCGGGGAGAGCTGGCCATGGAGGAGAGCCCCCTGCGCCAGGCGCCCCACACCCTGGCCGCCGTGACGGCGGACCACTGGCAGCGGCCCTACAGCCGCAGCCAGGCCGCCTTCCCCGCTGGGGAGGCCCAGCGGGCCGACAAGGTGTGGCCTGCGGTGGCCCGCATCGACAATGCCTACGGCGATCGCAATCTGGTGTGCACCTGCCCATCGGTGGAGGAGCTGGCAGTGTCCGAACTGTCCACTGCCACCCCGGTCGCCAGCGCGGCCTGAACGGCGATCCCGCAGACTGGCCAGGCCTGCAGAGGCAAGTCTCAGGATCTTTTTGGTTTTGAGCTCTTGCTTTTCCCGCAAAATCTGTTTCAACTGCAGCGCGGGGATTTGCTCTTGCGATCACCGTTCAGCCTCAAGCCTTCCGCTTGGCAGCTGATCCTTGATCCGGCTGGTTCGTTTTCTTGTGTGGGGACCATGAACGACGGCAACGCTGGCGGCCCCAAGGGCCCCGCCAACGACAACAACTCACCTTTGAGCACGCCTGCCAGCACTGGGTATAGCTCTGAATCCAGTGCCGGCACCAATGTGGTGCGTGTGCCTTTCGGTGTGCGTCGCCCTCGCCGCAGCCGTCCCCAGCGCCCCGATCACTGGGCCACCCTGGTGTTGCCCTTCCAGGTGATGGGCGGGAGTGATCCAACCCCCCCTCAGGCGGCCTGATCCAGCCGCCAGTCGATCAGGGCCTTCACGTCCGCCAGGGAGCTTGGCGGCGTGCTGAAGCCATCCGCCATGCCTGAATTGCGCGCTTTGGAGGCGAGCAGTTTCACGCTCCAGCCCAGGTGCCGGTCCTGGCTCAGCTGGTAGCCGCGGTAGTGGATTGGAGTGCCCAGGCCCATGGGCTGTGGTGAAGGAAGGATTCGTAGAGCCCGGCAGCGGCCAGAGCCTGGCGAATGCTCCGGATTTCTTCGGTTTTGTGTGACGCGTTGTTGCGAGCCAGGGGTCGGCCTGCAGCAACGCGTCAGTAGTTGGCGCCGCTGCGGCGCTGGTGCACCGCCGTGACGCTCTCGGCATCGAGCAGACCGCCCTGCTCCACCTGGGCGTAGAGCAGCCAGTGGTCGCCGCATTCCATCCGCTGCTGCACCCGGGCCTCCAGCCAGGCCAGGGCCTCCGGCAGGATCGGTTGGCCGGCAGGGCTGCGCTCCAGCTCCAGGCCGGCGAAGCGGTCGGCGCCGGGGGCGAAGGGCTTGAGGAACTGCTTCATCGGCCCGCCCTCGCGGCCGGCGGCCAGCACGTTGAGGGCGAAGTGATCACCCACGTGCAACAGGGCCTCCACGGCCCGGTCCTTGGCCACGGCCACCGTGAACCCCGGCGGCGTGAAGCTGGCCTGGCTCACCCAGCTGGCCACCATGGCGCCGCTGAGGCGGCTCTCGCCCGCTCCCTTCTCTGTGGTGAGCACGCAAAGCGACCCCACCACCCGGCCGAGGGCCTGGAGGGCCGGGCCGGTTCGGCTCTCGCTGAGGCCGCCTGCAGCCGTCCGCCGCTCCTGGCGCCGCTGGGCGGCCTTGAGCTGGCGGCCCAGGGCGGTGCCGGTTTCCTCGATGGTTTTGATCGTGGCTGCATCGGGGCTGAACTTCACCTTGATCGGCTCAAAGGCGAAGCTGAAGCCACCATCGCGCAGCTTGCTCTCCAGCAGATCCAGGGCTTCGCCGCTCCAACCGAAGCTGCCGAACACGCCCACGGGCTTGGCCCGATCCCCCTCGGCGAGCACGGTGCCCAGGGCTGACACGATCGGCGTGGGGGCATGGCCCCCCAAGGTGGGGGAGCCGATCAGCAGGGCATCGCACCCGTGGATCGCCGCCAGCAGCTGCTCGGGTGGCGTGAACTCACAGTTGATGCTCTCCACCCGCACGCCGGTGCGCGAGATCCCCTGGGCCAGGGCGTCGGCGATGGCGGCGGTGTTGCCGTAGGCGCTGGCGAACAGCAGCGCCACCGACTGGCTGGCGCGCTCGGTGCTCTCGCCCCAGCGGCGGTAGTCGGCCAGCAGGCTGCGCCAGCTCTGGGCGATGGCGGGACCGTGGCCCGGGGCAATCGTGCGGATGTCGATCTCCTCGAGCCGATCCACCACCGCCTCCACCGGGCGGGCCATCGGCGCCATCAGGCAGTCGTAGAAGTAGCGGCGGTCTTCTTCGGTGCTGCTGCGGTTGGCCTCGGCCCAGGCTTCGCTGCAGAGGTGGGCGGCGAAGAACTTGCCGCTCATCAGCAGGCCCGTGCTCTCTTCAAAGGCCATCAGGCCGCCGGGCCAGCGGGGCGTGGGCACCGGGATCAGCCGCAGCACGTGGCCATGGCCCAGGGGCCGGCTGGCCTCCTGTTTCACCACGTCGATCGGCGGCAGGGGCGGGATCGCCGGGGCCTGTGGAGCTGCTTCGGCAGCGGCGTTGCTGGCCTCGCCGGGTTTCTGGGGCTTTTGCTGGCTCCAGAGCTCCGTGAGCAGCTTGGCGCCGGTGTTGGAGGCCACCAGCATCAGCGCCGGCCAGCGCGCCGCCAGCTGGCGGAGCAGGGCCACCCGGTTGGGGTTGACGTGACCGACCACCACCTTGAGGGCAGCCTCGGCGGGGATCAGCGCCGCCAGCTGCTCCAGGTAGGGCTCGGCGAACGAAGCTCCGGGCGGGTGCACGAGCACAGGTGGCAGCGCATGGCCATCGGGGTGCTGGTCGCTGGCTGTGGTGCCGCCCAGGAAGAGAAAGCTGTTGGCCGTGGTGCCGCGCTCCAGTCCGTACTCCACCTCGAAGCGCAGCCGCTGCGGGCTCAGGCCCCGCAGGCAGAGAAGCCCCTCGTCGAGCGGAATCCGGATCACCTGGCGGTCGCTGGAGATCGCCGGTGCGGCAGCGGCGGCGGCCATCAGTAGTGGTTGCCCACCTTGCGGTGGTGCACGGCGGTGGTGGCCTCGGTGTCGGCGACGTTGCCCTCCTCCACCTCGGCGTAGATGATCCAGTGGTCGGGTCCCTCCAGCCGCTGGGCCACGCGGCAGCCCAGGTAGGCCAGGGCATCGCCCAGCACGGGTCCGCCGGCGGCGGCGCCATCGAGGGTGCTGACGCCGGCGAAGCGGTCGGCACCGGGGGGGAAGCGCTTGAGGAAATGGCGCAGCAGCTGCTGGTGGTTGTCCTCGCGCAGGATGTTGAGCACGAAGCGATCGCCCACCTGCAGTAACGCCTCGATGGCGCGGTCTTTCGCCACGGCCACGGTGATCCCCGGCGGCTCAAAGCTGGCCTGGCTCACCCAGCTGGCCACCATGGCGCCGCTTCTGGTGCCGCCCTCACCATCGCTTTGGCGGGCGGTCACCACATAGAGGCCGCCGCTCAGGCGCCCGAGTGCCTTGTCGAGATCGCCGTCGAGCGCCTTCATCGCCGCGATCGTCTTGGCCTTGGTGAGCAGCTGGCCCAGGTCGGTGCCGGCCTCCTCGCAGCGCTGGTAGTCGCCCGTCTGGGGTGCCTGGCGGATGCGCAGCGGCTCGAAGGCGCTCTTCTGGCCCAGGCCGCGCAGCTGGCCGGCCACAGTGTCGATCGGCTCATCGTTGCCGCCGAAGGCGTCGTAGCAGGCCACCCATTGCTTGGGCTTGAGCGCCGCCAGCAGGGTGCCGATGCTGGCCTGCAGGTCGGCGTCGGCGCTGGCGGGCCAGGTGGGCACCACCACGGCGCTGGCCTCGCCCACAAGGGCGCTGAGCTCCTGGGGATCGGTGGCCCGCAGGTCCACCAGCTGTACGGCGGCGCCGGCCTTCTGGATGCCGCGGGCCAGGGCCTGGCTCAGCCGGTCGCAGAAGCCGTACTGGCTCACGTAGCAAACCGCCGCATAGGCCTCGCCTGTGCTGCGCTCAGAGCTCCAGCTGCGGTAGTCGTCGAGCCAGAGGGGGAGGTGTTCCCGCAGCAGCGGCCCGTGGCCCACGGCGATGGTGGTGACCTGTGGCAGGGCGTCCATGCGCTTCATCGCCTGCAGCACGCTGCGGGCGTTGGGGCCCATCAGGCACTCGTAGTAGAAGCGGAAATCCGGGGCAATGGCGCCGGGGTCGACGTCGAAGACGTCCTCGGAGCAGTAGTGCAGGCCGAAGGCATCACAGGTGTAGAGGATGCCGGTGCCGTGATCGAAGGAGAAGATCGTGTCCGGCCAGTGCAGGTTCGGCGCACTCAGAAACTCGAAGCGGTGGTTCACGCCGCTCTCGGGGTTGGTGCCCAGATCGAGCTCCTCGCCGCTCTTCACCGCCCGGCTTTTGAACGGCCGGTGCACCTGGTTCTCGAGGAACTGGATCGCCACCTTGGAGGCCACGATCTCGATCTCGGGATTCAGGTCGAGCAGGTGGCCGATCAGGCCCGAGTGGTCCGGCTCGGTGTGGCTCACGATCAAAAAATCGATAGCCTGCGGGTCGATCTGCTCCTGCAGCAGCGGCAGCCAGGTGCCCTCGAACTTGAGGTGGCTGCTGTCGATCAGGGCGGTGCGCTCACCCCGCACCAGGAAGCTGTTGTAGGTGGTGCCGTTGCGCAGGCCGAACTCGATGTCGAAGCGGCTGCGGTCCCAGTCGAGCGAGCGGATCGTGGTGGTGTCCGCCGCGATGGGCTCGCACTGGAGGGTGAGGCGGGGGGCTGCACTCGCGGGGGCGGCTGGGGTGGCGGCGGATCCTGCAGCGGCTGGAGTGGCGACCATCGGCAGCTGGGGCGGCTGGCGAAACTGTAGGCAGGCCGCCCCCAGCCTTGGTCGGGATCAGAGCAAGGTCACCGGCGTCGTAGCACTGGGGCGGTAGCCCTCCAGAAACAGCAGCATGTCACCGCTGTCAAATCCGCTGCTGCGATTGTTCACCGCCAGGAAACTTCCATCCAGGCCCGCCACACTGAAGGCGCCAGTTGCTCCTCTCCCTGTGAACGCATTGCCCAGTGCAGCATTAATGGCTTCCGCCGTGAGTTCATTGGCCTCTCCCAGAAGCGAAGTGATGCTGTTTGAGCCAGCCGAGTCGCCGATGGTTACAGACGTAACCCGTTGGAAATCAAGCAGATCTCCAGCCTTGTAGTTGGTAATCACATCGTAATTGGCCAGCTCGCCTCGGGGAACTCCACTGCCGATGCTTCTGAAAGTAAAGGTGGTCTGCTCGGCCTTGCCAATCAACCGATCCTTCCCGGCGCTCGCCACCGTCATCTCCACGTTGAACGAGAAGGGCTGAGATTCGCCCATCCCCTCGGCTGCACCGGATGGCCGCACCACGACCTCGGCGGACTGGCCATTCAGCTGCTCCAGTTGACTATCCGTAAAGCTGTAGGAGAAGCGATTGTTTCTATTCCCCAGGGCTGTGCCAATCACGGCATTGTCGATCAGGATCTCGACCGATTGCCGCAGCTCGGCACGGCCTACGAGTCGTCTGTCGCCGACCCTTGCGCTGATGAGGCTGTCGGTGCCGCCAACGCTGAAAATCTCGGGTTCGGCAATGGCCGTGATCACGCTATCGGTCCGTGCCGCCAGATTCTGCAGGCGGCTGTCCAGGGATGGATCGGTGTCCGCGATCGCAAAGGGAGTGGCTGGGCCATAGAGCGCGGCTAGATATTCGGCCAGGACATCCTGTTCCGAGCCATTGGCAGCAAAGGTGGCAACCCCCGTGCGCGGGGCGTCGGGTGTGGTGATGTCTACCCGATTGGGGTTGGTGAGACTGACAAAGGGATAGCCGTCACCGCCGCTGGCCAGAAAGTCCAGAGTCACCATGCGGATGGTGCGGTTGGGGTCGCCCACCAACCTGCCGTTGCGCACCACGATGGATTGGTCGTTGCCGGCATCGTTTTGGATCACCAGATTCACCACCCGATCACCGGCCGGACGGTTGAGGTCGTAGCTGAAGGCCAAGCCGCCCACCTGGGGGAAGCGACCCTGGTTCACGCCAGCGGCAAGGCCGTGCTCCAGCAGCGCCTTGAGCTCGGCGTGGGTCACGGTCACCAGCGAAAGGCCGTTGTTGAAGCTCAGGGCATTGGCGATGTCGTTGCGGGAGATGCCGCCCTCCGGCTTCACCACGTTGCCCTGGGCGTCGAACACCGCTGCGGTGGGCAGCAGCTCCGGCTTGCCGTCCACCGAACCGGTGGGCACCAGCGACTGGCCGATCGAGTTGCGGATGCCGCCGCCGTTCTTCAGCGACACCAGCACGGTTGGGTCGATGCTGCGGGCATAGGCCAGGTTGGCGTCGGAGGTGAGGTTGCCGAGGTTGGTCTCCTCGCTGCGCACGCCGGGGTTGCGGTTGCCGTTGAGGAACACCTCACTCACCCCGAACCATTCCGATTCCTGGGCCACGATCACCTCGCGGAGGGTGTCGGCCACCTCCTGTACACGGGCATCGATGAAGTCCTCGGCGTTGAGGGCCGCCAGGCCAGCGGCATCGGTGCGGTAGGCCCCGCTGATGGTGGGGTCGTAGCTCTCGGGGATGATTGAGCCGGCGGCATCGAAATCGAGCACCAGGCGGCCCAGGTACTTGTAATTGCCGTCGGTGTTCACCACCGCCACCGGTTTGCCGTCGGCGTCACTCTTGATGATCGGGTACACGCCCTGGGTGCTGTCACCGGGCCGGGCTGAGTCGTCAGCATCGAACAGGCGGCTGTTGGAGCCGCCGGCCACGATGATGTCCACATGGCGCAGGCGCTCGGCCAGGGCCTGCTCGATGCTCAGCTGCTGCATGTGGGCCAGCAGGATCACCTTGTTCAGTCCCGGATTGGCAGTGATCAGGGCATCCACATCGCTCTGGATCTCAGCGGCCAGGGCATCCAGCTCGGCCGCTGAGGGGGTGCCGCTGAACGGTGCTGGGGAGATGCCCACATTGCCGGGGCTGGAGATGGTCTGCAGCCAGGGGGTGGTGGCGCCGACGACGCCCACCTTCTCGCCGTTCACGTCAAACACCACGCTGCCGGTGATGCTGTTGGCCTGGGGAGCCTGGCCATCGGGCACCACCAGGCCGGCCAGGTTGGCGTCGGTGGCGAAGTTGAGGTTGCCGCTGAGGTAGGGGAAGGCGGTGCCGGCGAACCCAGCAGTGGCGTCGCCACCGATCAGGCCCTTGAGCGCGGCCGTGCCCTGATCGAACTCGTGGTTGCCCAGGGCGATCGCCTGCACTCCCAGGGCGTTCTGGATCAGCACATCGCCGCGACCCACCGCGCCGTAGGCCTGGGCGGAGGCGCCATAGAACAGACCGGGGATCCAGGCGTCACCGCTGGAGAGGGTGAGGGTGTTGGCGAAGCCGGGGATGCCATCGAGATCGATGTCCTGGGCGCGCAGGGCATTGAGCACCCCGGAGAGGCGGGGGGCATCGTCGAGGGCGCTGATATTGCCCTCCTGGTCGGCCAGGTGAAAGAGCTGGAGCGTGAAGGCGCTGCCTTCCGCCAGTGGAGCGGAGGTGGTGATACTCACCTTGTCGTTGCCTTCGCTGCTGGCGATCAGGCCGGTCGGCTCGCCGGCGGGGCTGCGCAGGAAGGTGATGCCTTCAATCCGATCGGTGCCGGGGAACACCACCGGATCCACGGCCACCACGTTGTAGGGATCGCTCACGTCGAACACCGCCGCCACACTGGTGGTGGTGCGCTCTAGGGCCACGAAGGCGTAGGTGCGGCCGGCCACGGTGGCGATCTCCACCATCTCGGGCTCGGTGCCCTTGTCGTCGTCACGGTTGCTGGCCATCAGGCCCAGGCTGTTGGCCAGCTCTTCAAGCTGATCGCTGGAATCGAACACCACGTTGCCCTTGTCGTCGAAGATGCGCAGAGAGCGGGAGCCGATGCTGAAGGCTTTGTCGATCAGCCCATCGCCGTTGATGTCGCCGGAGTCGTTCAGAAGATTCAGCCGGGTGCCGCTGATGCCGGTGGCCGCGTTGAAGGCGGCGTTGAGAGCACTGACGCCAGGGTGATCGAGGAAGGCGGTGCCGTTGATCAGTGCGCTGTCGCTGGCACGGGTGAGGTCGTAGAACACGTTGCCCTTGTCGGGTTCGTATTCGCGCGAGTCGCCTTCGCCCACTGCCAGCAGGAACTGGCGCCCCTGCCCATCGGTGTAGGTGGCAATGCCATCCGGCATGGTGAGGCCCCACACCGGCAGACCGCTGATCGGCAGGTAGCGGTTGCCGCCGCTGGAGCTGCCGTTCACGTCCCGGTCGGAGCTGTCGAAACCGGCGCCATCGAAGTTCACCACCGTGAAGGTGTTGCCGCTGGCGCCTTCGGTGCCGAAGTCGTTGTCGTAATTGATTACCAGCGCGCCGTCGTCGCGGATGGTGAGGCCTTCGGGTTTGTCGTAGGCGATCGTGCCGCCGATCGAGGGAAGGTTGAACAGCTCGATCTTGTGGGCCAGGCGGATGCCGGCAGAGGCCAGCGCGTCAGCGCTGGAGGTGCTGAAGATCGCAGGGGTGGCCGGATTTGCGTCGTGGTCAACCAGGACGCGGCGGTTGTCGAGCAGCTCGGGGCTGACCACGCCGATCTTGCCCAGCCAGCCATCGGCGGTGGTGAGGGGCAGGGTGTCGGTGGCGCCGCGCAGGTCCACTTCGAACACGTGCTTGAAGCCGGTGAGGCTGCGGCTGCTGTCGCGCTCGATCACCAGGAACACGCCGCGGGCTGGATCGAAGGCCACATCGCCGATCTTGTCCTGACCGGCGCGGCCGCTGAGGAGATAGAGGTGCTCCTTCACCGGCGTGCCGGTGGCAGGATCGATGGCCAGGATGCGGGTGAGCTCGGAGCGGCTGCGGCCCTCGGTGACGCCGTCACCGTTGGCATCCACGTCCAGGGGGCTCTGCATGAAGGCGTAGAGCAGCCCATCGGTGGGGTTGAAGGCCATGCCCTCGATGCCGCGGTTGCTCCAGCGGTTGCCGTAGACGGCGGGCAGGCTGTCGATCGTTTCGGCGCCGATCGGGGTGGCGCCGCCCCCGTTGTGCTGGGCTTCCAGCAGGGCCTTTTGGCCGGCGGGGATGTAGCGCTGGATCAGGTTGCCGGTGGCGGCATCGAAGATGGCGATCTGGCCGCGGTATTCATCGCCGACGGCGAACACCTGTCGCTCGCTGCCGCCGATGTTGAGGTTGAACAGTGAAACCGTCTCGGAGTCGATGCCAAAGGGGTCGTAAGCCAACACAGTGCCGTCGGCATCGATCGGTACGTCATCCTTGATCGCCAGCTGGGGCAGGCCTGTCAGGGGGGTGCCATCAGGTCGCTTCAGACCAATGCGGGCCAGTTCGCTGATGGCGCCGGTGGCCCGGTTCATGCCCAGTTTGTAGATCGTGGGCTGGAAGTCGGGATCGAGAAATTCGCGCTTGCCGTCGACCAGATCGCCATTGGGGCCCCGGTCGGTGATCGAGTAGTAGACGTCGAGGGCAACGCCGTCGACCGTTTCCTGGCCGGCGAAGGTGAGACCCGAAAGGCCACCAGCCAGCACGCCGGCCGGCAGATTGGCGGTGCCGGCCGCATACTCCAGCTCGTAGCTGAAGTTCTCAGCGCTGGCGACGCCGCGGCTCCAGTCCTTGATGCCGGCCGAGAAGATCTCCTTGATCACCGGTGTGGCGCTGCTGAGATCGAGCACGGCGAAAGCGTTGTTCTCCTGCAGGGAGATCCAGGCCGTGGTTCCATCAGCGCTGATGGCGATTGCTTCAG
>Ga0208086_1000315_pt1 | contig 14366 bp, 10 predicted proteins | sample LakMenEpi06Jul10_FD_150675 | JGI IMG/M metagenome (GOLD analysis project Ga0208086, IMG submission 150675) | Freshwater microbial communities from Lake Mendota, WI - 06JUL2010 deep hole epilimnion (SPAdes) | ecosystem: Environmental > Aquatic > Freshwater > Lake > Epilimnion/Euphotic zone ...
GGGAACAAGGAAAAGTTTCAAGTTTATTTCGATACCAGCGTTCGACATATGGCAGTTATTGGTCGAGGAGACCAGCTAATAAAATGGTCTGAGTATTCAGGTGATTCCTCGCCAAGCGGTGAAGTAATGAAGAAAACAATAAAAGTTGTTGGTCACCTTGTAAATCTTGAATTTGCTCGAGCCGAAGCTTTGGCCACAGAGCTTGAAATCATTTCTGAACAAAGCAAGGAACTTGAATTCCTTACTCAACTTACCTCTATGGCTTTTGCTCATATCTATTTTGCGCGCGGAGAGTTCACACGTTCACTTGCGATGATTGATCGCGCTCTATCTACTGGCACCCCTCATGAATCGATCGAAAATACCGATCGCATCGCTTTGCTGCGGCTAAAGGCTGGAATTCATTTTCTTTATGATCAACCAGAAGAGATCTATGAATGCCTCAAGCAAGCCCGTTCACTTTTAAATTCTGGCAATGTAGTCAACGCCCCGTATTACATAACCTGCATCACTTCACTTTCATTGTGGTGTGAAGGTCGCTTTTTTGAAGCTGCAGAGCATGCTTCAATCGCGATCAATCAAGCATCCATGATCGGCTATGCAACGATTAGCGCGCCTCTGGATGCCTACATGGTGTTAACCCGTTGCCAGCTTGAACTTTCACAGCTAGATAAAGCGGTCGAAACATCCACACTGCTTTTTGAAAAAGCTACTGATTCAAATATTTGGCCCTGGGCGCTGATGGCCGAAGGTACACGTGCGCGAATCAACATCACCAAGGGTCAAGTTCCTCAGATGATGGAGATAGTCAAACAACAGCGAGAAAGATTGGCCACATTAAAGTCGCCACATGAACTTAGCTGGCTAATTGACGTCACCGAACTCTTCTTGCGTTTTGTGCTTGATGATTGGGAAAGAGCCGAAGAGCTGCTGCGTCGAATGCCTAAAATTGAAATGGTTCGACAAATAGATTTAAACGTTAAGTTTCAAGCTGACCCAAAGAAAATTCCTGCCATGGTTGAAGCTTTTCCTGAAAATAACCCTCGCGAAAAGGTCAATAAGTTTCTCTATCAAGCAACTATCAATATTGATAGTGAAAATGTCGCCTTGGGATACCTCAATAAAGCTCTTGATGTAGGGGCAGAAGTTGGGTATCACGAATATTTTGTAAGGCAACACCGTCTGTACTCCATCATGGTGAAGGCAGCTGCTGCCCAACCAACTGTATTCAGAGAAAGCGTGGTTAATGAAATGACAGAAAGAATTCAAGCAATGAATTCAGATACTGGAGCACTGGAAGAAAAGCTAACCACAAGAGAGCTAGAGATCTTGAAGCACTTAACGACAGGTGTTCCATTAAGTGCAATTGCAAAGCAGCTACATATTTCACAAAACACTATGAAGACACATTTGCGCAATGTCTATAGAAAACTAGGCGTGGATGGTCGCCATACAGCGGTAGAAAAGGCCAAGAAACTACTGCTCATTTAAATAGATGCAACTGCTTTTTAAGTCGATGGGCTAGGGTTCTAGATATGGGTCCAGCATTTAATCGTTTATGGGCTGGAAGCATTGTTTCTAACTTAGCTGACGGCGTTTTGATTGCCGCAGCGCCGTTATTGGCGATCACTTTGACCGATAGCACGGTGCTGATTTCGATTATTGGGGCGATGGTGATGTTGCCTTGGTTGCTCTTTGCAATTCCTATCGGTGCCATGGTGGATCGGGTGGATCGCAGATTCATTTTGGCGGGTTCCAACGCAATCCGTAGCGCGGTGATTGGAGTGATGGCCCTTGGTATCGCAACCGGGCATGTGACTATTTATTGGTTGATTTTTTCAGCCTTTGTAATTGGAGTATGTGAAGTTGCAACCGATACAACTGCCCAATCTTTGATTCCACAAATTCTGGATGAAGAGCACTATGAAAAGGGCAATTCAAGACTTCAGATTTCAGAGACAGTTATTCAAGGCTTCATCGGGTCACCTCTTAGCGGCTTTCTTTATGCCCTGGCTATTTGGCTCCCATTTTTCATCAACAGTATTGGCTACGCAGTTGCCACAATTTTAGCTCTATCGATTCCGATCCAATATTTGCAAGATGTCCGAACTGAAAGTGCTAAAGAGAATAAGCCACACTTTATTGAAGACATTAAATTTGGAATCAAATACTTGTACAACCACAAAGTCTTAAGACGTTTAGTAGTAACCACCGCAACCATTGGTGTTTGCTATTCGATGGGAACCGCGACCATGGTTTTGTTCATCATTAAAGAGTTAGAACTTGAACCCAAATACTTTGGTGTCATTCTTACGATTCAAGGAATAGGCGCATTAGTTGGCGCAATTGTTGCTCCAAGGGCTTCCAAGAAATTTGGCCGAAGCATCATGATGACTATAGGAATAACGGGCAGTTCTGTAATTCTTTTCGCGCAAGGATTTTCCCCAAACATCTATGTTTTTGTAGGACTTGCGACTTTAGGCGGCTTTGCAATTGCGCAATGGAACATTTTGTTGATGGCTACCTATCAGGGCATCATTCCTAATGAGCTGTACGGAAGAATTCATGGCACTCGCCGAACATTGGTGTGGGGCATGATGCCAATCGGTTCAATTCTGGGCGGCGTACTTGCGCACTTTAGTTTGCGATTACCTATGTATGTCGGCGGGATTATCGCCTCCGTCATTGCCATCAGTTCGATCCAGTTTTTTATGGGAATTGCCGGTCGGGTAGAGGCGGCTAAGTAGCCCATTTCTCACCCCTGGGGCAGCCACATTCGGCGGATTACTCAGCCAAGGGTTACAAAGTTGTTATCAAATCAGGCTCATACCTATTGTTTACTTCTTGCTCATTTGCCGTTCATTAGGGCAGACTTCACCCACCAAAAGCGCCTTCGGGGTTGGTCGACTCTCCGCAGACGCTTTTCTTTAACCCTCAAGGAGGAACTATGAAGTTCACACGTAGCGCAAAGCTTGCGCTCGCAACTGCAGCTTCAGCGGCGTTGGCGGTTTCACTGCTATCACCTGCTCAAGCGAATACACGTTCGACAGTGGTTATCCACCACACGAACGTACAGACTGGTCTTAACTGCAGCACAACAACTACAAACAGCACTGTTTGTACTGATCAAGCTGCATTGACTGGAATGGGCTTTAACTATTACAACGAAAAGAAAGAACTAATCAAGAACACAGTTTTTGGTAACTACAAGGTAACTAAGAACTCACGTACAGATTTCCGTGTTCAGTACACAGTTAACCCAGGTCGCGTATGGTCAGATGGAACACCTATTACTGGTGTAGACCTTCTTCTATCGCACATCCTTGGTAGCGATGATTACTCAAAGGCTGCAGGCCTTGGTGATCCAGCAGATAAGAAGACTCCTCCAGCATTCAACGGTCTTGGATACTCAAGCACCTACCACAAGAACATTGTGGGAGAGCCAACTCTTTCTGCAGATGAAATGACAGTTACATTGCGCTACAAGAGCCCAATTGCTAACTGGGATCTATATGGTCCAGGACCATCTCCAGTACACGCAATGGTTTTGATGGCAGAAGGCAAGAAGGAATTGCAGTCAGCATCAGCAAACCTTGCAGCTAAGGAGCGCTTCCTAGCAGCATTTAAGTCTAAGGACACAGCACTTCTGAAGAAGATGGGTGATGTTTGGTCTAAGGACTACACAATTACAACAATCAACAAGGACACCAACCCATTGCTTCTAATCAGCAACGGTGGATTCATTGTTGAAAGCGCTGTTCCAAAGACATCACTTACATTGAAGTTGAACCCTAAGTACAACTCAGGTCCAAAGATGACTGGTTCAATTGACACAATCGTGTTCAAGGTCATCACTGATGGAACTGCTGCAGTACAGGCACTTGCAAACGGCGAACTTGATGTTTACTCAGGACAGGCAACTGCAGATGCAGTAGCTAACCTAAAGAAGATCACAAACATCAACATCACAGGTGGCGAGCAGGCTGTTTATGAGCACTGGGATCTACACGTCGACAGCGTCGAAGGTGAGCCTCCATACTCAGGTCTGTTCTCAATCAAGGATGGCGCAAAGTCAAAGGCTCTTCGCCAGGCATTCCTACTAGGTCTACCTCGTGATGAAATCATGGAGAAGATCATTGCTCCAATTAACGGAGTATCAAAGCCACTATGTACTGCTTGGGTTGCTCCAGGTTCAGCTGCATACGACAAGATCTGTGCTGTTAACGGTTCAGCGTTCTACACACGTGGAACACAAGAGTCACGTAACAAGTCAGCTCTTGCATTGGTACAGAAGTACTACCCAGATGTACTAAAGAAGCCTCTAACTGTGAACGTTCTTGTTCCAGGTGGAAACGCACGTCGTGCAGCACAGTTCGCACTTGCAAAGGCAAACTTGGCAAAGGTCGGCTTTAACCTAGTTGGCGATGTCCAATCAGGTTGGGGTGGATTGCTAGGTAACGGCAAGTATGACGCGTTCTTCTTCGCATGGGTTTCAAGCTCAGTGCTACAGAAGCAGTCATGTTCTGTTCTAGAGACAACTGGTGGTTCAAACTACGTTATGGGTTACTCCAACAAGATCATTGACCGCGTCTGTGAAGAACTAGACGTTGCAATGAAGCCTGAACAACTAGTACAGAAGTACATTACAGCTGACCGTGCACTATTTGCCGATGCTGTAACTATTCCTGTATTCGTTCACCCTGGAGTTACTGCAATTAACAAGAACCTCAAGGGTCTAAAGCCAGCTCCATTGTCACCACAGTTGACATGGAACTACTGGGAGTGGACATACTAAGGATTTAACCCCTTAGTTAGTTCTATACATTCAGTCCAAGGGACGCTCGGAGATTAAACTCCGAGCGTCCTTTGACTGTATAGTCGGGCAGTAATTTAAAGTTTTTTAATCGAGGGGAATGCACATAACATGACAGCGTTTGTTCTTAGACGGCTTGGAGTCTTAGGTGTCATCCTTTTCGGTTCAAGTTTCCTTTTGTACAACTTGGCAGCGCTTTCAGCTGATCCACTAGAAGAGCTTCGTTTAAGTACAGATCCTTCGCGAGATGCACAAATTGCAGCATTGACGCGCGAACTTCAATTAGATGTACCCGTTCCACTACGTTACTTTTTATGGCTCCGCGGAGTCTTTGGAATTTTTGTTGGTCAACCAAACTTTGGAACTGGCCGCGATGGCTTAGCGGTCATTGACGCGCTAGCTCTGGCAATTCCGGTAACCCTTCGCCTAGTAGCCGCTGCGACAGTAATGGCCGCCGTGCTCGGCATCATGATCGGAATCGTTACAGCACTTCGTCAGTACAGCCGTTTTGACTACTCGATGACATTTGTTGCTTTCCTTTTGTTCTCACTTCCTATTTTTTGGGTTGCAGTTCTTCTCAAGGAATATCTTGCGATCTCATTTAACAACTTCTTAACTAATCCGCAGATACCAATTAATTGGATAATCGGAATTGGCCTAGTGAGCGGCTTGTTCTGGGCAGCGGTCATAGGTGGATCTAGAAAAACATATTGGATCACTTATGGTGTTGCTTTTGCTATTTCCAGTTCACTTGTAGCGATTATTGGCGCAACCGGCTGGCTACTCAATCCATCACTGGGACCGATTGTGATTTTGCTGCTATCCATCGGTATCGCTTATGGAGTTACACAACTATCAGTTGGCGTGACAAACAAGGCAGCGCTTCGGGCATCACTAGTAATGGGTGGTCTGTCCATTGTTGCTTATTACCCAGCAAACTGGGTCTTTGATAACTACCCAGGAAACTTCACTATTTTCCTAATGATCTGCGTTTTGATTACCACGGCAGTTTTTGTTGGTTTAGCTTTTTCAAAAATCGACCGTGCCCCAATTGTTCGTACTGCAGTAATCACGGCGGTTCTTTCTGGTGGACTTGTTTTTGTAGACAAGTTGATGCAGACCTGGAAGCCATACATGGAAACAGATGCGGTTAATTACCGCCCAGTTCCAACGGTTGGTGAAAGAAGCGACCTTATGGATGACAGCGATTTTTGGATCACAAGTTTGGACATTGTTACGCACTTATTCTTGCCAACACTTGCGCTAACTTTGATTGGTTTTGCTGGCTACATTCGATTTGCTCGCGGAACACTGCTCGAAGTTCTGAATCAAGATTACATTCGTACCGCTCGGGCTAAGGGCTTGACCGAGCGCACCGTAATCATGCGCCATGCTTTCCGAAACACCATGATCCCTATGGCAACAATTTTGGTAGCAGATTTTGCTGGTGTGATTGGTGGGGCGTTCATTACAGAAAGCGTATTTGCCTGGTCCGGCATGGGAACTTTGGCGCTTACGGCGATCCGAACTCAAGATCTGAATTTGCTTATGGGTGTTTTCTTTGTGACTGCAACTATCGCGGTCCTAGCTAACTTTGTAGCAGATTTGTTGTACTCAGCCTTAGACCCACGTATTCGAGTAGGAAGTGGTGCATAACAATGGCGCGCAAATCAAAAGCAAGCGTGGAATCAACCGAGGTCTTGAGTGGTGAAAATGCGATTCAAAACAAGGAGATCGAAGGCTTAAGCCAAGGTCAGATTGTTCGTAAGCGATTCTTTCGCCACCGTGCCGCCGTTGTTTCACTAATCACGATCAGTTCAATCGTTGTTCTAGCCTTTTCGGCCTTGGATTGGAAACTCTTTGGCGTAATCAAGGTCCCTGGTTGGTGGAAGTGGACCCCAGAGGAGCTTCCAGAGCTACGTTTTGGAGATTGTCCAAATGACACAATTGGTTGTCCAACGCTTTCCTTGCGCCCTAAGTTTTTAGGTGGTGCTGGAATTGGTTTAGGAACTCACCCATTTGGTCAGGACGATATTGGCCGTGATTACTTTGCGCTAGTTATGAAGGGAACTCAACGTTCTCTTTCAGTAATGGTTGTTATCGGAAGCATTGCAGCAACTCTTGGAGTAGTTGTTGGCTCAATCGCAGGTTTCTACCGCGGTCGCATCGATGCAATCTTGATGCGCTTTGTAGATTTCATGATCACAATCCCAGTAATCATCATTGGTTCGGTTGTTGGTTACCGTTATGGAAATCTAGGTGCGGTATTCCTTGCGGTACTACTTGGTTTGTTTGCCTGGACTGGACTTTCACGTCTTGTTCGCGGCGAATTTTTAACCTTGCGTGAACGTGAATTCGTGGATGCTGCCCGCGTTGCAGGTGCAACCAATAAGCGCATCATTTTCAAGCACATCCTGCCTAACGCAGTTGGTGTCATCATCGTTTCGGTGACTTTGTTGCTTTCGGGCGCGATCTTGTTAGAGACAGCACTTAGCTACATTGGATTTGGTGTTGTTCCACCAGATGTTTCATTGGGACTTTTGATTAGCCAGTACCAGGACTCATTTACTACTCGTCCGTGGCTTTTCTGGTACCCAGGTCTATTTATTATCTCTATCGCTCTGAGCATTAACTTTATTGGAGATGGTCTGCGTGATGCATTTGATCCACGTCAACGCCGTCGAATCTCCAAAAAAGAGCGTCAAGAATCAGCTACCGCTAGAAAGTTAGCGCAGGCCAATGATTAATTCGCTAAATGAAAGCCGCTGCTGCCCCGAGCAACAGCAATGCTGCAATGACAAACAATCCTCGGTTGTCTCGCAGAATCTCAAACTCGCTGGCAGCACCAGCAACGAAGTTTTTCTTTCGAATCTTGGCCATATAAGCACAGATTCCAGAGTCACTCTTAAGCGAGTCACCCACTCGTCGCGGGTCATCCGCACCGGGAAGCAGATCGGTCTTGTGCATTCTTCGACTGTGACGACCACTCGGAGCTGGAGCAGCCCAAGCGTAAAAACTCTCGCCTCTGATCTGGATGGACATGCTGTACTTGGTTTCAATCTCTTCAACCAGATCCCACGTAGCGGTGATCTCTTTGGTTGGGTTGATGATCTTGATTCCTTCATCAAAGAGAAGAACATAGGGTTTCAAGAAGAGCAGGTAGCTACCAACCGCGCCGGCTCCACAGATGCCAATGTTCATGACAATGTCACCGCCGTAGAAAAAGCTTTGCACAATGAATCCGATAAAGAAGGCGATCAGAATCCAGCCACTGGCAATCGCGCTTCCGGGTCTGAACTTTTCACTATTCGTCATCTCGTAAGTTTCTCACAGATAGGGTCAACCAAATGAGTAAGCCAGTCTTAGAGATCAAGGATTTTAATGTTGATTTCTGGGTAGACGGAGTCTGGTACCCAGCAGTTATTGGTATGAACCTTTCACTTGAGCCAGGAAAAGTTACAGCGATCGTTGGAGAATCAGGTTCTGGTAAGTCAACAACAGCTCTTGGTTTGATGTCTTTGTTGGCATCAAATGCGCGCATGTCTGGATCGGTAAAGGTTAAGGATCAAGAGATGCTTAACGCAAAGTCAGTTACTTTGCGAAAGTTCCGCGGCAAAGAGGTTGCATATATTTTCCAAGAGCCAATGACTGCGCTCAATCCAATTTACACAATCGGCTTCCAGATCATGGAAACTCTTCGCAATCACTTTGATATGGGTCCAAAAGAGGCACATGCACGTGCACTTGAACTCATCACAATGGTTGATATTCCAGATCCTGAAAAATCAATTGAAAAGTACCCACACCAACTTTCAGGTGGTCAGCGCCAACGCGCAATGATCGCGCAAGCCCTTGCTTGTGATCCAGGTTTGCTTGTGGCTGATGAGCCAACGACAGCTCTGGATGTAACTGTCCAAGCTGAAATCCTTGACTTAATGCGTGGGCTAAAGGACAAGCTAAATTCTGCAATCCTTTTGATCACACATGACATGGGTGTAGTTGCAGATATGGCCGATGAAATCCTGGTTATGAAGGATGGCATCACCGTTGAATCAGGTACAGCAGATCAGATCTTTAACAAGCCAGTACATCCTTACACTCAACAACTTCTTGGATCTGTGCCAAAGCTAGGATCTAGTAAGAAGCGCGAACTTCCATACAAGGAAAGTGCTAAGCCCGCACCAGTATTGAAGTTGGACAATGTCACAATCGAATATCCAAAGCGTGGACGAATTCCAGCTTTCGTTGCGGTGAAGAACTTTAGCCTTGAGATCTACCCTGGTGAAATTGTTGGCCTAGTAGGTGAATCCGGTTCTGGAAAGACCACTGTTGGTCGCGCATCAATTGGTTTGCTTCCAATTAAGGAAGGAAAACTAGAAATTGTTGGCAAGGACATTAGCCATGCAACTCAAAAGGATTTGTTTGCAATTCGCCGTCATACCGGAATTGTTTTCCAGGATCCTGCTTCATCTTTGAACCCACGTCTTCCAATCGGTGAATCAATTGGCGAGCCGTTGTTCTTGGCCGGTTTGGCAAAGGGCCCTGATCTTGCTCACAAGGTTGAAGATTTGCTTGATCAAGTTGAACTTCCACGTAGCTACCGCAACCGTTACCCACATGAGCTTTCAGGTGGACAGCGCCAGCGCGTAGGTATCGCACGTGCTTTGGCGCTAACGCCAGATCTATTGATTGCTGATGAACCAACTTCAGCACTCGACGTGTCAGTGCAGGCTCGCTTCCTTGAGCTTCTGCAAGAGCTTCAGGGCAAGTTGAACTTTGCATGTTTGTTTATCTCGCACGATTTAGCTGTTGTTGACATCTTGTCGCACCGAATTGCAGTTATGCAAAATGGTTTGCTTGTCGAAGCTGGCGATCGTGATCAGATTTTGAAGAATCCAAAAAATGATTACACCAAGCGCCTTATTTCAGCTGTTCCAGTGCCAGATCCAAAGGAACAAAAGATTCGTCGCGAGGCGCGTTTAGCTCTTAAGAAGTAATCCACCATGGATCTAGACCTTTTAGTTTTTGGTCTTGACTTAGTTTCAACCTTTGCCTTTGCATTAGTTGGGGCAAGAGTTGCAGCCAGCAAAGGTTTAGATTACGGCGGCATTCTTTTCATCGCAGCAGTTGCATCAATTTCTGGCGGCACCCTGCGCAATTTGTTCATGGGCCAGCAACCGCCATGGATTCAGTACCCGTGGTTGTTCGCACCGATCATCGCAGCATTTTTGATCACTATCGCTATGGGAAAGACCCAAGAGGTTGGCCGCTTCGCACTTTCCCTTGATACTTTGGGACTTGCTGTTGCAACGGTTTCAAGTGTTCAGTTTGCACTTATAAACGATGCACCACTTGTAGGGGCTGCAGTTCTTGGATTAATTGGCGCAGTCTCTGGTGGTTTGTTCCGAGACATCATGTGCCAAACCGAACCCGTCCTGCTACACCGGGAAACTATTGGAACCGCCTGTCTTTCGGGTGCGGTTGCTTATTTAGCCCTTGATGCCATGGACCTTAATGAGGCCTTAGTTGTGGCGGTGGCCGGCCTTGTTGTGGTGCTGGTCCGCGAACTTTCTATCAAGTACAACTGGAATCTACCTAAGGTTGTAAATAACCCTTAATCCCGCGACTGTCCGCTGCGGTGGGTGTATCGGCCCAAGAAATCGGCCTTCATGTCGGCAAAGTTTCCATCCATTAGTGCCTGACGCATCTGATCTACCAAGCGAACAATAAATCTTTCATTATGAATCGTTGCCAAAGTTGCACTGATGATTTCTTTACCGCGGAATACATGGTGCATATAAGCCCGTGTGTAGTGCGTACAGGTGTAACAGTCACATTGGCTGTCTATGGGCGTGAAATCCCGCTTAAAACGGCTGTTAGACAGGTTAAAACGCCCCTCCATCGTGTACACGGCGCTAGTTCGCGCAATACGGCTTGCTAATACGCAATCAAAGGTGTCACAACCATTTTCAACACCGACAAATAGATCTTCCGGGGCGCCGATTCCCAATAAGTGACGGGGCTTATCTTCGGGCAAAATTTCATTGACCCAGGAAACGATTGTTCCAAGCTGACCTTTGTCTAACGCCCCGCCAATTCCAAAGCCATCAAAGGATTGCCCATTAGATTGCAAAGTGCCCAGATCAGTTGCCGCCTTCTTTCGCAGATCTTCGTATTGGGCACCTTGGATTACACCGAACAAGGCTTGGTAGGGCTTTCCGATTCGTTCTTCGGTAAGGCGTTTGTGCTCATCAAGACAGCGGATAGCCCAGGCATAGGTGCGATCCATGGCTAGCTCTTGATAGGGACGGGTGTTATGCAGGGTAGTGCACTCATCAAATGCGAACATGATGTCGGCACCGATTTGATGTTGAACCTGCATCGAAACTTCTGGAGTAAATCGATGCATCGATCCGTCCAGGTGAGATTTAAAGGTCACACCTTCATCGTCAACATGGGCTAAGCGATCTTTGTTTCCAGCAATTACATCATCTCGCCGAAAAGTTTGGGCATCCATCGCCAAGACTTTTTTGAAGCCAACTCCAAGAGACAAAACTTGAAATCCGCCAGAATCAGTAAAGGTTGGACCTTGCCAGTTCATGAATTTGGCTAGCCCGCCAGCCTCATCTAAGACATCTGAACCTGGTTGTAAGTACAAGTGATAAGCATTTGAAAGTAAAGCTTGTGAACCCAGTTCTTTCATGGCTTCTGGTAGCACAGATTTAACGGTGGCTTTGGTACCTACCGGAATAAATGCTGGCGTCTGAATTGGTCCGTGCGGAGTATTGATAGTTCCAACACGTGCCAATGAACCACTTTCGGAATGCTTGATATCAAATGAAAAACTCAAGGCATTACCAAATCTGAACTCGGGACTGTTCCTCTAGCCACAGCGCATCTTTTTCGGTGACACCAAATTCTTCGTAGAACGGTGTGAAGTTTTTAAGGATTTGATTGCATCGAAATTCGGCCGGTGAATGCGGATCGGTTGCGATACGACGGCGCATTTCTTCGGGGCGAACTTTGGCTCGCCAAATTTGTGCCCAGGAAAGCATCAATCGCTTTTCACCGCTCATGCCCTCTATGACAGGTGATGGCTTTCCGGCCAAGGAAATTTGATACGCCTTATAGGCAATGGTTAGCCCACCAAGGTCGCCGATGTTTTCGCCAATTGTTAAAGCACCATTGACGTTGACGTCAGTTGCTTCTTCTGGAATCAAAGCATCATATTGAGCAATCAGCGCTTTGGTGCGTTCTTCAAAAGCTGCACGATCTGAATCAGTCCACCAGTTGTTTAGTGCACCATCGCCGTCATATTTAGAACCTTGGTCATCAAAGCCGTGGCCGATTTCATGGCCAATAACCGCACCGATTCCGCCATAGTTAACGGCGTCATCGTGATCTAGACCAAAAAACGGTGGCTGCAAGATTGCTGCCGGGAAAACGATCTCATTCATCACTGGGTTGTAATAGGCATTTACGGTTTGCGGTGCCATATGCCATTCATCGCGATCTACCGGCTTTCCAATTTTTGAAAGCTCGTGATCTCGTTGGAACTTAACGACCCGTCCGACATTTCCGTATAGGTCATCAGGAGTAGTTTTCAAAGCGCTGTAATCACGCCACTTATCTGGGTAACCAATCTTGGGACGGAACTTGCCTAGTTTTTCCAATGCCTTCGCCTTGGTATCAGGGCTCATCCAAGCAAGTTCGTTGATGCTTAGGCGATAGGCCTCAATAAGGTTTGCAACTAGTTTTTCCATGCGAGCCTTGGCCTCTGCCGGAAAGTACTTTTGGACGTAGACCTTGCCAACGGCTTCTCCTAATGATCCTTCAATCATCGAAACAGCGCGCTTCCAGCGCTCGCGAAGTTCAGGTGTTCCGCTAAGGGTCTTGCCAAAGAAAGCAAAGTTTTCATTGGTGAATTCATCAGACAAATAAGGCGCAGCTCCGCTGATGATGTGCCACTTAAGCCAAGCTTTCCAAGCATCAGCATCAAAGCCAGCCAAGATAGCTCCCAGACCCTCGAAAAATGATGGCTGTTGCACAATGACAGAGTCCAAAACAATTGCTGGAATTTCACCAGCAGTTAAATACAGTTCCCAATCAAATGCTGGCATCAAAGCCTTTACCTGTGCACGGTCCATCTTGTTATATGTCAAAGTCGCATCGCGATCTTTGACCTGATCCCAATGATGGCTGGCAATGCTGGTTTCTAGGGCCAGAACCTTGGTTGCGTTTTCGCCAGGGTTTGAAACCTTAGCCAAGGTGAACATAGCGGTGATGTGGGCAAGATAGGCGGTCCTGATTTCTGCATACTTTTCATCCCGGTAGTACGCCTCATCTGGCAAAGAAATTCCGCCCTGTTGCAAGTACAAAATATTTGTTGAGGCATCCTTCATATCGGCATAGATAAATGTCCCGAAAATTCCAGAGGTGCCACGAGCTTCTAACTTTGACAAGGTGGAAATGAAATCGGTGATCGATGAGATCGCATCAACTTCGGCTAGTTCTGCTGCAATTGGTGACGCGCCTTTAGCGTTAACCGCAGCGTCATCCATGAATGATTTATAGATCTGAGAAATCTTGGTCGCCTCATCAGAGCCAGTGGCACCTTCGATGATTTCGCGGACTCGGGCTTCGGACTGAACGCGCAGCGCCATAAATGCGCCATCGGTGGCACGGTCAGCCGGGATGACAGCAGTCTTGAGCCAGCCGCCATTAAAGTGGCGATACAGATCATCTTGTGGCCGAACTGATTGATCCTGATGAGAAAAATCTAAACCTGCAGCCGACAAACCATTATTGCTTGAACTCACGTAATTCTCCTTCAAATAAAAGTAGTTGAAGCTTCAACCTTTGCCGTAGACTGCACTCATGGCACGTGAAAACGCTACCGCACCTAGGTGGCTCAACCCCACTGAAATGAAGGCTTGGCGACGCTACATAATCGCTAGCCGCCGGTTGCTGGAAGCGCTGGATTCAGATCTAGATCCCCACGATTTATCCATGCCTGATTATGAAATCTTGGTTCAGCTTAGTGATGCCCCGGATCGCAGTATGAGAATGAGCGACTTAGCGGCTAATGCATTGTTGTCGAGATCGCGGTTATCCCACCGAATGAAGGTCATGGAAAAAGAGGGCTGGGTCCGCCGAGAGCCATGTCCAGGTGATAAACGAGGCTACTTTGCAGTGATGACGCCAAAGGGTTGGAAGGCAATTGTTGCTGCAGCCCCTGATCATGTAGAAAGTGTGCGCACCCGATTCATGGATCACCTATCAAAAAGTGATCAACAAACTTTGGCGGAAATATTTGAACGAATAGAAGAGTCACTTCGTAAAGAAGCTCAAGAAGAGTAAAAAGTTTTAAGCAAATAAATGCAATAAAAAACCCCGCCACATAGAGTGGCGGGTTTTCTTAATATGCTTGAGGGCTTTACTTAGCCTTCTTTGCTGCCTTCTTGCGGCGCTTCTTTGGAGCTGCTGCTGGAGCTGCTGCCTTCTTGCGACGCTTCTTTGGAGCTGCAGCCTTCTTAGCTGCTGCCTTCTTGCG
>Ga0208086_1000318_pt1 | contig 14346 bp, 12 predicted proteins | sample LakMenEpi06Jul10_FD_150675 | JGI IMG/M metagenome (GOLD analysis project Ga0208086, IMG submission 150675) | Freshwater microbial communities from Lake Mendota, WI - 06JUL2010 deep hole epilimnion (SPAdes) | ecosystem: Environmental > Aquatic > Freshwater > Lake > Epilimnion/Euphotic zone ...
GTGAGCCGAGACGTGAGCCGAGACGTGAGCCGAGACGTGAGCCGAGACGTGAGAAAATGATTGCGATGGTCGCCGTGCGCAATGCGTGCACAATGGGGGCCGGAATGTTGGGGTGGGTGCAGTTGCGGGCAGTGGTTTGTGTGTAGCTGGATGCGCGATTACAGGTGCAGTTTGTCAGCGCCAGTCCGACACCACCAACATGTCCGTCTACGGCGCGGCCTTGGAACGCGTTTGGAATGTTGCCGCGGGGTTCGGTTTTGGCGCGCTTGGTCGGCGCGGGCATGGCGGCGAGCGCGCTTTTTGCTGCTCTTGGGTCGGTCGCCAAGGCGTTTGACCCAAAGCTGAGCACAAAGTAAAGACAAACATAAAACGTGCCGGTAATTATCGTGTCGTTATTGGGTCTTGCCATATTCGGTCGTGCCATATTTAGATTGCCGTGTTTGGTCTTGCCATGTTTAGTCTTGCCATGTTAGTCTTGCCATATTTGTCTTGCCATATTTAGTCTTGCCATATTTAGTCTTGCCATATTTGGCCATATTTGGTTTTGCCAGCTTGGTCATGCCAACTTGGTCTTGCGTACCGTTTTTGGTGTGAGGTGTGTTTGGTAATCAAACAGCAAAGTTGTGGAAAACCTTGTTTGTACTCGAAAAACACAACCTTTGGTAAAACTGCAAAGGTGTATGAACTTTTGGTTGCGTCAATGAATGGCTGGTTTGCATTCCTCTTGGTCGTCTTGGCGTGCTGGGCCGTGGCGCTCCAAGCCATCTTGCGCCACGAGACCAGGGAGTAAGGCGCTTGTGCTGTCTAGCAAGTCACACAAATCAACCGTGCTTGCCAAACGCAAAGCACCTAGCGTACAGCCACCCCCGAAGCGCCTGAAACAAAAACAAACAACTACACGTCTTGACAAAGACCTGCAAAACAACAAACAAGACAGCGAGCAGTGCCGACTTTTGAAAGTCTACCGCACGGAGCGACAAAAACTCGAGGAGCAAGCAAAGTTGATCGACGAAGCAATAGAAGCGTTTGTTGACGAACTCCAAGACACATAAAGCAAGCAAGCAAACAAGCAAGCAAGCAAACAAGCAAAACACACGACGTTGGAGCAAAAACGTGTAAAATAGTTACACAAGTTGCGAGTTTAGATTCGCGGTTGGGCGGGTCGCGCGTAAGATGTTTGGTTGACTTCGACACCTTCTTGCAAGGCCAGCATTTGTCGGACGACGTCGCGACCTTCTTGGCCCATCATGACGGCTGCGATTTCGGAAAGGTAGTACTTGACGTGCTTTGTGGTGTTGTTTGAGAGCAAGTCTGCTTTGCGCAGCTGGTCGGGTGTCCGAGCAGCTTGGTTGACAAACTGTGCAGCCATGAACGTGGCAGAGTTGATGGCAGCCAAGCAGGAAGACATGAAGGTTTGCAAAAGCCGCTTCAAGCTGGCCTTGTCCACGACGTACGACGTGACGCTTGAATTGTCCACCACCAAGCACTCCTCACCATAGGATCCCAGAGTCTTGGCCGGACTTGCCGAGTCAGTCTTTGCTTTTTCTGCCACACCGAGTTGGTTTAAAGCGTGCTTTTCGCCCAGCAACACGTCTTGCTCGTCCAGCAACGTAGCTTGTGCGTTTTGAACATGAAACACGAGCTGGTTGACCAGCGACATGTACTCGTAGACAAACTTGCACAGAGCGGCCGACACTTCTGTCTTTTGCGAAGAGCTCGTCTCGTGAATGTACACTGCGACTGCCAACGCTTGAACGCTGGTTATCAAGGCAAACTCGGCGCGCACCATGTCCTTGCCAAACAGTTCCGGCACGCCCGGCGGAGGTGTGCGGACCAGCGCCTCGATACGCGTTATGCTGAAACTCATCGTCGTCTTATCCCCGCAAGTACTAACAAACTCTATGCAAGAATACTATACTACTAGCTCTATACTAGGTAGTTGTGGTACTAGCTCTATACTAGGTAGTTTTGGTACTAGCTCTATACTAGGTAGTTGTGGTACTAGCTCTATACTAGGTAGTTTTGGTACTAGCTCTATACTAGGTAGTTTTGATACTAGCTCTATACTAGGTAGTTTTGATACTAGCTCTATACTAGGTAGTTTTGATACTAGCTCTATACTAGGTAGTTTTGGGACTCGTTTTGGGTGCCTCGTCCAAAAAGTCTTTTTCTTGTACAGGCGCCGGACAATGCGCAACTTTTGTATACTTTTCTAAACTTGTTTTGTTTCACTTGTGAACGCATGTTTGCAAACTACAAACACGCCTTCAAAACTTTGGCCGGACCTTGTACACAAGTTGACCCAACTTGTTGTTGTTGTTGTTGTTGTTGTTGTTGTTGCATGTTGGCACTCAAAATGCATTTACTTGACGTTACAACATGACTATCAACATGACTATCAACATGACTATAAACATGACTATACAAATGACTATGAACATAGTGTCCCTCGTCGCGGCGTCGTTTGCGCGGAACAGGCACCGCCACGCGCGACATGCCGTTTGTCATCTCGCAAACCACCAACCACGCAATCCACCAACCGCGCAATCCACCGACCACGCAAACCACCAAGCGCGCAAAGCAATCCAGCAAGCGCGTAACAACCACCACAAGTAACAAACAACTTGATGGTTTGTCTAACACGCACAAAAAATATTTGGTTAGTTCCAAGCATATCAGATTAAAAAAAGTCAAACTCAAAGTAATTTTGTTGCGACGCACGTGTAAAAAGATATGTTTGGCATGTCACTTGGTTGTTGTTGAAACGAATCTTCTTTTAATAAAACGTATCAGAGCCAAAGGTGTGAAACGATTGTTCGAGTTTGCTTTAGTTTGTGTATTTTTGCGGGTTTGGACATGGCGGACACTTTGGCGGTGATTGCACAAAGTGTAGGAGTTCTCCGAGATGTTGTTGTCATAGTATTTATTGTGGGTGCAGGATTGGTGATTTACCGCAAGATGCGCAACTCTCAAAGTTGGGTACAACCAAACAACCTCATTAGCGGCGCAACGTTGTTTGAAACGCTGAAAGCATTTGGTGGACAACCAAGCAATGCCAGTAGTAGTAGTAGTAGTAGTAGTAGTAGTAGTAGTTGTAGTAGTAGTAGTAGTTGTAGTAGTAGTAGTAGTAGTTGTAGTCGTGCAAACTCGACGCGCACGTTTGACAAGATGGACGATGATGGTGGTGTACACAACGCGTTCACACGCCGGGGATTAGTTAGTAAGGCTTTGTTTGATGATGAACCACAAAGGTTTGATGTACCAGAAAAGTTTGATGTACCAGAAAGGCCACTCGACCAAACACACAAGTACACAAAGTCTGGTCACCACCCTGGCTTAGACGGCATGCTTGCAAGTATGAATGCTTCTACCAAGACGTTTAAAGCCGCGTTGGACGTGTGGAACAAGTCCAAACAGTCTGCCAAACCGGATACTGAAATCTGGCAGGCACCTAGGGTGGCAAACGACGGTCTCACTTCATTGTGGGGCAGAGCACCAAGCCCCACTCCGTGTGAAGTGTCTTGTCAACAAGAAAGTTGCAAGCAAGAGTAAAGTTTTTTATTTTGGATAAAGACGAAAACAACGTTCCATCCCAAACGGTACGGTATTCTATAGGTGTGGTACTTGACAATGTGCTACAAAAGTTAAAAAAACGTAGTCTGCATAAAAAGAATACAGAAACACCCTTAATTGTCACTTGGGTTGTTTGTAGGTTTAGTTGTTTGGTTAGGTTGTTAGTTTGGTTTGGTTACTTGGTTGTTCGTTTGGGTGAATAGTATACAATAGGTGTGAAAGATGTGGAAGGCAAAGAAAAAGCAAGAAGAACAAAGTAAAAAGTTTGAAAATTGGGAAGGTCCTCCGACAATGCTGGGTAGGCTTGCTAGGCTCGCAAAAAAAAATGAAGCCAAGCAAAATAAATCTGACCGCATCGTGTTGCGCGCGTCGTTCAGGTTGGCCAAACGTCCGCAAAGTGCCAGCCACATCAAGCAAAAAGTGCTTGGTTCGCAGCACGCAAAGATGTTTGACAGCTTGGTGGGGTCGCAAGCTTACCAAGCAGAGTTGACAAGTAAGCGCAACACTGCCAAGACGGAAAGTGGCTTTTCTGCTTTACCTGGCCAGAGAATCAAAACGGTCTACGAGCCAGGTGTGCTGCCTAGGTACCCTGTGTTCCACAAGGTGACGATCGTAGCGCTGACAACTTCCCGCCTTGTAGTAGACTATGCGCTGTACTTGAAGCCTGACAAGAAAACAGTCGAGGAGGAAGTTGAAGTTGGCAACCAAGAGTATGTCAAACGCAAAGTAAGTCGCACTCACCGCAAAGAAAGCTTGCGTGTTTTGGCGCGCATTTTAAAAGTCGTGTTTGGCAAGTGTAGCAGCCTAGTAGAGCAAACGTTTGGTTGTTGCGCCAAGCCCAACATGATGCCTTGGGTGGCCAAGTACATTGTGAAGAAGAACACACCAAAACCATCCAAAGAAAAGCCTCGGATGCTGTCGTCGAAAGTAGAAGACTTGGCGTGGTCAGGCTTGAAAAAGCTTTGGTTAGTAGTAAGAACCGAGCTTGGAACCAGCCTTGAAAGCATCTTGCAAAGCCACCAAGAAGCAACAAAACAAAAGTGCTTGCTCAAGTCTCGAGTACCAACCAACAAAGTTCCGCAAGAAGTCAAGCACTGCTACTACCTGCACAACACTAAAATATTTGATTGCCGAAACGACGATTTGGCCACCAAAAAAACCAAACTCTGGCTCATCCAAGCCGACTTGGTGGCACCCGTGGTCGGCAACTTTGACAAACAAAAACACAACATCGTAAACAAAGCTGTTAAGCAACTCACCAAAGAGATGCATGCCAAAGTGCTCGACGTCAAACACGTCGAATCCATCAAACCCGACGAAGCGCCCACCAAGAACGCATGGGCGCTTTGCAAGTACGAGTTTGCCAAAGTCGACATGCTCGACGTCGACAAATACCAAGACTTGTTTGAAGAAAACATCCCAACACACTTGAACGAGCTTACCACCTTGGTCCAGAACGAGCTGCAAAACTTTAAAGTCTTGGCATACAAGTTTGACTACCAAAAACCCGACAACTACTCACCTGGCAACTACTTGGCTTCGTCGACTCTTTCCATCTTGGCAAAAACCGACTTTCAAGGACACGTTGATTACATTGCTTCTACCAAAACCAAAAAATTCGGCTCAAACCAAGCCTCAACGCAAGCCTCAACGCAAGCCTCAACGCAAGCCTCAACGCAAGCCTCAACGCAAGCCTCAACGCAAGCCTCAACGCAAGCCTCAACGCAAGCTACAAAGCAAGCTACAAAGCAAGCTACAAAGCAAGCTGTGAGGCAAGCTTCGACGCGCATACACAAAGAAGCCAACAAACATGCTTTGAGGTATGCAAAGTCAAGCTCAACTAACATTCTCATTACCAGTATTGATAAAGTTGGGTTTTCGGTGTTTTAGGTGCTTTAGGTGTGTTAGGTGTTTTAGGTGCTTTAGGTGTGGTGTGACAGACTTGTGTGCATGTCTTTTGTGGCTTTGGAAGCACAAGCACTTTTAAGAACTGTCTAAGCACGTTATACAAAAAAGTCAATCGAATAAAGAGTGCCCGGCTTGTAGTTTTTCCATGTCTTTCCAACCCACTTTCCGTGGTACATGGCATAGTCGCAACCGTTTAAGAGCAGGTTGTGGCTAAAGTCCATCCAGACAAGCTTGTCCAAGTTGTTGAGCGTTGTAGGGATGCTTCGCAAATCGTTGTGGTATGCGTTTAATGCTCGCAAATTCGACAACTTTCCCAACTCGCTTGGTATGCTGGTAAGATGGTTGTGTGATACGTCGAGGTCGCAGAGGCTCGACAAGTTCCCGAGCTCGCTAGGTATGCTAGTAACTCTTGTACGGACCAAGGTCAAACGCTTCAAATTGGAAAGTTTGCCAAGCTCCTTTGGAGCCTTCCCTCCGAAGCAAGTCAACTTCAAATTGACCAACTTGGTCAGCAACCCAATCTCAGAAGGGATCGCAGTATAGATTGAATTGACTCGCAATGTCTCCAGGTTTGTAAGCATGCCGATTTTTGGAGAAACCGTGCCGTTCAAACCCAACTCCAAGTCGACCAGCTTCTTTAAACGTGCTAAATTTGCGTAGTCTTGGTCGAGCATTATCATCAAAGCTGGGCATTTTGTTGTTCGAAAACTGCGAATACCACCAAACACTGATAGGTCACCCAAATGCGTGGCTTGTGTGCCGAAGGTGACGTGTTTGATCGGACCGTCCGTGTCGTAGTTCAGTACTTCAAACTCTGGAATGACCATCTTTTCGTGCCTTTCAAACGGATCGTTTACATACCTCCTTCTGTATTGTATGTCTCTTTGCTGGACGACCAACCTACCCGCGGAAAGATTCTCGTATAGTCCTCCGGACGCAAATACATGTTGCCAAATATACGAGTCGTCTTCATTGTACATGACGTGCAAATCCTTGGTGGTCAAAAGAACCGACTTGGTGCTTACTTCGTCAAACTCGGATTGGTCGTACGCAAAGCCAGTCGGAGTCAGTTGAGATAGTCGGGATGTGCCGGCAAACACCAACAAGTGCCGAGGCGGACGCTTGTGTGTGAAATGTTGCCCAATCGTGTCTTGAATACTATAAAGAACTTGCAATATTTCTTGCTTTGACGAGCTCTCACGAATCTTTGGGCGGATGATACGCTTGACAAACTGACCTCCGAGCTTTGTCCAAACATTGATGGTGTTGTGTGCATCTAATCGTTGTGCAAGACTGACACCACACCACAATGCAACACACCACATCGTGCTTCCTTGTTCAGAGTGGTGTTTTGCGGATGTTGCCAAATCAAGCTTGCAACGCGCTTGCAACACGCAACGTTGCAACACGTCAAGCATTATAGTTCTACGAACATATGACACGCGACAAAGCAAAATACAACAAAAAGTGTGAAAGAAACACAACTACCATTTGGTACCATACCATAGTATGCATATTGGAGCAACAACAAAAGATGTAAAAGTTGAAAGTTTATTCAACAAGTTGTAGGTCGAGTAGGTCTAGACGAGGCATGGGGTCAAAGGTCAAGTCCAGCGTTGCTTGGTCGTGGACGACTAGAGACTTTAGGTGAGGAAGATTTCGGAGTTCTTGTGGAAGCTTGCCTGAAAACTTGTTGTTGACCAACTTTAGTGATTCTAGGTTGACAAGCAAGCCGACTTGATTTGGAATAGAGGTGTTGTTGGATTGCAGGTTGGACACACACAGGGTTTTGAGACTCGTGATGTTGGCAACTACTTGCAAGTCGACCAAGCAGCCGTGAAGTTCCAACTCAAAGAGGTGTAGTTTTTCAAACCTAGGTGCAAAAGAGCTCACGCCGTGGCAAACCAAGACTCGTAGGTTTTGTGTCAACACGTGGATGCCTTTTGTGATACAAGCATGCCCAATGGTCATTTCGACTATGTTTGCACATGAAGCCCAGTCGGACGGCACGACGGCCCACAAAAAGAGGTTACGAGCTCGCTCCAAGCGTCGTAAAAACATCAAGTCTTTGGTCAAGAACACGTGTGGCGAGCAACACTCGACGCTTGTTATCTTGTGCTTGTTTCCAAACGCCGTGACCTCTAAAGGGCATTCGGTTCGGTCGTTGTAAAAATACCGGATTTCCAAGTTTGTGTTCTCACTAGTTACGTGCAATCTTGGTGCCAAGTCGTTGATTACTTTGGTAGCCCACGTGTCGCTGTCCCATTGCATCTCGACTATCTCAGCCGTGGTTAGAACTCGACACACAAATTGCGCTTCGTCTTCCGTCAAAGCGTCTCTGAACGCCAAGTCGGCTGGTACGATGCACACTTGGCCTACAAACAACAAGACGTCTTCTGGGTCGCGCCACTCATGAGGCATGAGCAAAGATGCTTGGCGCTGCAAGTCACGGACCACAAAAAAAACGTGGTCGGTGTGTTGTTCAGCACTTCTTGAACTATGACTATGTTGCAACTCGAAAGTCAACTCGCCCAACGACTTGCCACACAACTTTGCGACCAGCTTGACGTTGCGCACTAACTTGCCTACAACCTCACCAAAGTGTTTGGTGTTGCCTAGCATGGTGGGTGCTCCAAACCAAAGCGTCAAGCTTAGCATGGTTTATTAAAAGATAACAATTAGCAACAAGCCTAAAAGGCAAGCAACAAACGAAGTAATTTTTTAAAGTTACGCAAACTTAGGCGTGTGGTCTTTCGGCAAAATTCTACTTGTTACATTCAAACGCGAGTAAAATGCTGTAATAAGATAGATGATAACACAACAAACAGTTGTTTACTATTGAGATCGTTGCGCAACCAGGGTGGGTAAGTTGTTTACTATTGAGATCGTTGCGCAACCAGGGTGGGTAAGTTGTTTACTATTGAGATCGTTGCGCAACCAGGGTGGGTATGTTCAAGTCCAAGACTTCTTGAGGTCACGTCAAGCTAAACTCAAACCAATAACTTGAATCGTGAATGTCTCATCGTGTTATAAGCAAAGTTGGGATGTTCAAGTCCAACACGTGTTGAGGCAACTTCAATTCAAGTAGAGAAGTTGATAACTCCTGAATATGTAACTTTGAAAGCTTGGAAAGCTGTCCTAATTCGGTTGGTACAGATCCGGAAAAGTCGTTGTTTTCCAAGTGGAGCATTTCCAAACTTGTAACAAGTCCCAGTTCGGTTGGAATCAACGGGTCTTTAACTCGGTGCGATTCTATGGTGAGGCTTTTAAGAGTCGACATGCTGGCTAATTGCACCGCCAGTTCGACAAGGTTTAGTGTGCAGTGTCGAAGCTCCAAAGTCTTGATGGTTAAGCATGTGAAGTCACTCGGCAACATCGTAGTGTGGTACAACAATAAGAATTCCAAGTTTGTAAGTTGCGAGAGACCCGAAGGAACGTGACCGATGCTCGGATCGATAACCATGTAAGTTAACCACTTGACATTGCGGCATGCATGCCACGACACGGGCCGTACCGCTACAAGTCTGAGCGTCTCCATTTGAAACTTTTCCAAAGCGCAAAGGTCAACTATTCGCGTACGTAGACTAGTCGCCGCAACGTCCACCCGTCGAACTCCTTGTTTGTTGCCAAATGTTACTTCTATTGGCAGCTCAAAGACTTGTTCCGACTCACTTTTCAATGCTATTTGGCGAAGACCGTGTTCGTAATCCCAAACTTCTACACGGTGTTGACTTAGTACTCTCTTGGCATGCTCGTCGTTGTCGTCCCAGGCTATGTCGACTCGCTCCGCCGTGTTGATCACTCGACAAGCTTGCTCGGCATCTTCTTGAGTCAAACTGTCTTTGTATGCAAACCCACTTGGTGTCAAACATGCTTGCTGGTCTTTTTGACCATTTTGCTTGCCAAACGTCAAGATGACGTGTTCAAAGTCTCGCCACGCATGAGGCATCAACTTGGACGCCTGGGCTTGCAAGTCGCACAAACCTTGGTTTACACCTTTTGCGTTGTGCAAGTTGAAAGCCTGGTTGCAAACTTGGAGGTAGCCCACAAAGTTGCCACCAAGCTTTGCATGGCAAGGCAAAAGTCTACAATACTTTGCGCTACGTAAACCAAGGCCTTTGAAGCCAAACCATGTATGTAAGCAAAACATGCCGTCTTGACAAGAGCCTACCTTAAAATGCCTACACACAAAGTGTAACTTAGACGCCACAAACGGTCAAAAAGCACGGATGATTGTTTGACGCGACGTAGATTAAACATACATAATTGAATTGTATATATGACTTGTCACTCCGGCCACACGGGGTTGGTTACCGTCCAAGCAGTGTAGATCCAAGGAGTGATGATTTGTGTGGCAACTTTCAAGTCCAAGACTTCTTGCGGGCAAGTCAAGGTCAAAGCGGGCTCAGCTATGTGTAATTCTGAAAGGTTGGTCAGGCGTCCAAGCTCGGTCGGGATGTTGCCGACAAAGTTGTTGTTGCTCAGCACCAAAGTCGTGAGCGACACAAGTTTACCTATCTCCGTTGGAATGGTGGTACGTGGCACAGAATAGTTGGAGTACCAAAGTCGATTCAGCGTGGGCATCTTCACGAGGTGTGGAATCAAAGTGCACAAGTCCAAGCTTTGACTCCTAGTGCACCTGAAACTTTCAAGTTTCAAGTCTCCAAAGTCGTCTGGTAGGTTGTCGACACCATGAAGCGTGATGTGCCGCAAGTTCGTCATGTTGGCAATGCCGTGTGGGATATCCATGCTACAAGGGTGTATAAACTGCAAGGATTGAATACAAACAAAGGAACTCCAATCGATGGGTAAAAGTCGTCGCAAGTCCAACGCACGAACAGCATAATTGTCTTTCAAAAACGACAAATCTGCTAACACCGTGGATCTCCCGAAGTCAGAGTAGTCGACATTAGCACAATACACCTTTGGTGGTTTATGCTTCTTCAAAAAGTAAGTTCCTTCATCACCAAGTGACGTGCCGTGATTAAAAATTAGCCACGGTACTGTCCCTGAAAACAAACTTCGTGTAAGTACAGTAGTTTGTGCTTGCATGGTTTGAAAGGCGTGCTCGTCGTCATCGTCCCAACTCATCTCGACTCGACAAGACTTTTCCAACACGGAACAAGCTCTGCTAGCCTCTTCGTGCGTCAAATCTTTCTTGCACGCCTTGCAGGCAAACCCGCTTGGCGTTAAAACTTGCTGGTCGAAGGTCAACACGACGTCTTCAAAGTTCCGCCACGCATGAGGCATCAACTTGGACGCCTGGTCTTGCAAGTCACACAACTCATCTTGAACTTTCTGCACGTTTTGCAAGGTGCATGCTTGGGTGCAAACTTGGAGGTACCCAACAAACTTGCCACTAAACTTTGCGTAGCAAGGTAAAAGCCTACCTTGCTTTGTGCAGGTAACAAAAAGGCCTTTGCGGCCCAACCAAGCGAAAACACAAAACATGTTATTGTACGCAGCGCATGTAGAGCACTCGCGGTTTACTTTGGGAACGTTATACATTCTTTCTTTGTATAGGCTTGCAACATATCTCGTCGCGCCTTGCAACCCAAGTTGCTTCTTTACGTCCTTCTATGTTAACATCGTGTATTAGTCGAAACACATGACAGCATATTGTAACACACATCGTAAACTCGAGTTTAGTTGGGTTGCCTACCTACCTAGTCGATCGTTTCTAGGTCGTCGTCGCTGTCTTGCACAAGTTCAGGCATGTCGTGATAGTCTTCTTGGACTTGTGTGCTCTCCAAGGCATCGTCTCGGAGTTGCGCGCTTGTCAAGGCATTGACTCGGAGTTGTGCGCTCGTATCGACTTCGAGAACACCCCCCCAAGAAAATGTTTGGGAGCCCACGCGAAGACGATGAGGAAAAGATGAATAGATACGAAACACGGGGGGAGGACCAAACCCGGCGCCGCCGAAGCGGACGAATCTAGCCAAGCAAGGCAAGCTCGCCAAGGCCAAGTTGTTTTGGTCGCCGAGGTCGTTTGTGATGCCAAAGTAGATTGCGCCGTGCTCGTACAACGTTTGGTCGTCGTCAAACAAAAACCTGGCCTCTTGTGGAAACGCATCTTCAATCATAGATGCCGACCACCACAAAAACACTTGCTCGGCTTCGACGCCCACCCAGTCTGCAACCATGTTGCGCGCCATTGCGCACGTGACGGCGTTGTCTACCCTATGTGTCCTCGTACTACCTTCCTTGTATGCAACAAACAACATGGTGCTTGTGTTTCTGTGTTTGCAACAAGAATCCTCCCAACTTGTTGGCCTTTCGTCTAGATTCTGCACACTTCTTAGATTGCACTTTGCCACAACTACGACTTATATGTTTGGTCGTTAGAACTTGACAACCAACCATGGTGCGTTTTGTTCAATTATTGACGCCAAGTTTGTAGTGTAACACGTATAGTCGACGTGTTGTCAAAGTGTGGACTTTGTTTTTGCTTTGCAGGTTAGTTGACCATGCAAACCGAACCGAACCACCCCAAGGGAATGGAAGCATCGTCGTGGGCTTACGCCAACAAGCTTGAGTATGCCCAAGAAGGGCCGACAAATTCTTGGTTGGGTCACACCATCTTCGAACAAACACGTTGAAGGTCGAGGAAGTCACCAACCAAGAAATTGTCGAGTTTTCGAGCCGAAAGAGTACTTTACAAACATGCTGACTCACCCCCCGAGTACAAAGTACAAAGAGGCATGTGACTTTGTTGAGCAGCACAAAGTATGACCACTTTGTAGTTAAACGTTTATTGAAGGACAACTGTATGCATCCAAGCAAGCCAACACGTTGCAAAGCATTACAGCAAGATTTGCATCACCAAACGTTCTCAATAAAAGTCACTTTACTTGTTGCAAGTTTTTCATGCTTTGTTTAGTTGTTACTTGGTAAAGAGTTGTCAAGCTTCAAAGCGGCGAGATAGCAATGCCAGAGTACTCCATGTAAAAGTGGCGCATGCACGCCCACATGTCGTTTTGTAAGTCGCGACGTGCCACGTTTGGGCAGAGTTCTAGCCAAGAAGGTTGTGCGCATCCGAGTCGGTCAAGCCCGTCGACCGCAACGGCAACTGCCATCCCGCGCTTCTCCTTGGGCGTGCCGCGTGGAAACGACATCAAAGCACACTCAAAGACGTACGCGTAGGCGCGCAAAGTCGTGAAGTAGACACGGTTGTACTCGTCTTTTGCGTCGTGTACTAAGACGCGCCGACGAGGGTCTTGGGCTTTGTCATGGAGCTTCACGATCATTTGCGAATGCACAAGAGTCTTGACGTCGTTGCGTGCCTGCTCCAACAAGTCGGCGTTGCAAGCAAGCAAGTCGCGGCAAGCTTGCTCGCAAAGCACCAAGTCGTTGCTCGCGTCGACCACGCACGCCAATCCCACGGTCGACGCGGGAGCTCCCAAGACCTGCTCTTGCTCTCCTTCTTGGTCAGAACGTTCGTGCTCTTCTTGTTGCTCAACTTCTTGCTCAACATTTTGTCGTCGCCGAGCGCGGCGTTGCGCGCCGCGTGGCATGTTTCTCACAGCCAAGCCAAGAAGCCGAGCCGAGTGCGCCCAGACGAGTTGAGATGCCGAGCCGAGTGCACCCAGCCGAGTTGAGATGCCGAGCCGAGATGCCGAGCCGAGAAGCCGAGCCGAGAAGCCGAGCCGAGAAGCCGAGCCGACAATGGAAACCGGTGCACGGTGGTGGTGGCACGAAAGAGCAAAAAAAAGTGGTGTGTCAAAAACAATGTGGTAGTGGGTGACGGGGAGAGTGCCCAGCCGAGCCGAGACACCAAGCCGCGATACCAAGCCGCGATACAAAGCCGAGAGTGCCAAGCCGAGTGCGCCCAGCCGAGTGGGCCGAATCGGGCATTCCCCACGCGATTTTGAAACACTTCAAAAAAAAGGGTACTTGCAGGCAACCGACAAACGCTTAGACAAGCAACGTCCTCAAAGATTTGCCGACATGGTGGTGTTCGTCGCGTAGTAGGCAAGGTGGTGTTTACCTAGTAAGAATCCACAAAGAGTGTGCAGCTTGTGCGTCGCAAACACACCCATCGCCACATAGAGCGCGTACTTGAACAACAAAAGCATTCTGGCAACTACAAAAAAGTACCAAAACAATAAAAAACAAAAAGTCTCCGAAACCAACCAAGTTTTACAAATTCAAAACATGCAACCCAAACTTGAGTTGATTTACCCTCATATGTTGCACCATATTGCGTACCAAAGTGCAGTGTAATAACTTTTTGTAACGTGGTTACCATTCGTCATCCCACATCATTTCGATGTGTAGAGTTGAGCCAAGCGCCAACCTTGCTTGCTCGGCTTCTTGTATGTTCAAAGTCAAAGTCCAGCTAAACCCAGGCGGCACGATTCGAGTTGTACCAACATAAAACACAACCTCGCTTGCCGCACACCATTCGTGAGGCATCAACTTCGCGGCCTGTGCTTGCAAATCCTTCAACACCTTGCTCATACAAATAACACCAATACTAGCGCCGTCTTTGCGAAACGTTGACAACAAGCAAAGACTTCCCAAAAACTTGCCTCCAACCTTTGAAAAAAGCTCCAGCTCGGTGCTTTCGACCTTGCCTACCACAAGTAGTGGGGGCTTGACCAAGCCATGCTTGCAAGGACAGCATCATGACACACAATAGAATGCACACCAAAAAAAACATTGGTTTACTTGGTGACTTGGTTTACTTTAACCTCTTATGATGTGCCGTACTACCAACCAAGTACCATACATGGAACCTTGTTACCATTCGTCGTCTCCCCGCGGTGACAACTTGGGTGATGCTGGGACATAGGCCGACGACGACGACGACGACGACGACGACGATGGTTGCGGTGATGCTGGGACATAGGCCGACGACGACGA
>Ga0208086_1000320_pt1 | contig 14346 bp, 12 predicted proteins | sample LakMenEpi06Jul10_FD_150675 | JGI IMG/M metagenome (GOLD analysis project Ga0208086, IMG submission 150675) | Freshwater microbial communities from Lake Mendota, WI - 06JUL2010 deep hole epilimnion (SPAdes) | ecosystem: Environmental > Aquatic > Freshwater > Lake > Epilimnion/Euphotic zone ...
TATCCATGGGTGGGTTAAAGGTTTTAGTAATTGATTTAGATCCACAAGGAAATGCCTCAACTGCATTTGGAATTGATCGAAGTGCAAATGGTGGAATTTATGATGTTCTAATAAATGATCTACCTATTGCAAATGTTGCAGTAAAGGTTGCTGGCTTTCCACATTTAGAAGCTGTGGCAGCAAACTCTGATTTAGCAGGAGCTGAAATACAACTAGTTCCTACAGTTGCAAGAGAGTTTAGATTACAAGCTGCGTTACAAACTTATTTGTTAGCAAAACAAAATGCTGGCCAAAGATTTGATTATGTATTTATTGATTGTCCACCAAGTTTAGGTTTGTTAACTATTAACGCACTAGCTGCAGCTGATGAAGTACTAGTTCCAATTCAATGTGAGTACTACTCACTAGAGGGATTGTCTTTACTATTACAAACTTTAGGTGAGGTACAAAAGAGATTAAATCCTAAGATCTCACTTACCACCATTGTTTTAACTATGTTTGATGGCAGAACTAGATTAGCAAATGATGTGGCAGATAATGTTAAAAAACATTTCCCAACTGAGTTAATAAATATTCCAATACCAAGGGCGGTAAGAGTTTCCGAAGCTCCCTCTTATGGTCAAACAGTTATGACTTATGACGCATCAAGTCCTGGCGCTATTGCATATATGTCAGTTGCTAGAGAGATTGCAAACCGAGGTGGTGCTCCAATTAACGTAAAGAATGAGAGTGCTTGATGAGCACTCGCAAAGGTGGTTTAGGTAGAGGGCTGGATGCATTGATTCCCACATCAATAATGCCAACTGAGATTAAAACTCCAAGCGGAGTAGTAACAGCTAATCGAGATGAGATAGATCTTAATAACATTAGCGCTAATCCAAAACAACCAAGAACAGTATTTGATGAGGATCAATTAACTGAGTTGGCACTTTCTATTAAAGAGGTTGGTCTACTTCAACCACCAGTTGTTAGAGCAATAGGTAATGGTAAGTATCAATTAATTATGGGTGAGCGCAGATTTCGCGCCGCCAAACTTGCTGGCTTAAAAAGCATTCCAGTAATCATTAGACAAACTACCGATGATCAATTACTTCGTGAAGCGTTAATTGAAAACATTCACCGAAGTCAATTAAATCCACTTGAGGAGGGTGCGGCGTATCAACAGTTGTTAAATGATTTCTCCTATACCCATGATGAATTAGCAGTTAAATTAAGTAAATCAAGGCCCGCAATAACCAACACGATGCGGCTATTAAATCTGCCCCCTTCTGTGCAACGAAAAGTGGCAGCAGGTGTTATCTCAGCAGGACATGCCAGAGCGCTTTTATCTTTAACGGATGAAAAAGAGATTGAAAATTTAGCCAATCGGATAGTTGCTGAAGGATTAACTGTTAGAGCAGTGGAGGAGATTGTTTCCACCGGTGGCGCTAAGGTAAAAGCGGGCTCAATAAGAAGTGGCAAGATCATTGCGCCAAAGTTAAAAGAGATTTCAGATCAATTATCAGATCACCTAGACACTAGGGTTAGCGTGGAGTTGGGCAAACAAAAAGGCAAGATAGTAATTGAGTTTGCCACCGTTGAGGACTTAGAGAGAATAAATAGCAAGATTTTAAAAAAATCCTAAGATCAAATCCAAGTAGCTAATCTCAATAAGATGATAAATCAAGGATAAAACTATGACAAAAATTTTGGAGATTCAGGGACTGCGAGCTCTTGCTGTCATTTTAGTAATCATCTATCACGCAGATTTCATACCAGGTGGCTTTATTGGCGTAGATATCTTTTATGTAATTTCAGGATTTTTGATTACAAATCTGATTATCAAAGAGATATCAAATAAAGGCAATCTAAACTTAAGAAACTTCTACCACCGCCGGATCAAAAGGCTGCTACCAGCTTCAGCCCTAGTTCTACTTGTTACCGCATTAACCTGTTACATCCTGCTGCCACCGATGGACCGCCATCAACTAGGAAAAGATGTAATTGCAGTATCACTACTACTTTCTAATTACGCCTTTGCAATATGGGAAAACGATTACCAAAACTTAGGTGAAGCTGCCTCACCATTTATTCACTACTGGTCACTTGCAGTTGAGGAGCAGTTTTACTTAATCTGGCCACTTTTTATCTTGGTATTTGCAAAATTTGGCATGAAGGTAGTTAAGAGTGCAATCTTTGCTGTATTTGTAATCTCTTTAACCTTTTCAATAATCCAAACACCAGATTCACCAATCTTTACCTTCTACTCACTTCACACCAGAGCTTGGGAGTTAGCAGCTGGTGCGTTGATTGTTTTTATTCCAAAAAATCATCTAATGGCAAGTAAAGCTTTTTATAAGATCTGCGCAATTATTGGAGCACTACTTATAACTTGGGCCGCCTACTCATTTACCTCAGAAAGTGCCTTCCCTGGCTACTTGGCATTAATCCCTGTTTTAGGAAGCTTTTTACTTATTTCTTCAATCGGAGATTGGCCAGCTTTATTTAAGAGGGTATTCAATAACAAAGTAATGCAGCATCTGGGTGCTATCTCCTACCCCTTATACCTATGGCACTGGCCATCACTTGCTGTGCCAGCCTTAGTTTTAGAGCGACCAATAGAGTTAAATGAAAAACTCATGGCAATCGCTGCCACCATACTTTTATCTGAATTAACACATCGGTTTGTCGAACAACCATTTAGGTACTCAAAGATAGATTTATCCAAAACCTTTTCAACCCTTGTGGCTGCAACCACCTGCTCAATTTTAGTTGGCGCTCTAATCTTAAATACCCACACAACAAATATCTTTGTTAAGGAAAAGAATCTAAACCTTGAGTTATCTGAAGTTACATCTCTTCCAGTAATTCACAGCGATGGCTGCCATGTTAATTGGGGAGTTCAAAGCTCAAAAGAGTGTCTGTATGGAGATTTAACCTCAGATAAAACCATGGTCTTGTTTGGAGATTCACATGCGGCGCAATGGTTTGATGCTGTTGAGGATATTGCTAAAAATCAAGGATATAAATTGATATCTTTAACAAAATCAGCATGTTCTGCTTTAAAGCTTCCAATTTCAAACCGAGGCGTCTACAACGGGGACGAGTGCCGAAAATGGCAAAGTAACTCAATTGAGAGAATTAAGGAGTTAAAGCCAGAAGTTTTAATCGCCAGCGCTTTTTCTCACTACAACCTTAATTTAAAGGCCAATTCAAAAGATTTTTACTACCTAGCAACTCAGCAAGAGTTACACCAACAATTACTAGGTTATGTAAACAAGATGGTTTATCTCACCGATACCCCAAAGCCAGTAAAAAACATACCAAGGTGTTTATCTCATAATTCACTTGAATCCTGTAATCAAATCAACAGGTCATCAAATGCCGTTTATAAAGAGCTAATAAAGATCGATCCTTATCAGTGGTTTTGTGATAAATCTTGTTCTGCAGTTAAGGAAAACTTTATTGTTTATCGAGATGCTTCCCATATAACAAGAGCTGCTGCTAAAGCAGTTGCAGATCAATTAGAAGAGGCTTTAATACAAAAACAAGTCTTTAATTAATCTGGCGAGATTCCATCTCGGTTTTAATTACACCAGCTAGAGACTTAATGCCTTCAGTTATTCGCTCAGGAGTTGGGTGGCAGTATGAGATTCGTAATGACCAAGAGCCAAAACCGTCGGCATAAAAGGCTGTTCCAGGCACATAAGCAACTTTGGCAGCAATAGCTTTTGGCACCAATGCATTTGTATCAATCTCTGGTGGCAATGTAACCCAGATATAAAAGCCACCACCAGGTTTTGTCCAAGTAGCACTCTTTGGAAAGTATTTATCTAAAGCAGAAAGTGCTGCATCGCGCCTGTCCTTATACAACTTAGCAAAGGATGCAATTTGATCTCGCCAAGGTTGATTTGCTAAATAACTAGAAATCACAAGCTGGGTGAAGTTTGATGGGCAAAGAATTGAAGATTCAGATGCGATCACCATTTTTTCCTTTAACGATTGTGGGACTAGCGCCCAGCCGATTCGAAGGCCCGGGGCAATAGTTTTTGAAAAGGTTCCTAAGTAAATAACATTTTCTGAATCACTTGCCCGCATGGCATTCGGTGATGGCTTATCAAAACCAAGTAATCCATAAGGATTATCCTCAACCACAAGGATTTGTTCTTCACGACAAATATCTAAAATCTCAGTACGCCTATCAGCTGGCAGTAAAACTCCTGCTGGATTTTGGTAATTAGGAATTAAGTATAAAAACTTAATCTTTCGACCGGCAGATTTTGTAGTTGCAATAGCATCTTTTAATGCTGATGGGATTAAGCCATCTTGATCCATCGCCACATGAACAACCTGAGCTTCATACTGCTTAAAGGTGCCAAGTGCGCCAACGTATGATGGTGCTTCAACTAAGACCACATCATTTGGATCAATAAAGATTCGTGAGATTAAATCCAATGCTTGTTGGGATCCAGTGGTGACAACTACATCATCAGGGTGGGCTTTAATTCCCTCCAGCGCCATCACATCACAGATTTGCTCACGTAATTTAGGGTGACCTTGTCCTGAGCCATACTGCAGCGCCTCTGCGCCATTTTCTAAAATTAATTTTTGTGTAACTGAGGCCATCATTTCCATTGGTAGAGCAGATAGATTTGGCATTCCGCCAGCTAAAGAGACAATCTCAGGCCGGCTTGCTACAGCAAATAAAGATCTAATCTCACTTGCTTTCATGCCAAGTGCGCGGTTTGCTAATCGTTCAGGAAGGTTTTCTGGTTTGCCAGTGTGAATACGAACAGGTGAATCTGATTTAACAACTCTTAGATTTCTACCCGATTCCATTAACCAAGTTTGCCATATGAGTGGCTTTGGTAAAACTAGTTACGAAGCCCAGCCCTGCGCAGATCAGAGATTTTCAAGGTGCCAGTCTTAGCATCATCTTCAGCAGATAAGTAAAGCCGTTGAATTGCCACAATCATCGCTTCGGCCAACTGATCTCTAAAGGCAGCAGTTGCTAATCGTTTGGCATCTTGGGGATTTGAAAGGTATCCCAGATCAATTCTGACTGTTGGAGCAGTTGTTAATCGCAACAAATCCCAGCTTTTAGCATGGGTATGGCAGTTTAATAAATCAGTTCGGGCACAAATCTCTCGCTGAATTAAATTAGCAAATCGCTCACCAACTACAGATCTAACACCTTTATCATCCCGGCCATAAAAATAAGTCGCAACACCATTTGCTTTCTCATTCTTGTAACTATCCACCTTCAGCGCAATCACCAAATCAGCACTAACTGTGTTTGCCACCTTAATTCGATCCTTTTCTAAAGGTGAGTTATTAGCACTTCTAGTTAAAACTACATTTACGCCAAGTGCAATTAATCTGCCTTCTAACCTTTGAGCTAAATCAAAAACAATCTCTGACTCAACAACACCATTTGCACTCTCGCCGGTAAATTCTCCACCCCAACTTGGATCAATCACAATTACTTTATTAGCTAAAGCAGGTGATCTAACTGAGTGCTTAACACTTTCTCTAAGGGCAGATGGCGCACCACCTGAGACTGTTTTAACCAAGCGCATTAATGAAATCAATGTTGCTGGTCCACATCTGCCATCTGAAAGGATGCCAACAGATTTTTGAAACTCTTTTACCGCACCCTCTGTGCTCGCACCATAAACACCATCAACCTTGCCACAATTAAATCCCATTTGAATTAATCGATCTTGCAAATTACTAACATCATCACCGCGCATAAGTGCTGCTGCATTAAATACTAAAACCCGATCACCAAGTTTAAATCTTGCCTCCTCTAGGGAGCGAGCAGTAATTTCATTTATAACACCAGTTGCTGTTAAACCACGCTCTTGCTGAAAAGCTTTTATACCTTGAGTTAAATTGTCATCGAAAATATCAGATGGTGTGGCGATGAAACCAAGTCGCAACAAGGTATTTGAGATTAACTCAATCGCACTGGAGCGATCACCTAATTTTGGTAGATCGCTCATAAATTCTTAAAAACTTTTATCAGTGGGTTATTTAATGAAGTTTTCTAGATCTTTCAGCAATGCTGGCTTTGGTTTAGCACCAACAATCGTTTTTACTACTTCACCACCCACAAATACATTCATGGTTGGGATAGAGGAGATTCCATACTTCATTGCAATTGATCCCTCTTCATCAGTATTTAACTTAACAATCTTTAACTTATCGCCATACTCATTTGAGATCTCTTCCAAGATTGGACCAACAGCGCGGCAAGGGCCACACCACTCTGCCCAGAAATCAACTAAAACTGGTGTTGTACTTTTCAAAACAACTGAATCAAAATCAGCTGTGGTTACCTTTGTCGTTGCCATCTTTTCTCCTTTGGTTATCTACCTATTCTACTTTTAATACTTAATGTCCTGCTAAATAACGCTCAGCATCTAAGGCCGCTTGGCAGCCAGAGCCAGCTGCGGTAATTGCTTGACGGTAGGTGAAATCAACTAAATCACCACAGGCAAAGACACCTGGAATTTTTGTTTTAGTACTTCTTCCTTCAACCTGCACATAACCATCACTATTTAATTCAACCTGGCCCTTTACTAACTCACTTCTAGGCAAGTGCCCGATCGCCACAAATAAGCCGGTGAAATCTTTAACACTTTCTTCGCCAGTTTGGGTATTTTTTAATTTCAACCCAACCACTTTATCTTCCCCCAAAACATCAATTACTTCATGGTTAAATAAAAACTCTATTTTCGGATTGGCAGCAGCACGGTCAATCATAATTTTGGATGCTCGGAACTGATCTCGACGATGTATCAATACCACTTTGCTAGCAAATTTAGTTAAGAAATTTGCCTCCTCCATTGCTGAATCGCCACCACCGACCACTGCAATCATTTGCTCGCGGAAAAAGAAACCATCACATGTTGCACACCAAGATACGCCGCGACCAGATAAACGCTTTTCGTTTGGCAAACCAATCTCTTTATAAGCCGAACCCATCGCCAAAATAACTGATTTAGCTTTAACAGTATTTCCTGAGCCATCGGTTAACTCTTTAACATCGCCAGTTAATTTCATTGAGACAATGTCATCGGTAATAATTTTGGCATCAAAGCGTTCAACCTGCTTGCGCATAGATTCCATTAACTCAGGCCCCATCACACCAGTTGCAAATCCTGGAAAGTTCTCCACCTCGGTGGTGTTCATTAAAGCTCCACCTGCAGTTACTGAGCCCTCATAAATAATTGGTTTTAACTGGGCCCGTGCGGCATAGATAGCTGCTGTATAACCAGCTGGGCCAGAACCAACAATTACTACTTCATTAACATCGCTCATTGATCCAGCCTATTACCTTCCACCTTTAATTACTTTTATTAAGGTTGTGACCTCGGTTATTTTGAATGCCTTTAGCAGCAATAGATAGAAAATTGCTGATGACGATAAAACAAGTAATAGGTAAATAAAATTCCCGCCCGGGATTGAGTACCTAAAGAACCACACTGGCAGGGTGGCTGCGCCAAATATCAAGAGTAGCTTCAGGTAGAAAGTGATCAAACTCAGTACTGGTATCTGAACCTGGTGTTTCTTAATTAATATAAATGAGATACCCGCGCCAATAAAGTAATGAATTGAAAAAATCACCGCAAGGCCAACCGTCACCCACTCAGGCTCTAAATAACTTGCAGCAATTAAAGATAAAACGACAGAGATTAGGTTCATAATAAAGTTACCTATTACTTGGGATTTAAGGTTTTCAAAGGCATTTAAACCACGCAGAAGTACCAAATTGATGCTAACTGGAATTAATCCCAATGCAAATGCTGAAAGGGTAATACCTAGGTAATTTGCATCCTCGATTGGAATACCAAAATACAAAACCTTGGCAATTTCCTCACCAAATAGTAAAAACAAAACTGCAGCTGGAATTATAAATATGCCCATCAATCTCATAGTTAGTGACATAGATTCTGAAACATCTTTGTACTTTTTATCAATTACTAAATTTGATAACTTGGGTAACAACGCAGTAACTATTGAAACAGTAATAATTGAATGAGGCAGAATCAAAATCAAATAAGCATTGGCATACGGGGTATAACCAACACCGGTTGTTATGCCATCCGCTGCTGATTTAACCGCAGCTGATGTGGCGATGTTAATCGTTACTAAATATGAGAGCTGAGAGATCATTGCGTAGGCAAAGCTCCAGCCAGCTAATTTAATTGATTTAGTTATCTGCGAGTTAGCCCAATCAAATCTTAGCGAGAGTTTTACACCGGATTTAATAACCACTGGAAACAAAATAAATGCTTGCGCTAAGTAACCTGCGGTAGTTCCCAGCCCCAACCAAAGTAAATCTTGGCTTGAGATATTTGCCAGAGAAATATCATCACGGCTGACTAATAAGAAATAAAAGAGCCCAATTGCCATTAAGTTATTTACAACCGGAGCCCACATCATTGGACCAAAGCGGTTCTTTGCATTAGCAATCTGCCCCAGCAGGGCAAATAAACCAAGGAAAAATATCTGCGGTAGGCAGTAGCGCATTAAGGTGACAGTTACATCAAACTCTTTAGAGCCGGCGTACTCAGGTGCGTAGATATTTACCAGCTGTGGTGCTAGCAAAATACCAAGTGCAGTGAGTGCAAATAAAAATGTAACAGTTATGGTGAATAATCTAGAGATAAATGCTGAGCCATGATCAGCATCCCGTAAAGATCTAACAATTTGGGGAACAAAGACAGCGGTCAACGCACCACCAATTAACAAGTTATACAAAATATTTGGCATGGTGTTTGCAACGTTGTAGGTATCACCAAGGATTGCGGTGCCAAGGAGGGCAGCCAACATTAAATTTCGAATTAACCCAGTAACTCTAGAAGCTATGGTGCCAACAGCCATTACAGAGGAGGCTTTAAATAATTGGTTATCTGACATTACTTTCGCCTTCTTACCCTACGAACACTTTGGATTATTGCTGCCACAAATAAAAGTACTGCAGCACCTGAAGTAATCCAAGTGGCAACTGGGCTAATTACTGAAAGTTTTAGATTGATATTAACTGGATATCCAACAGGCTTATTTTCTAGATTAGTTAACTGCGCTAGCAATGATGACTCACCTGAGGCTAAAACTTCAATCGGTAGCAACACCTGCTGCTTGGATTTTGCTTCCAACCTAATCTGCTGAGTTGATGCAACTACCACCTTACTATTTAGCGCTCTAACGCTTAATTTCAAATCAACACTTTGGTCAAAATCATTCACCAAAGTTATCGGCAGCTCCTCTTTAGTTGAGGTAACTGTAAATCTTGTTTTAGTAACCTTTAACTTATTTCTAAGTTCAGTAATTGATTTGTCATAATCCTTTATTAGAAATTGAAAACTACTTTTTTCAATATCTGGATTTAGAATTTGGGCCAACCTTAATTGATATGAAAGTAACTCTTTTTGATCAACTAATGTGCCCAATAAATCAATCTGCCGCTGCGCGTAATTTAGTAAATTGATATTTTGTTTACTTATACCCTGTCTTTTCCTGTTTTTCACCAAGCTTTGATTAGTAGCTTTTCCTAACACTGTCTCTAGCAAAATCTTGCCATTAGCATCGATATAGGTGATCTGCTGATTAATAATTTGATCAACCCAGAATGCAGAAGGGTTTCCGTAGGTAAGTGCGGAAACTTTTTCATTTTTACTTACTCTAATAAATTGAGCAAGCCACTCTTTAGCAATTTGTTGTCCCTCTGGGGTGGAGCCATCTGAAATGCCATACCCATTACTCATAGCAACTATTTCAGAAATAGTTGCTGGATCTACCTGCCAACTTCTAACTCCTTGAACTGATGAGAAAACTAATAAACCTAACTCACCATTAGGTGAGAGTTTCTGGGCCAATTGATCATCAATAAAGACGCCATCTGAAAGGCGGTGGGTTGGCTCGGTAATCACAATCTCTTGGACGGCGTTGGCTTGCGGTATTAAAAATAGATTTGGTAGAAGCAGGGCAAAGATAAGAAGGAGAGCTCTTCTCACGGTGTTAATTTTCCTGATTTTGCAATTAACTTTCGCTCATCTGGATAGGCCAACTTGCTAACTATCTCATCAATTGGAAACCAAGCAACATCATCTACCTCAGTAACCTGGGGCGCTAACTTGCCACCGACCTCCATAAACAAAAAGTGATGCACTGTCTTATGAATTCTCTTACCACTTGCCATAAACCAAAAATCAATTACACCTAAAGATCTAGTGATCTCACTTTTAATTCCAGTCTCCTCCGCCACCTCACGTATTGCAGCTTGCTCAGGTGACTCACCCTCTTCAATATGGCCTTTAGGTAGTGACCACAACAATCTTTCATGGGAGGCATCCTTTGGATCTAATCTGCCGATTAATAATCCCTTAGTTCCAGTTTTATCAACTACTAAACCACCAGCACTAACCTCATCAATGCGCTTTGCATATTTAGCTCGTGGTGAATTTTTTCCACCCTGGCCACCCTTATTATTTTTGCGGTTTGGTGAATTATGTTTTTTAGCGGGCTTACCAGAACCACTACTTTGCGCACCCTTGCGAGCACTATTTAAATCCTGATTGCCACCCGCATTATCTGCTGGGGTCATATCGCAAGGATACTGGGTTAATCTGGCAGTTATTAGGGTATTGCCCGCTCAACGGTATGCCAGCCTGCTCTAACCTAGTGCCACCGTGAAAACTCCTATTGATGCTGCTACCCAACTTGCGATCACCACACTAAGCAAGCAGGCACCAGCTGCTACCGATCTAGCAAAGCAATTTAAAGCTGCTGGGTTTAAGTTGGCCTTAGTTGGCGGACCAGTACGGGATGCGATCTTAGGAAGATTAGGAAATGATTTAGATTTCACAACAGATGCACTACCTAAACAATCTGAGAAGATTTTAGAAAAGTGGGCAGATTCAGTTTGGGATATTGGCGCAGCCTTTGGCACAGTCGCTGGTAAAAAGGGTGAGATAACAGTTGAGGTCACAACTTATCGAAGTGAAAGTTATGACCCATCTTCTCGCAAACCAGATGTTGAGTTTGGCAAATCAATCGAGGCAGATTTAGCTAGAAGAGATTTCACAATCAATGCCATGGCACTTGAGTTAACGACTGAGCAGCCAACCTTTATTGATTTGTTTAATGGTGTTACTGATTTGCAAAATAAGTTGATAAAAACTCCTGGCAAACCAGAGGATTCATTTACCGATGACCCACTGCGGATGATGCGGGCAGCAAGATTTATGAGTCAATTAAACTTTGCAGTAGATCCTGCCATTATTGCCGCAATTAAAAACATGTCTTCTCGGTTAGAGATAATTTCAGCTGAGCGAATCCGAGATGAGTTTACGAAAATTATCCTAAGCCCTGCCCCAAGAATTGGTATTACCTTGTTAGTTGAAACCGGTTTGGCCGATTACTTTCTGCCGGAGGTCCCTAAATTAAAACTTGAGATAGATGAGCACCATCACCATAAAGATGTTTATGAGCACTCACTTACCGTATTAGAGCAAGCGATTGGATTAGAGCAACGCTTGGGCGGACCTAATTTAACGCTACGTCTTGCCGCCTTATTACATGACATTGGCAAACCTAAAACAAAACAATTAATTCCAGGTGGTGGAGTTTCATTTCATCACCATGAGGTAGTTGGCGCCAGAATGTGTAAGGAGCGATTAAAAAAACTTAGATTTGATAATCATCTAATTAATGATGTTGCCAAATTAACCTTTCTTCACCTTCGCTTTCATGGCTATGGATCAGGTGAGTGGACTGATTCAGCAGTTCGCAGATATGTAAGAGATGCTGGTGAATTACTTACCCACCTTCATCTTTTAACTAGGGCAGATTGCACAACTAGAAATAAGAAAAAAGCCGATGGCCTAGCCAAGACCTATGATCAACTTGAAAAACGTATTGAAGATTTAATGGCGCAAGAGGAGTTGAATAAAATTCGCCCGGATTTAACTGGGGATGAGATCATGCAAATTCTTGGCATTAAACCCTCCCCAATTGTGGGCAAAGCTTATGAGTTCCTACTTGAGCTTCGACTTGAGCACGGGCCACAAGGAGAAGAGAAGGCAAAAGAAGAGTTACTTAAGTGGTGGAAGGAGCAAAATTAGCTCTGCGCATTAAAACAGTAGCGGCAAATAGATAGAAGAGTGCAATTGTAATTGGCAAATACGCGGTCACACCATTATCTGGCAGTATCAATGCCGCGCCAATTGCGCCAGTAACAATCCCGGCATTTACCGCCACATCATAAAATGCAAAAACTCTTCCCCGATACTCATCAGTTATTTTTGATTGCACCAGAGCGTCATTAGTTACCTTAATTCCCTGGCCACAAAGTCCAACTAGAAAAGCACTACCAATCATGGAGATTTCATTAATGCCGGCTGCATAAATTAACAAAGGCGGAATACATAAAAACATTAACAATCTCATCCATCGATGTCTGCCAAATTTAATTACACCATATGGTGAGATGATCGCTCCTAAACCAATTCCAATACCTGCAATAGCAAGTGCCATACCAAATCCAGCAAGACCAGCATCTGGATCAGCTGGATCATTAAATGAGTTTCGCTCAAGTAGTAGAGCCATCAAAGTTAAAGCGGTTATGCCACCTCGTTGAATGCCGATGGATAAAATTCCGCGCAGCGCGTCTGAGTGTGATCGCAAAATCATCAAGCCCTCTAACACCTCTTTATAACCACGAGATTCAGCACTCACCTCATGCTCTAAAGGCCCGATCTCATACTTGTTTAATCTAAAGCAGGCAAGGGCTGCAGTTAGAAAACCAAGGGAGGCAATCAAAATTACTACCGCATCAGCAAAATCTGCATCACTATTTTGACTAAGCAGATTTTTTATTCCAATTCCAATACCACCGCCAATTACCACCCAGATGGTGCCACCAGTTACCGCTAAAGCATTCGCAGCAATCAATTCTTCCTTCTTTACTAAAAGCGGTAACCCTGCTGATAGACCAGAGAGAATTAATCGATTAACACCAAATGCAAACAAAACAAACAAGGTTAAAACAATTCCAGTTGAGCTACTGTTTACCAGCCAAGCAATAATTAACAAGTTGGCAGCCCTTATGTAATTACAGTTTCGAATAATTCGCTGACGAGAGAAGCGATCTAAGAAGATGCCAACATATGGCCCAATTAACGAGTAAGGAAGTAAGACAACTGCAAAGGCGAGGGCGGCTGAGATGGCGTTTGGCGCTCGCTCTGGGGAAAAGAGGACAAAGCTTGCTAGCGCTGATTGAAATAAACCATCGGTTAACTGGCCACTCCAGCGGATAGTAAGTATCCGATTTAATCTTGAGCCTTTACTAACTGGCCAGATTCCCATGGGAGTAAGCGTAGTAATTAAATAAGGATTAACCTTGGATCTTATGTTAGCCACCATGCGTTCGAGTATTGATTACTCACTTAGCAAACGCCGCACCTTGATTGCCCTATTTCAAGGCGCAGCCAGTGCGATGGATGCATGTGATGCTGACCCCTATTTAAGAAGAGCTGCGAAATATCATGGTGAGTTAACCAAGAGGTCTTGCCCTGTTTGCAAAAAGTTCAAGATTGTTGAACTTCGGTATGCCTTTGGGGATCAACTCGGTCAATACTCAGGTCGAATTAAGAATCAAGATGAATTAGTCCAAATGCAAAGTGAGTACGGTGAGTTTCGCGTATATGTGGTGGAGATCTGCACCGATTGCCACTGGAACCACCTAGTGGAATCCTTTTTATTAGGTGATGGCAAGTACCGAAAGCCCCCTCGGAAGGTTCACACCTTATTAGATGATGATTAACGGGTAATCTTGCTACATGAGTAATTTTGTAGAAAAACTACCCAGGTATGGCCTATTAGCTGCTGGATACAGCTTTGTCGCTGGAGTTTTTCTATTTGGTTTTGCCTACTTCACTGTTTCAATTCCAGATCCAAATGCTTATGTAAATAGCCAGGCAACAATTATTCAATATGCAGATGGAAGTGAGATTGGTCGAATCGGTTCAGAGAATCGAACTGTTGTCACCTTAGCTGAGATTCCGGTAACAGTTAGAAATGCAGTAATGGCAGCAGAGGATAGAAATTTTTATAGTAACCGAGCAATTAATCCCCTGGCTATTGCATCTGCTGTTTTGGATAACATAGTAAATCTTGGACAAGGCAGAGGTGGTTCAACAATCACCCAACAATATGCCAAGACCGCCTTTTTAACTCCGGAGCGATCTATCCAGCGTAAGGTGAAAGAATTAGTAATTGCTATAAAGCTTGAAAATCAATTTACTAAAGATGAGATATTAGAAAATTACTTAAACACTATTTACTTTGGCCGCGGAT
>Ga0208086_1000322_pt1 | contig 14293 bp, 9 predicted proteins | sample LakMenEpi06Jul10_FD_150675 | JGI IMG/M metagenome (GOLD analysis project Ga0208086, IMG submission 150675) | Freshwater microbial communities from Lake Mendota, WI - 06JUL2010 deep hole epilimnion (SPAdes) | ecosystem: Environmental > Aquatic > Freshwater > Lake > Epilimnion/Euphotic zone ...
AATTAGTTCCGGTTAGTTCCCGCCGTTGTAAGTTCCAAGTTCCCGGTCAAGTTCCGGGTCCGGAACTCGGAACTTTATTGATTCCGGCAAAGCACTGACAACAAGATCCTTTTTGACGACGAGTTTGTCGTCGAGATGCGCAACCAAAGCATTTTGCGCGGACTCGACACTCCCGACCTAGCAAGGCGAATGGATGCATTGTCGTTAAGTTACGTTACCCGTTGTACACAAATACCAAATACCAACATAAATAAATAACCAATATACTTAACCAACCTTTGGTTGTTAAGTGCGTTTAAATCGTGTCGCTACTCCGAGCGTCGTACACATCTATAAGAGCCGTAGTGACACATCTAATGCAAGTTTACAAAAAAAAGCTCTACTAGCATCCTCTACGAGCTGAAAGGACTTGGTTTGTTGTACTTAGCTTGGCAGCTTGACTTGTACAACTTTGAGAGTAGGTTTTGCAAATGAGAGATATGGATTCAAAAGAGACCAACGAAGACTACGACGAGGACCAAGACGAGAAAGACGAAGACCAAGACGACGAAGATGATGACGACGACGACAACCAATTGGACGACCATAAGGGTGAGCAAGAAAGGTCGAGTTACTTTACGCCGGTTCCTTACAAGACGCTTAGGGCAAAGCGGTTTGTGCCGGAAGAGCACATTTGTTTGGGCAACATTGTGGGGGTGTTTGGACGCAAAGGGGCGGGCAAGACGACGCTGATCCACTCGATCTGCAAGAGCTTGGCGTCGAGGGTGGACATGGCGATTGTGTTTTCGCCGACGGCCATAGGCAACAAGTTCCACAAGTTCATACCCAGGAAGCACATCTTTGAAGAGTTCAACGAGAGCGTGCTTTGGAACGTCATGAAGCACCAAATCTCGATGTGGGACAAGTACAAGCCGTCCTCCGGGGCGCCGAAACCTTTTGAAATTCTCTTGATCTTGGACGACTTGGCGTTCGACATCAAGGCCTTGCGGTCCAAGGTCATGACGTTCTTGGCGTTCAATTGCAGGTGGGCCCACGTGACTACCTTGGTGGCTGCCCAAAACCCAAACAAGATCCCGTCTGGCATCCGCGACCAAATCGACATCTGCATGACGTCTTACTTCCCGACCAAGAAGGCTCAAGAGTCACTGTTCGAGGACTACTTCAACATCTTCGGCAACTTTAAAGACTTCAGGCGGGCGCTTGCCATCTTGACGCGCGACCATCAATTCATGGTCAAGAAGGCCTCCAAGAAAGGCAGCGACGACCTCGGCGAGTGCATCATGTGGTACCGCGCACCGTTCTACCCCGACGGGCCCCCCAAGTTCCGCATCGGCGGGCCTTGCGTGTGGGACACCAAGCTGTCTGCCCAGCAACTCCGCCAAGAAACCGAGCGCAAGGAGCACGAGCGCAAACTCCGACTCATCGAGCACGAGACCTTGATGGCCAAAGCGCCGCTTATCGACATCATCCAAGACGACTCTACTTTACCAACCGGCTTCGACGCCATGATGGTGCGCACCAAACCCAAAACACGAGTACAAAAAGTACAAAACAAACAAAACAAACAAAAACTACAAAACGTACAAAACACTAAACGCTCAAAAAGCCCAGTCTCGGTTGTCACACCTTCCAAAAAGCCCAGTATCGCAAGGCTCAGCAAAAAACCTCTTTCCAAACGAGTCAGCATCGACGAACTCCGACAAGTCTTTGAAGACCGGGCCTACCTCGCACAAAACGTCGGCTCGTATAAAACGCTTCGCCTTTAATAACGTAACTGAACATGCTCTCATCTCATACGTCTCTCATCGTTTTGGGAAGACCATGTTTTTGCAACACTCGTGCGCAACGTGGGTGTTGACTTTAAGAAACTACAAGAAGGTACACAAGTCACTAAAAGGCTTGACGAGCTTGTGAACAATGTTGCACACAACGTCCGCAAAAAAATGCAAAAACTACTAAATAAACGTAAAACAAGCAAGCAAGCAAGCAAGCAAGCAAGCAAGCAATTAAAAGCTGTCAACCATGTGTAACCAAAGAGGTAAACGTTTCAAGGTGTACATTTTGTTAGCTTAGTAGTAGTAGTACACGCTTAGCTGCTATTGATGGTGTTGAGCGAGTCCATTTCACCAAACATTGGCCGTTCATCGGGTTTAGGCGCTACTTGGCCAGATTGGGCAGGCCGGTTTTGGTTGGAAGACTCTTGGTTGGAAGCAATGTCGGTAACTTTGTCGGTAACTTTGTCGGCAATTTTGTCGGCAACCAACGTGTCGGATTGAGACAAAGGCGGGGCTTGGGTGTCTGGCATGGTGTCCAAGTCGTCGGGTACTTTGACGGTGGTTGTGGTGGTTGGTGTTTGGGCGGTTTGGGTGATGCCAGACAAGACTTTTGAGATTGCGTTCATGTCAAGTCCGAATCCAGAGGCCATTTTGCCGAGCATGTCGACCAGACCCGAGCCTTGTTGGGGTTGTTGTTGTTGTTGTTGAGCTTGCTGAGCTTGTTGTTGGTACATGTTTGGCGAAAACGAAAACGAGTTGCTCGGAGGGCCAAACAACGGGTTGTTGCTAGGAGGACTAGAAGAAGAAGAAGAAGAAGAAGAAGAAGAGTTCGTACCCGGCAAGTTGTGGTCGACAAACGCTGGGCCGGTTGTGTTGATACTGGAAACAAAGTTGTTGATCTTGTCCACCATGGGGGCAAACTTGTTGCCGGCCGCCGCCAAAAGCGGCACCGTCATGCACGTCATGGCAAACAGGCTCAGAAGCTCCAACCCCGGGTGATACTTGCCCCCCGCCTTGCTCTTGGGGAACAAAACGCGAAAGAGCCTTCTCAACGCGCACTTGAACTCGTACTCTCTGGCCTCGATTGCCATGGGAAGCAGTCTTAGGTCAGGAAACCAACCCTTGGTGCGTGGAATCAAAAACTCTGACAGCATGGCCAAGCCTTTGGAGGCGTACCAAATGCAAAAGTACACACCGTCCATGAACATCTTTTCGTAGGACATGTTGTTGATCAAGGCTTGTTGGCGCATCACCACGTCGTGCGGCACGCCTTCCATAGCTTGGTAAAAGTCGGCTTCGTCGGTGCCCGCCACTTTAATCAGCGGGAGCGACCTCGTGCGCTTCCAATGCCCCAAAATGTCGTCTATTGCCTCTGCACGGGCCGCTGCATGATCCTCTTCCGACGTTTCTTGCGAAGAATCCTTGTTGCTGTCTTTTGTGTCATCTCTCTTGTCATCCTTCTTGGCGTCTTTCTTTGGCGGCTTGTTTGCTCGCTTCCTCTTGCTCTGCGAGCTCTCACGCGACGAATAGCTACCAGAGCTTTTGCTGCTACTGATACTACTCGAAGAAGTCTCGCCTCGCGACTCTTCTTGGTCGCGACGGCGCTTGCGATGAGCTTTGTCATCTCTTTGTTGGTTGTTGTTGTTGTTGTTGTTGTTGTTGTTGTTGTTACTCTGGTCTTGCTCGTCTTGGTTGGCTATCGGGTTGTCGTTTATGATGGACGGAATGTCGTCGTCGTTGGTGTCGTCTGCACCAAGGTCGGCCGCATGGTTGGCTGCCAAGTTCAAGAGCTGTGCGTCCATACTTGCCTTGTACTATACCGGCACCGCGTGTAGTCAAACTAACCAAACAACGTTGGTTCCTTTTTGAAAGAGCTTTAAACTTGTTTAATATTACAAAACAACACCAATCTAAAGGACTTTATGTCGGGAAACTTTTTCCAAACGCAATGCACCCGGTTTGGCATTATGCGGAGGCAACGTCGTCGAACTTGAAGAACACTACTTGGCGGTTCTTTAAGTGGCTCAGGTTTGCAATCTCTTCGCGTGAGTAATGACGAGACGGCACGGCGGGTTGAAACAAAGCCCCGATGATGCCACCCAAACTAGCCAAGTACATTCCGTCTTGTTTCCAGACAAAGTAGTTGTGTGAAAAAAGCAACGCATCGGCGTCGGCCATGCTTGCCTCCTTGAAACGCAAGACCACCATGTTGTCTATGTTGCCGGCTTGCTGGTTGGTAGGTATGCATCGTAAAGATGAATACTGTGCAAACCCACACAACAAGTCCAGCTTTACGACGTGCTTCCCAGTTGGATAGTCCACACGGCTTGGTATAGGCTGGCTAAGCGTACAGGCGTGGAGTACAAACTCTGTTTCGGCGGTCAAGTCGAGCAACACCTTGTTTCTCGCCAAGCTAATCTCTTCGTTCATCGACATGACGAGCGTCTCGATTGGTGTCGGCTCATCCAACATACTTTGGAACAACGCCTCGGCTTTCTCTTTCGACATGCCAGGCGTCGTTGGGAACACTACCATTGGTACGGTGGCTTCAACATCTTGCACGATTACTTCTCCAAACATTTCTCGACCAAACGATACTCTACAAGCAATACTTTACAAGCGGTACTTTACACACGATACTTTAGTGGCTTACACCACAATGTTTCAAACAACCTTACAAGCTAAAAGTTCCAAAGCTCAAACGTATTATTGTTTTTAATAACCTTGTGGGAAACGTTTCTTGTAACATTTCTTGCAAGACAAACGTGCGTGAACACACAGCGTCTAAACGCACAAACAATATACGACAAGTCCTTGAGCGACTTGCTTGTGCGACTTGCATCATGCCGAGGCAGTGTCGTCAAAGTTGAAAAAGACAGTTGGTTGCTTGTATTTGCTTGCAATCTCTTCGCGCGAGTAATGCCGAGAAGGCACAGGTGGTTCGAACTTGGCCCCAATTATACCAGCATAACTAGCCAAGTACATTCCGTCGTGCTTCCACACAAAGTAATTTTTCGAATATAGCAACGCATCGGCGTCGACCATGCTTGCCTCCTTGACACGCACAGCCACTAGGTTACAAGCTTCCTGGTTTACAGGTACGCATTTCAAGGACACCAAATATGCAAACACACACGGGAAGCCCAGTTTTATGACGTGCGTACTCGTCGCGTCGTCGTATTGACTTCGCAAAGGATGCAACATCGACCCTATGTAAAGCGCAAACTCTGTTTCGGCGGTCAAGTCAAGCAACACTTTGTTTCTCGGCAATCTAATGTCTTCGTTCATCGGCATGACGAGCGTCACGATTGGTGTTGGCTCACCCATCATGGTTTGGAATACCGCCTCGGCTTCCTCTTTCGACATACCAGGCATCGTTGGGAAAACTTCGGTGCCTTCAACATCTTGCACGATTACTTCTCCCAACATTTCTTGACTCATCTTTGAAAACAACCTTGCAACTCAAAAGACCAAAACGTTTGATTTTATGATTTTATTAGCTTTGTGGGAAATGTTTTGGTAATTACAAAGCGTGCTTGAACACAAAGCGTGTAAACATTTAAACGCACTAACAACACGACATCTCTTGTGTGTTACTACCACCCTTCCGTTTCGTCGTCCCAAGAAGCACCGGCCCCGGCCAACTCCAAGTGCGGCCAAGGACGAAGCTCCTTGCGCCAAAACACTCTTGTCACACAACCTTTCGACGTGAACAACACACTATTGTGCTGCACGCGCGAAGCTAGCGTCAATACCGGACAAACTTGGTTCAACTCCATCATTTCTTGGACGTATGGCTTGACCACTTGCATTGGTTGCTTCCACCCCGAACCGTTGCTTTCAATTACTTTGGGCTCGCTTGTCGTCGGCAACCGTATGTTCGTGACTTTCTTGACAACACCAAAGTGCACTTCGTTGCTTTGCCACATCTTGCAAGGATACCGAAACCCTTCATACACTTCTTCTGTGTTTGCATTCATGACTCCTCGCCCGGCAAGGCCGACAAACCATGTCATGGCCTGTTTAGCCAACTCGACATCCGCGTCGTTCAAGTCCGGGCACAACGACAACACACTATTGAACCTAACCCAAACCCTAACTTCTGTTTGGTCCTGCACACCTTGCTCCCCGCCCTGGTCTCCCACTTGGTCTCCTTGGGCTCCCTCGTGGGCTCCCTCTTGGGCTCCCACTTGGTCTCCTTGATCTCCCAATTGGTCCTCAACTTGGTCTTCAACTTGGTCCTCAACTTGGTCTTCAACTTGGTCTTCAACTTGGTCCTCAACTTGGTCTTCAACTTGGTCTTCAACTTGGTCTTCTACTTGGTTGACTTGAGCTTTGCCTTGCGTCGTGTCTTGGTAACCATCTTTGGTGTTGAGATGTTGGCAGCCAACATACTCGCCAATTTTGCATCGACCCAATGTTGGACTCGCCTTGAAGCACAAGCCAAACATGTCTTCTAGCTCTGCCTCGACATTTGTGAGCAAGTCCGACGCGAGACTTTTTGCTTGGCAAGGAAGGTCGTTGAAAACCGCACTTCGTATGTTGACAAAGACACTTTTGTGGCGACTCGACACTCTTGGGCCAAAGCTTTCGCCGATCGTGAAGCGCGCCTCGTGCGAACTTCCAAGTGCTTCAAACAAAACACGTGTCTTGGTTTCTTGCAAGATATCGAGCGTTGATGCTTTAAGAGTTGTTGCCAGTCCGTGCAACAACTCGGACATGGCGACTTTGGCAACCTCGACAATCGCTTCATTTATGACGTCTCGACTATAAGTCCCAGGTTGCAAACTTTTTTTGTACTCCGTAAAAACGTCGATTGCTTTCACAAAATCAAAGTGCTCGGGAGTAGCAACAAGTTTGTCAATCAACACCTTGGCTTGGCTCTCCAACACTTCTGGACTTACGGGATCGTCTTCGACAAGCGTCAATCCGTGATACACTTTTGGCATCACGGGATGTGGTGCGGAAGGCACTCTGCAAAACCAAAACTTGAGTGGCACATACTTTTTCGTAGGGTCGACCTTGACAGGTACAAGCGCGGTCTCCATGTCACCCGTCTTTGATTTGGTGTGCAACAAGCTTGGTTCAGCTTGCCTTGCGGCTTGCCTTGCGGTTTGCCTTTGTGGAGGTACCTACTTGCTTTGCGGTTTTTGTTTTTTTGTTTACGGTGGGAATAAACTTATATGAGTCCACACTAACTTTGGTGACATTTTATACTTTACATAAATTATAAAACACACGTAAAGGTTGTGTTGTTAGTTGCGTGTTCCCATCGTTGCAGTTCCAACCGGTCAAGTTCCGGGTGTGGAAGTAGAAACGTTAACCAAACCTCCGTCCGAAATGGTTGGGTTGTTTAGAAGAGTCGCCTGTTTCGGCGTGGTTTGGAAAGCTTCCCGTACATCTTTGACAATCCGTCGGTACTTGCGAAACTGACATGGGTAGTACTTTCGGAGAGTGTCGTCATCGTCGCCGTATTTCACGGCGCATATAAACGTACCTAGTTCGGTTTGCTCGGCTTTTGTGCGGTTGTCGACATAAAAAATCTCTGAATCTGCCTTCATCTCATTCCTAAACTCAACGACTTTGCTTACATCAAGATGTGCTTTCAACATCATCGCCTTCATCTCGGCAAAGCACTTGCCTTCTTTCCACTCCACGCGGCATTGTAGAAAACTCGCGCCTCCATCGTCGACTTGTTTTGAGACAATAAAACGAACCACATTTGACCAACGTTTCATGCCTTCAAAATCTTCCTGTGTGTAGTTGTACACAGTCATTCTCCAAATACGATGAACTTTTCCGTCATCTTGACCGTCTCTCAAAAGCGGCATCAACTCCAACATTTCGCTCTCGTAACTTGTGTCTTCTTCTTCAACATTGATCCTCGACTTTTTCGTGGTCACTCGACCAAGCTTGCGTTTCGGCATTTGTGTGACGCGACCAAATTCCAAGCAACTACTATACTTCTTTTTTTATATAGTACTATTTAGTGTTGTGAATACACTTATAAGCGTCCACTATCATTTGGTAACTTTGGGTGACTTTTACATCTGTACAAAGTTTGGTATTATGTTATAAAAAGCGGCGTCACAAACGCGTCAAACCAATGCCATGTGGTTCGACTTACTAAGTTAGTTGATCAAATCATCGCATTCACTCGAGTTGGTTTGGTTGACCAAACTTTGTTTGGTTGGTTGTAAAGCATGGAAGACACCAACTTGCATGCAAAGCCTAGAAACGAGCTTGCTATAAAGCTTGCCTGGCTGAATGGTGTGTTGGTAAATCCTCGCGACGCGATCAAGCATAGGACCTTGATTTACTTGTGCCCACTTTGCGACAACCGGGTAGTCCTTCGAAAGGGGCTGGTACGGCGACCACACTTTGCACACAAAGTGCGTCAAATCAAACCACCAAACAAAGATGACCAAACCAAAGATGACCAAACTAAAGATGACCCAAACAAAGATGACCCAAACAAAGACGACCCAAACAAAGATGACCAAAAAAAGCAAGATGAGCCACCCGAGTGTTTGGTGGTTCAAATGGCAAGAAACAACAAAAAAGAGAGTTTGGATCACTTACTCGCCAAGCTTCGCATAAAACATGCTTCTTCTTTACTGTGCCAAAAACTGTGCAAGTCGTGTGGGCACCAACGCGAAGCTCAGCTGTTTCGCGTTTTGGAAGCATGTACCGAAAAGTGCTTGTATGTTGGCGAAAAAAAGTACTTTGTCGACGTGTTCTTAAAAGTCGTGCAAGAAGAGTCTTTGCCTGGAAGCATACCTACGGACTTGGTAGTCGAAGTGTTTCAGACCCATGCCATCAAAGAAAAGTTTGACGCCTTGACAGCAAGCAACTTTAACGTCTACGAGCTAGGTGCCGACACCATACTTTCGAGCAAAGACTTGTCAGATGTCTTGACAGACACGACTACTTGGGAATGCCAGACTTGCTGCCAAAAAAGCCTCGACCTTGCACAACAACGCCAAGCCGAACACGACGCAAGATTAGCCTCCTTGGCGCTTTACACACAACAACAAGATGCTTTCAAACTACAACAAAATGCTTTCAAACTACAACAAGATGCTTTCAAACAACAACAACAACAACAACAACAACAACACAATGCTAACTTATCCGCACAAAGCACCTCTTTGGACACATTTTACCACCAAGAAACGTCGGGGACTACCCATGGACGTAGTTTCGCTTCTAGTTTAGCTTCTAACTTGGCTTCTCGTTTAGCTCCTAGTAGTCCACGTGATTCCGAGTATCCATCTTCGATACGTGAGCCCTATGGCGCTACGTTTGGTGACTTTGATGATGATGATGGTGATGATGATGATGATGACTACGATGACTACGTTCGAGTCAAGTTCAAGTTGTTGAAAAGTATAAAGGCTGAGATAGTTATTTCTTCGGAAAAGATTATGAAAGAGTGGCAAACAAACTTGCAAGATTGTAAAGTCAACAAGCATACACCATGGCCGTATCTTGTAAAATACGAAAACATGAAGCTCGACATTCCGTTTGACAAGAAGGACTACGCGAAGCGACGCTACAACTCGGCAAAGTACGTGCTTGCGTTTGAAGACAAAGCGTGGTGGCCATACAACACAGAGGAAGGTTGTATAGAAACACGGTTTGGTCGCCCTGAAAACTTTGGAGCGTGGTACGAGTTTAGTTTTATGCAAAGAGTTTACTTCAAACCAGACAAATATTCCTTCAAGCAAGCCAAGCAAGCTGGAATGATGTCGCACCTAGTTGGCTCGACGTGGCACAACTACTTTCGTGGTGTCAACGCAGCCGAACTCGCACGAAAGTACGGCAAGCAGTGTTGCAGGGTCAACTTGTGCATACCTTTTCGCGAAAAAGACAAAGCTAAAGCACTCCAACAAGTTTTCTGGGACGAACACCTCCGCACATGGTACTCTTGTTGTTGCATGACATGGGTGTGTAAGCGGTATGCCTACGGATTCCCGCATGTGTAGCTACGTTGATACGCTTGACTAATTATCTTGTGGTTTGTAGGTACATACTACCAAAAGGTATGACATAAACGTTTTATTGTGGAAAAAACTATACAAATGGTACGCGCGGTATCATTGATCCTAAGAACGGTAATAAGGCTCTATGATTGTTGGTGGTGTTGTTGTTGCTATCATCATCATCATCATCATCATCGTCGTTGCTAAAATCCTCGTTGGTGGTGTCAGGAGCTTTTTCCCAATTAAACCACCCGCGCGGGTAACGTCCTTGTAACTTTTTGATAGTCTCGGCGGCTCCCGCCGCCGTCGTCGCCGTTACCGCTACCGCTTGTGCCGCTCTCATAACATCCGCCTCCGCACCCGTTGCCGCATCCGCCTCCGAACCCGTTGCCGCATTCTCCTCCTCCTCGTTCGCCACATCCTCTTCCTCCTCGATCGCCACATCCCCCTCCGCTCCCACCTCCTCCACCTGATCCGCATCCTCCTCCGCTTGTGTCCCCGGTGCGACTACAAACCTTTCATCGCTTGCCTGTTCAGATTTCCTACCCACCCCATGGTCCACGTTACCATTTCCCGCCACATGCGCTTCGTCTCCCGGTTCGGCTTGCTGTGTTAACACCTCCTCCTCGAACTGGTCCAACCCCTTTAACGGCTTCAACTGCTTTGACTTCTCCAACAGTTCCAACCCCTCCTCCGCCGCATCCTCCACCGCCTCCTCCGCACCCTTCACACCCGTCGCCGCTACCACCACTCCCTCCGGTGCACCCTTCACACCCATCGCCGCCGTTACCGCTTGTGCCTCCTCCTCCGCTCTCTTCGCCGCCGCCGCCTCCGCCGCTCCCTCCACACCCACCGCCACCGCTTGTGCCGCTTTCGCCGCCACCGTCGCCGCTCTCTCCTTCTCCGCCGCCGCCGCCGCCGCCGTCTCCTCCGCACCCCCCGCGTTTGTCTGCACCGCCACCGCCGCATCGTTCCTATCCCCCACCTCCACATTACCTTCCGCCCCCGCCGCCGCCACACCGTCCTCCGAACGAGGACGGTGTCCAACACCCCATCCGCTTTTTCCTTCGACGTTCCTATCTCCATCTACTTCTCCTCCTCCTCCTCCTTCTCCTCCCGATGTGTCTGTATGATTATGATTGAATCTGAACCAACCCCTTGGATACTTATTGGCCAGGTCTGTGTATGCCACCGCTCCTTCCACACGCTCTTCAACATTTCCCTCCGGCACGTAGTCTCCCATTGTGTCACCGTCGCGTTGTTCACTATTGTTTGGTGTCACCTGTCCCAAAACTTCATTTACTCCTCCTTCTCCTCTCTCCGCCACCGTCTTCGACGCCGCTTTCTCCCTCTCCGCCGCCTCCGCCGCCTCCGTGGCTATCGCCGCCGCCTCCGCCTCATCCGCGTTCGCACCCACCCCCACCTCCTGAGCCGCACCCGCCACCACCTCTTCAAATGCATACCTTTTGTTCTTTTTACCACGCTTAGGTTCTCGAGTTCTTTGAAGCACGGTGCTTGCGTCACGTCCAAAAAGATGATTTACCACATGTGCGCGTCGCGCTATTTTAAAGGCATTCGCAACCGGCGGCGCCGCCGCCTCACCCTGCGCACCCTGCGCACCCGGCTTCCTATCTCCATCTACTTGTCCTCCTCCTCCCCCTTCTCCCAAACCTGGGCCAGTACGGGCAATTGATGCGTCTGTATGATTATTATTGAATTCGAACCAACCCCTTGGATACTTCTTGGCCAGGTCTTCGTATGTTGGGCTCGCTAGAAGCACTGCCGCCGCTCTCTCCACCGCTTGTGCCACTCTCTCCGCCTTCGCCGCTTTCGCCGCTACCGCTTGTGCCGCTACCGGCGCCGGTTGTTCTTTATTTTCTTGTGTCGAGTGTTGTGGCGTCAGTCCAACGGGGGGCACCCGGCTCCTAATGTTTGGAGACTTTTCCGGCATACTTTGACCACGACGTCTAGAATTGTGTGTATGATTAGTTGCGTCTCCCGATTGTATTCCATCGCTATACACATCGGTGCCCGAAAGCAATGGATCATGATGAGTGTCAAAACGTTGATAGCCTGTTTCTGAAACATTGTCTTCGTCCACATACGATTGATCTGGATAGCTATCATAGTATTGTCCCCCCTCGGAAGGATTTGCAACGGGCATGGTCGAAGCATCATTCCCCAGGCGCACAAGTGGCTGGCTCACTGCGACGCTGATAATTTGTTTGTCTGCACCAAACGAGCCGACCATGAGTGTGTCGCGATAGCCATTGTTCATAGCGTGACTTATACACACCAAGCTTTTGGGGTTGGCAATATCAAACACCATACTCGATGCTTTTCGGGACTTCAAGTCAAGTTTGTAAATTGTCGAGTTTTGAGCAAACCAAAGCGTGGTTTCGTCTTGGATGCACATGCACGTAACGTTTGGGATAGCAAGGATGTCTTCGTGTGACATGCTGCATTTTGGTGGCGTGTCGTTGACGTCGAAGTTGACTTTGAAAATGTGTGCGTTTGTTGCCAAGTATACCACGTGACCAAGCGTCGCGACGCACGTCGCACGAATGCCACTCAACGAAGCTTTTACTATAGCGTTTGTTTCGGTGGGCTCAGCCAAGTAGCACGTCTGAGCTTTGTTGGACGTCAGAAACAAGTAACGTGAATAAATTACCACTTCGTCAAACTCGTCGTCCGAGTTTTGGGTATTTCTTATTTCAACTGTGTCGACCGTGTCGATCAAAAGTTTGATAGGTTTACCTTTTGCTTGTGTAACCGAGTTGTCAGCCGTCTTTGTAGTGACGTCAACTACTTTTAAGGCGGGATCATCATCGCTACTAATATTTTCTACACATCTAACTAACCGATGATTACAAACTCCAAAAGTTTTGTCTCGAGCGTTGAAGTCAAACGACGTCAAGTCTTGGCATGGCTTGTCCAACTTTATTGCGTGTTCGAAATTCAAGGTCCATTTGGTATCTTCCAAAGTAACGTACGCATTCAACCCAACTTGTTTCGCGACAAGTTGTGTGGCTTCTTTGTGTACCACGACCAAGTTGTCAGGACTTTTGAGTTTCAGTTTGGCGAGTTCCAATTTGGCATCGCCCGTGGACAGGACGGTGGAACCAGAAGAGCCAGTAAACAATAATACAAGCTCGTCGGTCTTTACACTTCTGATATCATACAGATTGTTTTGTTGAGTGCCGTCAAACGTTACAACACGTTGTGGGTCGCTGCCTTGTGTGTACGTGTGTATAGACATGTCTTGGTTGAGACCCGAGCACGCGAACCAGAGTTCATTGTAAGGTGCGTCGAGGCACACTACTTTGGTGGCTTTCATCGACAATGACTTGTCTTTACCAGCTTGCCTCAAGTTGATGATGCGCAACGAGTTGCCGTGCGAGCTTGGTTGACCCAACACACAAAGGTACCCGGAAGTCGACACGTCCATGCTCGTAGCTCTAACGTCGATTTGCTTCCACACAACGTCTTTTGGTGGCTTGTTCGTCCATTCAGCAATCCTTGCAAAGTACACCCGTGAGACTGTCTTGTCAGCTACGCAGACAAACACGGCATTATCTGCCAGCAATTTTGGTGGTTGGTTTTCATCCGTTTCAGTGTTTGTTACAATTCGTCGTGCTGCCACGCAACAAGGAGTCTTGGTTGGCAGCGTTATGCTCGTCTTGGACTTGGAAATCAAGTCGAAACAAAACAACTTGCTTTGCGTCGAGTCGACTCCGAGTACCTTTTGCTCGTCTGGAAACAAACAAATACTACACAAGTCCTTGAAGTTGTTGACGCGGAAACCATCTTTCAGCTTGCCTTCCAGTCTTGACAAAAAATACGTTTTGCAGGCTAGTGAAAGCCGGTTGGTGTTGCGCGACATCACTGCGTCCACAACAACACTCGTTATGTGTCTCGCACGAACGTTGTCCAACTTCTTTGTGCGCGTCACGCTTGGCGTGGGCATTGGTGTCGGCATCTGTGATACACTCACCGAAAGATGCCTTCCAGTGGGTGGTGCAGGCAAATGAAACGTTTGAGGTAATGTACTAGGGCGTGTTTGTGCGTTAGGCGCCGCACGCGGATAAATTGGTAAGGTTGAGTAGCTTGTTCGGGTTTCACCATTTAGCCCCCGAGCGTCGGCACTACCGTGTTGCAGGGTTGCACCATGTTCTTCAATGCGCTTACTTTCCCACCCCATGTTTGAGTTTGCGCCGACTGCGCGGACATGGGGTTCATGCGAAGCGTTACCAAACCGGTTATTGTGTGTACTCCACAACAATCTCTCACGTTGCACCCTCGACACGCCGGCTTGTTGTTGTTGTTGTTGTTGTTGTTGTTGTTGTTGATGTAGTTGTTGTTGTTGTTGTTGTTGTTGTTGGTGTAGTTGTTGTTGTTGTTGTTGTTGTTGTTGTTGGCGGCGGTGTAGTTGGAGATGTTGTTGGTGTTGTTGGTGTTGTTGGTGTTGTTGGTGTTGTTGGTGTTGTTGGTGTTGTTGGTGTTGTTGGTGTTGTTGGTGTTGTTGGTGTTGTT
>Ga0208086_1000326_pt1 | contig 14190 bp, 12 predicted proteins | sample LakMenEpi06Jul10_FD_150675 | JGI IMG/M metagenome (GOLD analysis project Ga0208086, IMG submission 150675) | Freshwater microbial communities from Lake Mendota, WI - 06JUL2010 deep hole epilimnion (SPAdes) | ecosystem: Environmental > Aquatic > Freshwater > Lake > Epilimnion/Euphotic zone ...
AAGCCGCGACCGGTGCCGGTCGACGAGCGTCGGGTCGTACCCCTCGCAGGCGGCGACGATCGACGCACCAACCGCCTCCAAGGACAGCCGGTAGTGGTTGGTGCGGAGGACCGAAACCTTCACGAAGGGGACACCGGCATCGAGCAGTCTGACCGGGAGGAACTCGGCCGGATTGTGGAACGGTCGCCGGGTCTTGCGGAGGATCCGCCAGGCTGCCGAGGGCCTGCGAAGCGAGAGATGGGGAAGGGCGTCGCGCCATCCCGGCCGGGCTTCCACCCGGGCGTCGTAGAGCGCCGCGATCCGCAGTCCGGCGGCCATGACACGTTCCGAAAGACCGACCTCGTAGTGGGTGATGACGTCGTCCTTCGTCCGTTGGGGAGCGACGCCCGTCCAGAAGTCGCTCCACAGCGGCGCCTCGAGGAGCGGGCGACGGGCCGCGAGGAACCACGATTGGAGGTGGGGACGCGGCCGCCACCCGCCGTACCGCGGAGGCTGGGTCGAGATCACCATCCCCCACAGATCGGCCCCCTCGCAGCGCGGATCACCGAACAGTGGCGCCGGGTCGGAGAGCGGACCGTAGACGCTGTCGTTGAGACAGACCACCTCGTCGAATCCCGGCGCGTCGAAGCCCCCGGCGGGGGAGAGCGTGCGGAGACCGGCCTGCCAACTGCCGAAGTCGTAGCCGATGTTCTCGCGGGGGATGAAGGTGTCGACCGTTCCCCGGAGTTCGTCGGGCATGGCATCGAGCGACGTCGACACGAGCACGAGCCGTGCCGCCAGCGGCCGGTAGGCACGCAGTGCGTGGGCGACATGCGGATCGACGCGCCGGTCGGGGTCGTGGTGCGCAAGGACGATCGCACGACGCATGGCGGGGTGTGCTCGCGGTGGGCGGGGCAGCGAACGGGCCGGTCAGGCCGCCCGACGACGGGCCGTCCGCAGCCGCTCCTGGAGACGTCCGACGCGACGGAGCGGCAGGCTTCGATCACCCGCTCCGGGGAGTCGGCGGAGGAGTTCAGGGACGTGGTCGAGCGTCCGGGCGGCGGCCTCGAGGTCGCTTTGTGCGAGTTGCTTTTCGACGGTCCGCAGCGCCGACCCGGCATACCAACGGGCGCTGCGTTGCCGAATCCGCTCGCGATCGACGGGCGGAAGGAGCGCGGCGTTGAGGTCGATCGCCTGGAGGAGGTCAGGCCAAACCGCGCCGCTCGTGAGGAGGCGATTCGATTCGTTGCCGCCATGTCGGCGATAGACGGCCATGACCCGCGGGTCGTACCACACCGGGCCGGAGGCGGCGATCCGCACCCACATCTCCCAGTCGAGGGCGTGGCACAGATCGGAGCGGAATCCTCCGATCCGTTCGTAGGTGCCGCGGGCGACGACCGCGGCCGGTGTCTGGACACGCTGCCGCTCGGCGATCCGCGAGAGCCATCCGCCGAGCACACCGGCGGTCCAGCGCTGCCGCGACGCGGTCTTGATGGTGCGGTCGTCGCCGTCGACGATCCGGCTGCGGCAAAACGCCATCCCGATCGCCGGCGTGGTGCGGAAACCGTGCGCGATGCGATCGTAGAAACCGGCGAGGACGTGGTCGTCCTGATGGAGGAGGTGGAGAAGGTGCCCGCGGGCGAGCGACAGGCAGCGGTTCCAGTTGCCGGCCAATCCGGCGCGCCGGTGGTGGAGGTGGACCTCGACGCGCCCCTGGGGATCGAACGAGCGCACGAGCGCACGGACATCGACCTGTCGGGAGCCGTCATCGACCACGGCGATCTGCATCGAAGCCGGATCGGCGGCCTGCGAGAGCACCGCGGCGATCGACCGACCGAGCCGTTCATCCGGCTCGTAGGTCGGCAGCATCACCGAGAACAGCGGCCGCGTCATCCCCGCCGGGAGTGGTGCGATCGGGGCGATCGGCGACGGAGAGGGCAGGTCCGGTTGGCTGACGACCCGGCGCTGCGTCGGTCCCGACGGAGCGTCGTCATCATGGGCATGGATCCAGTCTCGAGCCAGGAACACCCTGGGGAGAGCCGCCGCGTCGGCGCGGCGGTGACGCTGGCGGACGCTCGTGGGGTGATGCCTGTGGAACATGGGTGGGAGCCGGAGGAAAAGTCGGGTTCTGCCGGGGTTATCGGTGGAAACGCCGCGATCGCTCCAGACCAGCTTTTTTCTCGGCGATCGAAGGCCTTTTCGATCCTTCCACGAGCCTCCCCGCTTCTCCATCCCTCCCGCCCTGCGGCGGCGGTCGCGGAGCTCGGGGAAACCGCTCTGGCTGTCACGGCACGCATCGACTATTCCCTGCCCCGTCGCGTCGTCGTCGACGTGTCCCCTCACCCCAAGGCACCGCCGAGAGATCGTATGTCATCGTTCACGCTTCGCGCCACCTCTGCCGATCCGGCGGCGATCGCCGACGTCACCTACAAGAAACTCGGCCGTCACGCCGACGCGCGCGGGTGGCTCGTGGAGATCTACCGGGAGGATGAGCTCGACGGCGACCTCCATCCGGTGATGGCCTATGTCAGCCAGACGCAGTCTGGCGTGGCTCGTGGGCCGCACGAGCATGTCGATCAGACCGACTACTTCGCCTTCATCGGGCCGGGCGACTTCGAACTCCTCCTCTGGGACGCCCGTGAGGGCTCGCCGACCTTCGGCCTCCACACCCGGACGATCTGCGGGGCGTCGAATCCCGCCGCCGTGACGATCCCCCCCGGAGTCGTCCATGCCTACCGCAACACCAGCGACGGGCCAGGCTGGGTTTTCAACGGCCCCAATCGGCTCTACGCAGGCCCCGGCAAGAAGGAAAAGGTCGACGAGATCCGCCACGAGTGCGACGCAAAGTCTCCGTTTCGCATCGCCGGCGTCGTCGGCCTCCGCGCCAGTGCCTGAAGCGAGTCTGCAGGCGACACCGACGGTTCCCGACGCTCGTCGTCCCGCCCCTTTCCTGATTACGGCCTCTCCCCAGCTACCCAGGGTTGCATCATGTCACCACCACTGCGGCCGTCGATGAACCATGGTCTCCAGGTGATGGGTACCGAGCCGGTCGCCGGGTCCGGAGCGGACGGCGAGACGAACGGCGGCGGCGTGGAGCTCAAGGGGATCGTGCTTGCCGGCGGGGCGGGGACGCGTCTCAACCCGATGACGCTCGCGATCTCCAAGCAACTCCTGCCGATCTACGACAAGCCGATGGTCTACTACCCGATTTCGGCGTTGATGCTCGCCGGCATCCGCGACATCCTCCTCATCTCGACGCCGCACGACCTGCCCCACTTCCAGCGGCTCCTCGGCGACGGCACCAGCTTCGGGGTGTCGATGTCCTATGCCGAGCAGCCCCGGCCGGAGGGACTCGCCCAGGCTTTCCTCATCGGTCGTGACTTCCTCGCCGGCGCCCGGGCGGCCCTCGTACTCGGCGACAACATCTTCTACGGGCACGGCTTCCAGGATGTCCTCCTCCGCGCCGGTACCCGCGACGACGGCGCGACGATCTTCGCCTATCCCGTCCGTGATCCGGAGCGCTTCGGTGTCGTCGAGTTCGATGCCACCGGAAGGGCGGTGTCGCTCGAGGAGAAGCCGCGGGAGCCGAAGAGCAACCACGCCGTGCCGGGGCTCTATTTCTACGATTCACGCGTCTGCGACATCGCCGCGGCGCTCCGTCCGAGCCCGCGCGGGGAACTCGAGATCACCGATCTCAACCGGGTCTATCTCGAGGAGCGGGCCCTCCGCGTCGAGACCCTCGGCCGCGGCTTCGCCTGGCTCGACACCGGCACCCCAGACTCGCTCATGCAGGCCTCGGGTTTCGTGCAGACGATCCAGGAACGGCAGGGGCTCAAGATCGCCTGCCTCGAGGAGATCGGATACCGGATGGGCTGGCTGTCACGGGATGACCTCGAGGCGGCCGGCCGGAGGATGAACAACGAGTACGGCCGTTACCTCGTGCAGATCGCCGGCGAGGAACTGGTGAAGGGACCAGCGCATGTCGACGACGGGCACCATAGCGGTTACCGGGTCATCTGGCCAACTGGGGAAGTCGCTGGTCCGCCTGCTCGGGCCCAGCGCCGTGGCGCTGCCTAGGAGCGGCCTCGACATCACCGATCCGGTCGCCGTTGACGACGTCATCGGCAGACTCCGGCCGCGCGCCGTGATCAATTGCGCCGCCTGGACCGCCGTCGACAAGGCGGAGACCGAGCCGCGAGCCTGTCGGGCTGCCAACGAACACGCGGTGGCGGCGCTGGCCCGAGCCTGCCGCGGCGTCGACGCCCTCCTCGTGCAGGTGAGCAGCGACTACGTCTTCGGCGCGGATGCCACCCGCAAGCTCCCCTATCGGGAGGACGACTCCCCCGGCCCGCTCGGCGAGTACGGCGCGAGCAAACTCGCCGGTGAGGCAGCGGCCAGGACCTGGGAGCGGCATCAGGTGGTGCGCACCTGCGGCCTCTACTCGGCGGGGGCTGCAGGCCCCGTGCGCGGAAGGAATTTCGCCGACACGATGCTCGTGCTCGCGCGTGACCGGCCGGAGGTGCGCGTCGTGGCCGACCAGTTCTGTACACCGAGCTACGTGCCCCACGTGGCCGCGGCGATTGTGGCGCTGATCGGCAACGGCACCCCGGGGACGTACCACGCCACGAACTCCGGAGGCACCTGCTGGCACGAGTTCGCGACGGAGCTCTTTCGTCAGGCGGGTCTGCCGACGACCGTCACGGCGATCACGTCGAGCGAGTATCCAAGCCCCGTCGCCCGGCCCCCCTACAGCATCCTCGACACCTCGAAGCTCGCCGCCCTCGGAATCATCCTTCCCGATTGGCGGCAGGGAATCGCAGACTATCTCGCTGCCTGAGCGGCGGCGGATGACCCAGGAGCGGGCGAGTCTCCCCGGGCCGGCTTCGGATGAAGCGCCCCGTCGCTCGATGCGCGGGCGGGCTGGGCGCTACGGTATGCTCCGGCCGAGTTCCCCACCACCGCGAGACGCACCGCCATGATCGCCGCCGGCACCCGTCGACTCCTCGCCGAAGCCTTCGGCACGTTCGTCCTGGTGTTTGCAGGCACCGGGGCGGTGGTGGCCGATGACCTGTTCGGTGGGGATGTGACCCATGTCGGCGTGGCCCTCACCTTCGGGCTCGCGGTGATGGCGATGATCTACGCCCTCGGCGACATCTCCGGCTGCCACCTCAATCCGGCCGTCAGCATCGGTTTCGCACTGGCCGGGCGATTCGCCTGGTCCGGTGTGCTCCCCTACGTCGCCGCCCAGTCGGCAGGCGCCGTGCTCGCTAGCGCCCTCCTCCGCGGGCTGTTTCCGACGCATGCGACGCTCGGGGCGACGCTCCCGGCCGGCCCCCTGCTCCAGTCGTTCATCCTCGAAGTGCTGCTGACGCTGATCCTCATGGTGGTGATTCTCTGCGTCGCCACCGGGTCGAAGGAGAAGGGGGTGATGGCCGGGGTCGCCGTGGGCGCCGTGATCGCCGTCGAGGCGCTGTTCGCCGGGCCTGTGAGCGGAGCCTCGATGAATCCCGCCCGCTCGCTCGCGCCGGCGCTCGTCACCCTGCAGCTCGGGAGCCTGTGGATCTATCTCGTCGCCCCGGTGTTGGGGGCGGCTGTGGGCGTGCTCGTGTGGCGCTGTCTGCGATCGACCGATGAGGCAGCGCCTGGCGAGACGCGAGACTCGTAGAGCCCCGGCGAGCCGGGGATCACGACCTCTTCTCGACGTACAGGACATGCCCCGGCGTGTTCCCGCCGAGCACGTCGGTGTGCACCACCGTGAACCTGGCCCGGATCAGATCCTCGAGGAAATCCAGGCCGACGGTCGGCGCCTGCTTCTTCACCTTGAACGTGTCGATGTCCAACTTGAAAATCGCCTGCCCACCGGCTCCGAGGAAGCGATCGATGTTGTCCAGATAGCGCTCGCATTGGGCGCCTGAAAAGCCGTAGTGCGAGAGCACGCCCCAGCTTCGGATCTCGTCGAAGTATCCGCGGCAATCATGCCCAGTCACGCCGTCGGGAGCTTCGGGGGCCTCCGCGCTGTCCGTCATGTCGAAGCGGATGTATCGGTCGAGGCCCCGGATGGCGACGATGTCCGGACTGTGACTCGGCTTGATGTCGATGACGGTAAGTTCGTTCTCGAGGCCGACGACCTCCTTCTGATACTTGTTGTACCAGGCCGCGCCGATCTCCAGGATCCTTCCGCGCCTCGCCCTCGTCGGCACGACCGTGAGCAGATAGCGGCGCCCCAGGCGATCGGTCCAGAACGCCCGGTTCTCCTCGTCCCATCGACTGATGTCGATCGCGAACGCATGCGTCGTGTTGAACGTGTCGTCGTATTCCATTCCTTGCTTCCTCGAGGGAAGGAGGGGACACCGAGCCGCCTCCGGCCGACCGCGCGATCATGGGCCGTGAACACGGTACCCGGCCGATGTTTCCAAGCCGAACCGCGTGACGACGTTGCGGATCGCCCGGCGATGCAGCGTCAGCGACTCGTGGTCGTCGCGTGGCACGCCGAAGGTGAGCGGCGCGTCCGGGCCGACGTCGAAAGCCACGAACTCGCGCCCCAGATCGTTCATGATCCCGTGGAGAAAGACGTGGTGCGGATGGCCGTACTCGCCGGGACCGCCGTGGCTGAGGACGTGGTCATAGTCGCGGACGACGGCCTCGATCGCGTCCTTGGCCTCCTGGTACGGGATCGAGCAGCGGCCACTCGACAGATCCGAAGGGGGCGGGTCGTGAGGCAAGTCGAGCGAGAAGACGTCGATCGCATGCCTTGCCCAATAGCCGCGCATCTCCTCCACACGCGGCGAATGGTCGTCGAGGATCAGGTAGCCGATGGTCCATCGATACTGGCGGTGGCTGAGGATGTAGTGGTAGCCGAAGATCAGGCAATCATCGGGATGCGCGACCATGCACAGCGCTCGTGTCATCCGGTCGGCTCCTCCCTCCTCGACCCCTACCCCCCGGGGCTTCCCTCCGGACGGCCGTTGCCCTCCACCGGCATGTCGTCCGGCGGGCGGAGAACCCCCTGTCGCGTGCTCGATCTCCCGATCCTTCGCCGCTCCGGTTGCCGGGTGGCCGGTGCGGTATCCCCGATGGGACGGCGGCGGAATCGGCTTGTGCCATCGGTGACGGTCGCCGGACAGCGGCGGGCACGTCGTCGAGAGCCTGCTAAGCCGCCCGTGCGTCCTCCGCGCCGAGGCCGAGGCGCTCCTGCCGGTAGCCGCCGCTCGTGATCCGCTCGATCCATGGCGTGCTTGCGAGGTACCAGGCGACCGTCTGCTCGAGACCGGTGGCGAACGTCTCCGCCGGTCGCCAGCCGAGCTCGCGCTCGATCTTCGAGAAGTCGATGGCGTACCGCCTGTCGTGGCCGGGGCGGTCCTTCACGGAGGTGATGAGCGACGTGCACGGGGCGTGGGGGAGATCGGGCCTGAGTCGGTCGACCGTCCGGCAGATTTCGTGGACGACCTCGAGATTCGTCCGTTCGCAGGCGCCACCGATGTTGTAGACCTCGCCGACGCGGCCCCCGCGGAGCACGGTGCGGATCGCCCGGCAGTGGTCGCCGACGTACAGCCAGTCGCGGATCTGGCCACCGTCGCCGTAGACCGGAAGCGGCTTGCCGGCGAGGCAGTTGAGGATCATCAGCGGGATGAGCTTCTCGGGGAACTGGTACGGGCCGTAGTTGTTGGAGCAGTTGGTCGTCAGCGTCGGCAGGCCATAGGTGTGGTGGTAGGCCCGGACGAGGTGGTCGCTTGCGGCCTTCGAGGCCGAATAGGGTGAATTGGGGGCATAGGGGGTCGTCTCGGTGAAGGCGCCGGTGGGGCCGAGCGAGCCGTAGACCTCGTCGGTGGAGACGTGGAGGAAACGGAAGTCGCGCTGCTGCTCGGCCGGGAGCCCGGTCCAGTGGCGACGGACCTCGTCGAGGAGCCGGAACGTGCCGACGACGTTGGTCGTCACGAAGGCGGCCGGGCCGTCGATCGAACGGTCGACATGGCTCTCGGCGGCGAAGTTGACGACCGCGCGGGGGCGGTGCTCGTCGAGGAGCCGGCGAACGAGGGCCGAGTCACCGATGTCGCCGACCACGAGTGTGTGGCGGGGATTGCCCGCCAGCGTCCGGAGCGAATCGGGATTGCCGGCGTAGGTGAGGGCGTCGAGGTTGATCACCCCGCCGGCTTCCCCGGCCACCCACTGGCGGACGAACTCCCCTCCAATGAACCCCGCCCCACCGGTCACCAGGATCGGTTGCATCGCTTTCCTCGCTGACGGATCACGCTGGCTGCTTCTGCCGGGGCGCAAAGCCCCCGCACTCCCGGTGACTCGCACGACGCCGGGGGGGAGTAAATAGTCGATCGGCAGGGGGCACGGCAAGCGGAGCTTTTCGGCCCCCAAGCCGCGGCCCGGCCGACCCCACGACGACCGGGAAAACAGGGCTTTGTGATCCGGCCGACGGTCGCCAAGATCGGCGGTGTCCCCGAGGAGATTCAACGATGAACGCCCCGATGCCAGCGACCGGCCGACCGATCCGGGGGGGACGTCCGCGCGTCGTCATCGATCTCGAGAAACTGCGGCACATCAACTGCGGACTGGGTCGCTTCTCGCTCCACCTCGGCCGCGAACTCCTGGCGCTCGCCGACGACCGGTTCGAGCCGGTTTTTTTCCTGCCGCGGGGAGGGGAGGCTTGGTTCACGGATGCCGGCAGCCCGTTCGGCCTGCTCGGTGTCGCGCCGTGGAAGAAGGAGGTCGTGCAGCGGTGTTACCGGCCCTTCGTTCGCCCGCTGCTCGGCCGGCCGGCGTTCGCAGCCTGGCACGCCACGAACCAGATGTCGCGCTACTGGCCGCTCGATCCGCGCGTGCCGGTGATCCTCACGATCCACGACCTCAACTTCCTCCATGAAGCGCCGCACGACGGGCAGCTGACCGGTGCCACCAGGAAGCTCGCCGACATCCAGCGGAAAATCGACGCTGCCGCGGTGATCGTCACCGACTCGGAGTTCGTCGCCGGAGACGTCGCCAGGCATCTGGAGCTGCACGGCAAGCCGGTCCACGTCGTGCCCCTCGGCGTTCCGCAGCCGGTTGCCGCTGCCGCGACGCGGCCGGCGTTCCTCGCCCCGGGGCCGTTCCTGTTCACGGTCGGCAACTGCCTGGCCCACAAGAACTTTCATGTCCTTCTCGATCTCGTGGAGCGGCTCCCCGGCCAGCGTCTGGTGATCGCCGGCAAGAAGGCGACGCCGTACGGCGAGTTTCTCGAACGGGAAATCGCGGCACGGCGGCTCACCGACCGGGTCACGCTCCCCGGCGAGGTGACCGATGCCGACCGGCAGTGGCTCTACGAGCATTGCGAGGCCTTCCTCTTTCCGTCGCTCACGGAAGGGTTCGGTTTCCCGGTGCTCGAGGCGATGCTCTGTGGGAAGCCGGTGTTCATGTCGCGGCGGACGAGCCTCCCGGAGATCGCCGGCGCCCATGGCTACTTCTTCGACGCTTACGACGGCGACGCCCTCGCCGCTGCGTACTGGTCGGGAATGGGGCGGTATCACTCCGACCCGGGAGCCGCCGAGGGTGCCCGGGAACACGCCCGCGGTTTTTCCTGGCAGAAGATGGCCCGCGGGTACGCGGAGGTGTACGCCGGTCTGTTGCCCGGGGTTCTGCGCCGCAGCGCCTGAGGCGGCGCCGGTGGAAGGCGTGCCCCCCGGCGGTCATTTTTCCTCGGCGGCTGATCGTCCGGATCTCGCGAACGTTGCCCCGAGGAAATGGTCTTGGGGGCGGCAGGAGAGCCTGCTACGGTCCCGCCACGGATCCCACGGGCCAAGGGTTTGCGCCCGGTCGATCGACCCCCTTCCAGCCACGGATGCCGATAGCATGGCGATCACACCAGGAACCATCTCGATGCAGCGCCGCGCGTTGATCACGGGCGTGACGGGCCAGGACGGCTCGTACCTCGCCGAACTCCTCGTCTCCAAGGGATACGCCGTCCACGGCCTGCGGCGTCGGTCGAGCACGTTCGGGACGGAGCGGATCGAGCATCTCATCCGCGGCAACGATCCGTGCGTCCAACTCCACTACGGCGACCTCTCCGACGCCAGCGGCCTGGCACGGCTGATCCGGCAGATCCGCCCGCACGAGGTCTACAACCTCGCCGCCCAGAGCCATGTCCGCGTCAGTTTCGACCAGCCGGCCTACACCGCAGACGTCACCGCCGTGGGCACGCTCCGCCTCCTCGAGGCCCTGCGCGACGTCCAGGACGACACCGGTGAGCAGATCCGCTTCTACCAGGCTTCGAGCTCGGAGATGTACGGCAAGGTGGTGGAGACGCCTCAGAAGGAGACGACCCCCTTCTACCCGCGTTCGCCCTACGGCGTGGCCAAGGTCTACGGCCACTGGATCACGGTCAACTACCGGGAGAGCTACGATCTCCACGCCTCGTGTGGAATCCTCTTCAACCACGAGAGCCCGCGCCGCGGCGAGACGTTCGTGACCAGGAAGATCACGCGGGCCGCGGCCCGCATCAAGCTCGGCATGCAGGACAAGCTCCACCTCGGCAACCTCGATGCCAAGCGTGACTGGGGCTTCGCCGGCGACTACGTCGAGGCGATGTGGCTGATGCTCCAGCAGCCGGAGGCGGACGACTACGTCGTTGCCATGAATGAGCTCCATACCGTGCGAGAGTTCTGCGAGCTCGCGTTCGCCAGGCTCGACCTCGACTACCGGGACTTCGTCGAGGTCGATCCGCGCTACTTCCGCCCGGCGGAGGTCGATCTCCTTCTCGGTGATGCCACGAAGGCGCACACGAAGCTGGGCTGGACGCCGCAGGTGTCGTTCCAGGAACTCGTCGACATGATGGTCGACGGTGATCTCGAAATGGCCCGGCGCGAGCGGCATGCCGGCACCGTGGTCTCCCCGCACAGGATGGTGGCCTGATCATGGGCGCAGCGTCCGGTATCGGCGCGCGGGTCCTCGAGGGGCTTCGGGAGGTGGAGCGACGCCTCATCCGCCCACTCGGGCAGCGGCTCCGGCCGCCTCGGGCGACTCGGCAGAAGGCGCCCCCGGGTTCCCGGGAGGCCGAGGAGTTGATCGTCGCGCTGCTCCGCTCTCGGCTCCGCGGTGGCGATGACGGCGGTGTGCCGTTGCCCGACCGATTGTCCAAGGCCTCCTCCAGCTCCGAGCTCGACGCCCTGGTGAGGGCGCTGGTCGACGTGCCGCCGCGCCGGGGCGTGGCTGATGTCGAAGTGCTGCGGAAGGCGGCCTGATCCCCACGCTCCCAGGCCCGTCCCACGATGCTGATTTACGCCGATCTCCGCTGCCTCCAGGATCCGGGCTTCGCCCGTCGGGGCATCGGCTCGCACGCCGCGTTCCTGCTCGGCGCGGCCCGGTCGCTGCGGCGTGGCGGCGTGGAGATCGTCGGCCTCGCCGATGCGGCGCTCGGGGCACCCCCCGCCGAAGTGGCCGCACTGTGCGACAGCGTGCAGTATGCCTTCGCCCCCCGCTGCGGCGAACCGGCCATCTTCCTCTGGCTGTCGCCGATGACGCACGACACGCGGCTCGTCGCCCGGTTCTTCGACCGGCCGGAGATCCTCCCCTGCGCGGTCGTGTACGACTTCATTCCGCTCCTCGATCCGGATCGTTATCTCGCCAGCCGTGCGGCGCTGCTCTCCTACGCGGCGGCCCGCGAGTGGCTGGCGGCGGCCCGGATGTTCCTCCCGATCTCGACCGCCGTCGGCGACGAATTGGTCGGCCGGCTGGCCGTCGACCCGCGGGACGTGACGGTGACCGGCGTGGCGCTCCGCGGAGCGTTCGCGGCGCTCGCCGCCGATGGGACGCCTTCCCCCCGGCCGGCTACCGCGCCGCAGCGCTACGTGATGTTCGTCGGCGGGCCCGACCCGCGGAAGAACCTCGAGACGGTCGTTTCGGCCCTGGGACAACTCGGAACCGGCCACGATCCGGCGCTCGTCATCGCCGGTGGGTATCCCGATCGTTGGCGTCGTCGCGTGGCGCGGCTGGCAGCCGCGGGACGGCCCGCCGGTCGGCCTGTCAGGTTGGTGTTCCTCGACCATGTCAGTGATGGCGAACTGGCAGGGTGGTACCGGCATGCCGATGCGACGGTGGTCGCGTCGCGGGCGGAGGGGTTCTCGATGCCGGTGATCGAGGCGATGGCCTGCGGCTCTCCGGTGATCGCCTCCGACATCCCCTGCCACCGCGAACTCGTGGCCGATCCATCGGCCCGGTTCGATCCCGAGTCACCGGCCGATCTCGCCGCCCGCCTCCGCGGGCTTTCCGACGATCCGCGCGCGCGCGCCGCGGTTGTCGCGGCGCAGCGATCGACGCCGGAGCGCTTCTCCGCCGCGCGGGTCGGGGAGCGTTTTGCCGCCGCCCTCGAGCTGCGCATGCCCGGGCATGCCCGGCAGGCACGAAAGATCGTGGTGACGCGCCGACCGGTGATCGCGCTGGTCTCGCCGTTCCCCCCCGACCGCTCCGGGGTCGCCGACTACACGCGGCGGACGGTCGGGGCGCTCTCGTCGCGGGTCGACATCGATGTCTGGACCGATCAACCGGAGCCCGTGTCCGACGCCGGCGTCCGTGCCTTCCACCGCATCGGAAGTGGTGCCTGGTTGCGCCCCGATTACGACGCCACCGTGACCGTGCTTGGCAACTCGCACTTCCACGCCCCGATCCTCGAAGGCCACCTCCGCCACGGTGGCCCGTGCATCCTCCACGATTCCCGCCTCCTCGATCTCCATGCCTGGTGGAACGGCATCGCACGGACGCGGACGCTCGCCGAGGCTGAACTGGGGCGTCCGGTGTCGGAGGCCGAGGTGCGTCATTGGACGCGGCATCAGGGGGAGATCCCCACGCTGTTCCTCTCCGAGGTGGCCCGCTCCGCCGCGCCGTTGTTCGTTCACAGCCGTACCCTGGCAGAGCTCGTCGAGCGGCTCTATGGAATCGAGACGGTCCACCTCCCCTTCGCGCTCCTCCGTGAGTTCACCCCCCGGGAGACGGCCGCGGGATCACGGCAGCGGGCCCGGGCCGAGCTCCGCATCCCCGCCGATCGCACGGTCATCGTCACCTTCGGCATCTACGGCGTGACCAAGGCGCCGGAGGTGTGTGCGGAGGCGATCGCCCGGATGCGTGGCCGCGGTCGGGATGCCCATCTCGTGTTCGTCGGCGATGCCGGGCGGACTGCCGAGTCGGTCAAGCGCCGCGCGGCGGCGGCCGGCGCCGCCGGTGCGATCCACTTCACCACCGAATGGATCGACGATCCCACATGGCGCACCTGGCTCCTGGCCGCCGACGGCGCGATCCAACTGCGCACCCACCGCTTCGGCGGGATATCCGGGGCATTGATGGATTGCATCGCCGCCGGCTTGCCGACGGTGGCCAACGAGGATCTCGCCGCGGCGCTCGACGCGCCCACGACCGTGGCCCGCGTCCCCGACGACTTCACCGCGGAGGATGTCGCCACGGCGATGGAGGGCCTGCTTGCCCGCGGTGGCGGTCGCGACGAAGCGACACGTGTCGACTACTGCGCCGAGCACTCCATCGATCGCTACGCCGAGGCGTTGCTTGCGACGCTCGGCCTGGGCGGACGTCTGCGAGCCGCCGCATTCCCCGGCGGAATCCGGGTGGCCTGAAGTCGCTCGCCGATCTCCCTGGGCCCTGGCAGGCTGTGGATAAAGTGCTGGCCCGACCGCACGAGGCGGTCGCGAGTGCGTAGCACTGGAGAAAACCGGAGGTTTTCCAAGTGGAAAAAGGTCATGGATGACTTTTTCCACGGGCAGCCAGGGCCGCTTGCCCAGGCTCCTCCCGCTTCCCGGCTTCATGCCGTCGCGGATCATCGAGGCGCTGCCCTGTCCCCCCGGTCTGCCCGGCTTCTCCCGGGTTCACGACCGTGCACGGTCGATGCAATCCTCAAGGGCGTTTTTGCCGATACCCCCTCCACGGGATTTGGCCGACGCGTCTGGCGTGTCGGCGTGCTCCCGCCTGTCGGGCGAAGCTTCCATGCCATCTTCCTCCAGCCATGTCGGTCGCACCGGGCGCCCCAGGGTGGTGATCGATCTGGAGAAGGTGCGGCATGCCAACTGCGGGCTGGGACGGTTTTGTCGGTATCTCGCCGAGGGGATCCTCGCGTCTCCCGACCGGGGCATCGAGCCTGTCCTGTTCCTTCCGCCTCCCCCTGCCGGCGCGCGGCCGACGGTGCGTTTCTTCCAGGACGGCGCGGTCGAGCACATCGACGTCAGCCCG
>Ga0208086_1000327_pt1 | contig 14120 bp, 12 predicted proteins | sample LakMenEpi06Jul10_FD_150675 | JGI IMG/M metagenome (GOLD analysis project Ga0208086, IMG submission 150675) | Freshwater microbial communities from Lake Mendota, WI - 06JUL2010 deep hole epilimnion (SPAdes) | ecosystem: Environmental > Aquatic > Freshwater > Lake > Epilimnion/Euphotic zone ...
GGGCCGCGGGCCGGCTCCGATTGGTGGACGACCGCACTGCCTATCTTCCCCTCGACCCCTCCGTTCTCAGCAATCCCGAGAGTCTGATCGCGGCCCTCGCGGTGGTCTTGCGGCGGGAGCAGAAGCCTTCTAACACTCCGCGCCCCAAGGAACCGCAGCCCGAGAAACCCGTACCGAGCCCCGCCCCGCCGCCAGCACCACGGCAGCCCCTCGCGGCCCGCCTCAAGCGACGCCGGGAGGGATCGTAGGGCCGCCGCATTCCGCGGTGGCCGGAGGATGTCCATGCCGCCGATCGGTCCCCACCGCCCCCCGTGCCCTGCTTTGGTGATCGCGGCGCTCGTGGCGTGCGCCGCCGGGGCACTCCCGCCATCCACGGCCATGGGTCAGCGGATCGCGCAGCAGTTCGACCAGCAGTCGGCCGGCGCCAGTCAAGCACCGATGACGATGACCAACGGTCCGTCGGCGACGTCCACCACCAATCTCACCCCGCACATTCCCCGCCCTGTCTCGCGGCCGGGATCGTGGCCCGGGGTCAAGCCGGGGGGCCCGGCGGGCGACAACCATGTCCTGTCGAGCATCCGCGCACGCCCCGGTGCCACGCTCGAACCGCTCGACGAGCAGCCTCTGCCCCCGGTCGGCGAAGAGCCCGGCGGCGTCATCCAGGCGTCGTTCGACGAGCCTGCCGACGAAGCCTCCCCCGGGCCCGGTGCCGAGACGCTCGGCAACACCAAGGTCGTCGCCCGCGTCGGCCCGGAGGTGGTGCTCGAGGGGGATCTGCTCACCCCCGCGGCCCTCGATTGGCTCGCCAAGGTCACGCCCGGCTTGAAGCCGGAACAGGTGCGCGAACTGAAGACACAGATCTGCAAACAGGTGCTTCCGCAACATGTCGACTCGTTGATCGTGTTCGTCGATGCCTGTCGGACCATCCCGGAGGAGCGGCTCCCCGAGATCGAGAAGAAGGTCAACGAGGCGTTCGATTCCCAGCAACTCCCCCAGATGGTCAAGGCGGCCGGTCTGAACTCGGCGGCCGAGTACGAGGCTCAGCTGCGATCGCGGGGGCAGTCGATCGACCGTGTTCGGAAGATGTTCTTCGAACGGGCGCTCGCGCAGCAGTGGGTCCAGCAGCGGGTGAGTTCCGACGCCGAGATCCCCCACGCCGAGATGATCGCCTGGTATCACGCCCACCTCGCCGAATACGACTATCCTTCCAAGGCGCGGTACGAACAGTTGACGGTGAAATACGGGCGGACGAAGCCCCGTCAGGAGGCCTGGAACCAACTCGCCGAGATGGGCAACGACATCCTCGAGGGACGATCGTTCGCCGACGTCGCCAAGGAGCGTTCGGATGGGCCGGCCGCCTCCCGTGGCGGGGAATCCGACTGGACGACGAAGGGAAGCCTCGTGTCGAAGGTGATCGACGAAGCGATTTTCACGCTCCCCACCGGTCAGCTCAGCACGATCCTCGATGACGGTGGCGCGCTGCACATCGTCCGGGTCGTGGAACGGATCGATGCCGGCCGCACCCCGTTCATCGAGGCCCAGGTGGGCATCAAGGAGCAGCTGACGCTCGATCGCCGCAAGAAGGAGATGGATGACTACCTCTCCAAGCTCCGCGACCGCACCCCGGTGTGGACGGTGTTCGACGACGAGGCCGGCACCGGCGTGCAGACCGCCTCCGGCATCTCCTCGCCGGGGACGTCGGGGCAACCACGCTGACCGAAGCGGCCTGACGACCGGGCTCTCGACCAGCCCTCCGGCACGTCCCTCACGCCGTCGCAGAACGCCGTGCAGACCGGGCGACGATCGGGCATGCTCCCCCCGGCCCCGGGGTCGTCGCTGATTGCCGACACCCAAGTCGCGGGATAAACTGCCCGCAAACATCCCCCGCTCCGCGGCCGTGCTGCTCGCGCCGCTTTCTGGAACCCCCATCCATGAGCTCCACAGCCCCGAAGCCCGCCACCGTGCCCGCCGCCCCCGTCTGGGAAGGCACGAAGCTCGACGGGACGGCGCGGCTCGAAATCCACGGCAAGACCTACGACCTGCCGCTGATCGTGGGGACGGAAAACGAGCGGGCGCTCGACATCTCCAAGCTCCGCGGCCAAACCGGCGCGATCACGCTCGACGAGGGCTACGTCAACACCGGCTCGACGACGAGTTCGATCACGTTCCTCGACGGGGAGCAGGGGATCCTCCGCTACCGCGGCTACCCGATCGAGGTCCTCGCGGAGAAGTGCGACTTCGTGGAGGTCAGCTATCTGCTGATCTACGGCAAGCTCCCCAACGCCACCGAACTCGACAACTTCCGCAGGTCGCTGTCGCACCACACGATGATCCACGAGGACATGCGGGCCTTCTACGGGGGCTTCCCCCGCGACGCGCACCCGATGGCCACGCTCGGAAGCGTCGTCGGCGCGTTGTCCACCTTCTACCAGGATTCCCTCGACGTCCGTGACCCCCGCCAGGTCGAGGTGAGCGTCCATCGGCTGCTGGCGAAGCTGCCGACGATCGCTGCCTACGCCCACAAGAAGTCGATCGGCCAGCCGCTGATCTATCCGCGCAACGACCTCTCGTACTGCGAGAACTTCCTCCAGATGATGTTCGCGGTGCCGTGCGAGGAATACCACGTCGACCCCGACTTCGCCGACGCCCTCGACATGCTCCTCATCGTCCACGCCGACCACGAGCAGAATTGCTCGACGTCGACGGTGCGGATGGTGGGATCGAGCGACGCCAACCTGTTCGCGAGCATCTCGGCCGGGATCTCCGCACTCTGGGGACCTCTCCACGGCGGCGCCAATCAGGCATGTGTCGAGATGCTCGAGAAGATCGGCGCCGACGGCGGCAACGTGAAGAAGTACGTCGACCTGGCGAAGAAGAAGGACTCCGGCTTCCGCCTGATGGGCTTCGGCCACCGGGTCTACAAGAACTACGACCCGCGCGCCCGGCTCATCAAGGCGACCTGCGACCGGCTTCTGGCGAAGATCGCCCGCCATGACCCGATCTTCGACATCGCCCAGCAACTCGAGGAGGTGGCGCTGGCCGACGAGTATTTCGTGGAGCGGAAGCTCTACCCGAACGTCGACTTCTACTCCGGTGTCATCTACCGGGCGATGGGAATCCCCGTGCAGATGTTCACGGTGCTGTTCGCGATTGGGCGGCTTCCAGGCTGGATCGCCCACTGGAACGAGATGCACCATTCACCGACGAAGAAGATTTGCCGTCCGAGGCAGGTCTACACCGGCGAGAAGCTCCGCGACTTCACCCCGATCGGCGAGCGGACCTGACACGCGGCTCACCGGCGCCGACTCATCCGGGCTTCGAGCGTTTGCGTTTGAAGAATTCGCTGAGGATCCGGCCGCACTCATCCGCCATCACCCTGCCGACATGGTCGACCCGGTGGTTGAGACGGGGATCTTCGAAGAGCCGGTAGAGCGATTCCACGGCTCCCGCCTTCGGGTCGGGAGCCCCCCACACGACGACCGGCACCCTCGCTTGGAGGATGGCTCCGGCGCACATCGGACAGGGCTCGAGCGTCACGTACAGCGTGCACCCCTCCAGCCGCCACGACCCGAGCGCCGCAGCGGCCTGCGTCAGCGCGATCATTTCGGCATGGGCCGTGGGATCGGCGAGCTGCTCGCGCTGGTTGTGGGCAGCTGCCACCACCCTCCCGGCCGCCACCACGATCGCCCCGACCGGGACTTCGTCCTCCGACTCGGCAACGCGTGCCTCCTCGAGGGCCATCCGCATCCAGCGATCGTGCATCGGGTGACCGGGAAGCAGGATCTCGTCCATCAGTGGGCTCCGGGGGCAGGCGTCGTGGCTTCCTCACCCGCCGCCGCCGCGGTACGATTCTGCCTGAGGATCCACCAGGCCCGCCACCCGCGCTCGTTGGAATCCGCCGGCACGCCCTTCACCGGAGCCCCGCTCCGGCCCCGGAGATTCAAATCCCCATGCAGATCCTCGATCAGTTCCAAGAGCCCCTCGGCCTGCTGCTCCGCTGGTGCCACATCCTCGCGGCGATCACCGCCGTCGGCGGGCTGATCTTCTCGCGGTTCGCGCTCCTTCCGGCGCTCGACGATCTCGACGAAGCGGCGCGATCCCGCGTGCACGACGGCATTCGGCGGGCATGGCTGAAGTGGGTGATCGGCTCGATCACGATTCTCCTCCTCACCGGCCTTGCCAACTATCTTCTGACGATCAACCGGGCGAACGTCGAAGCCTGGGGAGGCAATGGACGGGCCTGGATGAAGTTCAACTCCTACCACGCGTTCATGGGGGCGAAGATCCTCTTCGCCGTCGCCGTCTTCTATCTCGCAAGCGCCCTCATCGGCCGCGGCGAGGCGACGCAATGGGCGCGTGACGACCGGAAGAAGTGGCTCACGGTCACGCTCGGTCTCTCGCTGGCGGTGGTCATCCTTTCCGGCTACCTCCGGCAGATGCACACCGGCCCGAACACCGGGGTGACCGTGGGGGATGGCGAACGACTCGGGGGAGGCGATGGCGGCGAGCGGGGCGGCATGGGGAGCGGCATGGGCGGAATGATGATGGACGATGAGTTCGGTGGGGCCGGTTTCGGTGGCGGCGGCCGCGGCCGTGGGCCACGCGGCGGCGATGCCCCGAAGCCCGACGAGGGCACGCAGAAGCCCGATGCCACGCCGCCGGCGGCGGCCGATGGCGTTCCCCCGCCCGACGAGGGTCAGCCGGAGCCCGCCGCCGACACGTCCGCCGAAGGCAAGTGACGTTCTCTTCCCACAATCCCGGGACCAGCGCGCGATGGACAAGAAGGACAAGAAGCGAATGGAGGTGCTGCAGCAAAAGATCTCCAAGCTGCAGCAGTTGCTCGCGGGCGCGAAGAAGCAGCCGGACGATCCCGCCGAGGTCCCGCGGCTCGAAAAAGAACTCGCCGCGGCCCACGCCGAACTCGCCACCCTCAAAAAAGGCTGATCGATTCCCGTCATGCCGCGTGGCGGACCTGCGGGTGCGATCCACCTCCGTTCGCACATTGCCCCCGGGAATCTCGCCGAGGAGCCACGTCAGGAGCCACACATGGATGCCCCCCCTCCCGCCGTCGCCACGGAACTCGCCGCTCCGTTCGCCATCAGCGACGAGCAACGCCGCCGCTTCCGGGAACAGGGCTTCCTGAAGATCCCGGGGGTGTTTTCCGCAGGGACGATCGCCTGGATCGACGGCGCGATCAGCCGCCTGGTCGAGGCCCACAACCCCCTTGCGGGCGTGCCGATGGAGGCGCGCGACACCTACGGCAAGGCATTCATCCAGGTGTTCAACCTGTGGCTCAAGTCGGATGACGCGAGGGCCGTGAGCACCTCGCGTCGCCTGGCGGGAATCGCCACCGATCTCCTCGGCACCAGCGGGGTACGGATGTGGCACGACCAGGCGTTGTTCAAGGAGCCGGGCGGGGGCTTCACCCCCTGGCATGCCGACCAACAATACTGGCCGATGGCCACGGCGCTGTGTGTCACGGCTTGGATCCCGCTCCACGCGGTGGCGATCGAGCGCGGGCCGCTGTCCTTCGCCCCCGGCTCCCACCTCAAGCGGATCGGCAGGGATCTGGCCATTTCCGATGAATCCGAGCGATTGATCCGGGAGGGAATCGCCGCCGAAGGAATCACCGAGGTGATCGAGCCGTTCGCCGCCGGAGAGGTTTCGTTCCACCTCGGCTGGACGCTCCACCGTGCCGGACCGAACACGACCACCGAGGCCAGGCGTGTCCACACCGTGATCTACATGGACGAGTCGATGCGACTGGCGAAGCCGAAGAACGCCTCGCAGGAGGCCGACCACCGGGCCTGGACGCCGTCGACGCGTGTCGGGGAGGTGATGGCCGATCCTCTCAATCCGATCCTCCATTCGACGCTGGCCTGACCTGCAGCCGGTGCGATCGGGCGCGGCTGCCCGACCCGGGGACGTCGCCGAGTGGGTCAAGCCATGCCGTGCGCCGCTTTTTCCTCGGAGCGACGGTGAGTTGGAGTAAGATCAAGGCGTCAGCGGCCTCTCCAAAGGAACCACGCGCCCATGGGTCTGGAAGGACTCCTCGCACTCTTCGGCCTCGGCCCGAAGCCCACCGTCGCGAAGCCGGGCAACGCCCCGAAAGGGGCTTCCGCGGGCGCACGCGGAACCGCACCGTCGGCACCGACCGCGGAGGAGAAGGCGGCGGAGAAGGTGCGGCTCAAGACGCGTGCCGCGAAACTCCGCTCGAAGGTCGACATCTGGAAGCGTTTCGAGGCGCTCCACAGCAGCATCTCCGGGACGATGTCGAGCTTCTACAAGGCCCGGGAGAGAACGACGGGGAATGTCGTCGGCCTCAAGGTCCTCGACCCGAAGAAGTGCGCCCCGATCGAGGGACGCTACAAGGGGCTCAACAAACCGCCGGAAGGGGAGATCGGCGAACAGATCGTCGGCGACAACATCGTCAAAACCACCGACTGGGGGATCACGACGGAGAATGCCGCGTTCGTCGTCGAGGAGTTCATCGAGGGGCCTTTGCTCCATGCGATCATCTCGAAGCGGGAACAACTCCCCCCCAAGCAGCGACTCGACCTCGTCCGTCAGGCTTTCACGGCGGTGGGGTGCGTCCACCGCGCGGGATTCGTCCATCGGGACGTCTGCCCGCGGAACTTCATCCTCGACCCCGACGGGAGGCTCGTGCTCTTCGACTTCGGCCTCACCGTGCCCGACAAGCCGGTGTTCCTCCAACCGGGAAACCGGATCGGCACGCCCAACTACATGGCTCCGGAGGTGGTTCGTCGTCGGCAGGCTGACAAGCGCATCGATCTGTTTTCGCTCGGCGTCACCGCATACGAAATCTGCACGCTGACGCTCCCCTGGCCCCGTGGCACCACCGGCCGCACGGCGCTCGCCCACGACACGATCCTTCCCGACGACATCCGCAACCACTGGCCCGACATCCCTCCCACCCTGGCCGACGCGATCATGGCCTGCATCGCCCCCGATCCCGACAAGCGTCCGGCGTCGTGCGAGGAGTTCCTCAATCGCATCGCCAAGGCCTCGATCGCCTGACCTCTCCCCGCCCCGGCCGGGACATCGCGGTTTCCGGACCGGACCGGGGCTCGAGGGGGGATCAGAGGGGCCCGGCGGGTGCCCGAGGCCCTTGCCCCCGGAGGCGGCCCTCCCCGGCGATCGAGCCCTCCGCGGCAGCCCTTTTGGGCGTGACCACCTCCCCACTGCCGCAGTCGGAAGGGGTGGACTTGATGGGGGGAACGGACGGTTCTACGCTGGTGGTTTCGCCCGGTGGCCCCTCCGGTCGCATCGCGACCGTGGCGACGGCCGCTTCGCACCCCTCATGACAGTCTCCCACGCCAAGGATCTCTTCCCATGACCATGGACAAAAGCCTCCGCGTCCGAAAGGGCTCTTCTGCCGCCCGCGGGGTGCTCTCCCGCGCCGAGCGGATCGTGAAGCTCAAGGAGCAGGAGCGTTGGGCAGACGGCCGCAGCCCACTGGGGCTGCCGAAGGTCCGTGTCTACAAGATGGCGATGAAGAAAAAGAAGAAGGCGAAGGAAGAGGGTGCTGACGCCGCCGCAGGGAAGGCTCCGGCCGGAAAGGCCGCCGCTGGCGGCGCCAAGAAGAAGTAGTGAACGGAGCACTGATGGGCGGGTCTCCCGGTCATCGTGCCTCCTGCCGATCGCTCCGGCCTTCCTCGGACTCGAGCGCGGCTGCTTCCGCCTGCCATCGACCACGGCCGCCGTCGCGACGCGTTCGCGACGGCGGCTTTTTTTTTCGTTCCCTGGGTTCTACGCAGGGCGACCGGTGGACCACTGGGGATTGAGCACCCTGGCTGCCGCAGCCTGCCCCGAGGCGATCACCTGCGGGATGCCGACCCCTTCGTAGGCGGCTCCCGCCAGGGCGAGCCCCGGCAGCAGTTCGAGCCGCCGCATCATCCGGCCGACCCGCTCGACATGGCCGAGGTGATACTGCGGCATGGCAGCGGGCCAGCGCGCGACCTCCACGAATCGTGGCGAGCCGACGGCCCCGACGATCGCCTCGAGTTCGTCGCGGGCCAGTTGCACCAAGTGCCCGTCGTCGAGGAGGTTCCGCTCCGGGTCGAGGGCGCCCCCGAGGAACACCCGCAAGAGGACATGCCCGTCCGGAGCACGTCCGGGAAACTTCGCGCTCGAGAAACTCACCGCCAGCGCCTTCCGCCCCTCGATGCGAGGTACGACGATCCCGGCGGCATCGAGCGGATGGGCGACGTCCTGCCGGGCGTAGCCGAGGATGACCACGACGGACCCGGCGTACTCGATGCCCTGCAGTTCGGTCGCAAGCGGTCCATCCGCCGCCGCGATCAGCCGGGCTGCTGCCGGGGCCGGAAGCGCTACCACCACCCCATCGGCATCGATCCCTTCCACCCCATCGAGCGTCACGCGCCAGCGTCCCGAAGGGAGCCTCGAGAGGGACGTGGCGACGGCCCGGCGCCGTTCGACCCCGGCCGCTTCGATCCACATCCCGAGCCGCTCAGGCAGCGTCCCCATCCCGGAGGCGAGCGTGACGAACTGTCCGTATCGGGCCCCTTCGCCGCGATGCTCGACACCGGCTGTGCGGAGCCTTGCCTCCTCGCCGACGGTGAGGCTTCCATGCTCCTGCTCCATGCGGAGAAACTCCGGACAGGCGGCGGCCATACTGAGCCGGGCGGGATCGGCCGTCCAGATGCCGGCAACGAGCGGTTGCACCAGCCGATCGAACGCCTCCCTGCCGAGCCGCCGCACCGCGAACGATTCGAGCGATTCATCCTCGCTGTCCCCTTGCCCGGCAGGCCTTGCGGGCACGTGACGCTCGCCGAGGAGCCGAGCCTTCCCCTCGGCGGAGAGGATGTCGGTGGCTTCGATCCCCTCCTGCATCCCCGGTGCGAGGAGGCGAAAACCAGCCGGCACGCGCGACGTTCGGCCGGCCCGGTAGACGAGCGCCCGCCGCGCCGGTTCGGAGACACCGATCAGATCGTCGGAGAGGCCGAGACGGTCGACGAGGGCCAACGCCTCGGGCCTCGTCGCCAGAAAACTGTCGGCGCTCCGCTCCACGAGCCAGCCGTCGCGGTGAATCGTCCCCACCACCCCACCGCCCCGACCACTCGCCTCGATGAGAATCACCCGCGGTCGGCATGGGGAGTCAGCCCGCACCTCGCGTTGAATCGCCTCCGCTGCGGCAAGCCCGGCGAGCCCTCCCCCGACCACCACGACGAGAGGGTGCGGAGCGGTAGGCATGGGAGGTGTCGGATCCCCTGGAAGGTTCATCATTCCCAGTTTACCGCGATTGCCAGGGAGCACCGCAGCGTTCGCTGCCGGGGAACCGATCCCAGGGCCGCGATGCGGGGGCGATTGGAACGGTGCCATCGCCGTCGATTCGAGCGTGAAAAACAGGCCCGAAAGCTGGTCTGGACCGGGAAGACGGGGAAGCCTACTTTCCCCCCTTGGATCGCGGGCTTCCCCTGCCGGAGGCTGCCCGAACGTTCAAGGAGGAACCTGTCGTGGCCATGCTTAGGGACTCTCGGGCTCGCGGGCTGAAGTATCTCACCGCCGTCCTGTTCGCCACGGCGTTGCCGGGCGTCGGGATGAGGGGTGCCGTCGGGGCGGAGAATGCTCCGGGACAGGGTTCCTACCGCGTGCCGCGGTGGATCGAGGAGATCGGCGACTCCGAGAAGCCCGCCTCGCCGCGGCACTCGAAGGCCAGGCCATCCACGCCGGCCGCGAAGCCGACCGCCAAGCCGACGGAGTCCCCCGCGCCGCTCCCCGGATCCACTCCGCTGACGCTCGGGCCGGTGTCCGCCGCACCGCTGACGATCGCCGCCACGCCCGCAGCCGACGGGGCCGGCAAGCCGGGTCGATCCCTGCTCCGTTCACGCTCCCCTTCCGACCTCTCCCCCCAGATCCGACTCGTCAGCGGATGGGGCGCGCTCGGCGACGAGACCTCCCTCGGCCCCCAGCAGGCGGCGGAGTTCGTCGACGACGACGCGGGAGCCAAGCCGATCGCCGTCGCCGAACTCGGCCCCGAGTCGAGCGTCCTTACCGTCAGTGGCGATGCGACGCCGTCCGTCGCCGCCACCGACGCCGCGCCCGGGCCGAGCGATACGCCGCCCGTTCCCGCCGCAGAGCAGGCCGCTGCCGGGGAGGCGACTCCCGTCCCCGACACCACCGGGGCACCGACGCTGGCCGTCGACCCGGTGACGTTCAACGGCATCTGCCCGGGAAAGACGACCCGCAACGAACTCCGGGCGAAGATGGAACCGAAGTTCGGTCTCGGCGAAGCCTTCACCCGCGAGGATGGCGCCAAGGGATATGCCTGGGCGCTCGAAGAGGGCCCGCTTGAACGTGCCGAGGCGACCCTCGACGGCGAGATCGTCGATTCGATCCGCATCAAGCTTTCCGATCCGCTGTCGGTCGATGAACTGGCTGCGTTCTTCGAGATCGGCGACCTCACCTCGGTGTCGATCCTCGACGAGTCCGGCGTCTCGATCGGCGAGGTGTACCCCGAGTGTGGCCTGATCTTCAGCCTCAAGCCCGGCACCCGCTCCGCGCTGGCGGTGATGATCGAACCGCTCGATCCCGAGGCCTTCGTGCTCCGTGCCGAGGGGGAGATCGAGACCGACACCGATCTGGCGATCGTCGATCTCAAGTTCGCCGTCGAACTCGATCCCCAGCATCTCCGCGCCCGCCGGATGCTCCTGGCACTCCTCTGCGAGCAGGGAAAGTGGCAGCAGGCGCTCGTGGTCGGGACGGTCACCGAGGAACTCGACCCCGAGGATCTCTGGACCCGCCTGAAGAATGTCAGCGTGCTCATGGCGCTCGGGCGCTACGACGATGCCCGTGCACGGATCCTGGCCGTCAAAACACTTCCGGGCCTCGAAGGGGTCGCCCCGGCCCAGGTCGAACGGATGCTCGGAAGGATCGAGATCGAATGCGGCACGCCGGATTACAAGGCGGGCGTCAAGCACTTCGAGAACGCGATCCGTGGCGCGATGCAACTGCGGCAGGCGCGTTCGAAATCGATCCGTGAGGCGGCCCGCGACGTCCTCCTCGATGCCAACCTCGGCATGGCGGTGGCGATCGCCAAGGGGGATTGGCAGCGGAAGGGGGAGGTGGTCGCGAAGTGGCTCGCAGCCTCGTCGAAGATGGTCGACGACATCAGCCCGGATGCCGCCGAGCGGCCCCTGCTCGAGATCCAACTCTGCCGCGGTGCCCTGGCGGCCGCTTCCGGCTGCGAGGAGATCGATCCACTCCCGTGGGTGAAGCGGCTCCTCGTGACCCGCGATCGCATGAGCGACGGCCTCACCGATGCCTGGCAGAAACGCCAGATCGACTGGGAGGTCGGGCTCGGCCTTTCCGACGCGCTGACGGCGAGTCAGAAGCGTGGCGAGGCGACCGACCTGCTCGACAACGCCACGTTGACGGTGGCGTATCTCGAAAGGGGCGCCGAAGCACGCGAGCTCACCGACAGCGAGAGGGCCTCCGTGGGAGATCTCGTCTTCCGGATCGGCGTGCTCCACAGCCTTCAAAACGGCGATCACGCCACGGCCGTCACCTGGTTCGACAAGCTGCGGACGTACTGGGATCGCAACAGTTCGTTCACGACGCACGGCGAGGTGGGCCGTCTCGGCGAATCGTACGTCAGCATGGCGGTGTCGTATTGGCAGGTCGATCGACGTGAAGACGCGCTCGAACTGTGCCGCCGCGGGATCGACTGCATGGTCACCGCGGTCGACAACCGTCTCCTCGACGAACCGGCCCTCGCCCTCGCCTACGGCAACCTCTCGATGATGTACGCCGAGCAGGGTGAGGACGAGCGGAGCAAGACGTACGCCGAAATGGCGAGCCGCGCCGAGGCGTCATCCCGGCGGCAGTGAGCATCCGGTTCGACGGGCGCCATGGATGGGGCCCATGAGCCGAGTGGGAGGGACGCGTCCAAGGAAGGGCGCGTCCCTCCGTCGTTTTCATCCCGATGCCACCGGCAGGGCACGGCGGCCAAGGGCGTCGTCACAGGAGGCTCTCGAGCAGCAAGCGCATCTTGCGGAGCTCAGCGACCTGATCGACGTTCGGCAGGGGCGGAAGGTGAACGCTGAGCGCCCGCTTGTAGCCGACCCGCTCGAGCTGGTTGAACAGCTTTCCGTATTCCACGCTTCCCTGGCCGATCCTCACCTGGAAAGTATCCTGTTTGGTGTCCCGGAGGTGGACATGGCAGACGTACTTGAGGATCGACTCCCAACTGGCCACCTTCTTGTGCCCGAAGATGAAGTGGCTCGGGTCGAGCGTCACCCCCAGTCCCGGGACGTTGCGGCACAACGAAGCCGTCGTCTCGGCATCCTGCGTCATCCGTCCGGCCTCGGTCTTCACCCCGACGAGGGCGTCGAGACCCGCGGCGATCGAGACGAGCTTCCGGAGCCGCTCGATCTCGCCATTGAACGGCGTGCCCAACTCCGACGATTCCACCACCATCGTCACCACGCCGAGTGATTTTGCCAGCCGACAGCACGACTCGAACTGGTCGTACATCGTCGGCGATTCCGCCGCGGCGAACGACACCGCCACGGGGCGGAGCCGTTGCAGATCGCTGCATTCCCGGATGGCGAGGTCCGGATTGGCGGCGACACGGGCCGGCTGGAGGTGCCCGCCATGCTCGTGGACGTCGATCTCGACGGCCGTGTATTCGAGCTCTGCCAGACGCTCCATGGCGTTGGACAGGGGCAATTCAGGGAAACACTCCGTGCTCACGCTGACGATCACGCTGCGTCGCTCCTCGTGGGTTGCGGCCTCCGGGGGAGACGCCCCCTGCACGTCCAAGGGTAGCGGTCCCCGACTCCGGATGGCAACATGATCCCTGTCACCATGCTCCATCGGCCGCCGTTTCGCTGTCTCCACCGGATGCAATCAGGGAGTCCTCCGCGATGAATCCTCCACCCATTCCCGGCCCATCCGCTCCCGTCAACACGACGCGGGTGACCCTCGACGAGAAACCCCGCAGCGGCCGCCGCTGGTCCTGGATTCCCTGGACGATCGCCGGGCTTTCGCTCCTCGTTGCCGTGGCGAGCTTCGGAGCCAACGCCCAGTATTTCCAGAAGCAGGGGAAGGTCGAGGAACGGTGGCACTCACTCTCCAAAGAGGCCCCCAGCCGCGTCGCCATCGTCGACGTCGTCGGCGCGATCATGGGGGGATCGGGGTTTGCCCGCCAGCAGATCGACCGGATCGCCGACGACGAGTCGGTCAAGGCGATCGTCCTCCGGGTCGATTCACCCGGAGGCACCGTGGCCGGCAGCGACGAACTGCATCATCAACTCGCAAAGCTCGTCAAGAAGCGGGACCTGCCGGTGGTCGTCAGCATGGGCTCGATCGCGGCCAGCGGCGGATACTACGTCGCCATGGCCAACGGCGGCCGGGAGGACGTGATCTTCGCCGAGCCGGCCACGCTCACCGGGTCGATCGGCGTGATCATCCCTCATTACGACTTCTCGAAGGCTTTGCGGAAGATCGACGTGGCCGATGATTCGATCACCAGCGGTCCCCTCAAGGAGATGCTCTCCCCGACGAAAGACCGGCCGCCGGAACTCGCCGAGCGGGAGCGGAAGGTGCTCCAGTCGCTCGTCGACGACATGTTCGCCCGCTTCAAGGAGGTCGTCCGTGGGGGACGTCCGAAGCTCGACGACGCCGCGCTCGATGCGGTGGCGACCGGGCAAGTGTTCACCGCGAAGCAGGCACAGGCCGCCGGGCTCGTCGACCGTATCGGGTTTCTCGAGGACGCCGTCGACCGGGCCGTGGAACTCGCCGGACTCACCAAGGACACCGCCCGGGTCGTCCGCTACGTGCGCCCCCGCGGCCTGCTCGACGAGCTTCTCGGCCTCGACGTCGCGGCGCGGAGCGCGGGAGTGCCGGCCGGTCGGACGGTCGCCGACGCTTTCCTCTCCCGTTCGGTACTCGACGCGTTCGTGGAATGGACGACCCCCAGGGCCTGGTACCTGTGCAGTTGGTGGCCGGCGCTCGTGACCAGCGGCCCGTGACGCGTCGACCGGCACGCGTGCCGACGATCACGGGCAACCGTCGGCGATGACGCGGCCCAGGTCGCCGATCGCCGCATGATCCGCAGGGGTGAGTCGGCGCCCGGA
>Ga0208086_1000328_pt1 | contig 14120 bp, 8 predicted proteins | sample LakMenEpi06Jul10_FD_150675 | JGI IMG/M metagenome (GOLD analysis project Ga0208086, IMG submission 150675) | Freshwater microbial communities from Lake Mendota, WI - 06JUL2010 deep hole epilimnion (SPAdes) | ecosystem: Environmental > Aquatic > Freshwater > Lake > Epilimnion/Euphotic zone ...
TGTTTTTTCATCCTGGAAATGAGTTCTTCGATACTTTGGCAGTTGAACAGATTCGCATCGACAAGATTCTTCCCGAAGTAGACGAAGTGACCATGCGTATCGATGAATCCAGGCAGGAGTGTTTTTCCGCCGAGATCGACGATTTTTGCATCGGGCCCGGCAAGCCGCTGGGCTTCGAGCCGAGGACCTGCAAAGAGGATCTTGCCGTCCTTGATTGCTAGGCCTTCGACGTACTCCGGAGAGGTCCCTCGCATGGTCAGGATGTCCCCGCCGATATAAACCGTTGGGGGCTGCTGCGCTTGAATGCTGAGACTCAGAAGACTGACGATCAGGGCGGAACAAAAAGTTCTGAGGTAGATGCGCAGGGACAAGGGATGTGCTCCTGGGGATGAGATTGGCGAGCGATGCGTCCACGAAATCTCAATCGTAAACAACCTGAAAGCACCGTGAATAACCCTAAGTAGAAGTACTTAAATCTTAGGCGGTGTGGCGTATTGAGTTACGCGGTTATTTTCGGGTCGGATTCCGCTGGTGGGGATTGGGCCCAAAAAGAGGCCAAGACCGAGCCGCTGACGTTCATCACCGGGGCGAACAAGGCCGGGGCGATAGCGGCCGAGGTGTTTTTGAGCACGTCGATGGCAAGGTTTGCAGCCATACCTCCATTTTGCAAACCGACCTCGATCGCGACGGTTCGGCTATCGCGGACGTTCAGGCCAGAGATTCGACTGCCCCAATATCCCAGGAGGTAACCGAGCAAATTATGTAGGGTGACGCCTACCAGGAGTACCGGACCGACTTGGAGGATTTGGTTTTGGCTCTTGGCGGCGATCAAGCCACAGATGCCGCAGATGGCGACCATCGATGTCAGGGCAAGGAATTTTTCGGCGCGCGCAGGATCGATCCGCAAGCGTCTCATGAGCAGGTTGGCGATCAGACCAAGGACGACTGGTACAACGACGGTATTGAGAATGCTCAGGAACATTTTCAGGTAGTCGACTTCGACAGACTCTCTGGCGTAGAGGTAGACCATCAAAGGTGTCATCAGCGGTGCAAGAAGTGTCGAGACGGCCGTCATGCTCACCGATAGAGCCACATTTCCTTTCGCCAGGTAGGTGATGACATTCGAGGAGATCCCGCCTGGGCTCGCTCCGAGCAGGATCATACCGAGGGTCAGTTCAGGTGGCAGGCCCAGAGCTTTCGAAAGGGCCCAGCCCAAAAAAGGCATGACGGAAAATTGAAGGACTGCACCGACGAAGACCGCTTTGGGCATCTTCAATACACGCTGGAAGTCTTCGAACGTCAGCGTGGCTCCCATCCCGAACATCGCGATTAGGAGCAGGTAATTCAAAAACTGCGAATAATCCGTCGGGAGATAATCCAAGTAAAGGTTCGGGTAGATCAGGCCTCCGAGCACCGCTGCGACGACCCAGGAGGCGAATCCGTAGGTCCGCGACTTGGGATGCCAAGCGACGAGCACGGCCAGGACCAGAACAATGAGGAGTCCGAGTTGGGGAAGGAACCAGGGCATAGGGTCAGTCCGATTGTCCTGTTTGACGTTGGTAGATGGCGTGGATCATCGCTTCGGAGTCTTTGAATTTCTTGCCACCGACAAGCGCTTGTTCGATCAAGCGTTTTGCATCGGACTCGGAGTGTCCGAGCACCATGAGGGCTTGGTAGGTCTCGTCGACCACACCGGTCGTCTGCGGTTCGATCCCTGCCGGGAGTTGCCTGACGAGCAGCGCGAAGCGGGGCATTTTGCGGCGCAGCGTGGCGATGATTTTCTCAGCGGTAGCAGGCCCGACACCTGGTAGACTCGAGAGTCCCTTGGCGTCTTGTTGCTCGATGAGCACTGCGGTGTCCTGCACCGGTTTGGTCATCGCCCGCAGGGCTTTTTTGACACCAACACCGTCGACCGAACAGAACAGTTCGAAGAAATCGCGTTCGGCGGTGGACAGGAAGCCGACGAGCTTAGGGGTCAGCCGACTTCCTTGAGCTGCATTGCCTTCGATGTAGTGGATGGTATGCAAGGAGATGGTATCTCCGATCTTGCCTTGCAATTGTCGGCGGGTGAATTCGGGGATCGCAATCTCGTACTCAAAGGGGGATACAGCCAGCGTGACCGAGTCGTTGCTCAGCGCGAGCAGTTGGCCAGAGATCTTGGTTATCAAGGTTGTTTCCTACGAGTGGGTTCGATGAGTTGGGGGTGCTGTTTGGTGGTGAAGTAATGGCATAGGGCGATCGCAAGCGCGTCGGCCACGTCGGGTGGATCGGGAGGTTCATTCAAACGCAGTTGCAAGCGGATGGCTTGTTGCATTTGGTCCTTTGGCGCCCGACCGTTGCCGGTGAGCATCCGTTTGACCTTGGTCGCCTCGTAGGAGTGGACTTCGAGGTTCGCGTTGGCTGCCGCCAAGCACAGAACGCCTCGGGCGTGTCCCATGAGTATTGCGGTCCTGGGTCGCTCGTAGTGGGAGTATAGCTGTTCGATTGCGACGACGGCAATCGGGAACGATCCGAGCACTTCGAGCACCCCATCGTGAAGCTCTTTGAGCCTTTCGGCGAGCGTTCGGTCTCGCCGCATTTTCAGGATGCCCGCCTCGACCAGCTCGGGTTGCTGGTTTTGGACCTGAAGGATCCCATAGCCGGTGATGGCCAACCCTGGGTCAAATCCCAGGATCAGTCCTTCGAAGGCTCCGTTGTTGGTTTGGGTGTCTTGATTCACACGCTTACTTTGTTGTTTCGCCTAGTGCGGGGGCCGTTAAGCAAACGGCTTCGGAGCCGTTTCGTACCAGAAGATAGGGGCCTGCCACTGCGCAGGTGTTCCAGGTGATCCCTTCGAGAACGTTCATCTCGGCGATAGGCTTGCCGGATTGCTTATCGACCGCGACGATCCGCCCGTCTTCAGAGCTGACCAGGAGGGTTCCATTGACCATAAGCGTTTGGCCTTGGCCGTAGCGTTGGCCTCGCCAAACGCGAGATCCGTCTGCTGGATCGACGCACTCTAAGATCCCATCGCTGAGGGCAAAGAGTTTTCCGTCATGGTAAATCGACGATGTGAATTTCGTCTTCAAGATTTTGTTGATCGACCAAAGGTCTTTGGTGCTCCAGGCTGGATCGCCGGGTTGCAGGTTCTCGATGGGTTCGGTTTCCGAGCCGACCTGATTGAAACGGACCTCAAAGAGTTTTGAGCCTTGGGAGTATCCTTTACCGACGAGTATTTTATCGGAGTCGATCAGGATGGGTTGGGAAGCGCATGCAGCTCCATTGGAGTTGCTCGCCCAGGGCGAGGTCCAAAGGACCCGACCATCCTCCCATGCATGGCCGGTGACATCGCCTTCGTTGACGCTGACGATTTGCTCGACTCCATGGATGTTCATGAGGACCGGCGAGGCGTAGCTGATCTGTGACTTTCCTTGGGTCCAGAGCACCGAGCCGTCGTCCAGTGAGCAAGCCATCAGCGAGGCGGCGATTTTGTTTTGGGCTCCGCCCAGAGGAACGATCACTCGATCTTTATGGACCAGGGGAGAGGCTGCGCGGCCCCAGTTGACTGCCAATTCGAAGTCGGTTTGGTTGGTCTGGGATTTTTCGAGCAGTTGATGTTCCCATCGGACCGATCCGGTTCGGAGATCGACGCAGAGCAGATGTCCGGTTGCGGTCAAAGCGACGACGAGCGTTTGGTCTTTGTAATTCACGATGGTAGGAGTCGATCGCGGTCCGAGTCCTCCCATGGGATGGTAGTGCCTACCTGGGCGCTTTACACTCCAGAGGGCATTTCCATTTAGGAGCGACAGAGCTGTTAGGACTTCGTCTTGCTCGTTTTGCTCGAGTGTCAATGCGATGCCTTGGGAGACTGCGAACCCTGACCAGCCATCGCCGATAGGGCGTCGCCAAAGGAGCGTTGGGAGCTTGCGGTCCCAATCCATGGAGAAGAGGGGTTCGTCGACGATCCCACTTCGATCGTTCCCGAGAAACTGAGAGAATCGATGCGATTGGAGTTCGGCTGGAATGTTCGCTTCTTGAGTCTCTGGACGTTGTGGGCGGACGGGAGGTTTGCTCCGCAAGAAACTTCGCAGGCGGAAATTAGGAAGGACCTCGCCGGTGACTCCTGTGTATTCGAAGCATTGATAGAACGCTCCGAGTGCGATCAGGGGAAGTGCGCTGATGGCGAGTTTCCATTTCATCGCGATCGACCTGGAGAGCCACAGGGCGATGAAGCCCATGAGGAAGGCGATCAAACCCCATAGGATTCCGGCTAGGTTTGCGATCTGGTGGTCGGTTTCGTAGATGGCTTGGCGACTGATAAAAAGGGCAGCGATTGCCAGGAGGCAAAGTGTCCAAAACCACTTGCTCAGGCTGCGGGATCTTCTTGAGGTGCTTGTAGGTTGCGGGTCGTTAGGAGCCATAGGGAGCTGTCATCATTTCGTCGTTGCGTCGTTACGTGATTACGTCGTTACGTGGTTACGTCGTTTCCTGGTCGGTTGGGTGTAAAAACCAATCGGCGGTGTTCCATGGGAATGGAGGACACCGCCGAAGGTGAATTGGTCCGCGATGCGGAATATCCTAGGGGATCGCTGCTTTACTTGGTGACCAAGGAGCCGGAGGCTGCAAGCGATTTGACGTAGTCGATCGCGACGTTGAGGACTTCTTCATTGTAGAAGTCATTGACGAATACCTTGTCGCGTTCGGCTTTGTTATCGAGTTGCTTTTCCTCTTCCTTTTCCATGCTGGTCTCTTTCCGCCGGGCCATGTATTCCTCTTCCTTGAGGGGGATGAGTTTTTCGCTTTTTTGTTTGCGATAGGCATCGATGCGGCCGAGGAGTTTACCGAAGTCCTCATTCTTGGCGATCCGTTCGGCCGAGAGGGCTTGCAAGTTCGCTTTGATGGTGCTGTCGACCATCGAATAGTGCTTGTGCGGTTGGGCTTTGACCGTATCCATAGGAAGCGGGTAATCCAGATCGGTTTCGGAGATGTCCATTTCGGCGGTCATCGATGGGAGGATCACGTCGGACGAGACACCTTCGAGCTGGGTCGAACGTCCATCGGGCAGGTAGAACTGCTGGATGGTCAGTTTGAGGGCTCCTTGAGGTTTCGCGGCACCGATTCCGAAGGCGGCCGGGGCTAGATCGACCAAGGTTTGTACGGTTCCTTTTCCGTGGGATTTCGGATCGCCGACGATCAGACCTCGCTCGTAGTCTTGGATGGCTCCTGCGAAGATTTCGCTGGCGCTGGCGCTGAGTTGGCTGTTTTTGACGACCAAGGGGCCTTTCCAACTGATGCTTCTGTTTTCATCGAGCATCGGAATGACGCGTCCGTTGGGGTCTTTGACCTGAACAACAGGACCATAGTCGATGAACAATCCGGTCGCTGCGATGGCTTCGGGCAGCGAGCCCCCGCCGTTTCGCGAAAGGTCCAGAACGCAGACATCGACGTTCGATTCGTTGAAATTCTTGAGGATGACTTCCAGGTCCTTGGAGGTGCGTCGGTAATCCTCTTTGTTGGATCGAGCCCCTTCCATATCGAGATAGAAACTTGGCAGCTTGATGTAGCCGACGCGGTAAGGACTTCCATCGGGCTTTTTGCCGTGTTCAATGATCTCGCTTTGGGCCGCAGAGTCTTCGAGTTTGATCACCGCGCGGGTGATCTCGTAGATTTGGCGTTCCCCGCCGGCCTTGGGTTTGACGTGGATTTTGACTTTCGTGCCAGCCTCTCCTCGGATCATGGAGACGACATCATCGATTTTCATATCGAGGGTTTCTACAGGCGGGGTCCCGTCCTCTTGTTGGACTGCGACGATCTGGTCGCCGACTTTGAGCCTGCCGTCTTTATCCGCAGCGCCACCTGGTACGACCATTTCGACCATCGTCGTGCCATCGTCGGCCCGAAGCGTCGCGCCGATACCCTTGAGCTTCAAGGAGATGTGCATGTCGAAGTTGGCTTTTTCACGCGGGGCCATGTAGTTGGTGTGCGGATCGAGCGAACTGGTCAGGGCGGTGAGATACATTTCGAGAAGTTCGTACACGTCGGTTTGCGAACGGTTCTTGTAGTAGGTTCGGTAACGCTTGTGAAGCTTTTCCTTGATCTCCTCTTCTTTGTCTCCATCGGCTTTGGCCGAGAGGTAACTGAGTTTGATCGTCTTTCTCCAGCGGTCCTTGAGTTCGTCCATGGTCTTTGCGTACTCGATCGTCTTTGCATCGCTCTCGAGGTACTCTTCGACGGTGTAATCTTGAGGTGCATCGATCAATTGATGGACCATCGGCATGATTTCATTCAGACGATCCAGGTACCGTTTGTAGACCGTGTAAGCAAATGAGATGTTGTTCTTCAGGAGCATATCGTCAAGGTTGGTCTCCTGCTGACGGAATTCGTCGACGTCGGATTGCAACAGATAGGCCTTGAGTGGATCGACTTGCTTGAGGAAAAGCGCAAACCCCCGCTTGGATACTTCGTCGTTGAATTTCGGTTGGGTGATGTGCCCTTCTTCGACGAGGTTCCGAACGTTGCGGATGATCATCCGGTTGTCGGCTGGTTGTTCCTTGACGTTGGCTACGCGAGGGAGTTCCTCGGCGCAGAGCCATTGGGTCGGGGAGGAGACGAGCATCGAACCGGCAATGGCTGCCAGAAGGTATCTTCGAAATCCAAGTCGGCGGGATAGCCTCGAGGTCGTATGCATGAGTGGTCTTTTCATCTCTAAGGAATGTATCGGTTTTCGATCGCTGTAGCTTGCCAGCGACTGGGTTTCCAAACTCCGAGGGGCAAGGGACCCATCGAAATAGTAGAAGATAGGCAAATGGCAAGCAACACAGAAGCGTGGAAACTTGGACGCCGATCGCAGGAAAACCTCATCAGGAAAAGGTAAAAATGGGGGGCTTTTTGGTAGAAAAGCCCGGACGCTGGTTATTTGGCCCCGGTTACGGCCCTGTTTACGGCCCTGGTTACTTGGTCGGTTTGCCGCTGGTGACAAACTCGCTACGGCTCAGTTTGTTGTCCCGGTCGACGTCGAATTTGCCGAACCTACCTTTGGCCTGCTCGGGGTCCTTTTGTCCTTCCATAAACTCTTGGTAAGTCAGGTATCCATCGGCATTTGCGTCTTTCTTGGTAAACAGAGCCTCTCGCTCGGTTGCTTTGGAACCATCGAGCGTCCCGGCCGTCGCTTTGCCCGCGGCGAGTGAATCTTTGACGGGAGGCTTTGCTTGCGGATGGGTATCTAGGAACTTGCGAAGCTGGGCGACGAGTTCGGGACGCTCGGGAGCAAGGTTCTTGGTTTCCAAGGGGTCGACTTGGTAATCGTAGAGTTCCCAGTCGGACGATTCTTCGGGGGCGGAGGATTCCCCGGGGGCGGTCCAAGCTTTCCATTGGACCAACCGGTAGCGATCCGTGCGGATCGATCGACCTAGGACTTGGCCTGTCCCCTCTTTACTGCGTGGGTAGACTTGAATGGCATGATCGCGATGCCCGAGGCTCGGATCTTCGAGGACTTTGGCAAAACTCTTTCCGTCGAGTCCGCTGGGGGATCCGATCCCGGACAGCTCGCAAAGAGTCGGATAGATATCGACCGACTCGATCAGAGCTTGGCTAGAAGCGTTTTTGGCTTTGCCGGGTGCCGACACGACGACTGGGATTCGGGTAGCTTGCTCGTAGTTGCTGTGCTTGCACCACATGCCATGGTCGCCCAAGTGCCAACCATGATCTCCCCAAAGTACGACGATGGTCTGTTCGCTCAGTCCGTTTTGGTCCAAGCTCTCAAGCAGTCGACCGATTTGATGATCGGTGAAACTTACGGAGGCCAGATACCCATGGATCAATTCGCGTTGAAGCGATTCAGGAAGGGTGCCTTGAGACGGCACGTTGGAGTAGGACCTCAGTTCGCCACTATTTTGCAATGCGAAACCCGGCGCACCGGCCGGAGGTTGTTGGAACGAGGCCAATGCGATTTGCTTCGGGTCGTACAAATCCCAGTATTTTTTGGGTGCGACAAACGGCAGGTGCGGCTTGAGGAACCCGACGGCAAGGAGCCACGGTTGATCGGACGAGGCCTTCTCGCCGATCGTCTTGATGGCAGCATCTGCGATCAACGAGTCGTTGTAGAGTTCCTCGGGAGCATCGGCCGACTCGAAGGCTGCGGCTTTGGTTCCATCCTTGGAGTTTGCAGGGTTTTGGTTTTCAGGGTTTTGGTAATTCCTTCCTTTGGGTTTGTACGATTCGACGCTCCAGGACTTCGCATCGTCGGTGTTTCCATGACCAACATGGAAAATCTTTCCGAACGATTGGGTGTGGTACCCTTGGGATTTGAAATGCTGGGGCAAACTGATCGCTTCGGGGGCCCCTTTGCGGAAGTTGGTCTCCAGATCATAGATCCCGAGGGTTTGCGGCCTTAAGCTCGTCAGGAGCGCGTTGCGAGACGGCGAGCAGACGGCTTGATTGCAGTACGCTTGATCGAAGCGGACACCACGCTTGGCCAGTCGGTCGATGTTCGGCGTTTTGGCCATCGGATCGCCGTAGCAACCGAGCCTAGGCTTTAGGTCATCGATGCAAATGAGCAGCACATTAGGGGATTTGGCAACGGTCGGCAGGTTCCGCGTTTCGGCTCCGAAGGTCGCTAGCTCGGTGCTAGATCCTCCAGCGGCACCCCATGCAATGAAAATCGTCGTCGCGATCCGTATGCAGTTTCTTACCGTCAGCATTTTGCGAATCCCTTATGGTTTGTCACGAGAAAGTCCAGGGCATTAGTCTAGCTGTTTTTCTCCAGGCGATCGATAGTTTCGAAGAGGACTTTCAAGAGCCTCGCTTTGTCTTGGCCGTTTGCGAACCGACGGGTTGCAGGTAGAATTTCTATCGAGTTTTTGAATCGAACTTGGGTTTTTTTCCCGATTGCTGCTGCGAGTTGCTCGTCTCGCACTCTGTGTGATGGAACATCGATTCGATCGCTCTTGCTCGCTTTAGAAACCTTCAATCTCTACGTCTAGGGAATCCGCCGAATGCAGTTGAAATCACTCTGGTCGAAACGTTCTTGGTGGACTGCGGCCCTCTGTCCGATCCTGGCCTTTGGCTACACGCTATCGAGTACGCCTAGCGTTCTTGGGCAGGAATCGACTCTGAAGAAATCCGAAGCCTTGGGGGTCGAAGAGGCTTTGGCTCTGGCCGGAGAGAATCGCAGCGAGCTTGAAAAGGTCCTCTCTGGGGTTCAAGCCTCGCAGAGGGAATCGGCCGAGTTCCTCATCGCGAACATGCCTCCGAGGGACCTGAAGAGTCTCAAAGCGGATTTTCTCTTGAGCGAGATCGAACAGGCCCACGACGCTTTGCAGAAGGCTCCGTGGAAGGACAAGATTCCCAAGGAGATTTTCCTCAACAACATCCTTCCGTATGTGAATATCAACGAACGAAGAGACGCCTGGCGCAAGGACTTTCGCGAACGATTCGCTCCATTGATCGAAGGTGCAACGACACCGGCTCAGGCCGCCGCGATGATCAACCAGAAATTGTTTCCCTTGGTCAAGGTGAAGTACTCGACCCAGCGAGCCAAGGCGGATCAGAGCCCTTACGAATCGCTGCAATCGGGACTGGCCTCCTGCACGGGACTTTCCGTCCTCTTGATCGACGCTTGCCGATCCCTCGCAATTCCCGCACGGTTCGTCGGCACTCCTCTGTGGTCGGACAACAGCGGCAACCATTCCTGGGTTGAAATCTGGGACGATTCCTGGCACTTTACCGGAGCAGCAGAACCCAGTGGCGATCAGCTCGACCAAGCTTGGTTCATCGGACGAGCTTCGACCGCCAAGCGGGATGATCTGAAGCATGCGATCTACGCGGTCAGTTTCCAGCGCACCCCGCTGAAATTCCCGATGGTCTGGGACCGTTCCATCGATTACATCAGCGCGGTCAACGTGACCGACCGCTACACCAACATCGGTTTGAAGATTCCCGAAGGGACCCAAATGGTGTCCTTTCGGGCCATCGATGCGACGAGTTCCCAGCGTCTGATCGCAGGATTGAAGGTATTCGATCAAGCGAACCAGCTCGTTGCCGAAGGTAAAACCAAAAACGAATCCTTCGATGCGAACGATCATCTCCACTTCTACCTCCAGCAAGGGGCCAAGTACCGGGTCGAGTTCGAAGCCCAAGGACAAAAACACCAAGAGGACCTGACCGTCGCGGACCGAAGCGTTTTGGTCGATTGGAAAGCCAGCCCCAAAGCGAGCGACACTCCATCGTCGAACAAGGCCTCGGAGGCCAGCCCGCTAGAGGACCTAAAAGCCTATCTGAAGCAACCCATCGACGTTCGAGGTCCTTTGGCGGACCAAACGTTCTCGTCGCAAGCTCTGACGCTCGAACAAGCCCAAGCCGCCGAGAAACTTTTGATCGACGAGCACATGACTCGGATGAGAGAGGCAAGAAGCGAGGAGTTCAAGCAAAAAAGTATTGAGCTCGATGGCTTGAAGATGCCCTTTGGATACACAGTCTTCGGCGATAAACCACCCAACGGTCGGAGTCTCTACATCTCGATGCACGGTGGCGGCGGGGCACCGGCCCAGGTCAACGATGGCCAATGGGAAAACCAAAAGCGTTTGTACAAACTCGACGAGGGTGTCTACGTCGCGCCTAGGGCTCCGACGAATACTTGGAACCTTTGGCACGAGGGGCACATCGACGCGTTCTTCGATCGGCTCATCGAGGATTTCGTTTTGTTTGAGGATGTCGACCCGGACAAGGTTTATTTGATGGGCTACTCTGCCGGTGGCGATGGCGTCTATCAGCTTGCACCCCGCATGGCAGACCGATTCGCAGCGGCTGCGATGATGGCCGGCCACCCGAACGAAACCTCGCCGCTGGGACTCAGGAATCTGCCTTTCACCATCCACATGGGTGAGAAGGATGGGGCCTATAACCGAAATCAGACGGCTGCGACCTGGAAGACCTTGTTGGCCGATCTGCAAGCCAAGGACCCGAAGGGCTACGAGCATTTCGTCAAATTGCATGCGGGCAAACCGCACTGGATGGATCGCCAAGATGCCGAAGCGTTACCTTGGATGAAGGCATTCACACGCAAGCGGTACCCTGAACGCATCGTTTGGAAACAGGACGACATTGTTGGCCGACGTTTCTATTGGCTCGCGACCGATGGCCAAATCCCCGACCGGGCGCTGTCGGTGGTCCAACGCGACGCACAGAAAATTTCGGTCGAGGAATCCGATCTTAAGGAGCTAACGATCTACCTCAAGGACGATTTCGTCAACTGCGATCAACAGGTCGCAGTCGATTGGAAGGGCAAAGAAGTCTATTCTGGAACCCCTAAGCGAACGATCGCTACGCTTGGAGAGACCCTCCGACGGGGCGATCCCAAGGGAGTTTATTTTGCCAAGATCACCCTTAAGAACCCAGAAGATTCGGTAGCGAAGTAAATGGGGAACTTTCATCCTGCAAGCGATCGTCCGAGCGTCGAGCATACCGTATTCGTATCTAAACTTCGTGCGAGCTGGATATCGAGACTCTTCGGTTGTCTTGTCGCCATCGCCTCGATCGCTTGGTCAGGACTCGGACCTGCCGAGGCCCAGCAGAGCGCCGAAGGAGCATTGAAGTCGATCGACTTTGGGCTTGAGATTCGACCGATCCTCTCCGAGCATTGCTTCCATTGCCATGGACCCGACGCGGCCCATCGCCAAGCGGACCTGAGGCTCGACGAGGAGGCATCCTCGAAGCTCGAACGCGAGGGCAAACGGGCCGTCGTGGCCGGCTCTCCAGAGCAAAGCGAAATCCTGCGTCGGATCGAAAGCCATGATCCCGATTTGGTCATGCCGCCCCCATCGGCCAGAAAAACCGTCACCCCCCAGCAGCGCGAATTGCTCAAGCGATGGATCCAAGAGGGAGCCGCATGGGGAAACCACTGGTCGCTCGAGCCTCCCAGAAGACGCGCCCCGCCGGAGTTTCCCAAGGATGCTTGGGCCAAGTCCCCGATCGATGCCTGGGTTCTTGAGTCCATGAAACGCCAGGGGCTATCGCCAGCCCCAAGTGCGGATCCTTACACGTTGGTCCGTCGTCTTTGGCTCGACCTCGTCGGTTTGCATCCTGAGCGACCTCGGGTCGAGCGATTTATCGCTGAATACCAACTCGATCGCAATCGAGCGATCGAAAGCATGGTCGAGGAGTTGCTCATCCATCCAGGTTTCGGCGAGCATTGGGGCCGACTGTGGCTCGATCTGGCTCGCTACGCCGATACCAAAGGGTACGAGAAGGATCTGACACGGGATCTATGGCCCTATCGCGATTGGGTGATCCATGCGCTCAACGACGATATGCCTTACGATCAGTTCACCGTCGAACAACTCGCCGGAGATCTGCTTGAAAGTCCCACGATGGCTCAGCGTATCGCGACGGCTTTTCATCGCACGACCCTGAGCAATGATGAAGGGGGGACCGATGATGAGGAGTTCCGAATCGCGGCCGTGAAAGACCGTGTCGATACGACGTTGCAGGTTTGGATGGGACTGACGATGGGGTGTGCCAAGTGCCATTCGCACAAGTACGATCCGATCGCCATCGAGGACTACTACAAGTTCTACGCGATCTTCAACCAAACCGAAGATGCCGATCGCTACGACGACGAGCCGAAGCTTTCGATCCCCTCGGACTTGCAGCAAGCCGAACTCGAATCGCTTCAGAAGCAGCGGCAGGAACGCGTCGCGGACCTCGATCGAATTCGGGGTGAATCGCAATCGGTGATCGATGCGAAATGGACCATTGCCCAAGCCGTTTCGGCCACCGCCGAGAGCCAAGTCGGCTTAGTCATCGAACCGGATCGCTCGATCCGGGCACTTGCCGACCGGCCAGCGACCGATGTGTACCAGTTGGAGTTCGAATTGCCCCCTGGGCGATACCAAGTCCTGAAACTCGATGCGTTGATGGCCAAGGTCCAGGCCCAGGACGCAAGCGAGCGGTTGGGGCTCAACGCTACCGACCCGAACTTTGTCATCAACGAACTGCAGGTCGTCGTCAAGACGATCGATGGAAGCGAAACGAAGGAACGAAGGATCGCGCTCGGACCGCTCAAAGCAAGCTTCGAGCAGAACGGTTGGCCTCTGAAGGGTGCGGTCGATGAGGATCCCAAAACCGGCTGGGCGGTTTCTCCAAAACAAAAGCAGGCCCACTGGGGGATCTTCGAGTTTGCAGAAGCGATCGAGCTCAAGCCCACCGATCGGGTAGGAATCTCGATCGTTCAATCCTACGGCAATCACTTGATGCTGCATCGGTTCCGAGTTTCCTTATCGCAGGAAAAAGAGGACCTGGCTCTCGAAGATGTCCCGGGCGTGAAGCTAGCTGCTGGCAAGCTACAGGAGCTCGACAAGCAGATTCAGGGGCTCATGGGTACGATCCCCAAACTGCCGATCCTCAAAGAGCTCGCAGGAGCCGCCCAACGCAAAACGCGAGTCCACAAGCGAGGGAGTTTCTTGGACCCAGGTGACGAAGTCCCCCCTGCCCTTTTGCCCCTGTTCGATGCGGGGGGCAGCAGAGATGGACTTGCGGATGTCAAACCCGATCAAGCTCCCGACCGACTTTCAGCCGCCCGATGGATCGTCTCACCGAGCAATCCGCTCACGGCCCGGGTGGCCGTCAATCGGGTCTGGGCCCAGCTATTTGGACGCGGTATGGTCGAGACCGAGGAGGATTTCGGTGCGACCGGCAGCTTGCCGAGCCATCCCGAGTTGCTCGATACGCTCGCGATGGAGTACCGCGATTCGATGCGTTGGTCGCTGAAGAGTCTGCTCCGAAGCATCGTGCTTTCGAATACCTATCAGCAAGCCTATGTGTTCGATGAGCTACGAGCCCAGCGGGATCCTCGGAACGTTTGGCTCAGCCGAGCCCCGCACTTTCGTCTCAGCGCCGAGGTGATCCGCGATCAGGCCTTGGGGGCAAGTGGTTTGTTGTCCACGAAGCTAGGGGGCCCGCCGGTCATGCCCCCTCAGCCCGAGGGGCTTTGGCGCTCGACGTACTCTGGAGCCAAATGGGTTACGAGTCCTGGGCAAGACCGTTTCCGACGCGGGATCTACACGTTCTGGAAACGGACTACCCCTTATCCTTCGATGGAACTCTTCGATGCGACGACTCGCGAGGTATGTCAGATACGCAGAATC
>Ga0208086_1000331_pt1 | contig 14056 bp, 10 predicted proteins | sample LakMenEpi06Jul10_FD_150675 | JGI IMG/M metagenome (GOLD analysis project Ga0208086, IMG submission 150675) | Freshwater microbial communities from Lake Mendota, WI - 06JUL2010 deep hole epilimnion (SPAdes) | ecosystem: Environmental > Aquatic > Freshwater > Lake > Epilimnion/Euphotic zone ...
GGCTGTTTTGTTTCACTGGTTGCGGCGGCTTTAGGTTCCGATCGATTGGGGACAATCGATCTACCATCATGGTAGAGCCATTGTCCCCAATGGCTCCGTTCGACGCGCAAGCGTCGGCGTCTTACGGCTGTTTGGCTGTTTTGTCTCACTGGCTGCGGTGGCTTTAGGTTCCGATCGATTGGGGACAATCGATCTACCATCATGGTAACTTTATCTCGCCCAAGGATTCCCAATAAACCCGAAAGACGATTAGATAGCATTGACTCTTCGCGTCGATCTTTCATGACGCAATTCCTTTGCATTACTTGTTTTGACACCTGTATGCTAGGAAAGGCCTGACGGTATTGGGCGCAAGCCGCCATCCGATGGCTACAGGCTAAACGATTGTTCGCGCATCGCATCGGATTGGCTGACCTATCCATTAGGAATTCGCCGAAACAATACTCGGCGGTTTACCCCGATCCTTGAGCCTTACCAACGTAACGAACGCACATTCTGTCATGACACTCGCATGGCAACTGGCAATGTCCCGCCCGACCAGACGCTTCACGCTCCTCTTTATCCTTGTGGGGACCTCAGGGGGCTTGCTGGCCCAAAGCCCATCCCAAGAGGAGGTGCTGGACCTCTACCGCGCCGCTGCTGAAGCCTATGCGCAGCAAGACTGGGATTTGGCTAGCGAACGTTTCAGCCAAGTCGCTCACTTGCGCCCAGCAACCCCACTTGCAATAGAGGCTGGTTTCTACGATCTGCTAGCGATGCATCGGCGAATGCAAATCGACACCCTTCGGGCAGCATCGCCGAGTGAACCTGTAGGAAATATGCCCAAGAGTTCGCCCGAGATGCATCGTGTCCGATTCGCTCAGGCTTGTTCGCATTGGCATTGCCTAGCCAGCAGTTGGATGCAATCGCAAGGGAGCACGAAAACACCTAGCTACATCGGAACCCTCGAAGGTCGCATCGACTCGGTCCTGCGAATCGAAATCGAACAGGCTTTCGCATCAAAGAGCTACAGGCAAACGCTGAGCCTACTGAACCAAATCCGGCGGCAGTCCAATACCGAATCCCTTGAGCATGAACTCATGGGCCTCGAATGCTTCGTGCAACTCCAACGATGGACCGATGCGGAAAACTCTGTGCAGTCGCTACAGCTTCGCGTTGAGGAAGATCTTGCGCAGAGCCCCCCGCCCGACTGGATCGAGCGTTTTCTGCTTCGACAAGCCGAAGTCGCGATGGTTTTGGCAAAATGGAAAGATGCCGAATCTACCGTTTGGAAGATTCGTACTCACTTTCCCGAATGCAAGGTATCGGCCCAAGTCGATTATGTCCTAGCACGATGCTGGATTCACGAGGCCAAATTCGAGCAAGCAAGGCAATTGCTAGCATCGATTTTGGAAAGCCATCGAGACGCGACGGTTGACCTACAGGCGAAAACCTGGTGGACACTTGCCGAATCCTACTTGATGCAACGCAATTACCACGAAGCACACGCGTGTTACGAACAGGTGTTGAAAGTCGCCGTCGATTCCAAATGGGCTGAATTGGCACAACGTCAAATGGCAATGTGTCGAGAAGCGTCTGGAAGTTCGATAGCCGATCGATCGGAGGCGAACAACTCCGCAGCGGTTCGTTCCACTCAAAAACAAATGCCCAAGCAATCCCGATGACTTCCTCGCTAGGCCTAGCCGCGAAACTTTTCACGATCACCCTTGGGTGGGTCTGGATCTCGCTGTGCGTTTGGACCCAGACGGCCAACGCGCAGAATGGTCGATGGAATCCTAATCCTCCGACGACTGCACCGGGGTTTTCCAACCAGCCTTCCAATCAGCCTTCCGGATTTCCACAGACGGCTCGCCCTGCACCAAACGCGCCCAACAACGATCCACGCATCGCCTCACTTCCTGCCCCAGGATCGAATGTCAATTATTCGTCTGGTTCGGTTCCCAGTCTACTTTCGGAAGAACCGTCGAAGTCAAAAATCGCCACCCGCAATTTGCTCCAGGTGTTTTACGACGGGGGTTGGATGATGTATCCGATCGCCTTGTGTTCCTTTGGCCTGACGGTGTTCGCGTTCGAACGTTCGATAGCGCTTCGACGCTCCCGTGTCGTATCGCGTCCTTTTGTCAATCGGATCATCGAGCAGCTTCAGCAGCAGTTGATCGACAAAGACGAGGCGATCGAGCTGTGCGAAAAAAGTGGTAGCCCGATGGCAAAGATCATGCTATCGGCTCTTCGTCGCCATGGTCGACCTGCCGTCGAGGTCGAGCAAGCCGTTTTGGATTGCGGCGAACGCGAAAGCAACTTCCTGCGTCGCAACATGCGAGCTATTCTTGCGATCAGCAACGTCACACCGCTGTTGGGATTGCTCGGAACCGTACTGGGGATGATCCAGTCCTTCAATGACATCTCTAGTTCCCAAGCCATGGGTCGCCCAGAGTTGCTCGCAGGTGGGATTGGCCAAGCCCTTTTGACCACCGCAGCCGGATTGCTCGTGGCCATTCCTGCTTACGTCGCCTACATCTTTTTTGTTGGTCGTATCGATAGTTTGATCATCGAGATGGATACTCAAGCTCAGCGACTCGTCGACATCATCAGTGCCGAAGGGCTCCAAGAGAACGAGGGCACCCGAACTCGACGTACCCGAAAAGCAGCTTAGCCTCAGAGGTCCACTCGAATGCCTCTTAAAACATCCAGCGACGACGAGCTTCCAGCGATCAATCTGACAAGCATGATCGATGTGCTCTTTTTGCTGATCATCTTTTTCATGGTCGGAACTCGCTTCACCGAATCCGAACACCAGATCGTTTTGAAGTTGCCCAAGTCGACTTCGCCTGAGTCGATGATGGACCGTCCAGGCGCGAAAGTGGTCAACCTCTATGCCGATGGAACGATTGAGCTCGATGGTAGACGACTAAGCAGCGATCAACTTACCGAAATGCTCGGACCCATGGTGCGAAACTATCCAGACTTGCAAGTCCGATTCCGACCCGATACCGGGGTTCCGGTCGGACAAGCCAGCCAAGTCATGGAAGCCATCAGCCGATCGGGAGTTCAAGACATTCGGTGGGCTACGTCCGCTTCGGTGATGCCGGGGAATCGAACACGGTAGATCCCGCCATGAACCTTTGGCCATACCTACTGCTAGGGGCGATCGGAAACCCTGTGTCGGATCGCGCCTGGGCGATCTTTCTCGGATGCTTCTTGGCGGCAGTCGCCCTCGGCTTGCTCGTGCTTTCCTGGACGCGATGGGGGCAGTCGAAGCTTCTTACCAAGTGCATCGCGATCGCCTTTTTGGCACATATCTGGTTGTTGCTCTACGCCTACGGAACTCGGATACCCTACGGGAACCCAGCCGAGGGAACCGGTTCGCAAGGCACCCAGCTTGCCCTCGTGGAATCGAAGACCTCGGTCTCCGTAGCCTGGACTCCCCAGGATTCGACCGCAGCACCCCATGACGATGAATCCTGGTCGGATCCGCCCAGCCTTCAGAATGCAGATACCAACGGCGATCCGTCCGCCGACCCAAGGGCCGATTCTGACTCGAATTCGACACCCCTTTGGAACCGCTCGCTCGAATCGCCGAGCGTCCCAGACTTTGCATTGCCGAATGCACAGGTCCAAGCACCCGCGGATCTGTCCGATGAGCACCTGCGTCTGCTAGGTCAATTCGAGGAGCAATCCAGTACCGATCTGCCGCTCGATCCAACGCTGCTGGCAGATAGTGCGTCATCCGATCCCTCGTCGGGGGAGGACTCGGCAAAGCAAACAGATAGCCTTGCGATGTCCTCAGAGCAGGCTCAACGTTCCATCGCCCCAACCGCTGTGGAAACTCCGGAAGCCACTGCAAACAGACCCGTGCCGGCGAGCTTCATACCAGGAGCCTATCGCATGCGCATGGCCCCTGAGCGGTTTGCCCACACGCTGAAAAACGGTGGCGATGCGAACACCGAACAAGCGGTCCGAGGGGCGCTGGAATTCTTGGCCAAGTCCCAATCGCCCGATGGGTCCTGGAATGCTCAGGCTTATGGTGCCGGCCAGCGCGCCGTGGCGCCCTCGGCCGAGGCCCTTTACCGCGCCGATACCGGTAAGTTCGCCGATACGGCGATGACCGGTTTGGCTCTGTTGGCGTTTCTCGGAGCCGGACACACCCATAACGATGGCGGACCCTATGCTGCCTGCGTCCATCGAGGACTCTCGTATCTTTGCCAACAGCAATTTCCCTCGGGAGATTTATCTGGACGCAATCAAATCGGACAGCAACCTACCGTCCGCTATGCTCGCATGTATAGCCATGGAATCGCCGCGATCGCTCTTGCAGAAGCTTATGCGTTGACTCGGGACCAAGATCTTTTGGTTCCCGTGAAAAATGCGGTAGACTATTCGCTCAAAGCGATGAATCCAAGAACCGGTGGATGGCGATACGATTTTGCTTCGGAGGATCCCGGAGACACCAGCCAATTCGGTTGGCAAGCGATGCTTTTAAACAGCGCCAGTGTCAGCAATGCCGCTCCCCTGGAAGGCCATCACCGCGTCTTGCTTCAACGATTCCTCGACTCGGTCAGCACTGGAAAGTCCGGAGGTTTGGCCGTCTATCGAAACCTGAACCCTCAATCGCGTCCTGCTAGCGAACAAGCCACGGTCGCTATGACAGCCGAGGCCTTTGCGATGCGCACCATGCTGGGGCTTCCCATGTCGGCACAAGCCACCCGGGAGGCAAAGCAGATGCTGATGAACCAACTGCCTGGCTCCTCCGAACCTAACTTCTATTATTGGTACTACGCGACCCTAGCGCTCTACCAATCCCAACCGCATTCCGAGGCTTGGACCCTATGGAATCAGGCCATCAAAAGAGAACTCCTAGCGACGCAAGTGAGCCAAGGGGATTACGCAGGTTCATGGGACCCCCGATGCATATGGGGAGGACACGGAGGAAGAATTTACACGACCGCGCTCGGTTGCATGTGCTTGGAGGTATACTACCGTTATCTGCCGCTATACCAAACCGATTCGCTGACCGCGCCGTAGGATGTAGGGTGTAGGATGCGGTCATCGAGCTCTTCTTGGCCTCCGTCGGCTTTACGCGCAATGGCGTTGAATTAAAAACGGAACGGCGCAAGCCGTCCGGTGAGAAACATTGCGATATCGAGAACCTTCCATCACACACCGGAGTGCTTGCGCACTTCCGCTTCCACGAATTCAACACCATTGGTCTTCATGCCGGCGGGGCCAAGACACGAGTACGACGCAATCCGATGCGAGGCATTCATGGTTTCTTAATCTTATTTTCACAAACCATGCTGGCAAAGCGGTGTTTGTTGGGGTTGTGTTTCGATTTCATGAAGTTCACGTGAATAGCGAGCCTTCCTTCTGTACGGCTTGCATCCTCTCGCTATCTTTCCGCCGTCGAGTTCAGGCGGTTCTGAACACGGAGTTACTTCGTTTCATAATGAGGGTTGGAATTGATGAGTCGTCAAATTTTCAGTTCGCGCAGTAGCCGCCGAGCGTTCACGCTCGTCGAACTGCTCGTGGTCATTGCAATTATTGGTATTCTCGTTGGGCTTCTGCTTCCTGCAGTCCAAGCCGCTCGTGAAGCCGCACGCCGAATGAGTTGCTCGAACAATGTTAAACAGATCAGTCTCTCGGTTGCCAACCACGAATCGGCTTTCAAAAAACTTCCACACAGCGGTCAGTGCGGATCGACCGGTAGCACCACGACCGTCTACATGATCCACTCGACGGCAACGCTCTTGCTGCCCTACATCGAGCAACAGTCGGTTTACAATCAGTTCGATTTCACGACCAACTCGATCGCCCATTACGGTGCTTCCCCGAGCGGAAACGCGTTTTCGACCCCAAGTGGTTGCTTGATCCACCGCAGTTCCAAGGGAAGGGCTTTTGACGATCCAACCCATCCTTCGGGACAATTGGCTGCTCAAACCCAAATCCCAACATACGTCTGCCCATCGACACCACTCGATGCCGGGACGCGTGACCCGGTCAACCGACTCGGCGGCATCGATTACATGTTCGTCGACCTGTCGGACGTCGACCACCGAATCGGATCGGCAACCTACGGGGCGCGCACTCCGAGCACCGATCCTCAATTGGCCGAAATGCGCGTTTCCGGGATGCTCGATTGCGAAGGCAGTCGCTTGGCATCGACCATTGACGGGACCTCGAACACCGTCCTTGTGATCGAGGACGCAGGTCGTGCGAATCCGGCAGTTACTAAATTTGGTGCTCTATCAACCCGAAAAACTCCCGTTTCTACACCAGCGTTTCCTGTCAACATGAGCACTGGTTCGAACGGTCGCCACATGTACGCTTGGGCCGATGCCGACGCCAACACCAACGGCTATTCGGGTCCTAGCAATGCGATCGCTCCAGGATCCCGAACTGCGATGATCAACAACTACGGAAACGTCATCGGTGGACCACCCGAGTGCCTCTGGTCGGTCAACAACTGTGGACCTAACGACGAACCCTTCGCCTTCCACGGTGCGGGTGCCAACGCTGGTTTCGGCGATGGCTCGGTCAAGTTCCTTTCGGCCAACACCGACGGTGTGGTTCTCAAGTGGATGATTGGACGAAACGATAGCCGAACCTACGAGATGCCGGAGTAAGTGATCCCCATGTTTCGCCAACTCCTCCTGCTAGCACTCATCCTCCTACTAGCACTCACTTGTGTGTCGATCGGTTGCCAATCCAAAGTGCCACTGATGAACACACCTGTCGACGTGGTCGGCAAACTTACCAAGGCAGGGAAACCTGTTGGGAATCTAACCTTGACTCTCCAGCCGTTGGAGACCGGACACATGGTACCGATGAAAGTCGGAGCCGATGGGTCGTTTAAGGGGAATATCGTCCCAGGCAAGTACGCTTACTTCATTTCCGCGAACGAAGACGGTGGAGAATCGGCGCTTCAAGGCCTCGATGGCTCCCTCAAAGAAGCCAACATGCAACGGACCGTGACGGTCCAAGCAGGACAGGCGAACTTGGAAGTGACTTTATAGTCCTCAATGGTTCACCAGCCTTGGCGCTGATTGGGTCTTCCGCGAAGTACACAAGAAATAGAAAAGGGCGATGGATAAAACCATCGCCCTTTTTTTTGGGCACTCCGAGCGTATTGCTTGCGTATTGCTCCTTTGGTGAGGCCGATAGCAAGGCCGATTGCCTTAGGGGATGATCTTGAGTTCTTCGCCCAAAAGGACCCAGGCTTTCGGTGCCTCTTTGCCCGTCCAGTCGATGGATCGGAGCAGCAAGCGAATCGAATCACCTCGGAATCCTTGCACTTGAAGGACGGCGGTGAGTTTGGACTCAAGCGTCCCGAGCAACCCTCGGTTGGCAACGGCCGTCCCGGCGAAATTCGCAACGTCGGATACGCTGAAGATATCGGTGTCCTCTTCACGACCCCCTAGCAAGCTTCCTAGATCCAAACCACCGGTAGCTTCCGGCCGATGAATGACTTTGAACTTGTCGATCTTCGCGTTTTTGGAAACCATCGCGATCGCATCGTCGAGTCCACCGATCTGATCGACCAAGCGATGCGATTTGGCTTGTTCGCCTGACCAAACACGTCCACCGGCAAGCGACTTGAGGGTCTCGACAGGGATGCTCCGTGAGGCCGAAGCGATTTGAAGGAATTTGTCGTAGATCGTTCCGATGGATTTCTGCATCAAATCGATCTCTTCTTCGCTCCATGCGTGGTCCAAGGCATTCATACCGGCGACCGGATCGAGCGTGACCGATTCGACATGAACCCCGAGGCGGCGAGCCAAGGCTCCTGCGCTGAGCTTCATCGAGAAGACCCCAATCGAACCGGTGATGGTCCCGTGTTCAGCGAAGATCGGCGCTCCGATGCAAGTGACCCAATAGCCTCCCGATGCGGCAACTTCGCCCATCGAAAACACCAACGGCTTTTTCTTCGCACAAGTTTCAAGCGCCTGGCGTATCGCTTCGCTCGCTGTGGCACTTCCACCGGGAGAATTGATGCGGACAACGACCCCCTTGACCTTATCGTCGGCCGTGAGCTCTTCGATCAACTTGACCGTTGGCCCCGAGACAATCGATCCGGAGTTGGCTTGTTTTCCATCTTCAATCGCCCCGCTCAAATGCACCACAGCGATCGATTCGTCCTTGAGCTTCGTGGCGCCCTTGGGGGGGGCCATGGCTTGTCCCATCAATTCAAAAATCGAGAGCTCCTTCTTCGGCTTGGCTTTGGGCGTCGTCCATTCATAGCCATCGCCAAGACTGTCCATTACCGTTTTTTGCAAGGATCCATAGGGAACCAGTCGGTCGACCAAGCGGTTCGCGAGAGCTTCTGCGGGCAGGAGGATTCTCTGCTTTTGGAGTTCACGCACCGCACCGACCGAAAGCCCCCTTCCTTTGGCAATTCGGGATACTTGCGCGTTGTTGATCGAATCGAGCATCGCTAGATAATGCTCCTTGAGGTGCTTGGACATCACCGAGTTGACATAGGGTTCGACGGCACCTTTGAAGTCCCCGGCCCGGGTAACTGAAGCTTGGATCCCGAGCAAGTTCATCGCATCGCGGTAGAACATGGTCTCCATCGACGACGATGGCATATCGATGCCCCCGAGGTCTGCCATGAGGATCTCGTCGCACCCTGAGGCAATCGACAAATGGACGTTGCCGGCCGATTCCAACCAAGCGATGCATTTTTTGCCATGACCGCGAAGATGCTCGAGATGTCGCGAAAACTCGTCCAATTGCGCTGGATTCATCGACAACGAAGAGGATGAAAGGTCCAGCACGACATGGGTGACGAGTTCGTCGTGGCTAAGCTCATCGAGGTAATCGCAGAGCTTATAAAATGACTTGGGTTTCCCAAGCCCACCGCCGAGGACTAGATCCATCGGGTTCAATCCACCGGCACCGGGCAAGTCGACGTACTCGCCGCTGAGGGGAACGACGCGCACTTGCTTTTTGGCAGGCGCTTTCTCCGGCTTCTTTTCCTCCTGTTTGTCGGCTTTTTTGTCGGCCTGTTGTTGCTCCGCTGGCACTGCTGCTGCTACTGCTGGAGTCTCCTGGGTGGGAGCCTCGGGGGCTTTTTCCTGCCCAAGGATCGGCGGGGAAAGTATCCCCCCTGCAATCGCGAGCATCCCAAAACTCGCCCAGTTCCTTAGTGACCAATTCTCAAGTGAAACAGCTCTAAATCGATGCGACTTGAGCCACAAAAAACGAATAGACATGTTGGTGTAGACAAAAATGAAAGTGAATGATCGATCTGAAACCACTGAGGAATCCGTTTTGAGCGAAACCCAGTTCTCGTTAAACTGACGGACCGTGGTATTACCTCCGTGGACCTTTCGCAATTGTAATCAGAAACACCGATGATCGTGACAATCGACGGGCCGGCCGGGGCCGGAAAGAGTTCCGTAGCCCTGAAACTCGCCGAAAATCTTGGGTTTTTCTTCCTCGACACCGGCGCGATGTATCGATGCGTTACGCTCGCGTGCATGCGAGCCCAGGTCGATCTCCAGGATCCGGCGGCAACCCTCCAGATCGCCAACTGCTGTCAAATCGATTTGGCCAGGGGTTCGGTAACACTGAATCGGCTCGACGTGACACGCGAGATCCGAAACCCAGCGGTCGCAAAGTCGATCAAGACCATCGCGGAAAATCCCGAAATCCGAGAGCTTATGGTTCAGCAGCAACGCCGAATCTGCCAGGGGCAAGACTGCGTTACCGAGGGGAGAGACCAAGGGACCGTGGCTTTTCCGAATGCAGAGTGCAAGATCTTTCTGACGGCAACATCCGAGGAACGAGCCAGGAGGCGATATCAACAACTCCTCGATGCGGGTATCGATGCGGATTTCGATGAGATTTTGATCCAGCAAAATCAGCGCGATGCGAATGACTCCAATCGCCTCGCCGGACCTTTGGTCGCCGCACCCGATGCGATCGTCGTTGCAACCGATGGCATGAGTGAGCAGCAAGTGCTCGACCAACTGCTCGAAATCGTGCGATCTCGCCGCAGCGGTTTCTCTAGCCAACCTGTCACGAAATGACCGACGAAGTCCTCTCTGATCAGGCGATCACGCTTGCAAAAGCCTCTGCAAAAAGGGACATGGCAGGGAAAAATACCGGCACGCGAAAGTCCCAGGGCGAGGAAAGCCGCTTGAGCCTCCTGATGCGCCGATTTATTTATCGTTTTTTGCGATTGATCGCAAGAATGCTGTGTGTGCTGTGGTTTCGCATTCGGGTCGAGGGTCGACACCATGTTCCTAGCCAAGGGGGGGGAATGCTCCTCTCGACGCATCAGTCAGGTCTCGACCCGATCCTGGTCGGTCTGGCTTGCAACCGCAACCTAAACTTCCTTGCAAGAAGCACTCTTTTCAGGAATCCAGCCTTCTCCTTATTGCTCAAAACCCTCGACTCGATTGAAATCGATCGGGAACGCGGTGGCCTTAGCGGCTTGCGGGAGATGCTCTCAAGATTGCGTTCTGGAAAGGTGGTCCTGTTGTTCCCCGAGGGGACTCGAACCGATGATGGCTCGATTGGGGTCGTGAAACCCGGATTTTTTCCGATCGCCAAACGGTCCGATGTCCCGTTGATCCCCGTGGCGATCGTCGGTGCTTTCGAGTGCATGCCCAAGGGCTCGAAGTGGATCTTTCCGAAACCGATCGCTGTGGTTTTTGGCAAGCCGATCCAACCCGAGGACTACCGGAACTGGAGCGAAGAGCAAGCCGTCAGGGCGGTCGCTGTTTCCTTAGGCGACCTCTACCAACGGGGAAAAAACTCTATCGAAGGGATGTACTAGGTGAGGGTTCCACTCATCGAAATCTGATACATTGGTTTTTCTCGTCCGAGCCCTCCTCCTGACCAATCCAAGATGAAATCTTCTCCGATACCAACCTTCAGTGGCCTGTCTGCGCTGTGTCTGCTTGTGATCCTATCTCTCTTGCCCTCGGCCGTTGGCCTTGCCCAGCAGGAGGATCTGCTGTTTGCCGCCTCGAGTGGTATTGAAGGCTTATCGCTCGATTCGGCCAGCCTATCGCCTCGCAGCATCCTCGTAGGCGATCCGTTGATCGTTATCCGTTGCAATGTTAGAAACGGCTCGAAAGAAACACTAACCGGATTTGTCTCGGCACGCATCGCCGGGAATCTAACCGACGACGATCGCTACCGAATCACGGTTGAACCCGAACAGATTCGAAGTTGCGAAATCACCGTGCGTCCGCTTATCCCGTTGCCAGTTGCTAGGTTCGAGGTTGAAGTATCCCTTTATAAGGTTGTCGACGGGAAGGAAGTGCTTTCGGTCGTAGGTGATGAACCGGCCGTCCGCAATGTGACCGTCTTTCGCGGCCCGAAGCTTCCTGTCGTCGCAGCCTCAGCCCTGGGCAGGGAACGTGCTCCACCGCTCGATTGGCGATGGGAAAAGACGGATCCTCTGTACACGTACGAATTGGCGATGGCAAGTCGCGTCGATGGCGAACTGAGCAAGGAAGCGATCGGACTCGATGGGGTCCAATTCCCGATCAATCAGAACGATTGGAAGAACACCGACCTGTTGATGCTCGCCGAACCCGCCCCCTTGCGCGATGCGGCGACGGTCGGAACGCTCAAGAGTTTCCTGAATTCCGGAGGACGCATTTGGGTCATGCTCGAGGCTATTGATACCCAAGATCTCCAACCGCTGCTCGAACCAAATCAGCAGCTCCGCACCGTCGACTCGGTCCAACTGACCAACTTTAGAGTCGATTCAACAGGACCATCGAGCCAGGAACATGACGCATGGGTCGACCTCGAAGACCCGGTGATCTTCAAGCGAGTGATGCATCAGGGGGGGAGCGTCGGCCACCGAATCGACGGTTGGCCGGCCTCGTTGGTCATGCCCGTCGGTCGAGGAGAACTGATCATTACGACGCTTGAAAGCAGCGCTTGGATCCAGCCTCGCAAGGTGCAAACCAGTGAGGATCCGTTCTTCCAATCGGACTATGAATTACGACCCTGGGCTCGCAGCATCATCGATACGGTGCAAGCCAAGCGAGCTTCGAATATCGTATCGCTCAAGGACCTCGATTATCCGCTCGATAGGATTGGTAACCCGGTCGTCTCGCGCGGACTTGTCGCTTCGATCCTTTTTTGTTTCTGCACCGCCTTAGTCGGTATGAGCATCTGGAGGTTGGTGGCCAGGGATGCCAAAGCCATGGGCTGGATCGCCCCTGGATTAGCCCTGCTCGCATCGATCCCTTTGGTCTATTTGGCGTGGTCCCAAAAGCGTGAAATCCCGGCCATGGTCTCTTTGTTTCAATGGGTTCAACTCGAGTCCAAAAGCGGCGCGATGCTCAGGGAGTCTGCCGCCGTTTACCTGCCACGGGGCACTTCGATGGATCTCCAGAGCAACCTCCTAGGATCCGCAGCACCGGATCCTAAGATCCAAAGCGGAATCAAAACGCTTCAGACCGAGGACCTTCAAAGCTGGCGGCTAAGCAACCTGGATTGGCCTACAGGAACTTGGAGGTATCAAACCGAATCCTCACTCCCGGACCTACAAGCCACGGCTCTAGGAGAATTCAATAAGGATGGTGTTCTGATACGTTTGCCAACGAACCTTCCATCCAAACTACAAAACCCAATCGTCGCCTATACCCCCGGTGCCCCGGTCTTAGGCGCTCCGGTGACCGATTCTCAGATCCTCATCGACGGCACATTCCCTGCCGAGGGCGAGCGTTGGACTCTCGATGCGATCGTCGGGGACGAGCAACGACGCCGCAGTGCGATCTACCGCAAAGCTCTCGAATCGAACGATCGAACTCAGACCCTTTCTCGTATCGTGATGGGTTGGACTGACTTGTTCGATCAAGGCCCCCAGTGGAGCTCCGATATCCAACGCCGTGGAGTCGCTCTGGTCACCATGCCGTTGACCCTCCAACGGCCAGAGACGGGCAACCTCTTTACGGTCCCTTATCCGTTCATCGATATCAAAATCGCTCGTGAAGGAAACTCTTCGCCCGTGTTTCTTGAAGGCACCGGTCGATGGATCAGCCAATCCTCCAACCGCGCCGAATCCAGTTTGGAGTTCCGACTCCCGGTCGAAGTCCTTCCGATCCAAGTCACCCAAATCGACTTCGATTGGGACCTACAAGCCCCCCGCCGAAAAGTCAAACTCTCGTGGCTTCGATCTCAAGACAAAGCGCTGGTTGAAATCATCGGTTTTGACGGCCCCTCGTTGCCTTGGAAAGCCTCCAGCACAGACCCTGCCCTGCTCGATGAATTCCAAGATGGGCTCCTGACGCTCCGCTTGGAAGTTGCCGAGGACCAGGAGCCTGGAAGCTCGATTCCTTGGCGGATCAAGCATCTTCGTCTCAATGTCCAAGGGATGACCCAGCCGAGCAATCCGCTCAAACGTTAGTGCGAGACTACCACTTCGAACTTCAAACTCTTTTACCTCTGACTTGCTATGAGCGACACCGTCGTCGAAACCACCAACCTGACAAAGAGTTACGGGGATTTTACCGCCCTGAGCGACCTTTCAATCCATGTCAATCGAGGCCAGATCCTCGGATTCATCGGACCCAACGGCGCGGGTAAAACCACCACGATCAAGATCTTAGTCGGGCTCTCGAAACCCACCTCCGGCAGCGCCACGATCGCCGGGGTCGATTGCAGCCAGAACGCTTCTAAAATCAAGCGGCTTGTCGGTTACATGCCCGACAAGTTCGGATCCTATGACAACATGCGTGTCCATGAATACCTCGACTTTTTCGGGGCCATTTTCGGGATCCCAGCTTCTCAGCGCAAGGCTCGCATCCAAGAGGTCATGGAAACGACCAGTACGACTTACATGCAAGACCGTTACGTCGAGAGCCTGAGTCACGGCATGCAACAGCGCGTCGGAATCGCTCGGACTCTCTTGCACGATCCAGAGGTTCTTATCCTCGATGAACCTGCAAACGGTCTGGATCCCAAAGCCCGTATCGAAATGCGGCAACTCCTTTTGCAGCTTGCAGCACGGGGAAAAACACTGATCGTCACGAGCCATATCCTGCCGGAACTAGCCCGTATATGCAACGTTGTAGCGATTGTCACCGCA
>Ga0208086_1000339_pt1 | contig 13907 bp, 12 predicted proteins | sample LakMenEpi06Jul10_FD_150675 | JGI IMG/M metagenome (GOLD analysis project Ga0208086, IMG submission 150675) | Freshwater microbial communities from Lake Mendota, WI - 06JUL2010 deep hole epilimnion (SPAdes) | ecosystem: Environmental > Aquatic > Freshwater > Lake > Epilimnion/Euphotic zone ...
AACAGCACCGAAAGGTGCGCCTTTGCCTGCGGAGTAACTTTGCGTCCTTGCACTTGAAGACGAATGCCGCCGTTGAGATAGTGCACCGCACTAACAACAAGAACGATCAGAACGAGCGCTCCAAACAGCCAGTTGACAACAAACTCTGCAAACGGCATCTGGAACATATAGAAACTGACATCTTGGTTAAACAATGGGTCGGCAATGCCGAATGATTGTCGATTAGTGAACAACAACCAATCCTGCCATTGCGACATTGCTGGCAAGCCAACCATCAAACCAAGCACACCACCAACAACAAAACGAACAAGCCACTTGCGTGAACCAACAAGCTGTCGATAACCCGCAAGCGCTCGCTCTTCGGGTGATGGAGCAACAACTGCAGGTGCAATTCGGTCGGCAAGCCATAAGTTGACGACAATGATCACTAGGAAGACCGCAACGAACACCGCGCCTAACAGAGCTTTAGTTGCAAGAACACTCCAATAGACATCGGTGCGGCCAAGTACGTCAAACCATAAGACATTGACATAAAAGCTGGCAATGCTTCGTCCTGAAATGACGAGCGCTACAAGTGCAGCGACAATAACTGCAGCGACAATTCGGCCGCGGCTTGGCTTATTAAACGTGAAACCGCCACCTGGTTGTCCTGGTCGGCGTGGGGGAAGATCTGAGGGGTTGCGCACCCCGAGGAGATTACTCGCCTATTGGTGCGAGTAGGCATCGGCATCCAGCATGTGCCGTTGGATGCTGGTGACCAGTTGGATAATTGTCGCCGAGTGCCGTCGCGCCTGCCAACGAGTTGTCTTCGGCATCGGCACAGCTTGGGCCATTCGGGTCGACCATCCAACACATCTTTGTTCCCTGATCAAGAGTCAGATACGCACCCCTGCTGTACGCAAGCACCGCGATATCTGCCACAAACTGCTCGACTCGCTGCATCTTCCACTCACGGAACACGCTTCGGAGCAATGACGCCATCTCGTCTCGGCCACCGTTGCTTTGCTCGACACCACGCTGAATACGTTCACGTAACGGGCGAACGATTGTTTCATCAATATTCTTCGACATCACCTGCATCACAGCAGTATTCGTGACTCGCTTACGCAAATCTGCCTTGAGGCTTGGTGAAAGGCTTTTTGCCCCTGCCATTGCGGCAGTCATCACATCTTCGGTCAATGCTTCAATGTGCTGCTGAGCATGGGTATCGGCTGCGGGAAGCAATGTCTCCAAAGCAACGACCGACTTCTTGCCCTGCAAATACGTGAGCATTGCATTTTCTTCGTCGGCGAGAACTCGCTTTACCTTGCGCACCATCTGAACCTTCAATGGGGCAAGCACATCGTCGCGATGCTCAAACATTTTCTTGTCGACTTTGGGCACAACTACCTTGGCTTTTGGCTTGACGGGCTGGCTCGCTTTTGCGTCATCTTTTGACGATGGCTTCACCGCTGCCAGAGCAGGCTTCTTTACATTGTTTGCTACTTCACTGGTGGTCGATTGGCGTAATTTCGCAAAGAGGTCATCCGCCGACTTCTTTTGTGGCTTCTTTGCAGCAGGTGTCTCTGCTTCAACTTCGGGTTGATCAACTTTACTTTTTCGCGAATTACCAAACAGCTGGACAACAGTGGCAAAGTGCTCCGCCGCTGGTGGGTCGGTTGAAGGGTGATCGCTCATCCCAGCGGGGGTTTCGCGCTTCGGTGAAACAGGTGCTGGATCAACGTTCACCACTACTTCTTCCACAACTTCTTCAACCACGGTGGCTTCTGCAACAACCGATTCTTCAACAACGATTACTTCTTCTACATCTTCCTCAACTTCGTCGACAACTATCGTCATCGAACGCTGCGGGATTGCCTCTGGGTCTTTTGTGTGATCGAAAATCACTGGCTCGGTGGGGTCACTCGGGGCGACAGAGGCTGCGGCTCGCGCAATCTCCTGTGAAAGATCATCAAATTCGGCAAGATCGCCGACAACATCATCGGCTGCATTGCGAGCACGATCAAATGCACTCACCAACCGATCGCGGTTATGGATCAGTTGCTCAATCTGTTGACGTGCAAGCTCGCGACGGCGAGCTAATTCACTCAGTACTTTCTCGCGATACTCGCGCGCTTCGTTGACCATGTCTCGACCTTGCTGTTTGGCAAGTTCAATTTCGGCCTCAACATCGGCGGCCGCATCATTTTGTCGGCGTGCGGCCTCCAGCTCGGCATCTTGCCGCATACGAGATGCGTCGGCGCTGGCCTCGCGAACTAGGCGTTCGGCAGATTCTGCGGCACGTAAGCGCATCTGTTGCGCAGCTTCGCGAGCAACAGTAAGCACCCTCGCCGTTTCCTCGCCCAACAATGCGGTAACGGTTTCTTCATCAAGAACACCCGGGGCCGACATGCCGCGCGTTTGCATCGCGCGCAATTCACTTTCTAGAAAGCGTTCACGCTCCTGTAGGCGTGCAAGTTCGGCCGAAACCATACGCAAAAAATCGCGTACCTCCTCCTGCTCGTAGCCGCGGCGCCCAACCGTAAACTGCGCTGCGCCAACTGCGGCGGGCGAGGATGGATCGGGGCGCGAAAATGAAATCGCCATGGAATCAAGAGTACGCCGTGGTTACAGCGAGATCGTGGCATTCGTAAGGCCACTGCCTCCAAGGGATTCGAGTGCCGCCAAGGCCTCTGCAAGATCATTAACGGTAATTACCTTCACTTTTGAGCCCGCTGCACGACGTGCGGCTGCAATCTCTTCATCGCTTTGCGACGCAGGAATAATGAATACGTCTGCTCCAATTGCCTTTACTGCCACTGCCTTTTGCTGCAGAGCACCAATTGCGCCAACCGTTTCGTCTTCGTTTATCGTCCCAGTAGCAACTACTTTCTTGCCACCCATGAGGTCTCCCGGGGTTAATTCATCCAACAGTGCAAGGGTAAAAGCAAGGCCAGCGGACGGTCCGCCGATCTGGTCCGTATCAATTCCTACCTCAAAAGGAAGATCGACCGTACGAGTATCTGCCGGTACAAAACCGATAATGGCGCGGTTCGGTTCGTCTGGGCTCACAATTAGTTGCACTCTGCGTTCAACGCTGGTTGAGGTTTTATGCGGGGTGACCGTAAGCATCACAATTTCACCTTCTTTTTTACCCGCTATCAGCGGCGCAAGTTCAGCCAGCGTTTCGGTTGGTTCACCATTGAATGCAGTGATCGTGTCCCCAACCCCAAGTTGCTTGCAGGCGCTCAGTGCAACTGGGGTTTCCAAGCACACCAACTCGTTAACCACGATTGCGCCGAGCGTAAAAGACGCATCAAGGCCCAACCGCGTGTAGGCAACATACTCCGCAATCTGCTTTGCGGAAGTCATGGATTGGAAACCAATTTGCTGTTGCACCCCGGGCGTACTTTCCCCAAATCGCTCCTTAAATGTTTGAACGTCTACATCGGGGTCGAGCGCACCAACGAGAGCATCGAGCGCTGTCAGTTGTCCTCCATATGCGGTCACAAACATCACGGAAGATTCGGCTGGATATCGCGTCACTTGCGACAGTGCCTTCTTGTCAAAACTCAAACGACTTGCAACTTGCTCGACAGAACCAGGTGCAAGTTCCCACAACCGCACGCTAATTAACGATGCTGCGATGACTGCAACGAGTGAAATCCAACCAACAGTTAAGAGCGGAAGGGCCCACCACAATCGACGCTGTTCCTTACTGGGTACGGTGTTTTGAACCTCTAAGTGCGATCCAATCTGCAACTCGGGCGGAGGTAGAGGTACGCTTGTATTCATCGTGATTCCATAGCCATACAACATTAAAATTAGCCATTGGTTCACCGAAAAGAACGTTGTTGAGGAGATTTGTGGAATATTCACGAGAAATATCTGAGTACGTCAAACAATTCAAACTTGATGAATTACTCCAACAACCGATCATCTCCAGTGAACTTGGGGTATTTGACACAGTTAACCCAGAAATGACCAACCCATACCTTCCAGACTGGGTTGATCTGGTCCGCTTACACAAGATCATTCGCCAAAGAAAAGCCACAACCATCCTGGAATTTGGGTGCGGATATTCAACAGTTGTGATGGCTCATGCGCTCATGCTCAATGATCTCGATTACGGAGACTTCGTTCGCGCCAACCTTCGACGAGGAAACCCTTTCGAACTGCACTCCGTGGACGACATGCCGGAATTCGTGGACATAACTCGCGAACGAATTCCCGCAAAGCTTGCCCCCTACGTGACATTGTCCGTGACAACAGTGAACATGGCCACATTTAACGATCGAATTTGCACAGAATATGCAGAGGTCCCAAATATCTGTCCGGACTTTGTCTACTTAGATGCACCGTCACAGCATTCGGCGAAAGGATCCGTCAATGGAATATCAACAGCACATCCCGACCGTTTGCCGATGGGCTCAGATCTCCTCAAAATGGAACACTTCTTTCTTCCAGGAACTTTATTTCTTGTAGACGGACGAACGGCAAATGCTCGATTTCTACGAGCAAACCTCCAACGCAACTGGGTGTATAGCCATGACTCTGACTCAGATATTCATACTTTTGAACTTATAGAGCCGCCTCTTGGAACTCTAAACAAAAAACAAATTGAGTTCTGTTTAGGTTCGAAGTGGCTCCAGCGGGCAGGAAAGCACTAGCCAAAAATGCTCCTTCGTGTACTCCTCGTCTGTTTGTTGTCGTTTGGCGCACTTCGCATCCTGACGCGCATGAAACCTGATGGCGAAAACCGGTCATCATTCGTCAAGGTCACAACCACTAGTACGCCTCTATATACACACCCAGACCGCGAACAGAAGCTCACCGCGTTGGCACGGCTTTCTGTAGGCGCAATTGTTGCGGGTGCGGTATTCGCCATTTTTGCGTCAGTAGCCATCGCCTACATCGTCGGAACCGTAACCAGCCTCTTGCAATGAGTTACACAAGCACGAGATTTACCGAATGAAATTGATCACCACTGGTGGCGTGCCAATTCCCGACAGTGAGCCGGTTGTATTCCTTGGACCTTGGTGTGAGAACCAAGAAAAAGCTAGTGCTGGAAGCTGGCAATTTGATGGTTACGCAACACCCGACAAACGAGCCGATCTAGAAAGACAATCAAGAGAGATTTCAGAGTCGATCTTCCCCGATTTGGCATCAGCGTTAAACGAACTGCACGGGCAGGATATTCCCAATGAGTTTTGGTCGAGCACAATAAAGCTTTGGCTTGAGATCTTTACTGATGTGGTCTACCAACGCTGGAATTGCATCACCGAGGCTATTTCCACTGCATCATTCACGAGTGCTGCACAAGTAACCACTCGCAGATCCCAACTAACTCCAAAAACCCGGCTGGAGATTCAGCGGCTAATCAACTCGCATGAATGGAACCATCTGATATTTGGAGAGATTCTGGATTTCCTCGAATTCCCGCAAGAAGAACCTGAGCCCGGGGAGTTTGGTAATCATTCAGAACACTTCAATCCAAAACGTGGCCTCATTAAACGGCTTGCTAGTTGGTTAAACAACACTCTTGCCCGACGAGCTAAGTACATGATCACCCAGACTTATCTTCCACGCAAAGTGGAAATTCGTTTAGCTGTTCGTCTTCGCACACTTCCGTTCAAATGGGAGGATGTAGCACTGGACGACGTTGAAATAGATAACGAACTTAGGGATCGAGTTCAAATCAAAACATCGGAATCACGAGACGCGGAACAATTCATTCGCAAGATCATCTCTCAGCACATTCCGATGCTGTACATCGAACACTTCCAGAAAGTATCTGAAAGCTTTACAAAGAAAACTTTGCCCTCTCGTCCAACAACAATCTTCACATCGAATCTGCATATGGCCTCGGAGCAGTTTTTATTGTGGATGTCACACAAAGCTTTGGGTGGTACACGTCTCGTTATTGGTCAGCACGGTGGTGTTCACGGAATGTCCAAATTCGACTCGCAGGAATTTCGCCACGAAATGCAGATGGCAGATAGCTATCTTTCATGGGGTTGGCAGTCTTCAACTAACGCTTCTGTAATTCCTTCTTTCGCACTGATAAATACTCAATGTGATGACATCCGTCAAAAGAATTCCAAAAAACAAGAAAAGCTGCTTTTGGTCACCGATGTTTCATACCGCTATCCATCCCTCAGTCGCGGAATGAACGGTACGCAATCTGTTTATCTACATAATCTTTTCGCGCTTACCGAACAGCTGACACCCGTAGTGCGCGACAATACCTGTGTTCGTCTGTACCACGAACACGAGTATTTTGATAACAATCAACAACCGTTTTGGAATAGCAGGTTCCCGACTCTCAATGTCAGCACCGGACATACTCCGATGAAACAGCACAGAGAACAGGCGCGAATCGTTCTGTGCACATCAATAGGAACTACGTATATCGAAACCATTCACCGGGATATCCCAACTGTCATTTATTTGGATCCAGCAATCTCCCCACTTAAAGCCGAACATGCGCAGATATTTGAATTGATGGAACAATCAGGAATCCTTCACTTCTCAGCTGAATCAGCAGCCGAGCACATCAATTCGGTTTGGGACAAGGTTGATGAATGGTGGCAGAGTGAGCCTGTCCGTGACTCGATTACCAAATTTTCGTACCTCTTTAACCAAACTGTAAATGATCCGAATTCTTTTTTGCAGTTAGTGATCTCTGGCAATGCAAATCGAGAAGAATCCCGCTAATGACCATCGGAGATTCGGCAAAAAAGACTGCCATCATTTGGCATCGTGAAGATTCACCGCCAAAATCAGATCATCTGGTTCTGCTTTGGAATTCCTTTGAACAAATAGATGAGCGATCTATTTCGGTTCCGCGATTTATCGAAGACCACGATATTGAGATTCGACGCCGACTGCTTGCCGGCATCAGGGATGTCAAGCTCGCACGCGTTGATGGAAAGTCTGTTGCACAACATCTTTCAATTGATGAACACACTTCATATTGGTGGCTTACTCTTTTTGCACTAAAACGTTGGACGGGTTCTAGCAATATTCCACTTGCATGCAAAGTGATTGCTGCTCACATGATTTTTCAACAGCACAACATTTCCCATGTTGAACTGCAATGCGATTCCGACAAGGATCGCGTACTGCTAGCCAGGTGTTTCTCGTCATTTGTTCAACCAGAAGCGCAGCATCGATTTCGTGGTGCCATTACTCGAGGTGTGTTTTTCCTCACATTTATCACCGGCATCTTGCGTGCATTTGGAAGCCTGCTGAAGTACTGCATAAATGCTCGTTCGGTGCTGTCGGCAACAGATCGGGCAAGTGAATTACGAGATCTTATTTTTGTGGACTTCTTGGCGGGGATCGACAACGAGATGATGCAAGCTGGACATTTCGTCTCAACGTACTGGGGAGAGTTGCCATCATTAGTTTCGAAGCATGATTCTTTATCCACTGAATGGCTTCATGTCTTTCCGAAGAATATCGATGCAAAAGAAATCAGTTCGGCTAACCGCAATCTTGAATTGCTTAATCAACACAATCCCAACGGTCATTCGATGTTGTTATTCAAACCAAACGTTTCAGTTATCGGATCGTCAATCCAAACCTATTTTCGTTTAGCTCGGCAGTACCTGCGTTTTAAGGGAGCTGCAAGAATTACTTCAACCTCGGATGACGTTAAATCCATTTGGCCACTGTTTGAACATGAATGGCGCGAATCGCTGATCGGATCGACAGCAATACGCCATGCACTTCTTCATCACTCCATTGATCAGTTTGTGATGCGCATGCCAAAAACATCAACCGTTGTGTACTTGATGGAAAACCAACCATGGGAATCTGCCTTTGTGCAATCTTTCCGAAAGCACCAAACCGGTCGCTTGATTGGCGTCGCACACTCGACCGTACGATTCTGGGATATCCGATACTTCCAAGATGAGCGTGAGCACTCGGACGACGGTCTAGAACGAATTCCCTATCCGGACTTAGTGGTTACAAACGCCCAAGAGGCATTTGAAATGTTGCGTGAAAACGCGGCGGTTGCTGAAAAAGTCTTTCTAGGCGAGGCCCTCCGCTATGGATACCTCAATCATTTCTCCAATGAAACCAAAAAGCTTTCCACCGAGAAGCGAATTCTCATTCTTGGCGATTTTCTTCCAACCGCTAATGACGTTTTAATGCGTTTGGTCGGAGATGCTTTGGTTCAAGCGAAAGAACAATTCGTGCTCGATATCCGACAACATCCAGTCTGTTCATTTTCAGAGCAGCAACTAGGCGAGTTTGTTTCACGAGTAACCACGGACTCGCTACAGGATCTCTTAACAAAAGCAGATGCGATTATCACCACTTCAAGCTCCAGCAGTGCCGTCGAGTCAATCATGCTTGGTATTCCTACAATCATCGTCGTCGACCCTCTCTCGCTTAACTACAGCCCTTTCAGAAAAACCACCCGGGGAACATTCGTGACAACCGCAACCGAACTTGCAGTGGCTTTAGACGGTTTACCTTCCCACCCAGTGCGAACAGCCGCTGATTATTTCTGTCTCGACGATCAATACCCACGCTGGAAAGGTCTGATTCGAAGCAATTGAATTGACCGTTTAATGCTCTAAAATGAAGTGATTCGCATTTTGGATGCCACCGGCGAGGAGCCCTGCATGAAAACCGTAATTCTCTGTGGTGGATACGGAACGAGAATCAGGGATGTGGCGGAAGATCTGCCAAAGCCAATGATCCCCGTTGGGCGTTTACCCATTCTGTGGCATCTCATGAAGTACTACGCGCATTTTGGGCACAATGATTTTGTTCTTTGCTTGGGATACAAGAGTCATGTAATCAAAGATTTTTTCCTTAATTATGAAGCTCGCACCAGAGACTGCACTGTCACACTGGGTTCGGATTCTGAGATCATCTATCACACAAAACATGATGAACTGAATTGGAAGGTAACACTGGCCGATACGGGGACCGAATCGATGACTGGTGCAAGGATTCGAAAGATTCAGCAATATGTGAAAGATGAACGTTTCTTTCTCACGTACGGTGATGGGCTCAGCAATATTGATCTGCACCAATTGCTTGCATTTCATGAAAAGAGCGGAAAGACATTGACCGTCACGGGTGTGCGCCCACCGGGAAGATTCGGTGAACTCCGTAGTGACGAATCTGGAATCGTCACAGAATTTAATGAGAAACCACAAGCAACTGGTGGTCGCATCTCTGGTGGTTTTTTTGTTTGTGAGCCAAAACTTTTTGACGTGCTTCCAGCGCAGGACAATTTGGTTTTTGAAGAAGAACCTTTGCGTGCACTCGTCAAGCAGCGAGAGTTGGCGGTATACGAGCATGACGATTTCTGGCAATGCATGGATACTTACCGAGATTGGCAGCTACTGAATGGCCTATTGGCCGATGGAAAAGCGCCGTGGGAAATCTGGTAGCCGACCTCGAAGCGTTTCGAGGCAAACGCGTTCTCATCACAGGACATACAGGCTTCAAGGGCTCGTGGCTCTCCCTGTGGTTGCACCTGCATGGTGCCGAAGTGTTTGGATTTGCGTTACCTCCAGAGGGTGAGTCTGCACATTTCTCGGCACTTCAGTTGGCTGAGCGCATCGATCACACTGTTGGAGACATTCGAAATGTTGCTCAGCTTGCTTCATTTTTTGATCGTGTACAACCCGAAGCTGTGTTTCATCTTGCTGCCCAAGCTCTCGTGCGCCGGTCGTACCGAGACCCCATTGAAACTTTCAGCACGAACGTAACTGGATCACTCAATGTTCTCGAATGTGTCAGACATTCAGATTCAGTGAAAGCCCTAGTTTTTGTAACGTCCGATAAGTGTTACCTCAATCAGGAACGTCAGGCTGGATATTCAGAAGACGACAAACTCGGTGGCCACGATCCGTATAGTGCGTCAAAAGCAGCGGCAGAGCTTGCGTTTGCTACCTATAACGCATCATTCTTTGCGACAAAATCAAACTTTGGCGCGGCGTCGGTGCGGGCAGGCAACGTTATTGGTGGTGGAGACTGGTCCGAAGACCGAATCATCCCAGACTGCATTCGGGCACTACGAGCAAACGATGCGATTGTTCTGCGCAAGCCGCAGGCCACACGACCTTGGCAACATGTGCTTGAGCCGCTTTCTGGTTACGTGACAATCGGGGCGGGACTCTTGCAGAATCCTTCCAAGGTCAATGGATCATGGAATTTTGGTCCACCCGAAAACGCCGTGCACACCGTGCACGAAGTTGCTGAAAAGTGTGTCGAACATTGGGGTTCGGGGTCGATTGAAATTCAGTCAAATCCCAACGATCCACATGAGGCATCGTTATTGCAACTGAACTGTGAGAAGGCTCATGCACAACTGGGTTGGAGCCCTCGATGGGAATTTGATCGAACCTTGCAAGAGACTGTTTCTTGGTACCGTTCTGTCGTCGGCGGTGCAAATGTTTTCAATACAACACAACAACAAATCAAGGAATATGAGGAGTCTGGACAGTGATTAACGGCGTACAAATTAACCCCCTTAGACAGATTCCGGATGAACGCGGCAAAGTCATGCACATGATGAAGGCCGAAGACGCTGTCTTCTCATCCTTTGGCGAGATCTACTTTTCGCGCGTTTACCCAGGTGCGGTGAAAGCCTGGCACCTTCATGACCGAATGACCATCAACTATGCGGTTCCTCACGGAAAAATCAAGCTCGTTCTTTTCGATGATCGCGCCGACAGCAGCACCAAGGGAGAAATCCAAGAGATCTTTCTTGGTGAAGACAATTATCAACTTGTAACCATTCCGCCGTTTGTCTGGAATGGCTTCAAGGGCATTGGAACCGAGACTGCACTTGTTGCTAACTGTGCGAGCATCCCCCACGACCCAAACGAGATCACGCGGCTTGATCCAGATGATTGCTTCATCCCGTACAACTGGGAGCTAAAGAACAGATGACCCCAACGGTTCTCCTTACAGGAGGATTTGGGAATATCGGTGGTCGTCTCACTGATGACTTGATTACTCACGGCGGTGTCGAGGTCAGATTGGCATCCCGAGTTGTACAGCCGCCGCCTATTTGGGCACCGAACGCAGATGTTGTGCTGCTCGATTTATTGGATGAATCAACGATTCACCAAGCGGTGTCTGGCATAAGCACCATTTTCCATCTTGCTGCACTCAATGATGTGGAGTGCGCAGCGGACCCAGAACTTGCACATCGTGTAAACGTCCGCGGTACAGAATTGCTGTTATCTGCTGCAATCGCAGCCGGAGTAAAGCGAATTGTATACATGTCGACAATTCACGTTTACGGGTCTCCTCTTTCTGGAAACATAACGGAGGCTTCACCGACCGAGCCAACGCACCCATACGGAATTACACATCTGCTCGCAGAAAAACTGATCTTAGACGCTCATCAAAAAGGCCTAATCGAAGGTGTCGTATTGAGAAGCGCAAATGGTTTCGGTGTGCCGATGAATCCTGCCGTAAAGATCTGGCAAATTCTTGTTAACGATTTATGCAAGCAAGCTGCTGAAGTTGGTGCGCTTCGCCTTCATTCGGACGGCACCCAGATGCGCAATTTCATTACGCTCACCGACTTGTGTGCCGCTCTCAGACATCTACAACACCTGCCCGCCGCATCATTAGGCAACGGAATCTTTAATGTCGGAAGTCAGAAATCTGTCTCCGTTTTAGAAATGGCACAATTGATTGTTGAGCGTTGCAAGCAAGTGCTCGGTTTTACTCCAGCGCTCACACTCGGCCCGCCGCCAGCGCAACAGGTGCAAATGGATCCGCTCTCGTTCGACTGCACCAAGATTTCCACAACTGGATTTTCGGCTACAACACCTCCTTCCGTAGAAATCGACGGTCTGTTAACCATGTGCCAAGAGGTTTTTGGTGCGCATGACTGAAAACTTCAATCCGCTTGTATCAGTCGTCATTCCTACCTACAACCACGCGGCGTTTCTGCACAAGGCTCTTCAGTCCGTGGTCGACCAAACCTACAAGAACTTAGAAATACTCGTCGTTAACAACTTTTCCACTGACGATACGGAAGCGATCGTCTCATCCTTTAGCGACAAAAACATTTCGCTATTCAACTTCCGTAATAATGGCATCATTGCGGCCGCACGCAATCACGGTATTCAGCATGCAACTGGAGAATTTATTGCGTTTCTAGATTCGGATGATGTTTGGTACCCAACCAAGATCGAAGAATGTATTCATGCACTTAATTCCGGGTCGGATATTGCCTGCCATGGTGAATTTTGGGTGATGCCTAACGGAAACAGGCGTGAAGTCATGTACGGGCCTGAAAAGAATGCGGCTTACAAGAAATTACTGCGCCGCGGCAATTGCATTTCAACGTCAACCGTTGTTGTACGGAAATCAATTCTTCAAGAAATTAATGGGTTTAGTGAACGAGAAGATTTTGTCACAACGGAGGACTACGACTGCTGGATGCGAATTGCAAAAGCAACCGACAAGTTTGTTTTCGTACGCAAGGTTCTTGGTGAATACCTGTTGCATGAAGGAAACGCCAGCAATTCGATTATGCGCAACCACTATGCAGAGCTGGCAGTAGTTGCAAGCCATTTCGAGCATCAAGCCCCCACTCCTTTGCGAGTGCTGCGCTGGCGGCAGAGAATCGCACGTGCTCAATACGCAGCAGCGCGTGGCCTGCACAAGAATGGATCATTCAAGGCCTCGATAGGCATGTATTCAAAATCTGTTCTTACGTCACCATTTGTTCTTCGAACGTATGCAGGGATACTTCTGCTGACCATTGCAAAGATTCAAGCCAAATTGAAACGAATGCCACAATGACCAGTGAGAATTTTTTCTACTCACATGCTCGTTTTGCATTGGTTGAAGCGTTAAGGATGTTGGGTGTTGGCCCAGGCGATGAGGTTCTATTGCCGGCGTTTATCTGCCGAGACGTTTTGGCGTCGATCAACCATCTCGGGGCTTCGGCCGTTTTCTACCAAGTAGATCGGTCTTTGAGACCGCTTGAATTAGTCAAAAGAGACTCGATTAAGGCAGTTATCGCCGTCAATTACTTTGGCTTCCCACAGGACCTAGAACCATTTGTTTCCTATGCAAACGAAACTGGTGTGGGAATTGTTGAAGACAACGCTCATGGTTGGCTCAGCAAAGACAGCGAAGGTCGGTTGCTCGGCACACGAACAGCCGTCGGAATTACAAGCTTTCGCAAGACAATTCGTGTTGTCAATGGCGCAGTTCTTCATGTTTCCGATGGTGCGAACAACTGTGTCTCTCCACAGCAAGTAGATACAAATATCGATTCTCTGCCTTTGGCCTTTCGTATTCGTCGAATTGCGGCGCGAATCGAGCGTAGAAGTGGCATCCCCCTCTTGCGCTTGCTGCGTAACACAACACGCGCTTTACGCAAGATCACCAGTGGCAGCGCGCTACCCCAATCCAGTTACCTCTCGGAAGTTAACTTGCCAGAGGATTCAAGACCACATCTGGACTCACTTGACCGCTATAAGTCGTTGAATCAGGAAATCGAGATTCGAAGGCGCCGTCATCTGTATTCGTTGGTCCAGCAGAAACTTGCGTCCGCTCCGATTCAACCGATTTTTGCAACCCTTCCAGAGGGGGTTGCGCCATACGGTTACCCGTTCTTCTGTGAATCAGCCGATCTCCCCGAAGTTGAGCGGTCTTTGCGTAAGTTGAGCGTGGAAGTAATTAGTTGGCCAGATCTTCCCAGCGCCGTTGAGACTGGTTCACCAGACTTTTATCAACAAGTACGTCTGGTCAATTTCTTATGAGTCAATGGAAACAATGGGATGCCACCCTGCAGGACTGGGACGGGGCATTGCAAAATTTTGTCGACCAAACCGTCTACCAATCAAGCTCTTGGGCTAAACATCAAAGCCAATTCGGTTGGGATGCCATTCGCGTTGCATGCACACATGAGAACACTGTTG
>Ga0208086_1000340_pt1 | contig 13902 bp, 11 predicted proteins | sample LakMenEpi06Jul10_FD_150675 | JGI IMG/M metagenome (GOLD analysis project Ga0208086, IMG submission 150675) | Freshwater microbial communities from Lake Mendota, WI - 06JUL2010 deep hole epilimnion (SPAdes) | ecosystem: Environmental > Aquatic > Freshwater > Lake > Epilimnion/Euphotic zone ...
GTTATCATGCACACGATAACCTGACAAGTAAGTTAGTTATCATGAAGTTATCAAAGTTATCCGACCACGTGTGCTATGTAATGTAGTACGCACTCTACCATATGGCTACCATGGTACTACTTAGCACCATCCGTGGACCGGTACGTACTTTATTTTGATAACTTAACTCTGGTTATCAAGCGTCTGTAAGTTATCAATGATAACATAACCAAAAAAATTAGTTATCAAGTCTGTAAGTTATCAGACGGCAACACTAAAAAAGCCTTTTCAAGACGTTGGAGTTCTTCGTGAGGCGCAGTTATTTTAAAACCGTCACCACCTACGTTAGAGTGCAGAATTGCGTATTTGTACTCCTGGTTATGTTTTGTCACTTGAAGCATCCTTATTGTGCGCATGTCGACCGAAGTTTGTGTTTCTAGTCCCCATTCCTTGCCCAATCGGGGCGGTCTGTCACTCGCACGACACAAGGATTGCCAGCCCAAGGTTCGATCGTCGTGACTCCAAAGCGACGTGACGCACCACCAAGCTTGGAAACCACACGACGAGCCAACATTCTGCTAAAACAAAAGTGCCAACTTGTGCAAACTCTTCCAACACCACCACATGTTTCTTTAACATGCATGTTTGATTTGTTGTACATATATTACTACGTGTGTTTAACAAAACCTTTACTGAAACGTACTATGTAATTTTGATATTTACCGACGAAAGCGCTTGGTAATTTCTGCGACGTCCTTGGGTTGTTTTGAATATTGGCTTTTCGCATTGCGCTTTGTGCGGTTGGTTGCGCTCACTTGGCTTTTACTGAGCTTGGCCCAGGCTTTCTTGGGCAAGTAGCGGAGCTTGCCGCGAGATGGCTTGCCAGACGACGTGGTCCAGTTTTGGCGCGTCCACTTGACAAGCTTGTTGTTTTTTTGCTTTTTGGTCTTGTAGGCACCACCTCTCTTTTTGTAAAGCAAGACGGCAAGCTGGGCTTTTCGGGCACTCCATTGGTTGGGCTTGCCACCTTTTGCTTGCTTCTTGACCTTTGCAACGATCCGACGCCAAAGTTGGGGGTTCGACCGCCAAGACATGTGAACTTTGGTGTAAGTTTGTTTGTAGCTTTTAGTCTGTCCGCGACAAACACACTATACATGCCGAAACCGTGCATGGTGGGAGTGTAAAGTTCAAGTCGTTTAAAAAATCCGTTGCTAAAATAAACAAACGTACAAACGTTAACCAACATGGGCAACCGTAGCATCCGACGAATGGTACGAGCCAAAAGTACAAACTCATGTCGCGCCAAACGTAAATTAGAGCATGCTCTTGGTGGTGGAGCAGATGTGGTTCCGTCAAAGCGGCGAGTGGCAAAGTGGTTTTATTCAAATTGTTCCCCTAAACCTCTACTTGGCGGTGTAACCGACGACGAAGATGAAGATGGTGCTCCACCAACAACACGCGCAAGGTCAGCTTTCAACGTTTTTAAGGTCCCTGAAACGTTTGGTGTGACAGACCCACTGCAAAAAAAAGATTTAGTCGACGCTTTAAGACGACTGCCGGATAATGTTGCAAACGTCGTTGAGCTTACACGTGCGATCTGTAAACCAACTGACAACGTTGACCAAATCAAGCAAGTGATAAAAAGTGTTGACAAGATAAACGGAATACATCAGCGAGAACTTGTTGATGTTGCGATCCGGTTTGGAGATTACTTTCATTGGCAAAGCAACGACGTGTGCATGTTTTTAGAATTTATTAACAGTATCCCGTTTGATGAAGTGGCCGATGTGACTCGACTGACTCACGCGTTCGCGAGTCCATACACCGAAGTAACTGTCTTCCAAATCAAGCGTGTTGTCCTTGAAATATTGCAAATACTACCTGAGCAGCGCGTTTCCTTCCTTGCGACCGTGCAACGATGGTTTGATTTTCAGAAGTTGAGTTGTGTGAACCAGATTGCAGACGTTCTTAAAAAAATGCTTGCCATTCCTTTAAATGAACTCGAGACCACCATTATGCGGTCAGTTGAGCGCATGGTGTCGCGGCGCGCGTCGAACTTGCCGTACAAAGAGAAAATTCAGATTCTTGAAAACGAAATGCTTGGCACCGCACAAGCCGCGGCTTCGCTAGCGTCGGATGTACATTCTTCCGATCGTGACAAACGTACTCGTGAGGCGGTGCAGAAACTCAACTTGATTGAAATGTCACCCAGTGAAGCACCCAAGTATGTTGAAGCGTGTAGCGAGTACGTTCGTGAAAAACTCGGGAGTAACGACACACTTGATAGTCTATTATTAAGCGCAGAGTTCGAATATCAAGGCATAGTTATTAACGGTCGTGATTTTGTTGCACGGTTGTGGCACTTTGCGACAACCGTGGACGACACACAGGAAGCCAAGTTGAGCTTGGTCTCTGCATTAATCGACGCAAAAGCATGTAACGAAGGGAAGGTTCAACGACTAGTCGTAGGAGTTTTGCAAGGTAGACTACCAGGTGTGGAGATTGACAAACTTGACCACGCTGTCCGGTGGACCGACTACCTTCAAGCATTCAACTTTAGACACAAAGCTTTGATGGAACGCTTTCTGACTTTGAAAGCTGGTACACCGGAAGAAGCGGCTTGCATAAGCGACATCCGTCTTGCAGCCGACAAATTTTGCATCGCGGAATCCATCTGGTTCAAACCGTTTTGGGATACGTTGCGAAAAGTGTTGTTTGATGACGATGACGACGACGACTTATAAGGAAACATATACGTTAATTGTAAACGCAAACCTAACCGAGTAAATAAGTCGCTAAGGTGGTGCGCGGCCTTGCGAGTAGCGAGCCAACTCGGGCGTCGTGTCGCGAGCTTGTGTCAGCACGACCGACAAGTTTTCTTGGTAGTCCGAGTCTAGCCCTTGTTGGTCCGAGTCTAGTCCTTGTTGGTCCGGGTCTAGATGCGCAAACACGACGGGTTGGTCGATCCTTAAAGTAGTCATTTTACGCCAAACCAAGACGCATACCAACACACCCAAACCCGTGGCTCCCAGACTCGCCAAACTAATACCCAAAGCAATCATCAAAGCGTCGCTCATCTTCGTGATTACAAAACTAAATCCAAACAACAAGTGATGCTAAGTAAGCACAACCTACGACCATGCTAGAACCAATAAAGTAATGTATGTATACTTTATAAATGTCATATCAATCGACAAGACAGGTAACTGGTATTCCCAAGGCCCAAACTTCTTGAGGTATTGTCAAGTCGTCGAGCCTGTCTTGTCTTATTGTCAACCTCGTCAAGTTTCGCAAAGTCCCAAGCTCAGTAGGAATAGTCCCTACGAAAGAAGACTCTAATTCAAGAATGTCTAAATTGCGTAAGCACCCGATTTGTGTTGGGATTGTACATGGTGGCTCGCCTTGACAGTTGTATACATACAATTCTTGGAGTCCTTGCATGCTTGCTACTTTCGCCACCATATCGTGGGCGTTGCATGTATGAAACACTCCGACTCGCAACTTCAAGTCGCAAAAGTCGTCTGGCAAAACAGGAATGTTTCGGATGTGCACCACCCGCAACTTGGAAAGCCGACCGATCCCAGGAGCGATGCGTCCTCCCAAAAGCAAGCCATCAAGCGTCAAGTGAAACACGTTTGGGAACCAGCAAGTCGGTTGTACATAACATAACGCGACTTCACAGCTCGCAAACTCCATGAAGCCAAAGTCTCGAACCACCTGTGTGTGACTTTCAAAAGACAGACAGTCAGCTTGGCTTCTACGGAAGCATGCCAGCACCTCGGGTGGGATCACCGCATTTGCGTCGTAAAGGTCCACCACCAACACTCGAATTGTTTCATTATGCGCTCTCTTCACATGAAAACCAACGCCACAATCCGCGACGACTTGCCAAGCATGGTCGTAGCCGTCGTCCCACATCATGTCGAATCTTCCGACCCGGCGGGCTTCGTCCAAAGCGGCTTCGACGCATTTTGATTCCTTCGGAGTAAAGCTCTTTTTAAACTCGAAACCAAGAGGCGTCAACCTAATATTGTTGGTGTAAAGCACGACGTTGCGCACGCCAAGACTTTCGTGAGGCATGCTTTGCGACGCTTGTCGACACAAGTCTTCTAAAACGTCATAGGCGCTTGAACTTTTTAGAATGACCAAGTTGCCAACAAACTTGTCGCTTAGCTTGGCGTAAAGTCGGAGCGTTTTGCCAAGCTTTGCTGTGTTCGTCCATGCAAAAATAGCAAACATCTCCGAAAATGTTTTTCTTGAAAGACAAAAACCAAAACCTGGCGACAACATACAACTTGTTTGACACCTCGCGTACATGTTGCGTACTGCGCAACATATGAGTGCAACAAGTAACCATAATAGATAATACCAAGGCGAACTATCAAAACCGACGTCTTGGCAAAGAAGGTAGACGTCTTGGCAAACAAGGCAAAGAAGGTGCGCAAACCCACTCAGGGCCCTTGCCAGGCAGCAACAACTTTGGTGTGGTCATTGTACAATCAGCATCAAGCAAGCCAAGCTCCATGCATACTCCGACACAAAGCACTACTCGAAAACCAAACTTTAACAAAAGAAAGTTTGATTTCTCACCTGGTTGGTAACTTTGTTAGTTTGTACAATATTTCTTACTACCTTGTTTTTAGCATGTTTGGTTTTTTGCTTGGTGGACATTAAAATAACTTACCATAGCTCGGCCAAGTCCTCAACCCACCAAACTGTTTATAGTTACTACAAAGTTTTCAACGACTTTAACGTTTTAAAATATGTGGCACTTTGGTGGTTTATGCGGTAGTATTGTTGCAAGCCTTCCATCCAAGCGCGGCTTCAAAGTCACGTCATAAACCAAGTTTGAGAAAACCTTTTACTCACGCCGAGATGAACAGTGTGGTAGGTACCAATTCGGACACCCACTTGGGTGCCGAGTTGGGAACCCAACTGGTTGCCGAGGCGGAGCCGACCAAGCGGTTCGTCGTCAAGCGCAGCAACAAGAAGGAGTTGTTTGATTTGGACAAGATTGTTCAGCGACTAGAAAAGCTCATGTACGGTTTGGACCGCAAGGTGATTGACGCCTCGGAGCTGGCTCAGAGCATCTTTGCGCGCACGGCAAACAACATGACAACTTCTGGCATCGACGAGCTGGCCATCAAGCACGTGGTGGCAAAGAACAGTCTGCACCCAGACTACAACACTTTGGCTGCCCGCATCATGGCGTCCAACCTGCACAAGAACACACCTCCGACGTTTCTGGAAGCAATGCACATCTTGCATGGCAACACCATTCCCAAGAACAACTTGCATGCTCCGGTAGTCGCCAAAGAGCTGCTCGAGTTTGCTGAAAAGCACGGAGCACGCATCGAGAGAGAGGTTGCCAGGAGGCATGCAAGAGACTACGAGATGGAGTTCCAGAGCTTGTCCAAGCTTTTTGACGGCTACCTGTCCAAGGCGTTCTTCGGCGAGGAGATGCGCGTTGTGGAGCGCCCGCAATACTTGTTCATGCGCGTCGCGCTGGGCATCAACTTGCAAAGCCAGGACATTGACTCGGCGCTTAGGTCGTACGAGGTGTTTTCTGACTTTCGGTACACCCACGCAACTCCCTCGCTGTTCACCATAGGCTCGCCGGCTCCGCGCCCAGCGTCGTGCTTCTTGCTGACCATCGGGGACTCGATCGACGACCAGTTTTGGATGAACTGGAAGATTGCACAGATTTCAAAGAACGCCGGAGGTGTCGGCATGGACGTGACCAGAGTCCGCGGCCACGGCTCTCACATTGCAAGCACCAACGGCACGTCGGACGGCGTCTTGGGCATTCTTGGCGTGCTCAACCGAACAGCCAAGTACGTCAACCAAGCCGGCAAGCGCCCAGGTTCTTTTGCAGCTTACTTGCAGCCTTGGCATGTCGACACGCTCAAGTTCTTGGCTTTCAAAGACCCGCACGGTTCCATCCCCGAGGACGACAAGTGCTTCTACCTTTTCCAGGCCCTCTGGGTGCCCGACCTCTTCATGAAGCGCGTCCAGGCCAACAAATCGTGGTCTTTTTTTTGCCCGCACGACGTGGAGCAGAAGGTCGACCTTGACACCCAAGAAGTGCTAGCTCCTAGCCTGGCTGACGCGTGGGGCGACGAGTTCGACCAGCTCTACGAAAAGTACGAACAGCAAGGCTTGGCGCGCTTTAGCATGCCTGCCCACGACCTCTGGAACCTCATTGTGTCCACCCAGTTCGCCACCGGCTTGCCGTACTTGCTGTTTAAAGATGCCTGCAACCGCAAGAGCAACCACAACCACCTCGGACCAATCAGGTCGTCCAACCTCTGCACAGAGATCGTCCAGTACACCTCGGACAAGGAGATTGCAGTGTGCAACCTGGCCTCGCTGAGCTTGTCCGGGCTAGTCAAGCCTCAACCAGCTGGCTTCACCAAGTTTGAGTATGCCTACAACTCCAAGACGCACTTTTTCGACTTTGACGAGATGTGCGAGACAGTTTGCCTCATGGTCGAGAACGTCAACAAAGTCATCGACATCTCGACCTACCCTTGCGAAGAAGCGCGCTTGTCCAACACGCTCCACCGACCCATGGGCTTGGGCGTCCAGGGCCTGGCTGACGCCTTTGCCATCTTGAAAACGCACTACGGCTCCGAAGAGTCCATGCGCCTCAACCGCGACATCTTCGAGACGCTTTACTTTGCCAGCCTCGACGCGTCGTGCAATCTCGCCAAGACGCAAGGCTGCTACGAGTCCTACAAGGGCTCTTGCGTGTCGAGAGGCATTCTCCAATTCGACATGTGGAACATTGAACCTTCCAACCGCCACGACTGGCCAGCTTTGCGTGCCAGAATCGCCAAGTACGGCCTGCGCAACTCCTTGCTTGTTGCACCCATGCCAACTGCCTCCACCTCGCAGTTGCTTGGCAACAACGAGTCCTTCGAGCCTTTCCACGCCGTGCTCTACAAGCACGTCGTGACCAAGAACGAGTACGTCGTGCTCAACCGCTACTTTGTGCGCGAGATGCTGAGTCTTGGCCTCTGGACTTCCGACATGGCCGACCAAGTGCTCACTGGTCGCGGCTCCATCCAACACATCAAAGGAATCCCCGACGACATCAAGCTCAGGTACCGCACCGCATGGGAGATTGGCATGAAGACCCTGTGCGACATGGCCATCCAACGCGGACCCTTCATCGACCAGTCCCAGAGCTTCAACGTCTTTGTGGCGCGCGAAGAAGCGCCGTCGCACAACGAGCGGGGCGAAGAATTGAGCCACGCCGAGAAACTGGCTTTCAACAACGAAGCCACCAAAGAAGCCAAAATCAGACTCGGCAAACAACAATTTCATGCATGGAAAGGAGGCCTCAAAACTGGCTCCTACTACATGAAAACCAAGTCCATGGCCAGCGCCATGGTCGTCTCCAACACCCAACCACACTTGCAAAGCTTGACTCAACCAACCAACCAAGCCTACCAAGCTTTGCAACAAGCGCTCGCCTCGACGACGATTGAAGAAGACGCCTGTGCGATGTGTGGCAGTTAAAGTTTTAAAACGTTTTAAACACCTTGTACAACCTTGTATGTTTTCAAACCAAACTACCAGTTGGTACCTACGAAACAACACAAGTAACCTTAGTCTTGTGCTTTTTGAGTATCCAAATAATAGTTTCAAGTTTATATACATTATTATTGTGATTGTTTGTGTTCAAAGTAAGCATCACATGAACGGCCAAAGCATGGTTGTTGCCAAATTCGGAGTGTGCGTTTTTTTCGTAGGTTTTGACGCTTTGTGCACAGGTTGCTTTGCAACGACGGGTGGTCCCACTTGGCAATTCGCGTTCGGCGGGCACGGCGTCGTGTCGTGTCGAGGAGGAGGAGGAGGAGGAGGAGGAGGACTTGGCTTGCTCACATACGGACTGAAAGACAAAGACATCTCTACTTGCTTGTTTTGCTTGTCTTGCTTGTCTTGCTTGTCTTGCTTGTCTTGCTTGTCTTGCTTGTCTTGCTTGCTTGCTTGCTTGAAAGCTTATTTTTTTAATGTTGTATATATTTTTGTGAATCAATGTATGTTCTATTTGAGAAAAGATGTGTATATTTAGTTTTTGTATACACTATAAAATGAAAAAGGCTTATAAGTCTAAGATTCGTCAATCATACATTGTGTGGTTTTAGTGTACCATACGTTGTTGTTCTTGTCAGCACAAGACGACATGTACTGTGTTTTCGCACACTCGTAGCTCGACGTAATTTGTGAACACACCGTGTCGGGGGGTATTGTTTGTGCATCGAGAAGGAAAAAGCAAGCATCCATTCCAAAGGGCATGTTCGACGGAGTGGTTGTTGGTTGAATGCCTGTCACTTGTTGAAAACAAGCAACTTTCGCCGGCTGGCATACTTGGTTGACACATGTGCCGGTTTTGCCAGCAAACTTGCACTGTTCGTCAGTTGTGCAAGTTGTGCACCATCCAACGTCGTACGAAACCGGCTTGCATGTCGACGTTGCTTTGTCGTAATAGCATGCGTACCCTTCGGGTTGTACGACACAGTCTTTGGGGTTGGTAATGCTAGGACAAGCCGCCGTAGAGTACGCGTCGGTAGAGTAGTACTCGCCGCAATAATTAGAAGCACAGCACAGCGAACTCGAACACGTAGTGATTAGATTGCCAGACGCGTCGCGGGTGAAGCCAACGTTGCAGTTTATGCCTTCTTGGTTGGCCAAATTGGGCTGCAAGACTTTTTCAAACGGACTGGCTGTCAGATGAGGGTCGCATTGACAATCGTCCTGGGTCGTGTGAGTCACGACGTCTGTGTCTTTACAAATCCACTTGTCTTCATCACACTTCCAAGTTTGCTTCTTGCATGGACAATCTGGACCTTGCGTACCTAGTCCCAGCTCACACAATCCAGTCGCTATGTTGCACCCAAAAGTAAGAAACGACTTGGTGCACTCGTCTTCCGACATGTTTCCAAAACCTTGCTCGCACTTGCTTGTTGCTTTGTTGAATCCATACGTGTTGTCAACACTCGGGCACTTTGCCAAACACTCTTGTTGCGTCAAATTACCAAGTCCTTGCTCACACTTGTGGGATGAGTTGTTGCACCCATACGTGTTGTCAACTGTTTGGCATGTTGACAAACATTCATCTTGAGTCATGCTGCCAAGTTGAGCCTTGCATTGTTTGGTGGTCTGATCGCACCCGTACGTGTTTGTTGGCAAACTTTGCTTGTGTGTCACCAACACTACAATCACTACTGTGACCAGCACAACGACTATGCATGTTACAATAGCAGCAATGCGCACGATTTTCGACTTGCGCATCTTACTTTGATCACATCCTACTTTGGTCGCATCTTGAAACTTGTTAACGTGTTTTTTATACAGATAGTTAAACTTTTAGATGTGTTACCTTTCGTGCGTTACTCCCTACAACTCTATGCGAGTCTCGTCTAGCACGCGCTGGTAGTCAACCATCCCAATCAAAGCCTCTGCACACTTGACAAAACATACAACACACACAACAACGCACAACTTTGCCACCAAACTTGCCAACTGCAAATTGAGTGCTTCCAACGTCAAGTTGACGGCTGCCAAACTTGCCACACATCCTTTTTTTTCTTCGTCTTCTTCATCTTCTTTGTCTTGGTCTTCTTCGTCTTCATCTTCTTCGTCTTGGTCTTCTTCGTCTTCTTCTTGGTCGTCTTGGTCTTCTTCTTGGTCGTCTTGGTCTTCTTCTTGGTCGTCTTGGCCTTCTTCTTCTTCTTCTTCTTCTTCGTCTTCTTCTTCTTCTTCTTCGTCTTCTTCGTCTTGTTCGTCTTCTTCGTCCTCTTCTTGTTCGTCTTGTTTGTCTTCTTCGTCTTGTTCGTCCTCTTCTTGGTCGTCTTGTTCGTCTTCTTCGTCTTGTTCGTCCTCTTCTTGGTCGTCTTGTTCTTCTTCTTCTTCTTCTTCGTCTTCTTCTTCTTGTTCGTCTTCTTCTTCTTCTTCTTCTTCTTTTTGTTTGTGTTCGTCTTGGTTTTCGATTTGGTCGTCTTGGTCTTCTTGTTCCTTTTCTTCTTGCTTGATGATGGTGGCACTTGTTCCAGAGACTTGCTCGGTGTTGTGTGAGATTGGTTCGGTGGCGGCATGTGGGGGTACGGTTAGGGTAGCGTAGTTGTTTTCGGGGACGTGCTCGGTGGTGTTGTTTGAGCTTGGTTGGAAGAGATGGTCAGTCGAGTCGTGTACGACTCGACAAGCTTCGATGTGTACTTGCGGGTCGGAGATGTGGTTGGAAGTAAGGTGTATGTCGGAGAGGTAGTTGAGACCAAGGCTTTGTTGAAGTTCGTAAAGCTTAATGGTTTGCTCAACTTCTTTTGAAAAGTAGCCTTGCAAGACGATTTCCAAAACCTTTCTGTGACTCGTAGGCATGCTGTGAATCCACTTTGCGGCGTCGACGCTCAGGTGCGCAACGCTCACCAACGCCCCTGAGTCGCGCAACATGTTCAAAGACTCGGGCATCTGGGATTGGCAAGCTTCCCAAAGTTCGACCAAAAGCTGATCAAGACAAGGTTGGAGCATTGCGTGCTTCAAAGCCAAGTTCGCAACACGCAACCCGACAAACATTGCGTTGTGAAGATTGGTCGTGTCGCCATCATTGTCTGCCCAAATAAGGTCGTTGACTATGTGGTCAAGCAAGTCGAGGTGGCTATCTTGCATGCTTGCGTGTGTCTATAACTTTTTTAGTGCGCGTTTTCGACAAGCCAAGCGTTAAACGCAAAACGTTGCTAGTTCAACGCACGTAGCTATGACTCTACGTGCGGTTTAAAAGCAAATCGTAACATATGGAGTTGCACCAAAAATTGTACCTTGCACTTTAGAAGCTTACTCGGCAACAACGTCGTTGGACTTGACGACCAGGTGGTTAGCTCAGTTGGTTAGAGCGTCTGTCTTATCAACGGACGGTCGTGGGATCAAAACCCTCACTACCTAGGACACAACGTCTATATAACTTTTTGTGGGCGTTGCACACAACGGCGCACATTACTTGCAAGTTGGTTTTGTTGTAAGTTCAACACTACACGTGGTTGTTGCATGGCTAGGAGTTTTACGCGGTGTTGTCGACTACACTTTTCTTGATTCGATTTGAAGCAACACTTTTTTGTGACATTCCAAAACGCCTTGCTTCACCACCGATCTTGCAACGAAGGATGTCATCAACATCGGGAGTCAATTCTGGCCCCAAGCCTGACCTCGACTCTGACTCCGACTCCGACATCTCCTGCTCTGACTCGGTTACCTCTGGCTTGTTGTACTCCGACTCTGAATCCGACGACTCTGACTCCGACCTGGCCACCCCTGTGCCTGGCTCGGTGTACATCCCCGACTTGGCCGCATCCCACGTGGCGTACACCTCCGACGTGGTGACGCGGCGGCGCACCGTCTTGACGGCCTTGCAAAACGCGCACTCGTGGGAGACCTTGCCATGGTATCTTCCGATGCTGCTTAAGCTTGATGTGATGACCGACGAGAGCATCGTCGACGCACTGTTAAGCTTAGTGAATGTCTGCTCGGACGCCAATGTCATGCGCTACATGTGTTCGTGGACTTTCGTGAAAACCCGTCGCCAAGTACAGATGCTGCTAGACTCGAAAGAAGCTCGGCGCGAATTCGATCCAGAGGCGAGCTTCTGGAAGCTGGCTGTTCGAGGTGGCGCTAGGTTTCCAGACGAGTTTGGAGCACGGCCATGGCTTACGACGGACGCGTCGCTGGTAGAGAGCGTGCTCAGCTGGAACGTGTTGGTAGTGTGCTTCGTGCCGGGATCGTACGAGCTGGTCGACAAGGCTCTCGACATTGCGTGCAACAAGCATTGCAAAGTCCTGGAAGTCGCCAAACGCTATTTTGACGAGACGCCGCGTGGCAAGCGCCTGGCCGTCAAATGCTTGGCGGTTTTCAAGGAGAGTGCTTCTTGTGTGCTAGACGCTTGGCATCCCAGCATGTTCGAGAGCCGCAAGTACTTCTTGATCTGTGCGTCTTTGGCGGCTCAGGAGTTAACGCGTTTTCCAAGAGAGTTTTTGAGCGACGAACCTACCGTGCTGGAAGCCATTTTGGCAGCTCAAAGTCCTTGGCGTCATGCCCACATGGTGTCGAACGTGTGGCGCTTGATGGGCCAGAACCTGGCTTCTGACAAGACGTTTGTTGTCCAAGCCATGGCCCTCACTACTCGGTGCGGCACCCTCAAGTACGTCGTGCCAGCACTTCGAAGCGACCTTGACGTCCTGGAAGTTGCCTTCCAGGCCAACCCCACCAACCTCGTCTGGGCTCCCAAAGACTTCCGGACCAAGACACGCCGCCTTGTGTGCCTAAGCACACAAGGTTGCTTGATCCAGCACTTTGCCGACGCCGACGCAACCGAAGCTTCCATAGCCGTCCGCCAAAACACCAAAGCCTACAAGCACTTGAGCACGACGCTCAGGTCAAACGTTGACATTGTACTCGATGCATGGATGTCGTCGAAGAATTGTGGCGAGACACGCTCGTTGCTGCTCTGTGTACCAAAGCGCATCTTGAAGTCGCTACACTTCAACCTCCCCGAACACTAGATGGTCAATCGACGTCGCGTCAAACAATTGGCACGAAAAGCACACTTGGTTTGATTCGTCGTACTATACTTAAATCATACTTACAAACTTTTTCAAAACATTTTCAAAACTCTATATTACCTTTCGACTCGCTCAACGTATCACACGCGGAAAAACTTACCAAGAAACACAAAGCAAGCAATATGGTAGGTACTGCAAGTTGCGTGCGTTTGCTCGTCTTTGAATGTTTGTAATCCCACACAAATGTGTTTGTACTAGTACTATGTCGACATAAAGTGCATGATTGAAAAGAAAACGCCAAAACCCAATAATCCCGAAGACGATGTTGGACCTCGACGTCAACCTAGACAATGCCAAGCCCGACTTGCGAGGTGCAGCACACACAAAGCACCAAGACAAACCATCTAGTCGTGACAAGCACACCAAGAAGAAGAACCATGCAAAGCTAGAACAAGAAGCAATGTCCGACGACTTGTCAGGCGACTCGTCGGGCGACTCGTCGGGAGACTCGTCGGGTGACTCGGTGGATGGCTCGTCGGGTGACTCGGTGGATGGCTCGGCGGATGGCTCGTCGGGCTCGCGACAAAGTAGCAAGCTCGTCAAGTTTGGGCGCGCCTTGAAGCAAACCCTCTACCTCGGGACATGGTCGAATGTAGTCGTCCCCGTCGTGGCGACACTAATCATAGTCTTCATAAGCTTGCTGGCTTTGCGGCCTCCCATGGTGATGGTTGAGAAAAAATCCAAAGATCCCAACGAAAAGCCCCAAATGGTCTTGTCCGCCGGGCTCGCGTTAGTCTGGGCGATCATCGCTGCCATCATCGTGCTTGTCATCACGTTCTTTTCACGACCCAAACCTCCAACCTGCTACTCCCAAGTGTCGTGATGCCTTTTGTATGGTTGTGTGTGTTCATGTGTGTTGGAAAAACTAAGATTGTGTTTTCTCATCAAGTACTTTTTAATGCTCCACATATGACAAACCCGGTGTTGCGTACCACACGGGTGGTAGGTTTTTGTGTGCCCTACTAGCTTTCGACAAACACCGTGCGTGTGCAGGCAACACTTTTTTTGCGTGCTTCAACAACACCACGCTTCACACTTGCGCACCACCACCTTCGCATCACTTGCGCACTTGCGCGCTTCGATCCTACCGTCACTTGGACCCAACCGTGGGTGCGTGAAACACCCCCAACCTATTTGTCCATCACAACCACTTCCTAAGCAATCCGCACCTTGAACATCAACACTTTTTTCCAGCAACCCAAAGTCATGGCCACCCGCCACACGGGCGGTGCGGGCCGCGCAACGGCGTACCAAGTCGGCCAAAAATTCCTCGTCAAAGTCATGGAGGACGCCCGACACCAAGGAGGAG
>Ga0208086_1000341_pt1 | contig 13866 bp, 15 predicted proteins | sample LakMenEpi06Jul10_FD_150675 | JGI IMG/M metagenome (GOLD analysis project Ga0208086, IMG submission 150675) | Freshwater microbial communities from Lake Mendota, WI - 06JUL2010 deep hole epilimnion (SPAdes) | ecosystem: Environmental > Aquatic > Freshwater > Lake > Epilimnion/Euphotic zone ...
GAAGAAGAAGAAGAAGAAGAAGAAGAAGAAGAAGAAGAAGAAGAAGAAGAAGAAGAAGAAGAAGAAGAAGAAGAAGAAGAAGAAGAAGAAGAAGAAGAGTTGGGAGAGCCGAGTGGAGTATGGACGGCGAGATTAGTAGAAGGTGTCCAAGTAAGAGCAGGTGGGACTTTTTCGTGGATGATGCCGGGGATGACAAGTTTCCAGCCACCGTGTTTGGACGCGTTGTCGAGCAAGTAGTCCATGGTCCTTGTGCAAAACGTGTCGGGAAAAGCTTGTGCTAGGTGCGTCGTGAGGATTTCGACGCATTCTCGAGGTTTTTTGAAGAACCAGTTGCCTTTGAGCATCATGGCGACGTAGTTCAGGCCGCAAGGCAGGTTTGCCGACTCGGTGGAGACTCGCTGCACAAACCTGGGATTGTGGTCGTTGACAAAGTTGCGCACAGAGAGAAGTGCGTCGAGGCAGGCTTGGCGAGAGTCGCCCCGGATGTTGGCGTCGTCCAGAGCTTCCTCGTTGGAGATCGTGCAGGCTTTGACGACGCTGCGTGCCAAGTCGGTGTGCTTGCCTTCTGTGATGTTGTACACCACGAATCCGTCCAACGTGCACATTGTGTAGAAGAAGACGTAGAAGATCGTGTAGAGGTCCATGTGGCGGCAAACCAGGGCACGCAGCGCGGCTTTTGTATGTTGCGTTTCACTGTTCAAGACGCCCGAGATGAGGTGCGGCAAGAAGTGCTGTGTTGCCGCCACGCCGTTGTGGTGCTTCCACATCTCATCGTTGTAGCCGATTTGGTGATCCATCATAAACGCCAAGCTAAAGTCGTTGAAGCAGATGTTGACCGCGTCTTCGTGGTGCAAGAAGTAGGCGTTGTGGCTCAGGTCGGCGTGGCAGATGCTTGCCTCGCCGAGCCAGTGCGCAAAGAGTAGAAGCCTCCATGTGTTGACCAGCACGGCCTCCAACTTGGAAACATCAAGCTCCTTGGCAACTTGTTCGGCGATGTGTGCGAACCGAATCGGTGTCTGCACCGGCACTTTGCCCACCACATAAAGGCCGGGTTTTGCTTGGATGAGTCGGCAAACTTGCTGTGCGCGCTCGTCAAGCCCCCTCATCTCCGACACAAGCCGTGCCGCACTGTGCGTCATACTGAGCACGTTTTCGTCAAAGTAGGGTGCCAAGAGGGTGGTCTTCCACGGTGTCGAGCCAGCTTGATGGTGCGAGAGTCTCCGGAGGAGGTCCTTGGAAGAGTCGTACACTGTTTGCGGAGTCACACAAAGACCGTTGGGGTCCTGGTCCCTGAGCAAAAACAGCGTCTGTGCTCCCGCAACGCCCGACGTGCTTTGAAACGCCTGTACGAGCGACGTCGCCTGACACGACGGCAAGTCCTCGCGGCGTGCACGGGCCCTTGGAGGAGCGGTACTCGCAAGACGACGCTTGTTGCCGACTTGGTTGCCGACTTGGTTGCTTGATGGGTAGGCCTTGTGGCCGTGCTCGACACGGCACTTGGTGGGGTAAGCTTCTCCTCCTCCTCCTCCTCCTCCTCGTCCTCCTTGTCCTACTTGTCCTCGTACTACTTGTCCTACTTGTCCTCGTACTACTCGTCCTACTTGTCCTCGTACTACTTGTCCTACTTGTCCTCGTCCTACTTGTCCTACTTGTCCTCGTCCTACTTGTCCTCGTCCTACTTGTCCTACTTGTCCTCCGTGTCCTCGTCCTCCGTGTCCTCCTCGTCCTCGTCCTCGACCTCCTTTGTGGCGTATCAAAGTCGTGTTGTGCGCATCGTCACCTCCATGAGTTGTCGAATCCCGACGTGAGCTTCCGTCGCAGTCGCGGCTTCCGTCGCGGTTGCTTCCGTCGCGGTCTCGGCTTTCGGTGCGGTCCCGGCTTCCGGTGCGGTCTCGGCTCTCGGTGCGGCCTCGGCTTTCGGTGCGGTCTCGGGTACCGTCTCGGCCCTCCCGCTTGGCCTCTCGCCCATGGTGGGAAGTGCTCATGATGATGAACTACTCTAAAAAAGTGTCATGCCACTTTACAAAGCAGACATTGAGCAAGAAAGGTGGCATAACATATGCCGACCACGAAGGTTGTCAACCAGGCGGTTCAAGCTATACATGTTGCCGCCCAAAATTTGCCAAGTAAACATTCATGCTAGACGTGTGTTTGTTTGGTACACAACGCAATTGTAAAAGCTACGTGTGATTTTTAACCGTACTTAGACGCTTCACCTGGAACCTACTTAACATACCGACCGACCTAGCATACTGGCCTAGTACCAAGTGATGGACAGCAACGTGCCTAAGCGTGTCAAGTATGCCTTCTCTGAAACACCGACCAAGCAAACCCAAGAGGCGCCAAACGTTGCACCATGTATCGTGCACGCCGAACAACACAAAGTCAACTATGGATTCTCAAAAACTCTCAAAATCCCTGAAAACACCGCGCACGTTGCACCTACTCAAGTCAAGTATGCATTTTCAAAGAAACGCAAAGCCCCGGAAAACACAAAAGTCACTACATCAAGTCCAGCCACGTATGCATTTTCAGAGGCACCCAACGCCCCGGTAAGCATTGCGCAAGTTCCACAAAGTCAAGTCAAGTATGCATTTTCAAAGAAACGCAAAGTCCCGGAAAACACAAAAGTCACTACAACAAGTCAAGTCAAGTATGGATTTTCAAAGCCACCCAAAGTCCCGGAAAACACTGTGCAAGTTCCAAACAGTCAAGTCAAGTATGGAACTTCAAAGGCACTTAACGTTTTGGGAAGCAATGTGCAAGTTTCGAAAGGTCAAGTCAAGTATGGATTCCAGACAAGCAACACGCAAGTAGCAAAAACAAAAATGACAAACAAAGTCATTTACGTGAAAAAAAAAACAAAAACCGAAACGTGTATGCCGACGGTGGAGGATGATGCACAGACGTTTTGTGTTGAGCCCGTACGTGTGAACCCAAGTCAGCCAAGAAAGCGCAAACTAAAAGACGTTGGACAACAAGATGATGGTCACGAAAAACGACGGGATAAAGGACACAAAGTAGACCAAGAAGGTGAACAGAAGAAGGAAGAGTGTTTGGACAATATCCAGGCTATGGCGATCCAGCTGGCTTTGAAGAAAAGTGTGCTTATTTTGGGGGAAGGAGGAACAGGCAAGTCGTTTTTGTTTGAGCGTTTGATGCGCGACTTTGGTAACAAGCTCATGGTCGTCAAGACTGCACCGACGGGTTCGGCTGCACTCAGAATTGGAGGCAAGACGGTGCACAGTTGGGCAGGTGTAGCAAGAGCAGACAAGGACGTGCAGGACTTGGTGAGATTTGTGAAGCGGTCGCGTTGGGCGACTGCTCGGTGGAAGGATGTTGATGTGTTGATTTTGGACGAGATTTCGATGGTGAGTGCAGAGTTGCTGGACAAGCTCGACCAAGTTGGCAGGGCAGTTCGCAAGAACGACGCACCGTTTGGAGGTATCCGAGTGGTGGCGTCGGGTGACTTTTTGCAGCTGCAACCAGTCAACGGCGAGTTTTGCTTCGGCGCAGCGTGCTTTGACGACTTGTTCCCCGAAGACTCGCGCGTGGTCTTGACTCGCAACTTTCGCCAAGCCAACGACAAGCTTTTTCGGCGGATCCTGACCAACATGAGAGCAGGTAGCTTGACGGACGAAGACATTCAAGCTTTGCAGTCCAGAGTTGGTGCTGAGAGGTCTGGCCAGGCGCTGTATGTCTACGCCACCAACGCAGAAGTCAACCACATGAACACTGCCAAGCTGGCCGCCACGACGGGAACAAGTCGAACTTTCAAGGACGAGTTTGTGCAGTTTCACTCGATGAGTGCCGACGACGCTGCGCGCTTGGAAGCCGAGCTCAGCAACGCTCCGTGTGTCGAAATGTTGAAGCTCAAGATTTGTGCGCGCGTCATGCTGATTGTCAACAAGAAGTTTTCCAAGTGCTCTCCGAAAGTGAATGGCAGCACGGGCTTGGTGACCAACTTTGACGCACAGGGCAACCCGGAAGTTCTTTTTGACGACGGTGATGTGTGCACCGTCATGAAGCACTCTTGGTTCACGTCGTGCAAAAAAATGTCTCGCACACAGTACCCTCTGGTCCTTGCTTGGGCAGTCACCATCCACAAAATGCAAGGTGCCACCATCCCCAACGCTACGCTTATCCTGAACTTGGGATCCCACATCTTTTCGCCTTGCCAAGCTTACGTCGCGCTTTCCAGAGCGTGCTCGCTAGACCAAGTCGTCCTTGAAGACTTTGACGCATCCTCCATACGCTCCAACCCAGAAGCCATTGCGTTCACCTCGGCGTGCATGCAAGCCCAACAAGAACGTCTTGATGCTTCAAGCAAGGCATCTCCAAAAGACTGAAAAAAAAATTGGGTCTATTATTTTTTGCTTTGAATCTCGACATACTCTTAACAAGCTCTTGATGTTTTAAATATAGTAACTTGGTACTATGTTTTCAAAAAAACCCCAAATAATAGTAAAATCTTTGCCGTCCGGGGGTTTGTGTCGGAGCTTGAAAGTGCATCCTCAAAACAATTGCATCCTCAAAACTTGGACTTGCACCCTCCGAGCTTGGGCTTGCATCACCGGAGTTGGGACTCGCATCACCGGAGTTTGGACTTGCATCCTCACAACTTGGACTTGCACTTTGGTTCGATCCACAACAACACTACAAGAAGCATCGCACAGGTTAAACCCGTAGGACCAGGGCGGACCAGGTGGCGTAGTCTCACCGTCAAACGTAACTTTGAAGTTGACGTCGGAGACAAAGTCGTGTTGGAAGTACTCTTGTGGTACATCCGGGAAGCACGCTCGAATTATGTGCTCTCGTGTTACGGGACGGACGTTGCTTACCGTTCGAACCTTTTGGCCGTCCCGGACTTGGACGTCAACCCACACGGCGCTTTTCTTGCGGCACATGACCACCGGAATGTCGCAAAACGCCAAGCAACATACTTGGAAGCGTGCTTTTTCGTTGTCCTCTGAAATCAAATCCTTGTCGTCAAAGTTGTGCCCCGCAAACAACTCAAAGTCCCACGCCTCCCATGCTCTTGATGGAGATTTGTGACGGCCAACGTATGGTTCGTTCAGCTTGGACGTTACTTGAGTCGCAAGTTGACGGTAAATGTCACAAGTGTCGACACGAAGCTTTACGTGGCACACAACAACGCCCGACCCTGGTCGCTCGACTTGCACCACTACTGAACGTCCCTTTGTGCAAATTAGCTTTTTTTGCTTTTGCATAGGCTCTTTTAGTTGCGTGTCAAACGTCTCTTCAACGACTTGCTTGTGCTTGGCATAAAACCCTCCAGGATCACAGTGATGGCAACTCGGTGTCTTTTGCCATGGTGGTTGTCGCCTTGGTCTTGACTCATTCTTGCGGCTCTTATTCTTGCGGCTCTCATTCTTGCGGCTCTTATTCTTGCGGCTCTTATTCTTGCGGCTGTGAGGGTGGTAGTTTGCTCGTTGGCTCATTATGAGCAACGTGTGAGTCGTCAAGTAGGCCCGTCAAAAACAATAACGTTTCATGTGTTGCACCAAGATAGTATGCGTTGCTGTTTGTCCAAACATATGTGAGGCCTAAGCATCTCTACCACAACTAAGTAGGAACTATTTTGGGAAGTAGTTCTGGTTAGGTGTAAGATGTGTGCAAGACTTTTGGTTTTATACAAGACGTGTTACAACTAAAAGGCTAAAAGGTGTTGCATCTTCACATCCTTTGGTATGGTTTCATCTAACCAACCTATAGTTGGAACCACGAAAGGGCAGCGTTACCAATGAAAACCCCCGCTGAAATAAAAACCGGTGCCATCCAAACGTGGGCCATTCGAAAGTGTGCGTCGTCGCGTTGGGCGCCATAGGAGCATGGGCTTCCACATCGGTTGGTTCCACGACAACACTACATGAAGCATCACACACGTAGCGGTCGTTGGGCCGAGGTAGAGTAGCCGACCCGTCAAACGTAACTTTGTAGAGACATTTGCGACCCTCGTCGTCCCAGCCGAATACTTGTACATCCGGGAAGCACGCTTGAATCGCTTGAATAATGCCGTCTTTTGATACAGGACGGACGTCGCGTACCGTTCGAACCGTTTGGCCGTCCTTGACTTGGACGTCAACCCACACGGCGTTTTTCTTGCGACACATGACCACCGGAATGTTGCAAAACGCCAAGCAGCACACTTGGAAGCGCACATGGTCGTTGTTTTCTGGATCACCTGAAAGCAAAGCTTTGTCGTCAAAGTTGTGTCCAGCAAACAACTCAAAATCACACTCTTCCCACGGCCTTGATGGAGTTTGATGACGGCCAACGTATGGTTCGTTAAGCTTCGACCGTATTTGAGTTGCAAGTTGACGATAAATGTCAAAAGTGTTGACAAAAAGCCTTACATGGCACACAACAATGCCCGACCCTGGTCGCTCGACTTGCACCTCGACGGTGCGTCTCTTGATTAGAGTAGGTGGCGTTACTTTTGGAAGCTTTTGCATACGCTTGTTTAGTTGCGTTTCAGACATCTCTGGGATGAGCAGCTTGTGCCTATAAAACCCATCATGATCAAGGCGATGACAACAAGCTCTTTCTTGAAATCTTGTTGCCTTTTGTCTTGATGCTTGTCTTGATGCTTGTCTCGATGCTTGTCTTGACTTGGTCGTGCGGCTGTGAGGGTGGTAGTTGGCGCGTCGGTACATTAGCAAAAGTGTAGTTGCCGTGTAGTTGTCAAGTAGGTTTGACGAATCCGTAAGTTTGTCGCAACCAACTAAAGTTTGCATGTAGTTGCAACAACCCAAAGGGCCTTGCGCACACGTTGTGTGCATGCACTCATATGTGAGGCCTGAGCAAGAATTGGTACAATTTTCGTGGTTACAGCTCTTCACTTAGTATGATGTCAAAATCATACACTACATAAACCTTACCACAACGTATTTTATACGTACTAAAACGTATTTTAAACTTACCAAAACGTATTCTAAACACGCTGGTTGTGGCGCACTCTTGTCTAACATCCTAAAGTCTTACACCGACCATACCCAAAGTTCGGAAAGACGACGTTTCTTGCGTTCTAACAAGGACAAACGCCCTAGGACAACATGGCACGACGCGTCGCATATGTAGAGGTTGTTTGGTGTTGGAATGTTTTCCGAGCCGTCAAACGTCACTTTGTAGTCTCGTGCATCTCCGTTTGGGATGCAAGCCCGGACGATGTGCACGAGCGACACGGGCCGTACGTTGCGCACAATGCGCGATGCTTCGTTGTGTTGGACTTCCACGTCGACCCACACCGCACTAGGTTTGCGTAAAACAACAACCGGATTGTCGCAAAACGCCAAGCAGCAAACTTGGAAGCGTGCTCTTTCGTCGTCGTCTAAAATCAAATTCTTGTCGTCAAAGTTGTGGCCAGCAAACAACTCGTAGTCGCTTGCACACCATGGACTAGCAAGAGCATGTTGGCGCTCCGTGCCGTACGGTTTGTTGAGCAGCGTTGTTATTTGAAGCGTGAGTTGGTCATGAATGTTGGTGTCGTCAATAAAAAGCGTTGCTGTGCCCACCAACACACCCGACCCCGGGCGCTCCACGCGGACCACGACTGTCTTGGCCTTGACTTTGATCCTTCTAACCTTGTTGACAACTATTTTGTCTTGCACAAACGTTTTGGGATTTGAGTAGCCAAACTTGGCATGAAAAGCTTGGTGCCTACCTTGCTTGGCGTGCATGTCTTGTTTCAACACACGGCTTGGCGTGGCCAAGCCCTCGTGTCGCAACAAACTTGCGCGGCTGTGCGGGTGGTAGTTGGCTCGTCGGTGCATGGTAAGCAAAGTGTGTGTGGCAAGTAGGATCGTTGAAAGCACAGACAAGTTTCACATATTAGTGGCTTACCCAACGACTTTGTTTGTTTGCACTCATATGTGAGGCCTAAGCAAATCTACCCTATATGTGTAGGTTATTGCACCCATTTGGTAGGTTGGTTGGGTTTGGTTGGTTGGGTGTGTTGTCAATTCTGGTATGTCAACACACATGTATGCACATTTGTGTGGGATGCTTTGACGATTATGTGCATGCGACCAAGTTTTTGTGTCGGCCGAGCTTTTGATTGGAGTTATGTGTTTTGTGGTGGACAGCACAACAAAAGACTGACTACCAAAGCATTTTATAGCAAAACACAAAAAGTTTTGACATGTTAAATATTAATAGTTGAAACGTTTGCGACATGCCTAGACGAAGCATGTCGCGTTATAAAACTCGCAAGGTTCAATGTCTTTGGGAAGAGGGAGTTTTTGGTACAGTTGGGCAAACCCTTTTATGTTGGCACCCCCTGGGAGTACTTGGTCAGTGTTTTCACGGACGTTCAGAGCTCGGTGCACGCTGGGCAAGTAAGAAAGTTTAAACTGTAACGACACGGTGTCTGGCCCGTTTGCTGCGATGACAACCACGTTTGGTAAAAAGGTGATGTTTTTCAGGTGGCGCCGGTTTGCGTCTACCTCGAAGGGTTTGCGCCGGATAACTTTTGTTTTACATTTCTTCAAGGCTTGTTGGAGTTTGTCGATTAGTGCGTTTCTTGGCTTGTCAAAGTTCTTGTACTTGGTCGGATTCGAGGCGAGTATTATGTAGGCACATTCGGATAGCAAACCAGATCTTAGATTTCTTAGCTCTATGCCGTTAGACCATGCCCAAAAACCTCGAGAGACGAGCTCTTTGACAACTGGACCTAGCTGGGCGTCAACCGGTACGTCGCGCCCCTTGATGTTCACCATCACGTAGTCGTTGAACTGGCCATGATACACACTTCTGAACAGCTGATCGATGTGCTTGTTGGCATTCTTGATCTTGCGCTCCTTGTATATAAGTTGCAGTTCCTTGCGGAGGACTTGAAGCGCAGTGCGTTGTCCTGTGGTCAGCTTGCTTCTATACAGCTGGTTAGTACGCTTTTTTGAGGGTTTTCTCAGGTTTGTCATCTTTGCAGACACACTTGGCTGTTTTTTTCTAAAGTCTTTGACTTTTTTAATAAGTTTTTGACTTGTTTAGTGTAGACACTATGCCAAATCTAGTAAGTTCTTGCAACACATGGGTGAATCATGCCGGAATGGTGGTAGTACTTTGGAGTGGGTGAAATGCGAACATGCAAGTAGTCGACGCCCGAACCTTCCGTGGAGACGTAGACTCTTGGGTACTTTAATGTGTGCAGCGCGTAGCGCACCGTGCTAGCCACTTTGCCCCAAAAGGCTTGCTTGGTCTTGCGGTCGGCGTTTTTGTCAAAGAGCTGCAAATGCGCAAAGTTTTTCCTGGTAATAATTGGTGGGCAAACCAGCAAACACGAGCGGTCCAAGTTCCAGAAACTCACGGGCGTAGTTTGTTTGTGTAAAAACCGTGCAAAGCTTTCAGGGTTTTGCGTCTTGGCCAACTCGGCTGGCTCTACTTGGTTGTCAAACAACCACGTCTCGTCTTGGTTGACAGGTGCACACCGCCACCTAAACGCATAGTTGATGCCAAAGTTTGGGTAGTTGCCTTTTTGCCACTCGTCCAACACCTTTTTCCAGGTGTGCTTCGGCATTGCTGTCAACTAAAACCAAACGTTGTAAACAAACAATGTCAAAAAAAAACAATGTCAAAAAACGTTGTAAAAGTGCTTTTATTTCTATAGTTTACTCTCTTTTACATAGCTAGTATGTTTACCATCTTTTAGACACAAGTTACCAACATAGTACCTATTAATGCTTACAACGGTTTTGGTTTGTGTGACTTGACGCAAGTATGTCAAGTGCCGGTATGTTACTTTGTGTGCATGACCAAAGCGCACAAGCTGACCAGCAACTTTCTCAAAACTACCAAGTTGGCTGTTTCAAAGTTCAACGCCATCTCGTCAAGTCCGACTGTCTTCAACACCGGAATGTGATCAACAATGATGTTGACCGCGTCGAGTGCTGGTACAGACTCGTTTGACAGCACGTCGTGCACAGCATACTGTCTTTCTTGGACTTTTGTCGAAGCCGCCTTGTGCCAGATCGCCATGTAGCTCTGTGCCTTTTGCTTTTGCTGGTCGCTCATGTTCCACACGGATCTGACCGTGTCAGGCACGTTGCAAAACTCGGAATTAAACTTGGTTCTCGCCAAACAAACCTTGATCTGGTAGGCATACGACTTTGAAGACACGATCTGAGACAGTATCGACAAAAGCTGGTTGATCCTCACAATAAAGAACTTCATGCACTCACAAGAGTACTCCATACTACTCGCTTGGTCCTTGCTGAAATGCTTGTCAGCCGCATCAAACTTGGCCTTTTCGCTCCTTTCTTGCTCAGTCTTGGACTCCACCGTCGTCTTTGCCGTTTGGCACATTCCTCGCCGCGCGTTTTCGCTTTCTTGTTGGAGCTCGGCTTCAACATCCTTGGCTTGGTCCTTCTCGTCTTGTTTGGTCTTGTCGGCCGTCAAAGTTGAGGGGTTCTCGACTTGATTGTTCTTTACGTGCTTGGTCTTGTCGGTCGTCAAGGTTGAGGGGTCTTCGACTTGCTTAATCTTTACTATATTTGAAGTTGAGGAAGTCTTGTTGACTTTTATCAATTTGTCCGGGTGTGAGTCTTGGGTGTTGGTTGGGTCTTGGTCGGGTAAAGAAGATGTGCGGTCGAGCTTGCGCTTTTTGCTGATCAGGTCAGCAACGACGTTTCGAACGTGCGCCATGCCAAGAAGCGCCTCGACAAGCGTCAAGCAGGGTGGAGGTGAAACTTGTTTGAGTACAGCTTTGCAATTGGTTTTGGTGGTTTTCTTGATGCTTTTACTAATACCAGAGTTTGACGAATCGTTTTGAAGTTTTGTACAACTAAACAATCAACGCAAAACCTTTCACAAAAACGTGCGTTCACCAAACAAGGCTTCAAAGCCCGAATTTCGTGTATATTGTTTATTGTTTAGAGAAAATAACGACGCACAGACTTCTATTTATATCTGGTCACACTTGTTATCAAGTCGCATCTAGGCGTATATAATATATCCACATGGATCCGTACACGCGGCTGACTAGCCGGTTATCGACCACGTCGGGGGCTCTGGCACTGAACGGCAACATCCGGGGTGTGACGAGCGCCTCGGATTCATACAACTCGACGCTGTTTGTCAACGGCGACGCGGCTGTCAACGGCGTGTTACATGCCTCGACGCTCAAGTCTTCGAACCCTGTGCTTGTCGTGTCAGACCAGCGCCTCAAGTATGCTTTCACAGACCTACCCAACGTCCGCTCAACGTTGCAAGCCATCAAAGGAACAGCCTTCAAGTACCGGTCCAACCACGCTCGTAGCATCGGCTTCAAGGCTCAGGAAGTCGAGGCATGCTTCCCAGAATTGGTAGTAGAGCGCCAAGGTGTCAAGTTCCTTGCCTACGCGCCTCTCGTGGCGTTTCTCTGGGAAGCCGTAAAAGACGCGCACCAACGCATCGATTCCTTAGAAGACCGGACTACACAAAAGAGACGACCAGAGTGCTGCGACATACGTGCCATCTTGTTTGCAAAAGGAACACAACTCTTTAAACAAGCGTACGTGTAAAGTTTGTTTCAACCTTGACTTTCAAAAAAACAGCTTTTCGACAACATGTCGGCCGGCACCCCTAGTCCCCATTCCATTCCTCCTCTTCTTGCTTCTACTCCTACTCCCATTCCTCCTCTTATTTCTACTCCTACTCCCATTCCTCCTCCTATTTATACTCCTACTCCCATTCCTCCTCTTCTTGCTTCTACTCCTACTCCCATTCCTCCTCTTCTTGCTTTTACTCCTACTCCCATTCCTCCTCTTATTTCTACTCCTACTCCCATTCCTGTTCACATTGTTATTCCAAGTGACGCGCATGTCGTCGATCTCGCCAAGAACAAAGCAACAACAACTAACGACGAACAAGAACGACTCGACGTTGGACAGCACAAAGACCACGAAGAAGATGCTCGCCGAGGAGTAGAACATACCGTGGAAAGAGGAGACCAATTTGATCAACACCAAGAAGAACACCAAGAAGAACACCAAGAAGAACACCAAGAAGAACACCAAGAAGAACACCAAGAAGAACACCAAGTCCAAGACGATCGACAAGCAAGTAGTGGGCAGTATGTCGTGGTCGGTCCGAGATTGGGTGATGAGTGGCTCAGGGAGGTGGTCAAGTGCTGGACGTGTCTTCAACTCCGCGTGACGCAAGAGAACCGGGCGTACATTCCGATGCGGAGGCAACACGTGGTGAGCGGCAAGTTCCAGGAAGCACCGACTGCACCGTGCAAGTTTGGCTTTTTCTGCACGTGGCAGTGCGCCTTGGCATATTGCATGGCTCATTTCCCTCACTTGACCCACTTGGTGCACATGGCAGCCTCTGCCAACAACTTTCAAGGCATTTTGGCACCGACTTTGTCGCCGCAATTCGTGTTGCCCGAGTTCAACCCGTACGTAGAAGACCCGTTCGACGGAACCCACCCCGACTACACAAAAGCGTTCCGCCTCATACCCGATGGCGTCTCGTCAATCTACCTACGTAGAGTACCAGCGTGCGAACTAGACTCGCAGCGCATGCCAGAGTCGTGCTCAGTGTTTGAAGCGCTCTCACGAGTGTACTACACACCTCCCAAAAACGCCGAAGCTCGCATCGCGCCGACCTCGGTAGTTGTCAAACCTTTACCTTGCGTCGTCAAACCAAGAAGACGCCGAACCAAACACAAACTTGGCAACTCTTCGACCAACTCTTCGACCGATTCGGCCAAGTCGTCTTCAAGCTCGCCGAATTCGTCCACCTCGTCAAAGGCTCCACCGCCCGGCATTTCTGTTTTGCCAAGAAAGTCGGCCCTGTCAGGATCCCTGCATTGTTCTTCAAGTTTGGCTCCCAATTCGAGTTCCTCGACTTTGTCGAGCTCGTTGAGTTGCTCTTCAAACTTTTCTTCAAATTCTTCTTCAAATTCTTCTTCACAATCTTCTTCGGGTGGGCAACCTAGGCAACCTATGGATGGTACGAGTTCCGCGAAAGCGTCGAACGACTCGGAACAAGCGCGCCCGGTTTTGGCGGGGTTGTTGTTTGACGTGGAGCAGCTTCCTCACGAGCCCCAACCCAAACGAAAGCGCGCACTTTCTCGGGCACCTCGGCAAAAACGAGTGCCTTTATCCAAACAAGACAAAGCGCAAGAGACAATGGAAGACGCAACGTCAAGTGCAGACATTGCAAGTTTCTTCAAGAGCTGCGAATAGTCTGTTTACAAAGAAACAAATCTAACCCTATTGTTGTCTTGCACTTAAAAAACACTAAAACACGTTCACGTTGCACGGTAGTTGGCTTTGTCAGATCTCAAAAGACGCTTTTGTGCAACGATGTGTGTTGACGAAACCGACTTGTAGACTTGCTTTCCACCAAAACGAAGTAAACTCTAAACTCTTTGGCTGAAAGCATTTTATTTTACTTGCAACAAAGCCAAGGTACGCCTTGTTGCAACTTGTAAACTTGTTCAAACAAAAAAGTAACAAAAAAACCAAACTATTGTAAATAGGCGAGAGCTTTTCGCATGCTTTCGTACGTTACTTGCATGCTTGTAGCTCCAATTTTGATGGCCTCTCGGTCTTGAGCGGATGGTGTTGGGTACGTGCGGGAGACATACTCCACAAACGAAGGCGAGTTGCTGCGCATAAACAAGTCCTTCAATTCCGGGTCAGAGCCACCAATCTTGAAGTCAACGTACGTTTCGGACAAAGTTTGGTGGCTTGGATCGTATAACAACTTGGAACCCCTTGTTTGGCAAAGCTTGGCCACTCGTGGGTTGCATGTAAGAATCACTAGACGAACGTTGTCGAGGTGGTTTGCCATGTCGATCAAGTCTTCAACATGCTTGTAGTAGTTCTTGCTTGTGTTGACGTCTTCGACAACGATCAGGAG
>Ga0208086_1000349_pt1 | contig 13775 bp, 16 predicted proteins | sample LakMenEpi06Jul10_FD_150675 | JGI IMG/M metagenome (GOLD analysis project Ga0208086, IMG submission 150675) | Freshwater microbial communities from Lake Mendota, WI - 06JUL2010 deep hole epilimnion (SPAdes) | ecosystem: Environmental > Aquatic > Freshwater > Lake > Epilimnion/Euphotic zone ...
AGGAGGACCAAGTTTGGGATGCAAAAGTTTGGGAGGAAAAGGTTCGGGGGGAGCAGCAAGCGTCGAGCAAAGCGATTTCTTGGGGCACGATTTGTTCGCACGTCATGACGCCGACGTTTTGGAGCGATACTATGGTAGTTGTGAACTACTAAAGATGCACGAGAGTGATGGGTCGTCTAGCAACGACGACGACGATGACTACCAAGAAAGCATTTGGTATGAAAACAGAAAGCCTTTTAGTCGCAAGTCAAGCACCAAACGAGGTTTGCAACTAGAAGATTTTGGCGACGTGGCGAGGCGCAGGAGGTCAATGTGGTGGCACAGAGGTTATGGAGGAAAGGCTTTTATGACTGACAAAGAGCCGCGAAGCTTGACAGTTGAAGCAAGTTACCGAGCTTACGCCGAGTTGACAAGCAAGGGATGGTTGTCGTCACTGCCTTACGCGAGCGTCGTGCCGCTGTGTGCACTGAGCTTGGTGATGCCTGGCATCATGAAGCAACACCGAGCAGTGGTGCTGCTTTTGGGCTACATGTTTGGCGAATTTGGAACAAGAGTCGTCAAAACAGAACTGTCCGAGTCGTGTCTCAGCGTGCACTTGTCGCTCCACGACGTGACGACCGTCACGAGGCTCGACGTCTCGACCATTTCAAAGTTGCCTGCGTGCTTGACCAAAGACGGCACGATCTACTTGTTCAAGACAACCGACCAACTGTGTGTCTACATGTCGTCGCTGTCCGAGGTGCACAACGTCAAAGAGCACTATTTGTTCGCAAAGCTAGGCAAACCTCACCAAGCTTTGAAGCACACCGAGCTTCGCGGGACTGTGCTGAGCGCGACTTGCGGGACTACCAAGTTTGAAGTAGACTTGAAATCGCGTCAAGTCTATACATTTTGACAACTTTAAACTTAATGTTACTAAAAGTCGTCTTACGACACCGAGGTTCAGGTATTGTTTTGGGTTTTAGTTTTGACTAACCTTCTAATCCAAACTTGGATACAACTCTTCGCCTTGGTGTTTGTTTTGTTGGTGTTGATCTTGTTGTTGGTTGTCTTCTTTGTGGTGTTGATCTTGTTGTTGGTTGTCTTCTTTGTGGTGTTGATCTTGTTGTTGGCTATCTTCTTTGTGGTTTTGTTTTTGGGTTTGGCTGCTTTGGGCAAAGAGGATTGCAACTCCTTGGTTTGCCCATGAGTCCCACACATAACTGTTCAAGTTTTGGAGAAGTCTTTCTTTCCTTGCGTTTCGTGCTAGAACAATCACTTGGGAAAACTTGTTGATTTGCTTGTGTCCAGAAGCAAAGTAAAATGCCATGTTTTCGTCCAGGTCAAAGTGGAGCGAGTCAAAGTGACTCACGTTGTGAGCAACCAACGAGTTGTTGTTGACGAGCACTTTTTGGGCAGAAAAGACACATTGAGTTGCTTCGGTGCGTTCGAGCTCTTTGGGGACTTTGCCGCAAAGTCGGTTGTGTGACAAGTCCAAAGTTTCAATGGAAATCATGCCTAGCTCGGAAGGTATAGTGCCACGAAGTTGGTTGCGCGACAAGTTGAGTACAACCACGCCGTCGTACAGTAAACCCAGCTCGGTGGGAATCTGACCACACAAGTAGTTGTCGCTCAGGTCGAGGACGCGCAAGTTGCGCAAGTTGCCGAGTTGTGTGGGCAAGCTGCAAAGTTGGTTCGTTGATGCTGACAATTCATGCAAGCCCACCAAGTTTCCGATTTCCGTGGGGATGCCGCCCGTCAAGTTGTTGTAGCCCAGCGACAAGCGTCGCAGGCATGCCAACGTACCGATCTCGGTTGGGACTGTGCCACCCAGCAAGTTGCTCTCTAAATCGAGCACCTCAAGGCTTGTCAAATTCTTGACACAAGTGCTTAGTGTGCCTGAAAAGAAGTTGTAGGACAAGTCCAGACCTTGCAGCAAAGTCAAGCTAAACAACTCGGAAGGTATGCTACCAGTAAAAAAGTTGTGGGCTAAACCTAGCCACGTGAGGTGCACCAAGTTGGACACACTGCTCGGCAAGGCCCCTCCGAGGCGTGCTCTTTTCAACAAAAGAGTGGAAAGGTCAGGCATGTTGAAGACCCGATTGTGGGACTTGACTACCGTGTCGTCAATCCGCACCAAGGACAGGTTTTGCGAAAGCCACACAAAGTCGACTTGGTCGCAAGCGTTGAGCGACAACTGCTTCAACTTGTCCCACTTTGCGATGCTGGGTGGAACGTGCTGATTAGCCAATTCCAACACTTGTGTATCCAGTTGCTCAAACATGTCTTCAAACCCATGTGAGGCATGGACTACAAGACATGCAAGATGCATTGCTTGGAAACACGTGGTGCTATGCTTTGTTCCATGCTCGACTCGACTTGACGGGCTAAACCGGACGTTCTCAAAGCGAAGACGCTGTACCGACCGCGGGATAAGTGACACGACGTCGTCAATCGTCATGTTGTCCATGCAGAGGCCCGTCGGGTTGAGCTGCGCGACAAGACTCACGTCTGACTTGGCGTCGACATTGTAACCCGTGATGTTTACATACTTTGCGGATCGCGCAACCAAAATTTCTGGCAAGAGTTGAGGCTGGCTTTCAGAAAGAAAGACGTGTATGCGTTCAATAGGGTCTTCACACATCTTGTTGGAAACACGCACATTGCGAGCACGAACTTGATTCCTATCCCAAGTAAACTTTTCAGTTATTTTGGCATGTAAGTAAGTTTTCAAAACCACCGAAGCAAGCTCTTCGTCGTACTTGACGTCGACATACACCACGTGTGATGATGCCCAAGGTTCCAAAGGTTCCAATTGCAACGACGAAGGTGGTTGCAACGTCGGGCGGAGCACGATGCACCTGTGAGACAGAAACTCGTGAGGCATGGCCTTTGCTGCTATGATTTTCAACTTTGTGCTTTCGACCAAGCTTTGTACGTCGAAATTGTGCAAGTTTACATGTCGTAATCCCAACTCGTTGAAGCTTGTTTCACAAAGAAATGTGTTGCTTAGTGCGGAGTGCAACACGATTCGACCACCATTTTGGTAGGCAACACCAAACACCACCTTGCATGCAAACATTGGGTGTTCAAGTTGGTGAGTCGCAACTCGAAACACAAACTACCAATTGTTACTAATGCGGAATACAATCGTTCTAATACTACGATAACGCCAACACTATGAACACGCCAATACTACCATTTGGTACGATTGGTCTAGACATATGCGAGCCCATACGGCCAACACGAGGGTTTACAAAGCTTTTGTCATGCAAGGTGGGTGTCACAAAAAAAGGAAGGTTGGTGTTCCCACACAAACAAAGAAAGGTGTGTGTGTTCCCACGGTCGGACTCGAACCGACAGTCCCCTGGTTAGAAGCCAGATGCCTTGTCCGTTTGGCCACGCGGGTTCCTCGACCACCGGCGTGCGTAGAACATTCTAAAGTCGGTGCGAGATTTTTTTTTGCTTAGGTACTGAAAACGTCTATGCGTTGCGTATTGCAAACGTTTTCATTTGTACAAAAAGACACGTTGTCACACGGGTCAACGTGCGATTTGGAAGCACGGAAAGTATCTGACACGAATGGTGTTGGATCCTGAGCGATGTCGGAAAGCCGTCGAAAAGGCCAGCAAGGTGTTGGTACCAATGGTAGGCGACAATGCCATGTTTAACTTTACCCAAATCGTGCTGGACTGGGACAGCATTGCGTGTTGGGTGGTAAACACACATTTACAAGGCGTCAACGACCAAGTCGCCCAAGTCTTGAGCGCAATCGACGTGCTGCGCCAAGTCAAACTCGAAGCCAACTCGATCGTACTTGTTTCCAAGAACCAAGTTCTAGTCGACATACGCTTGCCGTTCGAAGAGCAGAACCGCTTGGTCATCGACGTCGACTTGCTCGACAAACACCTTTACGGCCGGGCACGACGGTGGTGCTGCGCAGCATGGGTCGTGTGCTTTGGCATCTTTGCGTTTGTCGTCAATTCCTACGATTCCTACGACGCAGCCCAACTGGACTCGCTGTAACTCACTCAAACACTTGACACAATAACCAAACACTGAACATGCTTCTGCTTTTACACAACAATCCTTACTTTTTTGACGGTGTCTTTGTCAAGATTGCCATGTTTTATATGTTGAATTTCAAAACTTTCTTTTGGTAAACTACTTGCTTGGCTTGCAAGACTTTTGGGTTGGTGTAAAGAAAACATCCTACCACGCGGTACCATTTACTTACGATTCTGTTTGGCTTTCAGCGTTTTGTAAGACATCATGCAAGACTCTGACTTTATCGACCTGACACTAGACCAAGACGACGAACACTACACCGGACACCGCGAAGGACACCATGGTGGACACCACGATTACCACGCCGAGCAGCACCAAGACGAACTACAAGTCGAAAACCGAGGTGAAAACCGAGGTGAAAACCAAGTCGAAAACCGAGGTGAAAACCGAGTCGAAAACCGAGGTGAAAACCGAGGTGAAAACCGAGGTGAAAACCAAGTCGAAAACCGAGGTGAAAACCGAGTCGAAAACCGAGTCGAAAACCGAGTCGAAAACCGAGGAGACAACCAAGTTGTCCAACAAGTTGTCCAGCACGAGGTCGTCAAAAGTCCCGATCTTGCCGTGCAACAAGTAGGAAGCACTAAAAAGCGCAAGGCTGAGCAGTTGCCACAAAAGAATGTGAAGCGCCGGGTAACCTGCGACATTTGCGGCGAGTTTGTGTCCAGCAAAGTAACCTGCTCGTGCGACGCCGACATGTGTCGCACGTGCGCGAGAGCCTACTTGCTGTCCGTCGAGCACCGCGGCTGCCCAAACCCTTCTTGCGCGCACACCTGGTCGCTCGAGTTTGTCGCCAAGCAATGTGGGCACACATGGGCGTTTGACGTGTATCGTAAACACATGCAAAATGTCAAAATCAAACAAGCAGCTGGACTAGCATCTCAAGACGCAAGCTGTGTGGCAGACTACTTGAATGCCAAGACAAACGCCGAAAAGTACAAACACTTGCAAAAGAAAAGCTACGAGGCGTGTCTCAACGCACGACGACGATTTATCTTTCTTGAAGTTGCCCGATTCGACCACCATTTATCCATAAAGCAAGCCAGCAATGCTCACCGTGACGCCATGCGAAAAGCTATACGCTATCAAAGGCTTGCGCGAAGCATCTTGGACGACACCAAAAACGATCCTCGCACAAAGCGAGAGTTTATACAACCATGCTGCGTCCCCGACTGCCAAGGCTACGTGTCCCTCCAAGGCAAGTGTCAAGTATGCAACACGTTTGTCTGCTTGAAATGCAACTCGGTCAAAAATCTCGCTTCTCCAAATTCGCCGCCGAGTTCGTCTTCTTCAAGTTCTTCCAGTTCGAGTTCGAGTTCGAGTTCGAGTTCTTGTAGTTCAAGTTCTTCAAGTTCCTCAAGTTTGTCGGGAAAGTCGGACAAGTCGGACAAGTCGGGCAAGTTGGTGTTCGACCATGTGTGCAAGGAGGAAGATGTAAAGTCGGTAGCGCACATCAAGGCGAATTCCGTCAAGTGTCCTGCGTGCGGCGTGCCGTGTCAAAAGTCGAGTGGTTGCGACCACATGTGGTGCCCGGTGTGCCACACGTCGTTTTCCTACAAGACGCGGACTATTTTTGCAAAGCACAACCACAACCCGGAGAGGTTGCGTTGGGAGGCAGCTGGCAAAGCGCCACCGAAGCGCGCACCAAAGAACGGGCAGCAAACTATGGAAACGCCGTGCGCCTTGGTGGACTACACGACGTTGACGTTTACTATATACAACTACCAGCCTCGTTTTAGGGTGTGGATACGAAGCTTGTACGACGACGTGATGCACATGCAAGACACGTTTATGGTGCAGCAACAAAACCAACTGCGACTTTGCCTCAACACACGCAAGCCGAGAATTCTTTTTGCTGCCAACCAAATCACAAAGGAAAAAATGGGCGTACTCCTAGAGCGCCAAGCCAGGCGAGTCGACCACATCGAGTGCACTTTGTCAGTCTCTCAAGTCCTTTTGGAAAGCTTGCGTGACATCCTCAACACTCTGGGTCGCTCCGCCTTGTCAGACCGTGCAATTCTAAACCACATGCGCATTGCTTCCAGCCTCGCAAAGTTTGCGCTCCAACGCGCTTCTGAAATTTCCGACTTTTCACGCTTGCAGCTGAGTCTACCCAACTTTGTGCGACACCTGGCAGAGACACCCATCTAAAACTTTTTGTTGCGACTGTTTGCTAATTTTCCTTTAAACTACCAAGAGGTACTACCAAGAGGTACTACTAAGAGGTACTACCAAGAGGTACTACTAAGAGGTACTACCAAGAGGTATACTTTGCAAGTTGTTGTGTGTCTTTTAACATATTGCTTACATGATATATTGACAAAAGTATGTATGTCTACACTCCATATAGCCAACCTGCACACTTTTTCTAAAGCAAGACCAAGCACCACCAAACCCACGGTAAAAGTACAACGCAAGTCCAAGACACCACGGGGTTAGGAATGGTGTACGTTTCCTTGTTTGCCATGCTTTGCTAGACTTTTGGTCTGAAAGTACAATTCTTCGCTCAGATGTCCTCTTTGGTCTATAAGAATGTCTACATAGGCGACTTGAAAGGTTCGGAGCTCGACGCGTTTGGCGACTTGAAAGGTTCGGAGCTCGACGCGTTTGTCGACTTTTGCGTCGTGGTAGTCGACATGTTTATATTGTGGTTGCTGCAAGTCGTAGAAGAACTCATAAAGTCGTGGATGTCGTAACTTTACCATCATTCAACGCTTTACTATACACTTTGTACACCAAGGTTCTCGTGCTTGGTTGCCAACATATAATGCTGTGTTCACTGCAAGCAACAAAGTCAACCCACCAAGCACCACCAAGCAAACACCAAGCACACACCAAGCAAACACCAAGCAAACACCAAGCAACACCAAGCAAACACCAAGCAAAACCCATAGAAGCAGCGTGGCACAAACGAGCTTAGACAAACCCAAGGATGGTGCTTTCACTCCCGGTCGTGGTTTTAGTCTTGCTGACCAAAGCAGAGTTGTTTGCAGCCACGTTTTTGATTCTTTTTCATTTTGTAGATAGTTTGCGAAGAATGACTTTGAGTAACGCACGGTACATTTTGACAAACCGCAACGTGCAGTTTCACCTCGGTGTGGTGTGTTTGTGTGTGGTGTATTGGGTGGTACTGGACTTATTTGATAGCAGCATGCCGTTTAGGTTGGTTCCGTGGAGTGTTTTTTAGTAACACTTCAAAGTGTACGCAAGCTGATAAAGATTTAGTATGTAAACCTGCCAAACTATGCTTCACATGGCCATGTTGCACATGGTTCCCAACATATCTTGTTGTGTCAAGTAGGGTAGCCAATATGGCAACCAATATGGCAACCAAAGCAGAGCAAAACGACGCATGAAGTTGGGACCAGTAAAGCCGAGACCAGTCAAGCTAGGACAAGCACGAAGACAAGCACGAAGACAAGCACGAAGACAAGCACGGAGACAAACAAGCAAAGAGACAAGCAAAAAAACAAGCGATCAAGAAGACAAGCACGGAGACAAAGCAAAAAGACAAGCAAGCAAGAAGACAAGCAACCAAGCTATCACACGGATGTCCGAGATGTTGCACGATGCTGCTCTTGCTTCGTCGCGTTGGGTGGGGTTTGTAGTCATCATAGCTTTCCAGTTGTGTTTCGGGTGTTTGTCGTTGTACTTTGCCTATGAATTTGCCAAGATTTTGGAGAAGCAAGACAAAACGTGTTTCAGCATCGAAGTAGTGGTGCAGTCGTTTTTTCTAATGTTGTGCGTCACAATTGTTTGTGCGCTTGACATACTGAACGGGTATACTTACGTCTAAACGTTTTAGTGTACCAAGTTGTATACGACGTTAAAGTTTTTACTTTTTTAAGTGTTTCAGGTGTGTTTGTTTGTCGTGCATCATATGTTGTGTGTCCCGCACATGCCTTGTTGTTTGTGTTCTCAAAGTGTGTCAACCTACACTTTTGAGAACCAACACTTTTTTTTGAAAGTCCTTACACCACCTTTGTGGTTGCACCAAATGGCGTCAAGCAAAGACGAGTGTGGGAAGCAAGAAACCGCCGAAGCCAACATGGATTTGCGCATACGCTTCACAAAGTTGTTTGCTACCAACCCAAAAGTAGTTGTCGGCTTTGGCAACGCCTCAAGTTTTCCAGAAGAGTGTAAGATGCTTTTGGACAGAGACGAATTGTTGCGCTACGTCGAACACGCCCCAAGTTTTTACCACCGCCTTCCGCGGCGGGACTTGCTAGCCGACGACGACCTCATCGAGCTTATTTTGAAGACTCATGGCGAGACTATGTTTGCTCAAGTAGCACCGTACATAAGCTCCTATGACGCGACCCGGGACTGTGCCATCTCGCGGCTCTTGATTCCAATTGTAGCCGCCAAACCGGCTTGCATCAAAGGGACTCGATTGGCAAACGACCCTGACTTTTTGAGGCGCGTGGTCGCGCTCAACAAGGACGTCCTCGAGTTTGCGCCTTCAAGCCTGACAAGGAACTTTCGGTTCATCTTGACGTGCATGCTGGTCAACATGGAAGTCCAAAAACTTGATTTTTTTTCTTGCTTGTCAAAGCTTACTCACAAAAGCCAAGTCCAAACGCTTCTCGAAGCCTTTGACTACGATCCGCTACCTGACCAAGCAAGTCCATCCGACCAAGACCAAGTCCAAGCAAGTCCATCCGAGCAAGACCAAGTCCAAGCAAGTCCATCCGAGCAGAGTCACCAAGACAAAGCAAGTCCATCCGAGCAAGACCAAGTCCAAGCAAGTCCATCCGAGCAGAGTCACCAAGTCCAAGCAAGTCCATCCGAGTAAGTACGCAAAGAACTACACCAAGAACACAATATCAAAAACAAAACACAAAGCTTAAAGACGTATGGTTGAGGTCATATGTTGTCAAGCCTATTATTTTTTTCAGAATGGTTTGTACAACCTGACCAACACTTTTTTAGTGCTCTTCAAAACTTAGGTTCCACTTTTGGGGTGGTTGACTTTGTCAGTTGACTTTGTCGGTTGTGTATTTCAGACATGCCTCACAGCGTTCGCAAACGCTTGCGACGTGAAAACCGTGAGCGTCGTCTAAAGGAGCAAGCTTTGCAGCAAGTTCAACAAGTCGGCGACCAAGCTTTGCAACAAGTTCAAGACGATGACCACCAAGCTTTGCAGCAAGTTCGAGGCGACCAAGCTTTGCGCCAAGAGGGCGATGAGGGCGATGAGGGCGATGAGGGTGAGCAACAAAGTTTGTCAATTCGGTTCACACGGGTCTTCGCGATGAACGACGTGGAGTTCGAAGACCGGCGCGGGCAGATGCCTCGTCGGACCGAGCAACTTTTGGACGTCGACTGCCTCAAGGAACTGTCACATTTGGGTTTTTCGTACTATTCCAGGTTGCCAGCCTCTTTGGCACGCAACGAAGAGCTCGTCAAGACGTTGTTGCAAAGGCACGGAACCGACATTTTGAACCAAATTATGTGGAGGTACAAGCACTACGACCCGGTGTCGGAGGTTGGAAAGCTCTTGGTTCGTTTGGCAGCCGAACATCCACGAGGCATGGACGCATTCTACACTTCCAACAAGGCGTTCATCCTGGACGTGATCAAGTTCAACGCATATGCGTTCAAGTTCAGTGACTATGCCTTGACGAGCGATGTTGACTTTGTGTTGGCGTGCATGATGGAAAACATCAAAGTTGGGCAGCACACCAACTCGGCGCTTTTCAAAAGCTTGACGACAAAGGAAGACGTCCAAACCGCAATTGATGCCAGAGCCTACGCATCAACACGTGCTTTGGACGACGTTCGATCCCAACAAGAAGACATGTTTAACGAGACCGACGACGACTCCGACGTCGATACCTACCCCGACACCGACTACGAAGGTTTGGGTGGTTATGGTTGGAACGGTTGGTGCGGCGAATACGCAGACGACCATTGGTAGTGTTGTTCTGACTTGTGAGACAACTTGCGCTGCTAAAACTTTTTATTTTGTTTTGGGTGCATGCACACCGCATATGATCGCATAAGATCGACGTTTGTGTGTTTAGCTACGTGTGTACAGTTTTAAACTTTTCAAAAGCGCTACCTACCCTACCTAGCTCAATACCTAGCTCAATAGCTTAGTTTTTGCCAGGATGCCCAACCATCATGCAACCACAAACAAAAAGAACAAAAAGAACAAAAAGAAAACCAACAAGTACACACCTGGCCAGGCAAACAAGCAAGCAAACAAGCAAGCAAACAACCAAGCAAACAAGCAAGCAAACAACCAAGTCGGCAAACCGGCAAAAGAGCAAGCTACTGTGTCGTTTACGGAAACGTTTGTCATGTGTCAAGGTCTTTCATTTCGAGACGCACTGTCCATCGTACCGCGTGGGTGTGTGGAGCTTTTGGATGTCGACCAACTGGTTGAGTTTGCACAGTATGCCCCGAGTTTCTACAAGAGGTTGCCTAAAGAAGTTCAAAAAAACACGGAACTTTGCGAGGCTGTGCTCGATGCACACGTCGACAACCTAGACATGTGCAAAGAGGTGTTGGCTGTGCAAGTCACCTACAACGCCGACTCTGTTTTAGGACAGAAGCTTTGTCGTGTGTGTGTGCTTTACCCGTCTACCTTGTCTACGTCAAAGTTGAGCGACAACCGCCAATTCGTACTGGACGCAGTCGCAAGGAACGGTCAAGTTATGGAGCACATTGGATTTGAGTTGAGAGAAGACCTCAACTTTGTGCTTCAATGCATAGCAAGCAACTTTGACGCGCTGGACGCTTTGGACGAAGAGATGTTGGAGGACGATGATTACAAGAGACATCACCGCTTGGCTGTCCTACGGACGCTTCGCAGCGCACAAGACGCCCAAAACCTTTTGCGTGCGCGCTTGTTTGCCAAGGAAAAACAACAAGCTCAAGAAGACCAAGAGCGCCTAGCTCACATTGCAGCATACCAAGCTTTCCACAACCACCGAAATTCTCAAGACCAACACGACCAAGACCAACTAGACGACCAACACGACCAAGACCAACAAGACGACCAAGACGACCAAGACCAAGACGACCAAGACCAACAAGACGACGACCAACACGACCAAGTCCTACAAGACGACGACCAAACCGTCGGTCAACCATTGAGTACCGACACTTTGGCTGACGACACTTTGAATACCGACATGTCTTGTCACGAATCTTCGAATGAAGAATCTTGGAATGACTAACACACAAAGTGCTTTCTAAACGTGCAAGGTTATATGTTGTTTTCAAGTTTTGGAGGTTTATAAATACGTATCATCTTGCTATTTGTTTGTGTGACTAGTCTAGTCGCTTGCTTGATCACAAACCAATTATTAGTTTTTTTGTGTCACAAAGCAAGCACTAAGCAAGCAAGCACAACACAAAAAAGTACAAACTATGCAAGAAGAGGCAGAAGAGGTAGCAAAGTTGAGGCGCGAGTTGGCGACATTGAAGACACGCGAGGCCTTGCTTGGTGTGGACGGCTATGAGGCCATAGCAAGGTTTCGGCTTGTGGAAAGCTTTGCCTCAAAGGCGTCGAGGTGGTTGCTCGATGTCGACAAGTACGCCGAGTTCCACCAACCCTCATTGTTGGTCAAGACTCGCAAGATTAGTGAACTCCAAGAATTGGCAGCTGTTCTGTACGAGCATCGTCTCATCTCGGCACCACAAGGTGCCAAGCTAGTCGAGCTCGACGCACTGTTTCGGTCGGTCCGAGAAGGTCACCAAGCAGACTGGCCGCTTTGCAACGACTCGGATCTTGATGGAGACTTTTTTGGTGGTCTGGAAGAAGCACCTAAACAAGCTATGACTTCATTGGTCGAAGTGTGTTGCTTCCTCAACACCAAAGTCGGCGACGCATCGGTGTTTGACTTTCCAAGAACGTCAAGCCATACGGCTGTTATGCCAGAACACGCGTTCTAGACAAAACACACCTCTCCAAATCGACTACGGGAATTCACTAGAATGACTACAATGCTTGCACACCAAGCAATGCATGCAATGCATGGTGTCCGTACATATGAGTTGTGATGTGTGTGTCGTGTCTACTCTTTGAACACAAGCTTGACAACTTTTACCAGTTTTCTTGGTTTTCTGTCAAACTTTTGTTGTTGTGATTGTACACATAACGATGGAAACACAAGATATGGCGTTGGAGGCCAAAATGGCTGCGCAGCACGCACGACACAACTTGGAGCACAAATGCCGAGAATTGCGTCGCACGGATATGATCCACCAAGTCGAACTGTGCGATGCCGCCCAAGCTCACGCCGCGGTGTGCATCACTCATGGGCGGCATTGGGTTCCCATGAGTTGTATCAAGTAGCCGCCCCGTTTATCGCACAGGCACTTCTCGCGACTAACTGGAATCCTACAAACAACACAAGCATGTATGTTTGAAGCTTATTTTGGTCTTTGACTTTTAAACTTTTAAACTACTATTTAAAAAGCGTCTACAAGACGAGTCTTCTAGTAGGCTTGTGATACAAGTTGGCTTGGTTTGGGCTTGGTTTGGGCTTGGTTTGTTTTGGCTCGGTTTGGCACAAACAATAATACATTTGCAATGTCCGTGCAAGACAAGCTCCAAATTTCTGGCTATGCCTTGCTTGTGTTTGTAGTGTGCATGGCAGTGTGCACAGGCACGATCTACGGTGTGCAGAAAAAGAGCCTGTTTGGCAAGTACTGGGCAGACATTTTGCTCTGGATTGGTGTGCTTGTACTCTACTTCCTACTCAGCTTTGCTTCCATGTTTGTCTTTACCGTCAACGAATCTTAAAGTCTTAGTCTTACTCTACTTGGAGGCCTTTGTGTCGTTTGCAACATGTCCTTGGACAAGGCCGGCGCAATTCGTTGGGGCTTGAGCAACCAGCGGAGGAAGCACAACGGTCATCATAGGTTTTTTGTGCACCGAGTACATGTCACCCGTGGGGCGCATCCACACCGTCTCGTACTCGTCTTGATACACCAACCAATGTCCATGCTCGTTTTTGATGTCAAACTTGGCTTCCATGCTTGTAAAGACCAACACTACAAATCAAAGCCGTTTCAAATCAACACGTGCACCACGTTTCAAGCTTTCAAAGTTAGGCTTGAGGCATGACTCGCCGTGAAGCACGACCTACGACCTATTCATACCATTCATATGTATAAACCTTGTTTGGGAGTTTGCAACTACATGGTGCGCTAAACAACAACTTTGAGAACTCGACACTAAAAGACACGTTTGAGGACAAGACAACAACATACAATGCAAGACGAGTCAAGCACGACACGGCAAGACAGGGCAAGTCACGACGACATGGACGACATGTGGGCAAAGCTTGCAGCTAAGACGTTGGGGGTGTGCATAGACGCGTGTTGCGACTTGTACGTGGACACTTCGGTCGCGTACGATGCGTGCGACCTAGTGGATGCCGCTCTTTCCATAATGACTTCGCAAGCAACTTGGAGCGCAAAGGAGCAGCTCGTCACGTCGAGGTTTGGTGTCGTTAGGTTAGCCGACTTGGTCCACACGGCGTGTCGGATCGCTTTGGACTTTGAGAACACAGGCTTGTTGTCCAGAGAACAAATTGAAGCTCTGGAAGTTTGGCAAGTCAGGTTTTGCCACGGAAGCTTGACTAAAGTACTTGGCAACGTCTGCATCACCTTCAAGTAGCAAGCAAGCAAGCAAGCAAGCAAGCAAGCAAGCAAGCAAGCAAGCAAGCAAGCAAGCAAGCAAGCAAGCAAGCAAGCAAGCAAGCAAGCAAGCAAGC
>Ga0208086_1000351_pt1 | contig 13750 bp, 10 predicted proteins | sample LakMenEpi06Jul10_FD_150675 | JGI IMG/M metagenome (GOLD analysis project Ga0208086, IMG submission 150675) | Freshwater microbial communities from Lake Mendota, WI - 06JUL2010 deep hole epilimnion (SPAdes) | ecosystem: Environmental > Aquatic > Freshwater > Lake > Epilimnion/Euphotic zone ...
CGACATTTGGATCATGTTAGGAAAGATCGGATTTGAATGGTTTTCGGCGCATGCCGAGGGGTTTTTGAAAGCGGTTGGGCGCAAGCCCTCCGGTGTCGGGTCAAGTGTCGTGTTCCACGCTCGAACACTTAGGAAACTACTGGATATTTTGACTCACCGGGCAGCTTGCGCTGCTCCGCTTTCATTTGCCGATTAGTAAGAAACGCAACTTCATCGATGTCCCGATTTGACGGTATTGGGCGCAAGCCGTCCGGTGAAAAACCTTGCGATATCGTGGACACTCCATCACTCACCGGAGTGCTTGCGCACTTCCGCTTACACTAATTCAACGCCATTCGGGACGAGCCCGACGGTAGGCGATTCAAATGAAAAAAGCCGTCGTAAACGACGGCTTCTAAAAAATCAGTCTTCGAATCGACCCAGGCCTAACGCTTGCGACGCAGTCGCAAGAAGACCCCGCCTAAGGCAACACTCCCTGCCAACAACATCGAAGTCGGCTCAGGAACCGCCGTCGCATTGAACTGAATGTTGTCGAATCGATTATTGCCCGTCCCAGAAGACGCACCCGCTAAAGTCAATCGAAGATAAGCGTCCGTCGCGCCATCCAAGCCAGTGATGGCTCCCAACGTCTGTGTTGCAAAGGCGAGTGGCAAATTGCTAACGGTCTGGTGATCCGTCCAGTTGACCCCATCGGTGCTATAAGACCACGTCTGCGAAGTAAACCCAGAGTTCGTTCGCTGGGATGCATAACTGACAACCAATTCTTGAAAGCCAGCCATCGAAAAACGGAAAACAGCCGACTTTCCGTTTGCAGTCTGATTGATAAGCGCCAGTGCGGCCGCCCCAGTTGTGGTGGTTGAGAACCCCGTCCCTGCGTTGATCGCGGTTCCACTAAATGCATTCAATTCCGTAGCGGTCGAACCCGTCGCGGGCATGAACCAATCGCTCGATCCATTTTGACCGTTAAGGAACAGTCCACCCGAACCAAAATTGGCCGTGATCTGCTTGGGTGTATTCGGCGATACGGCCAACGCCGTTCCGCCGTTGGTGGTGGTCTGGAAGTCCCAGCCTGCGACCAAGTCGGCTCGGACTTGGCTCAAGCTTGCCATGGCCAGCATCGCGCCAGCAAGCAGGACTCGGGATAAAAGCAATGTTGCGTATCTCATCGAAACAAGCTCATTCTGTATTTAGTGATGTCGATCGCCGGGAGGAAACCACCACCGAAGGTAGCTGGGCAATGAATGCTAAGTAATGACAGCAATAGTAATGAAAAAAGAGCGAAATTCAACCTGCAAATCGGAAAAAACCCTCCAAACTACCCAATCCAACCACAGGGTATTCGCAGGAGTAATTCTAGGGCTTCGCTAGGAATCGATCGATCATGGTGGCGATTTGACCGGGGATCGTGCCGTGCAATTGGTGATTTTTACCAGGAAAACGGACCCATTCGCAATCCTGGCAACTTTGGCAGAACGCCTGCGCCTCGGCGTCGCTAAGCGCTCCACCTGCCCCAAAGTCGGCCTGCAGAAGGATCGCTGGACTTGCGATCCGACCTGCAGTGCTCTCCCAATCCAAGCCCTCGAGCCAATCTCCTGCAATCAAGGGTTCGAAGACTTTTGGATCGAGCTTCGATAAGCAACTGGCTCCCCATCGCAGTGCTTCCTCGGTCCGAAGCGTCTTGAGTTGGGCTGTCGAGCCGTCGGCTTGCGGCAATGAGATACTCCCGAGCCTTTGGCTGATCTGTTCGAGGCTCCCACCTGCGATGCAGACCTGCTGCATCCCTTGAAACAGTTTTTGCCATACGGTCCCTTGGATCGATCGGCCCATGGTCTGCATCGGAGGATCTTCGAGCACCAATCCTCGGACGCGTTCGGGCACTTTCGATGCAGCGATGGCAGCGACCATCGCTCCTAAAGAGTGGCCGACGAGCACGACTGGATCGCCTACCCCTTGCTCGAGCACCTCGATCAGATCCTGCGCATAGTCGTCGACGAAATAGCTTGAGGCTCGATCCGACTGGCCATGACCACGGTGATCGATTGCAAAGATCGTCCACTGGTGGCTTAAGAATGGGACCACCGGCTCCCAATCGCGCCAGGAGCGTGTCACACCATGCAAAAGAATCAGCACTGGTCCTTGGCTGGGCCCTCGACGAACGCCGACGCGAAGTTTTCTTCGCCCCGAATCGACCTCTAGCCATCGCTCTTCGAACATGTTGGCTCACTTGATTCGCTTGTTGATTTGGCTTGCTTACTTCTCTTGCTTGATCACCGTTGGAAACGGCTTGGCGAGTTGCCCTGCCTTGATCACGCCGGCTTGCATAACGGCGATGAATTTGCTGCGGTCTTCGAGCAGTTCAATGCGATCGAGCACATCGCCATCGACGATTAGCACATCGGCGAGTTTGCCTGGTTCCAAGGTCCCAAAGTCCTTGTCTCGCCCCATGATTTCCGAGCCGGTTTTCGTCGCGCACAGGATGACTTCCAGCGGAGTGAAGCCGACTTCGCGTACAAAGAATGTCAATTCACGGGCGTAGTCTCCGTGCGGATTCCATCCGAATCCGTAGTCGCCACCCATCCCTAGCCGGCCCCCGGCTCGGAGGATTTTGAGCGCACTTTCGACCCCGCCATCGAGCGTCTCCTGGTGGCCGTCGATAACGCTCTGAGGCAGGCCAAATTTCGGCCCCAGCTCGATGCTGGCCTTTTCAAAGTACAGAGCCGGTACGCAAGGGACATCGCGCTGGAGCATCAAGTCGAGGGCTTCGTTGTCCATGAACGTTCCGTGTTCGATGCAGTCATAACCGGCTCGCAAGGCGTTTTTGATTCCTTCGGTCGCTCGGCAATGCCCGGTGACTTTTAGCTTGTGGTTGTGGGCTGTGGCAACGACCGCATGCATCTCTTCGAAGGTCATGCAGAGGGTGTGATGGTCGTTCGCATCGGGGGAGGCCGCATCGCCGGTGGGATAGGTTTTGACCCATTCAATCCCGTCTTTGACCAACGCCCTGACGGCTTTCCTGGCGTCCTCGACCCCGTTGATGATGAAGACCAACCCTTCCATGCCGATCTTACGGAATTCGGGATTCCAATCCATCAATCCACCGGCCGAACAGATCTCCCGACCGCTTGCTGCTAGCCGTGGGCCGGGGATCAAGTCCTCTTCGATGGCGTTTTTGAGCCACACATCGATGTTGAACAGGCACCCACCGGATCGGGCCGAGGTGTATCCGCACTCAAGAGCCAACCTGGCATTGACGCTCGATAAGAGCGAAACGTATTCGACCGGGTACTTGATGTCCAAGTCCTCGAGGGCTGCGATGTTGAAATAGGTAGCATGGAAGTGGGCTTCGACGAGCCCGGGCAGGATCGTGCCACCCCTGGCGTCGATCGTGCAGGTATCGGGCCCGACGGTCGGCATTTCGGCGGCGGGTCCGACATAAGCGATCCGGCCGTCTTGGATCAACAGAGCTCCGTCGGCAATGGCCGGCTTGCCGGTTCCATCGATGAGATTTCCGTTGGTAACCACCAATTTCCCTTGACCCATTTTCATGACGAGGACTCCGTGGAATTGCTTGAGAGGTTTTGAGTCTTTAGGAACTCAGGATAGGATGGATTGGACCAGATTGCCGTGGATGTCGGTCAGCCGATAGTCGCGGCCTTGGAAGCGATAGGTCAATCGGGTGTGATCGATCCCTAGGAGGTGCAGGATGGTGGCGTTGAGATCGTGAACATGCACTGGATCTTGGGTGATGTTGTAGCCGTATTCATCGGTCTGGCCGACGACATGTCCCCCTCGAACACCGGCTCCGGTGATCAGTGTGGTGAAGCATCGCGGGTGGTGATCCCGGCCATAGTTATCGGCCGACAACGCACCTTGCGAATAAACGGTCCTGCCGAACTCGCCTCCCCAGACGATGAGGGTATCGTCGAACAGGCCTCGTTCTTTGAGGTCTTCGATCAAGGCTTTGGTGGGTTGATCGGTGTCGCGGCACTGGAGTTTGATCGCGTTGGGCAATCCTCCATGATGGTCCCAGCCCATATGAAATAGCTGAATGAATCGGACATCGCGTTCAGCGAGTCTTCGTGCTAACAAGCAGTTGGCTGCATAGGAGCCGGGCCGTTTGACATCCGGCCCGTATTTCTCGAGCACGTGGGCCGGTTCGTCGGCCACGCTGAGCAGGTCTGGAACGCTGCTTTGCATGCGAAAGGCCATCTCGTATTGGCTGATGCGCGTTTGGATCTCCGGGTCCCCGAGTTGGTCGAAGTGTTGGCGATTGAGCTGATCGAGACGGTCGAGGGTCCGTCGACGGCGTTGGCTGTCCATCCCTTGGGGGTTGGACAGGTACAAGACCGCATCTCCTTTGTTTCGGAATTTGACCCCTTGATGCTGCGATGGCAAGAAACCGGCTCCCCAAAGTCGGTCGTACAAGGGTTGGTCGTCGGGCCGCCCGGTACCAAACGACGTCAGGACGACGTAGGCGGGCAGATCTTTGTTTTGACTCCCGAGGCCGTAGCTGATCCATGCGCCGATGCTTGGACGACCTGCGAGTTGGGAGCCGGTTTGGCAGAAGGTGATGGCCGGGTCGTGGTTGATCGCTTCGGTGTGCATCGATCGGATCTGGCACCAGTTGTCTGCGAGGCTAGCCATGTGGGGCATGAGTTCGCTGAACCACATGCCGGACTTGCCGTGCTGAGCGAATTTGAACATGGAGGGAGCGACCGGGAATTTGCTTTGCCCGGAGGTCATGGTCGTGAGCCTTTGACCTTGGCGAATCGATTCTGGGAGGTCCTCACCGCGTCGGTTTTCCAGATCGGGTTTGGGATCGAAAAGATCCATCTGCGAGGGTGCCCCGGATTGGAACAGGTAGATGATTCGTTTGGCTTTGGCCGGATGATGGATCCCGCTGGTCAGGACCGCTTGGGAGTCCGAGTCCGAGTCCGACTCGCTGCGTCCGAGGGACATCATGGCCGAGAGCCAGAGACTCCCTGCGGAGCTTTTCAAAAAAGTCTGTCGGTTGATATGCATGGTATTTCTTTCGTTCACTCGCGTGTGATGACTTCGTCGAGGTTCAGCAGCACGTTTCCTGCAAGGGTGTATGCGGCCAAATCGGCAATCGATTCGACTTGGGACTTGGACTCCCCGATTTGGGTCAGTTGTTCGGCTTGCTGAAGGTTTGCGCCGTAGTAGGCTCGATCTTCGTTCCAGCTTTCTTCCAAGAGTTTGAGTTCAAGATCCGAGGGGTTGCGGCCGGTGACGGTACGGAAGCCGAATTTCAATTTATCGGCGACGTTGGTTACGGGGTGATGCACCATGCGCTCGGCGAGTTTCCTGGCCGCCTCGACGTAGGTCACTTCGTTCAGCAGCGAAAGGGCTTGGAGGGGGGTGTTGGTCCGGGATCGTTTGACGATGCAGATTTCGCGGTTGGGGGCATCGAACAGGAGCATAGTCGGCGGGGCGGCCGTCCGCTTCCAGACGGTGTAGAGGCTGCGGCGATAGAGGCGATCGTCGGTATCGTGTTTGTAGTTGCGCAGATCGCCATAGACGCTCGTTTCATCCCACACCCCATCGGGCATGTAGGGCTTGACGCTCGGTCCGCCGATTTTTGGCGTCAGGAGTCCGCTGGCTTGGAGGGCTTGATCTCTGAGGATTTCGCCGGAGAGTCGGAAGCGTGGTCCACGTCCGAGCCAGCGGTTTTCGGGGTCGGCTTCGTAGAGTTTCTCTTTGCCGATGAGGCTCGTCGACTGTTGGTAAGCCCGGCTCATGACGATGAGTTTCTGGAGTCCTTTGATATCCCAAGCATGGACCGGTTTTCCTGCGACCTCTTGGAGTACCGAGGGGTTTGTCCACTCGACGGCAAGCCAATCGAGCAACTCCGGATGGCTAGGCCAATCGGCTTGGGAGCCGAAGTTCTCGGTGGTTTTGACGATTCCATTGCCCATGAACTTTTCCCACATGCGGTTGACCCACACGCGGGCCGTCAGGGGGTTCTCGGGGCTAGCGATCCAGCGTGCGAGTCCGAGCCGATTGTTGGGTTGATCGGCTGGCATGGCTGGGAGGGCTTTGGGTAAGCTCGCATCGACCCGATCGCCCCGTTTGTCGTATTCGCCTCGGACCAGCACAAAGGCCTCGCGGGGTTTGGGTATCTCCTGCATGACCATGACTGTCGGCCAGGAGGCTTTGAAGTCGGCGAGTTTTTTCTTGGTCTCTTCGACAGCGCGGAGGGCTTGTTGGATCGGACCCTCGGCGGCCTTGCGGTAGTAGTTTTCGAGTTCCTTGCGTTGCTCTTCAGAGCGCTGGGTTCGAGGGGTCGCGAGGGTGGATTTGATCGAATCGGGGATCTGAGTGCCGGTGATTGCAACGGTGGATTTGGCCAGTGCGGTCGTGGCGAGTCGAAAGCGTCCGATGTTGTGCTGTCCGAGGGTTTCCTGGATCAACCGGATGGTGATGGTGGAATTCTCGGGGACCTCGATCGGTGAGTCCAAGAGAAACATCGCGCGGCAGGTCTCCTTGCGAGTGGGGCCATCGACGGCCCAGCCTCGCCCGGTATTGCCTTGGACGGTATTGGAGATGTCCCAGTCTTTCTGGGAGTAGTCGGCTTTTGCCTCGGTGATTTTCGCGGTGATGCCTGGAGAATTGGCTGAGGCATTTGCTGGGGGCGTGACGATCGCTTCGATGCGGGTCAGGACAAAGTTGCCGTTGGGATAACGGCCGAGGCTTTGCTGGGGTAGGCTAGGGTCGGTAAAGCACTCGAGCAGGATTCCGGTCAGAGGGCCAGCCGCAAGGGGTGCTTGGATTTCGTAGACATCGAAGGTTGGATTTTCACCGCTGGCTAACAAGCTGCCGTCGGGTTGCTGGTTCAGTACCGCTTGGCTTCGAGCTTTGGCGCTTGTGGGGGCAAGAGTATTCCAGGTCGGCTGATTCGACGCGATGGTTTTCTTGAAATCGGTTTCCCAAGGCTCCATCAGGATTGCGATGTTGGCTTCGGCCTGTGCAAGAGCTTCTTGGGCCTGCTGGATCTGCTTTTCATAGTCTGCTACTTGGTGCTGCTGCTCGGAAGTTGGGACCGAAAGAACCGGATCGGTGTTGCGAGATTCCCCTTGGAGAGTCCCGCTTTCCGCGACGTTGTTGAAGTAGGAAAAGAGGGAATAAAATTCCTTCTGGGTGATCGGGTCGTATTTGTGGTCGTGGCATCGGCAGCAATTGAGCGTCAGAGCCAGCCACGTCGTTCCCGTGGTTTCGACCCGATCGATGACCGTCTCGACCCGCCACTCCTCGGCGATGATGCCTCCTTCTCCGTTGAGCCTGTGATTGCGATTAAAGCCGCTTGCGACCCGTTGGGATAGGGAAGCCTCGGGGAGCATATCTCCGGCGATCTGCTCGATCGTGAATTGATCGTAGGGCATGTTGCGGTTGAACGCATCGATCACCCAATCTCGCCATGGCCATTGCTGCCTTGAGGAGTCAATTTGGAAACCGTTGCTATCGGCGTAGCGGGCAAGGTCCAACCAACCGATCGCCATACGTTCGCCGTAGTGCGGGGAACTCAAGAGTCGATCGACCACTTTGGCATAGGCATCCTCCGAGGTGTCGGCCAGGAACGCATCGATTTGCTCGAGGGTTGGAGCAAGTCCGATCAGATCGAGCGTCACACGACGCAGCAGGGTTTCCTTGGAGGCTTGCACAGAGAACTCAAAACCCTGAGCGCGGAGTTTTTCCAAGAGGAAACGGTCGATCGGATTGGGGTAGTTTTCGGCCAGATCTGCCAACGGGACCGAGGGTCGCGTCGGTGGAATAAAGGCCCAGTGCCCCTGGTAGGCTGCTCCTTGATCGATCCACTTCCCGATGCGTTCGATTTGCCCTGGGTTCAGCGGTTTTCCCGTATGAGGTGGGGGCATGACCAATTCGGGATCTTGGCTGTGGATACGGGCCCAGACTTCGCTCTTGGACGCTTGTCCCGGAACGATTGCCAAGTTGCCGCTTTGGCCAGCCTGCAGGGCGTCTTGGTAAAGATCCAGTCTCAAGTCGCCTTGCCGTTGCTGAGCGTCCGGTCCGTGGCATTGGAAGCAATGCTCCGAGAGAATCGGTCGGATATCGCGATTGAAGGCAAGCGCATCGGGGGCGGATTGGGTCTGGGCAGAGCACCGATCGGCGATCCAGATCACGGTGAGAGCAAGGCCGAGTCGAGCAGCGAGGGCAACGAGCAATTTCATACAAACTCCGACGATACGACACTTCCGAGGCGGGAATCCAGCAGCCTTGCATTTTAGCAGGTTTGCCAGCGAAAATCAGCTTTCCAATCTCGCAGGTTTGCGGAAAGATTACCCGGTCAAGACAAGACGGGTAACGGGTAGCCGTGTGATCCTCGACCATAGCTCCGTGTCCTCAGTGCCTCTGTGTTTCAAAAATCCTGAGGAACCTGGAAGGGGATTCGAAGAATTAAAACACAGAGACACAAAGGACACAAAGTAGAAGGGAGCTTCGATCATAGCTCCGTGCTCTCAGTGCCTCTGTGTTTCAAAAATCCTGGGGAACCTGGAAGTGGCTTCGAAGATAAAAAACACAGAGACACAAAGGGCACAAAGTGGTAGGGAGCCTCGATCATAGCTCCGTGTCCTCAGTGCCACTGTGTTTCAAAGAAATCCTGGGGAACCTGGAAGTGGCTTCGAAGATAAAAAACACAGAGACACAAAGGGCACAAAGTAGTGGGGATCCTCGATCAAAGCTCCGTGTCCTCAGTGCCACTGTGTTTCAAAGAAATCCTGGGGAACCTGGAAGTGGCTTCGAAGATTAAAAACACAGAGGCACAAAGGGCACAAAGTAGTGGGGATCCTCGATCATAGCTCCGTGCTCTCAGTGCCTCTGTGTTTCAAAGAAATCCTGGGGAACCTGGAGGGGGCTTCGAAGATTTAGAACTCAAAGCCGTCATCGCATGCTATCCAAGCGACCCGATAGGACCAACGCAAGGTTGCCGGTTTTTCCAAAGATCCCACCGGTCGCACCGTGATCTCTTGCGAATCGGCATCCCATTGAAGCTCTCCGGCTAGGACTACAATGGACAGTTTGTGGCTAGGGATGGAACTCGGAGATGTCGATTCCTTAAACCAACCCGTCCAATGTTGCTGCCCAAACTCCACCCGCATCCATTCCAAACCGGACGTTCCACCCGACAAATAGCGCTGCGGAACAACCCGATACGTACTGCCCAAAAATCCCACGGGCGGTCGCAGCTTGCACGCATAATCGAACTCAAGTGCCACTGAGCCCATCTGAGGTTTAGCTGGCCCAGGGGTTCTGAGCCATTGGGCCGCAAGCGACCAGTGGCCATGTCCGGACATTCCGACCCCTAAGGCCACGTCGGGGAATTCCCGATCTCCGATGGGTTCGAGAACCAGTTGCTGCAAAGGCGGATCGCTAGGCCAAGGCGCGTTCGGATCTGCCAAGACTCCTTGAAGAAGGACTTGCAACGGATCCTCAGGATGAACCAAGAGGCAATGCGAATAGCGATCGGCCTGTCGGTCGAATCGAAGCGTTGCATCTGGAGTTGTCAGTTCGATTCGAGTCAAGGCACCAGGGCTCATTGGGGCCAGGGTACGTGATCGAGTACTTGGGGTTCGCAACCGAGCGATATCGGAGTTCCCGTGACGATTCCCATCATGAATCGGTTGGCTGCCTTGAGCATCTCGACCTCAAGAGAGCCTTCGAATGCATCGTCGTTGCTCGATGGATTCCCGAGCAATGCGGCTGGAGTCGGCTCGGAGGACGTGGCCGAAAATCGCATCAAGCGATAATTCAACCCTGCAAGATGTGCGGTTTTCATCATATCGATCAGTTGGTCGACTCCAAACCGATTCGAATCTGCCGACTGCATGGCCAACACAGGCAAACTCCGAGCGTTTTTCCACTGTGCCAACGCTTTTTTGTGGGTTGGGAAAGGGCCATTGCAAGCGACGACGCCAGCGAATCGTTCGGGATTGCGCAATGCGACCCACTGGGCCAGCGTGGCACCTTTGCCAAACCCGCCCAAGAAAACCCTCGATGCATCGATCGACATCGCATCACAGAGTTCCTCCACAGCATGAAAAATACACTCTTCGTTCAGAGCGTAATCGGTCGAGGTGCTCCCCCAACGGAAAAGCTGCGACGAGCGATTCGACAGTCGATTGCCCCGCAATGCGACTCCCGCATAGTTCCTCACGCTCAAGGCGGGCATGACTTGATCGATCTCGAATTCGCTGCTGTGATCGCTGTGAAGCCAGACCAACAGCGGATAGGCATAGCCACTTTCGTAATGCTCAGGAACGAAAATCCGATGCGGAAAACCGATCGATACCGGTTCGGTCAACGGACTCGTACCCCTCGTCGCATCGCGATCGCCAAGCTCCCCTGCCCTGGCCGTGCTCGTGGACATGTAGCTGTGCAATCGGCTCATTTCGATGTTCCTTGAAAGACAAGAGGCTCCCGACTTGGGAATCCGTTTTTTAGGATAGCTACAGGTAGTGAGTCAATCCCGCCACCGAGACTTGAGGCGAACTTCTAAGAAAGTTTGCCAAAAACGAAATTGCTAGCAATTTCAACCTGATAAGCTGGGGGATTGGTGCGGGGGGGACTTCAGAGCCTTTCCCGCAATCCAATTCGGCCAGCCGCCCGAGAACCGTTCGGGGCTAGCCTTATCAGGGCAAGTCGATGCTTGGCGTTGATTAGCCCTTGAGGAGGGTTTCCATCGTCGCAACGAGCGACTTGACCGCATCGACGCTCTTCTGGAAAGCAGCTTGCTCGGAACTCGTCAACGAAAGCTCGATGATCTTCTCGACGCCGTTGCTCCCGAGGATCACCGGTACGCCGACATAGTAGCCCCCAACGCCGTATTCCTTGTTGCAAAGGGCAGCGACGGGAATGAGCCGCTTCTTGTCTCGCACGATGGCTTCGACCATCTGGGCCGTCGCGGCCGCTGGTGCATAGTATGCCGACCCGGTTTTCAGAAGCGAAACGATTTCGGCACCCCCGTCGCGCGTGCGTTGGACGATCTCTGCCATGCGTGCGTCGGGAATCAGATGCGAGACGGGAATTCCACCGACGCTGGTGCAACTGGCGATAGGGACCATCGTATCGCCATGTCCGCCCATGAGCATCGCCGAGACGTCTTCGACGCTCACACCGAGTTCCATCGCGATGAAGGCTCGAAAGCGGGCCGTATCGAGCACCCCTGCCTGGCCGATGACGCGATGGGAAGGAAAACCGAGGACTTGGAAGGCCCGTTGCACCATCGCATCGAGGGGGTTGCTCACGACAATAACCACGGCGTTGGGACTGGTCGATTTGACATTCTCGGCGACGCTCGTAACGATTTTGGCGTTGGTGCTCAGCAGATCGTCGCGGCTCATTCCCGGTTTGCGGGCGATCCCCGCAGTGATGACGACCACATCACTATTGGCCGTATCGGCATAGTCGTTCGTACCGCTCAAGGCACTGTCGTAGCCCATGATCGGCGAGGCTTGCATCAGGTCGAGCGCTTTGCCTTTGGGCATGTTTTCGGTTTGGGGGACATCCAGCAGGATCACATCCCCGAGCTCTCCTGCGGCGCACCAATGGGCGCAGGTTGCCCCAACGTTTCCAGCTCCAATAATACTGATTTTCGCTCGTCGCATGCTAGGGTCGCCTTTTCAAAATTTCAGTTCGTAGGGTTCGATGCAATTTGATATACAATACGCAGTCAGAGTCAGACGGAAGCTCGAAGTATCTCCAAGCTTAGCGACCCGTCAAGAACCCGTATCTTGCGGGTTCTACAGATTTGCTGGACAATTGTCCTACTAGCCCGGCCCGAGGTCGCTCGGAGTTGGTCGAATTTATTTGAATCAGAGGCTACCCGAACCGCCAACCGAACGCTGAGGCCTTCTGGCGGATGCAAAGCGAGAAAAGTTCCGAATGTTTTGGTCCCAAAAAACGATCCGGATTGGTCCTTACCGACGCGGCTTTCATCTGATTACCCGCGAGGTCATCTCGGCAATCCCCGAACTCCAGGATGTTCGAATCGGGATCCTACAGGTTTTCTTGCAACACACCTCGGCCAGCCTTACGATCAACGAAAATGCAGACCCGGATGTCCGTACCGATATGGAAACGGCTTTGAATCGTTTGGTCCCCGAAACCCAGCCCTTTGTCCACACGATCGAAGGTCCCGACGACATGCCCGCGCACATCAAAAGCTCCTTACTCGGTGCCAGCTTGATGATCCCCGTTTCGGCCGGGGCCTTGGCCCTGGGCACCTGGCAAGGCATCTACCTGTGCGAACACCGCAACGATGCGACCCCAAGGACCTTGGTCCTGACTCTTCAAGGCGACGACGAAAGATAAACCATGAGCAATCCAGCGATAAACTCCCCAGCGATAAACTCCATGCGATCGACTCCCCGAATGATGGCCGGGATCCCGACCCTAAACGCTAGCCTCTATCGCAGTATCCGTTTCCTGGTCGGCGACCCCGTGGTCTATCTGCAAGTGCCGCAGAGCGATGCAAGCAGCCAACGGGTGCTCCTGTGCCGCGATATCGAAATGGGCCGCGCCCGTCAAAATGCAGCCGTCGACCTCGTCCACTGTCCAGCCGACTTCACACCCGCCGAAGGCCTCTCGGGGGATCGCGAAACGGCCACGGCTCAGTCGGCTGCCGAAATGCTCCGACGTCTTGGATTTGCCAAGGTTGTCGTCGATCGATCGCTACCGATGATCTACGCGGAAATGCTTCAAAGGGCCGGCATCGGAATCGAATGCGACATCCAATGGGGGGTGATGGAACGACGCTGCAAAGACGCTCAAGAGATTGAAATGATCCGCCAAGCCCAACAGATCACCGAGCAAGTCATGGAGCTTGCCTGTTCGACAATCGCTCGTGCCAGTGCCGATGCCCAAGGCATCTTGCACCATCAAGGGGCTCCTTTGACGAGCGAACGCATGCGGACGATGATCGATGTGTGGCTCCTGGAACGCGACTGCTCGAATCCTGGCGCGATCGTCGCTTGCGGTCCCATTGGTGCCGATTGCCACGACCATGGTCACGGTCCGTTGTTCACCGAACAGCCCGTGATCGTCGATATCTTTCCGAGAGTCAAATCCAACCTCTACAACGGCGATTGCACCCGTACGGTGGTCCACGGTGCTGTAGCCCCTGAACTCGAATCGATGCACCGCGCCGTCGTCGCATCGAAACTCGCTGCGACCCGGACCGTTCGCGCCGGGGTGACCGGCCAAGCGGTCCACGAAGCCACCATGCAATCGATCCTGAGCTCCGGGTACCAGATGGGGCTACCTGCCCAAGATGCACCCGACTCGTTTACCAGCATGACCCACGGAACCGGACATGGACTTGGGCTCGAGGTCCACGAGCCACCCTTGCTGGCCGCAGGCGGTCCGGAACTGATCGCAGGCGATGTGGTGACGATCGAACCGGGACTTTACTGCAAAGCCCTCGGCGGAATTCGCGTCGAAGACATGGTCGTCGTCACCGAGTCCGGATGCATCAATCTCAATGCCCTCCACGAGGGCCTCTGCTGGAAATAGCACCTCTGCTAGGAATAGCGTCAAAGCTGTCTACCGGCCTGCCGTTGAACAGCCAACCGCCGGTCCTCGGGTCGACCTTGAGCTGATAGAAAAAGCGCACCTGTTCCTTCTGCCGCTCAGTGAGCCGATTCCTGCCCGAGGAATCTTTCATGAATTCCAAATCCCACAACTCCAGCTCGCACCAATCGAGATCCCGGCGATA
>Ga0208086_1000355_pt1 | contig 13693 bp, 10 predicted proteins | sample LakMenEpi06Jul10_FD_150675 | JGI IMG/M metagenome (GOLD analysis project Ga0208086, IMG submission 150675) | Freshwater microbial communities from Lake Mendota, WI - 06JUL2010 deep hole epilimnion (SPAdes) | ecosystem: Environmental > Aquatic > Freshwater > Lake > Epilimnion/Euphotic zone ...
ACCGGCCAAGACCCAAGCCACGGCGTGATTGTCTCCTTCATCGACGCGCAGGGCCAAGTATCCGATGTTACGCGTCGCGTCGCGTTCGAAGTTGACCATCCGGAATTGGCGTCGGTCGACGAGCGTGGCATGGTGACCGGACGAGCCGATGGAAACACTCTGCTGAGGGTTAAGCTCGACTCTTGGTCGGTTACCGTTCCGATCTCGGTGACTGCATCAGCCGAAAAACGCGTGCTGTCCTTCAAGCAAGATGTCTTGCCAATCCTGACCCGCAGCGGCTGCAACACAGGCTCCTGCCACGGCAAGCTGTCGGGCCAAAACGGATTTCGACTTTCGCTGCGCGGCTACGCACCGCAATGGGATCACGAGTCGATCACGCAAGAAGTCAGTGGTCGACGCATCGATCTGGGGTTCCCCGACCAGAGCCTACTGCTCACAAAACCCTCCGGCGGTGTGCCTCACGAGGGTGGCGTTCGATTTCGTCCTGGATCGCGCATGTGGCAAACGCTCAACGACTGGGTTGCCGCCCGCGCCCCGGCACCGATCGCGGACGAAGCCGATGCGGTGCGGCTGGAAGTGCTCCCCGGTGGACGCGTCGTGACGCCAAACCAAACTCAACAGTTGCTGGTGCGAGCCCACTATGCCAACGGACGCGTTCGCGATGTGACTTGGTTGGCCCAATTCTTTTCCAACGACTCGACCGTGCTATCGGTCGACGCCAAAGGACTCGTAAAGACACTGGGGCATGGCCAAGCCGGCGTGCGAGTCCATTTCCAAGGGCAAGTGGAAGTCGTAAGTTTTACGATGCCGTTTACCCATGAGATTGATCCAGGGCTTTATGCCGCCAAGCAAAACGTGCTCGACGGTCCGTTGTTTGAGAAATTGAAGCAGCTTCGGTTGCCGCCGGTCGGAGCGTGCGACGACGAAACATTCCTGCGCCGTGTTTATTTGGATGCGGCCGGTATCCTCCCCACACCCGCCGAAGCGATCGCGTTTCAATCCGATACCGATCCCAACAAGCGAGCTCGCACGATCGATGCATTGTTGGAGCGGCCCGAGTTTACCGATTACTGGACGCTGCAACTTGCAGATCTACTTCAGAATCGCAAGGAGCGTGACCATGATGTTCGCGGCCAAAAAGGGGTCAAAGCGTTCCATCGATGGCTGCGTCAGCAAGTGGCCGCCAATCGCCCTTGGAGCGAGATCGCCCGCGATGTGTTATTGGCAAGAGGTGATGTTGTCGCGCAACCCCAAGCTGGCTATTTCGTGACGGTCGTCGGAGAGTTCAACAAGATCGAAGACAGCGAACTGCCCGATAGTGTCGCGCAATCATTCCTCGGCACTCGCATCGGTTGCGCCCGCTGCCACAACCACCCGCTCGAGCGTTATACCCAGGACGACTTTTATCATTTCGCCGCATGCTTTGCAAAGGTCAATCTGGATCGCCAAAATCCGCAAACGGATGCCAGCGCAGTGATCACCACAAGCCGAGAGGAACGCGAGCAACACAAGCGGATCGCGGAAGCAGCGATGAAATTAGCCGATGCGTGCTTAACGACGTTGCCCGAGGAGGAAAAGAAAAAGCAGATCGCCGACAAGCAACGGGAGCTCGACCATCAAGTCCGTCGCCTCGATGAAATTCGCCAGCAGCCGCCGGGCGTCAACCAGCCGCGCACCGGCAAATTCATGGTCCCGCAACCACTCGATGGCGTGCCGCTGGTGTTTGAACCTGGCACCGATCCTCGGGCCGCGTTTGTGAAGTGGGCTATTGAAAGCGAAAACTTTTCCGGAGCGATGACCAACCGGTTGTGGAAACACTTCTTCGCCGTAGGACTGGTCGAGCCCGTCGATGATTTGCGAGCCAGTAACCCGCCATCGAATCCCGAACTGTGGAAGGTGCTCAACGAGGAGTTTCGCAGCCACAATTTCGATTTGCGGCACATCATCCGTTTGATCCTCAACTCGCGGGCTTGGCAACTCGATTCAGCGAACACACCGGAAAACGAGTTGGATAGCAGATACTACTCGCACTATTATGCCAAGCGTTTGCCGGCTGAAGTGATTCTCGATTCGATCGCTGCGGCCACCGAGGTACCGAACCGATTCCCAGGTTATCCGGTCGGTTTGCGCGCAACGCAGATTCCCGATCCGGCCGCAGACTCCTATTTCCTCACGCTGTTTGGACGCAGTGATCGAGTGACCGCGTGTGCTTGCGAACGCAAAGGGGAAGTGACGTTGCCGCAGTTGCTGCATTTGAGCAACGATGAAAATCTCATCACCAATATTCGTTCGAAATCGGGGCGATTGGCGAAACTGCTTGAGAACCCGGATGTGGATGCCGTGATCACCGAGGTTTTCTTAGCGACCGTCAGTCGAATGCCCAACGACAAAGAGCGCACAGCAGTGCATGCTGTCCTGACGGCTGATAACCGCAATGACGTTTTTGCAGACCTTTTTTGGGCCTTGCTGAACTCCAAAGAATTCACCTTCAACCATTGATCCTCAAAGGACGCGATTGCTATGTTCGACGTTTCTCTTGCCAGAAAGAGCAGCAGGCTTTGCAGCGGTATTTCGCGACGGAACTTCATTCGCGTCGGTGCCCTCGCGCCGCTCGGGCTCTCGCTCCCTGAATTGTTGGCTTCTGAAGCGCATTCGCAACGGGCTCGGGCCAAATCGGTCATCCTTGTCTTTCTTGGAGGTGGGCTTTCGCACCACGATTCGTTTGACATGAAGCCCGATGCGGTCGAGCAAATCCGTGGCAAGTATCAAAGCATCGCCACCAACGTCGCTGGGTTGCATGTGTGCGAACTGTTGCCCAAAACGGCCCAAGTCATGAACAAGGTGACGCTTGTGCGAAGCGGAACGCACGAGAACGACCATCATGAGACCGCAACCAATTGGGTCTTGTCAGGTCGCTTCGGCACACCCTTTGGAGATCACCCGGCGATCGGTGCCGTCGTCGCTCACGAGACAGGATTCGATGGCGCAGTACCCCCTTATGTGGCGGTGCCTCGCAATCCGTCGTTCACATGGGAGCTGGGAAAAAGCGTTTGGTTGGGTGGGCGTTGTGAATCGTTCAAAGCGGGAAATCCCAACGATGCCAACTACCGAGTTCGCGATCTTGCCGCGCCCCAAAGCGCTACCCCGGAAGTCCTCGAACGGCGCAAGTCCTTGCTTGCCGCCGTCGGTCAACTTGCAGATCGGGTCAAGCGCAACGACCAACTCGAAACGTATGACGAATTCAGCCGTAAGGCCGCCGAAATGGTCCTCTCGCCACAAGCCCAAGCGGCGTTTGCGGTGGATCGCGAAGAGACCAAGACGCGGGATGAGTATGGCCGCCATGAGTTTGGACAGAGTGCTCTGCTTGCCAGACGCTTGGTTGAAAACGGCGTGCGCTTCGTAACGATCAATTACGGCGGATGGGATCATCATGGAGAGATTTTTAAAGGGCTCGATTCCAAGCTACCCGAGTTCGACCAAGGCTACAGTGCCTTGATCCATGATTTGGACCAACGAGGTTTACTCGACAGCACGTTGGTGCTGGCCATGGGCGAGTTCGGTCGGACACCGAAAGTCAACGACAAGGCGGGACGCGATCATTGGGGCCGCGCCGGATCGATGCTTTGGGCCGGAGCCGGGGTAGGGCGTGGGCAAGTGATCGGTTCGACCGATAAGAACGGAGCGTTCGTCACCGATCGACCCGTCAGCCCAGCCGATGTCGCTTGGACGGTTTATGATTCGCTCGGCATCGATCCTGCAAAAGAGTTGATTACGCCCGAAGGCCGCCCGGTTTCGATCCTGGCCGAAGGATCGCGCATCTCGGAGCTGTTTACATGAGACGCGGGGTATTGGTCGTCTTGACCTTGTTGGGAATTCTCTCGTGCTTGAGTCCGGCGGCCGGACCGTCGCTGTTCCTGATCCACGCCTATGGGCAAGATGCAAAAAGCATAACGCCGCGAATCACCGCTACCGAACCGGCTGCGCTGGCCAGCGGCAGCAAGGTGACTTTGAAAGTGCGAGGCTTTGAACTCAAAGGGGCAACCGAACTGCGGCTCGTCAGGCCTGCTGAAGCGGGTGGGACTGACAGCAATGCTGCGCCGATTCGGGTCGAAATCAAAGAGACCAAAGATGCAGGGCAAGCCAAAGGACTCGATAACAAGCTTGTCGGTGGCACCCAGCTCGTCGCCGAGTTGACGTTGCCCGACGACTTGCCAGCGGGCATCTATGATTATGTGATCGTCACGCCAGCGGGTGAAGCGAAAGAGAAAATCAGAGTGCTCGCGCCAGACTCGGTACTTGACGAAAAAGAATCGAACAACGGATTCGATGAGGCTCAAGAATTAACGCTCGGCAAATATTCGCGGGGCAGTATCCAAAGCGACAAGGATGTCGATGTCTTTGCGCTGCCTACTCAAGCGGGCCAGCAACTGAAGATCACCCTGATCAGCGGCGGTCCGTTACTGATCGATGCGCAATTGGACTGTTACGATTCGCGTCGGCAATTTCTGGCGTCTTGCGATGACGAAAAATCCCGAGATCCGGTTGCCACGTTCAAGACGCTTGCCGACGGCATCGTCTATATCTGCGTTAGCAGTGCGCATGACATCGGCGGCGAATGGCACAGCTATCTGTTGGCCGTGGAGGACGTGAAATGATGCGTTTGCTTTGCGGAATCGTAGCTGTTTTCATGTTCCTGACCAACGGAACGCATGCGATCGCCGATGATGCTCAGGTCTCCTTTCACCGTGACGTGATGCCGGTACTGCGGATCCACTGTGTCGCTTGTCACAAGCCGGGTAAGTTAAAAGGTGGACTCGATCTAACCACTGCGGCTGCGTTGTTAGCCGGCACGGATGGCGGACCCGTGATCAAGCCCGGCCATCCGGAAGCGAGTCGGTTGATCGAGACGATTCATGGCGACGAGCCCGAGATGCCCCAAGAGAGCGAACCGCTGTTGCCCGCGGAGGTCGAATTGATTCGTCGCTGGGTAGCGCAAGGCGCTACCGTGGACGAGCCGATCAGCAATCCGTCGCGGCAAGGGAGCACGCCGCCTGATTACAAATCACTGCCCGCGGTGCATGCGCTGGCTTTTTCTCCCGATGGAAGTTGGTTAGCGGTCCCGGGCCATCACGAAATACTGCTGCACCGTGCCGACGGCTCGGCCATTGCGTCGCGGCTGCCTGGCGATTCGCCTCGTTTGGAATCGGTCGCCTTTTCGAACGACGGGACGTTGCTGGTGGCCAGTGGTGGCGCGGCCTCGGAGTTCGGCGAAGTGCAAGTTTGGGACGTTGCCAAACGCGAGCTGGTACGTTCGATCAAGGGCTCGAAAGACACGTTTTACGGTGTCTCGATCTCGCGCGACAATCGCCAAGTTGCCGTCGGGTGTGCCGATAAGCTGGTTCGGGTGTTCAACGTCGCAGATGGAAATGAAGTCATGCGGTGCGACAACCATTTGGACTGGGTGTTCGGAGCTGCCTTCAATAACGATGGAACGCGGTTGGCGACGGTCAGTCGCGATAAAGCCACGAAGTTGATTGATGTATCCACCGGTCATTTGATCGACGACATCAATCGCACTCGCGATCCGTTGATCTGTTTTGCTCGACATCCGATCGACGAGCTCATTGCCACGGGTGGAACCGAAGGTAAGATTCGGATGTTTCGGATGCAGCCGCGCGGTGGGCGGTTGGCTGAAGGGGACAACAAAGAAGAGAGCTTTGTTCGCGAGTTCGAGCACATGGCTTCGCCGATCCAAACGGTCGCGTTGAGCCCTGATGGATCCGCGGTAGCATGCGGTGCAGCCAATGGCGAGGTACGGATGTTCAAAACGGAGAACGGACAACGGATCGCTCAAATCAAATCCGAGCAAGGCCCCGTCTTCGCGATTGCATTTTCCAGCGATGGGGCACGAATCGCGACCGGTGGCTATGACGGACGGATCCGTTTGTACAAGGCCGCGAATGGTGAAGCGATTCAAGGCTTTGCCAGCGTACCGATTCCCTGAAAGCTTTCCCCTACAAGGGCACTTCGGACCAATCCCCTTTTTTAAAGACCCGCTTTTAAAGACCCGTTATTGAAGTTTCATCGATGGCAGCAGTTGCGATAGAATGCGAAGGTTTGCGGGTAGTCTTTTCTCAAGGGGGGGCCAAGCAGACGATCCTCGATGGTCTGGATCTCGATGTCCCTCTCGGGCAGATCACCACGCTGCTGGGTCCTAGCGGTTGTGGAAAAAGCACCCTGCTGCGGGTCATCGCAGGCTTGACCGAACCGACTAGCGGCACCGTCCGAATCGAAGGCCAAAGCGTCCGAGCTTCCCAACACAAACTTGCGTTTGTCTTCCAGGAGTCGGCGTTGCTTCCCTGGCGAAGTGTCTGGCAGAACGTCCGTTTGCCTTGGGAGTTGCGTCAAGGGCTCTCTGGCCAGGAGCTCGAATCCCGGATCCAAAACGTGCTGGATTTGGTCGGATTCAAAGGGACCGACTGGCACAAAAAACCCCATCAACTCTCCGGCGGGATGAAGATGCGCGCATCGATCGCCCGGGCGCTGATCACCCAACCGGACATCCTGCTTTTGGATGAACCTTTTGCCGCCCTGGACGATATGCTCCGTTCAAAACTCAACGATCTGCTCTTGCGAATCGTCGAACAGACCAAAACAACCATGCTGTTTGTGACCCACAATATCTCCGAAGCGATCTACCTGAGCCATTCGATCGCGGTGTTCAGCCAAGGGACCATCGGCGAGCAGATCGCTGTCGATTTGCCCTTCCCGAGAAATCCCCAAGTCCGAAGTTCGGCGGAGTTTGCCGCGTATTATGGCCGACTGAGCGCGTCGTTGATCAGGAACTCTACGGTATGAACAGCAAGTCCCCGCTTTGGATACGGATCGCAGCCCCTATCGGCGTACTGTTCGCAGTGGCCATCGCTTGGCACCTGGTCGTCGACTGGTTCAAGCTTCCGCCGATCCTCTTGCCGAAACCTGCCCGGGTGCTTCAAGCCATCTGGACCGAGCGAGTCCGGCTCGTCCAGGGCGCTTGGGTCACCCTCCAGGCCTCCGTTCTAGGTCTCGGAGCCAGCGCCCTGATCGGGTCGCTCGTGGCGATTCTCTTCAGCCAATCGGCTTGGATCCGAACCGCACTGTACCCCTATGTCATCTTCCTGCAGACCGTGCCGATCGTCGCGATCGCGCCGTTGCTGATCGTCTGGAGCGGTGCGGAGTTCCGGACCGTGGTGCTCGTTTCGTGCATTATCAGCATCTTTCCGATCATTTCGAACGTCACGAGCGGATTGCTTTCGATCGATTCGAATCACCTGGATCTGTTCCGCCTCCAAGGAGCATCGCGCTGGCAGACGCTTTTGAAATTGCGGATTCCATCGGCCATGCGGGCTTTGGTCCAAGGCTTGAGAATCAGTTGCGGCTTGGCGGTCATCGGGGCGATTGTCGGAGAGCTTTTCGTAGGAAATTCCGGGACAAGCGATGGACTCGGATCCCTCATGAACGCCATGCAGGCAAACCTTCGAACCGCCGAACTCATCGGAGCGATCCTGGCCTGCACGCTGCTGGGTATTCTGCTTTTTCTAGGTGTCGAGCTCCTCAACCGCTGGGCCTTCCGACGCTGGACAATCGACACGGGCTTTGAATCCGCCGCCTGAGCCGCCCCAACGCGACTCCCACACTTTCGGGCTGTATTCGGTTATACTGCCGACTGAGTCGTACCCAAGTTTCCCTGCCTGCAAGTCGGTGGATCGATCGGAAGATCCCTTACTAGAAAATCGCAATGACATGACACTAGCCTGGGACCGGCTGATTCCTATCCTTCGTTCGCACCAGCGTTTTATCCTCACGAGCCACATCCGACCCGATTGCGATGCGATCGGCAGCGAGATCGGAATGGCCGGTGTGCTCGCTGGTTTGGGCAAACAAGTCACGATCGTCAACGGGCATCCTACCCCGCCGACCATCTCGTTCTTGGACCCACGGCAAAACATCCGCGTGCTCGGTGAGAGCATCGATCTCGAGGAGGTCACCGGCGACTGTTTGATCGTCCTGGACACAAGCGCCTGGGCGCAACTCGGCCCCATGGCCGAAGCCCTTCGTCGTTTCCCTGGCCGTAAAATCGTCATCGACCACCATGTCGGCGAGGATGACCTCGGGACCGAGTTTTTCAAAGACACCAGCGCCGAGGCGACCGGCCATTTAGTGACCCTCTGCGCCAAGCATGCCCAGGTCCCCATCACCAAATCGATGGCCAATGCGCTCTATGCAGCGATCGCCACGGATACCGGTTGGTTCCGTTTCAACTCGACGACCAGCGAGACCTACCGAGTGATCGCCGATCTGGTCGATCAGGGAGCATCCCCATCGACGATCTACGGCGATCTGTACGAACGCGATACCATCGGAAGAGTCCGTCTGCGCGGTAGAATTCTTGCCCGCGCGACCGACGAGTGCAACGGACAACTGGTCCACACGTATGTTCGCAAGGAAGACTTTGCCGAATCCGGAGCACTTGCCAGCGACACCGAAGATGCGATCAACTTGACCCTGGCCGTCGAGGGGACCAAGGTCGCAGTGATCTTCATCGAACAGCTCAAAGGTGGCTTCAAAATCAGCTTCCGCTCCCGCTGCCATGTCGATTGCAACGAGTTGGCAAGGCAGTTCGGTGGGGGAGGGCACCGGGCCGCCGCCGGGGCGTTTCTCGACGGAGAATTTGGCGAAGTCCAATCCAGGGTCCTGCAGGCCGTCCGCAACGCGATCGCTCGTCCTGCTCAGGCCTAAAAAATCCTGCTCAGGCTTACTCTGGCCCAGTAGCCCCAAATAGCCCCCGTATGCGATCGCGGAGGTATCCCGGAGGTATCCCGGTGGTATCCCGAGACTGCGTTTGGAGCTCCGCCCCGAGATCTAACCGGAATCCCAGGATCAATCCGGTCGAACCTGCGCGTTAAATCTTGCCCAGTCGCCTTGAATTGCCCAGCTTTTGGTTTATTCTCAAGGAACAATTCGGCGTGTAATACGTCGAAAGCTTGCGCTGCGTTGAGGCTGCGCAAGTCCTCGTTCAAGCACAACGCAGATGCACCCCTTGAGTACACGTACAGGAGCGATCGAAAGATGATCAAACGGATGTTGTTGACGGCACTTGCCGTCGTGACCGCAGGATGGGTCGGAGCCGATGCTTTGGCCGGCCATGGTTCGAGTGGTGGATACGGTTCGAGCGGTGGGTACGGCTCGAGTGGACACTATGGATCTTCAGGTGGGTCTTCGGGCGGCTATGTCGGTCCCTTGCGTCGCCTGCACGATCGAGTTCATACGCATCTAGCGGCCAAGCATGCTCGGCACGCGGCGCGTTGGAATTCGAGCCACGGCAGCTCGGGTGGTTACGGATCCTCCGGTTCGTACCGCGTCAGCAGCTATGGGTCCTCGGGCGGAGGATCCTCAGGGGGCAGCTACTACGGGAGCGGTTCGTCCGGCGGTGGTTCCTCGGGCAGCAGCTACTACCGCAGCGGCTATACCAGCCATTACGGTAGCGGCTCGTCCGGGGGTGGCTCTTCCGGGGGTGGCTCGTCAGGTGGCGGCTATTCAGGGGGTTCCTCCGGCAGCAGCTACGGCGGCTCGAGCTACTATGTTCCGTCTTATGAGTACGGGGCAACCGAAGGTGGCTACACCGTTCCGATGAGCTCGTCGAACGAAGGTTACATCGGCGGCCAAACGTTCTCGGCCAGCCGAGCTTGGTCGACCAAGCCGTCGGTCTCGGGCACCGAAGTGCAGCTTACCGTCGACGTTCCGATGAATGCGAAAGTCTTCGTCAACGGAAATCCGACCAAGGCGACTGGCACCTCGCGTCAATTCGTCAGCAAGGATCTCAATCCGAGCGAAGCGTATCGGTTCGAAGTCCAAGCTGTCTACGAAGTCGACGGCAAGGAAGTCAGCCAGACCAAGACCGTCATCGCCAAGTCCGGCAGCGCCGAGTCCTTGGTTTTCGACCCTTCGTCCAGCGATGACCCCGTCGAGACAACTCTGACGCTCAACGTTCCCGAGGGCGCCTCGGTGGTCCTGGCCAACAACTCGACCAAGAGCGACGGGAACCTACGCGTTTACCGCACCAAGCAGCTCAAAGTCGGCGAAGCTTGGGATGACTACAAAATCCAAGTCACCCTCAACGGGGTTACCAAGGAAAAGACCATCCGATTGATCGGCGGGGACAAGCTCGAGATGAGCTTCAATTTCGCGGATATCCAGGCCAACAAGTTGGCTTCGATCGATTAGTTTTCGCTAGCCGGTTTTCATCCACCGGAACCCTGCTAGGTTTTTACACCCAGCAGGGTTTTTTTACGCCCGTTTGGACCAAGTTCCGTTCAAGTCGTATCGGAAATCCGATACACTAATAGAGGTCTCGGTTTGTTCGGATTGCATTTGTTCGGATTGCATATCGGAGGTTTCTAACGTGGACATGCGCCAAACCCGCTTTGGAAAAACGTTCTGGATCGGCCTGTGCTCGGGTGTTGCCCTTTGTGGAATGCTTGCGAGTTCCTACTTCGTCGGTCGATGGTCGGTAAACTCGGCCAACTCTGCGGCTCTCTTGGAGCTTGAAAGCTCCAAGAGCATCCCAGGCAACCGCCTTCATCCCGATCTACCCGTCGAGTGGCTCAAAGCCACCGCTACGCACGGAGCCGCAAACATCGCTGTTTGCACCGCAGCCGCCGGGGAAGAGGCCGAAGGCTTCTTCGCGCTGGATTTCCTAACAGGTGACCTTAAAGGCTGGGTTTACTACCCACGGATGCAAGCCTTCGGGGGATTGTTCGCTACGAATGTCATTCAGTATCTAGGCACAGCCGGTGGCAAGAATCCTGAATACCTCCTGGTAAGCGGATCTTCCGCATCGGGTCCAACCGGTGGCCAAGTTCGACCCTCACAATCGTTGATCTATGTCGTCGACGTCAAGCTCGGGACCTTCGTCGCGTTCGCGATTCCATGGAACCGCGCGATGGAAAATTCCGGCGTCGCCCAAATGAACACCCTCCTTCCCGTCGGTGGCGATGCGATCCGCCCGATGACCAACGCCGCCGGACAGCGTAAAGCTCCCGCACTGGATCCGAACCAAAAGGCCAACCAAGCCAACCCCAACGCTGCCAATCCGCCCAACGCCAACCCCAACGCGAATCCCAATCAGGCCAACCCGAACGCGAATCCCAATCAAGCGAATCCGAATCAGGTACCCAACAACCAGAATCGCAAACAACCTTAGACCGCTAGCAACTTAGATTTTTCAAGCCGATGCCAATTAGTGAATGGGTCAGTCGACGTGTATTCCAGTTCGTCCATGGAAACAACCTCGTATACAACACCTGCTGGGAGGACCCCAGGCTTGATCGCCAAACGCTCAACCTGACCTCCCAAGACCGGTTGTTAGTCATCACCTCGGCCGGCTGCAACGCCTTGGACTACCTCCTAGCCGGTGCGGGACATGTCTATGCCGTCGACATGAACCCTCGTCAAAACGCGCTGCTGGAGCTCAAGGCTTCCGCGATCCGCAATCTGAGCTACGAGCAGTTCTTCGACATGTTCGGACGCGGGCATCTCCCGATGGCCGAGTCCCTCTATGCAGCGAAACTTCGCGAAAACCTATCGGCGCAGTCCCGCAAGTACTGGGACCGATGGATCAAGTTCTTCGATCACCCCAAAAAGTCCTTTTACTTCCGAGGGACCTCCGGGACCTTTGCCCACATGGTCGGCAATTACATCGACAAAGTCGCCCGATGCCGAGGCGAAATCAACGAACTTCTCGACGCCTCCTCGCTCGATACCCAACGCCAACTCTACGTGGACCTCAAAGAAAAGGTCTGGTCAAAGACCCTGCAGTTTGCGATGAACCGCGACACAACACTGAGCCTTCTGGGGGTCCCCAAAGCCCAACGCAAACAGATCGACGATCAGTACCCCGGCGGGATCGTCAAGTTCGTCGAAGACTCGATCGATACGGTCTTTTCCAAACTGCCCATCCAAGACAACTACTTCTGGCGAGTCTACATCACCGGATCCTACACCCCAGCGTGTTGCCCGGAATATCTCAAGCCGGAGAACTTCCAAAAACTTCGCGATGGCTTGCTCGATCAACTCACGGTTCGTACCGATTCGGTCGAAGGATTTCTTCGAAAACACCAAGGCACAATCTCCCGCTTCGTCCTCCTGGACCATATGGATTGGCTCAGCGACCACTACTTCCCACTCCTGGAATCCGAGTGGCAATCGATCCTCGATCGAGCCGCTCCCAACACCCGAATCCTTTGGCGATCGGGCGGTCTACGCACCGATTTCCTCAATGATGTAACCGTCACGCGAAACGGCAAGTCCTATCTGCTCCCCGAGCTCTTGACCTACCATACCGATCTGGCTTCCCAACTCCATCAACTCGATCGAGTCCACACCTACGGAAGCTTTTACATCGCCGATCTGGCCAACGCCTGATCGCTTTCCAAGGAATCTTCTACGATGCAGTTGCCTAAGGGTTTTCGTTTTGCTGGCGTCAGCGCCGGGATCAAGAGTCGCGCCGGAGCCAAAGACGTCGCCATGATCGTCTCAGACCTGCCTTGCACCGCCGCCGGGGTCTACACGACCAATCAGATCGTCGCTGCCCCTGTCGTTCTCTCGCGGTCCCGTACCCCGTCCTCGTCTCTCCGTGGAATCGTGATCAACAGCGGAAACGCGAACGCTTGCACCGGGCTCCAAGGGGACCTCGATGCGGCCGAAATGACTCGCCTAGCCGCCGCCTGTGTCCCGAACTCCAACGGCCTGAAGGCGGACGATTTCCTCGTCATGAGCACTGGCATCATCGGTCGCAAACTGCCGATGAACAAAATCAAATCCGGGATCGAACTGGCCGCCAAAAGCCTCGGGCCAAGCGAGGATCACTTCCTAGACGCCTGCGATGGGATCATGACCACCGACGCCTTTCGGAAAACCGCCCACCGAAACGTCACCACCTCGCACGGCTCACATGCAATCGTCGGAATGTGCAAAGGGGCCGGGATGATCGGTCCGAAAATGGCCACCATGCTCGCGATCGTCGTGACCGATGCACCCATCGAAGCGACCCAAGCGCAACGGCTCTTGCAAGCCGCCGCGAACCGATCGTTCAACTGCATCAGTGTCGAAGGCCACATGAGTACCAACGACTCTCTGGTCTTGCTGGCCCAAGCCCCCTCGGCCAAACATCCTTCGCTCAACGATGCGGATCTTGCGACGTTCGAAGCGGGACTGACCGAGCTGTGCATCGATCTGGCAAAAATGATCCCCGACGACGGCGAAGGGGCAACGCACCTGATCGAAATCTGCGTCCACGGAGCCAACACCCAAGCCGATGCCGATGCGATCGCTCGCAACATCGCGCTGAGCAACTTGGTCAAAACCGCGATCACCGGTGGGGATCCGAACTGGGGACGCATCGTCTCGGCAGCAGGCTTCGCCGGAGTTCCGATCCATCCGAAAAGAACCGCTCTGAAAATCAACTCGATCCCGTTGTTCGACGCCGGGGAACCTTTGGAGTTTGACGCCAAAGTAGTCAGCGAATCGATTCGATCGAGCAAACTCACTTCGATCGACCTGCAAGTCGGCCTAGGACCCGGTTCGGCCACCCACTGGACAACCGACCTGAACACCGAGTACGTCCGCTTCAACTCAGAGTACTCGACGTGAACGC
>Ga0208086_1000357_pt1 | contig 13587 bp, 9 predicted proteins | sample LakMenEpi06Jul10_FD_150675 | JGI IMG/M metagenome (GOLD analysis project Ga0208086, IMG submission 150675) | Freshwater microbial communities from Lake Mendota, WI - 06JUL2010 deep hole epilimnion (SPAdes) | ecosystem: Environmental > Aquatic > Freshwater > Lake > Epilimnion/Euphotic zone ...
ATCAACATCTGATCGCCGTCAGCGTACATCCAGTAATTCGCAAATACAAGGTATTTATGGCCACGTTTGTGTTGGTCAGATACCCAAGGGCGTTCGGTTACGTACACGCCGTTCAAATCAAAACCACCAATTTCGCAACCGTCATCAATCTTGATGTAGCGAGCGATCTTTAGGAATGCACGGTATTCCGTCGGCAATGGAATCCCAAGCTCCGTTTCCAATGCTGCAAGTTCTTCGTCAGTTGCTCCCGTGTCAGGGATGCAAGAGAAGTCGGAAAAATTTTGGTAACCGTTTTGCGTAACAAGCGAACGCGCCGTTTTTAGTACAGTCGTGAATCGCTCTGCGCACGACAGTTTGTCTGCAGGCGAAAAGTCAAATGCGGGAAGGACGCGTTTCATAGGATGGGTTCGGACGGGTAACGTTTGCATTCACCCAGCGACGGAATGAAAGCTTGTTTTGTAAGTGCACCCGATCGTCGCTTGGGTGCAATGCTTGGTTACCCGCTCTTGAACAGGTTCGCGTGATGATCATCATTTGAGCCGAAAGTGAGCCCACTGGGTGAATCGAAAACGAGAATCGTGTCACGAAAGAGGTAAACTCGACCAACATAGTAAGGACAATGCGGTTCTTGATCGATATAGGCATCCCAAATTAGCCGAGAATCTGCTCTCGCTTCATGAAATTCATAGTACAAAGCGTTGGGGGAACGAACCGAGGTGCCGGAATGAAATCGAGAATTGTCGAGCTCAAACAACGAGGTCATTACGACATGTGTGACAATGAAGAATGAGAGTGTTGAAGCCAGCTTGACAATACGCTTTTCGTTCTGCGAGTAGAATCCGCAATAAGAAACATACCCCTCAAGCCAGACCTCTGGATCGTCCGCGTTTTTCAAGGTGAAGCCTTCGAAATCACCCTGGTACTCCTGAAAGAATTTGACACGTTCCTTTGAACGCAATCCAAGGTCTGTCGGAGCGAGCAAGTGATGGCTACCACCACCTTGATAGAAAAAATCGAAGCTTGCAATCTTCTGATTTACCGGCGGTCGAAAGGCGTTGCGTTTGTAAAAAGCGGTAAGCACCGTCGGAAGACACGGCTCCAGGTTGCTGCTCCCGTATGAACGCTTGTGTGGGCCGTACCAAAAATCAATGAACCGATTGAGCTCCTTCATGCGCTTACTGACTGTATTCGCGTTGATAAGATCAAACATGGCTCACTTCAGTCGGGTAACATATATTATATTGAGTTTACCATAACCCAACCAAACCGAAATTTACTATAAGGCTTGAGCCGAGTCAAGCGAGTCCCAATCCTAAAACCCTACTGAGCAAGTGTTTGCCTCAGCGCTTGGCTCTGGCAAGCGGCCAGGATATCTTGAGTTGGTGTTTTCTAGGTTATGTGGAATTTTGCTTTTCCAGGATCTATTGGGCTCCTATGGACGCGGAATCAGAATCGCTTATCGCAGTCATGCAATCGAAGTCGATCGATCAAGTGCGCCGAGTCTCTCGCAACACCGCAAGCGGCGTCGAAAGCACACTGGATCGATCGCAATAGGGTCTCATGTCACGCTTTGCGTTGAGCCAAGGTGCTCAGTACGCCTTGGCAAAGATGGCTTGGGTGCTGGCTGGTTTGCCCGTCACAAAACATGTACCGGTGCCTTGCACAGCGTCGAGCGGGATGCATCGGATGGTGACCTTGAGTTCATCGAGCAGTCCCTGGACCTCTTGCTCACTGCTGAACCAGCATCTGGCAAACCCACCACCCACCGAGCGACCTTGCTCATCGTCGGGTTGGAAATATGCCCGAAATTCCTTTTCGTTCGCCAGCTCGACAGTGTTCGCCTCCCGCATCGCGAGCGCTTTGGTGAACAGATGATCTTGGATGGATTTGAGTTGCTCACCGATGCTCTCGACGAGCGTCGTTATGGGCATCGCCCGGCTCTCGCCTGTATCGCGCCGAGCCACAAAAGCTGCTTGATTGGCCATGTCCTTAGGTCCGACTTCAACTCGTATGGGGACACCTCGCTTGACGTGATACCACTTCTTCTCGCCACCGCGCAACTCGCGGCGATCGATCTCAACACGCAGCGGTTCGTCGAACGCTCTTTGGGCTTGAAGCTGCTTACAGAGAGATTCGCAGTAAGCCATGACATCAGCCTTCTGCTGCTCGTCGCGGTAAATCGGCATCAAGACGACTTGGGTCGGAGCCAATCGTGGGGGCAGGACCAAACCGTCATCGTCCGAGTGGGTCATGATCAACGCACCGATGAGCCGGGTAGAGACACCCCAAGAGGTTGTCCAAGCGTATTCAATTTGACCGGCTTGACTTTGGAACTTGATCTCTTGAGCCTTCGAAAAGTTCTGCCCCAAAAAGTGGGACGTGCCAGCTTGCAGTGCCTTGCGGTCCTGCATCATCGCTTCGATCGATAACGTCGTGACCGCACCGGGGAATCGCTCACCGGGTGTTTTCTCACCGCGGATGACCGGCATGGCCATGAAGTTCTCCGCAAAGTCCGTATAGACGTCGAGCATCTTGCGAGTCTCCTCCATCGCTTCGTCGGCCGTGGCGTGGACGGTGTGACCCTCTTGCCAAAGGAACTCGGCGGTCCGCAAAAACAACCGCGTCCGCATCTCCCATCGCACCACATTGGCCCATTGATTGATCAAGATCGGCAAATCGCGATAGGACTGAACCCACTTGGCATACGTCGCCCCAATGATCGTTTCGCTCGTCGGACGGACAATCAAGGGTTCCTCAAGAGGACCGGCTGGGCGCAAGCCCCCTTTGCCATCGGGCTCGAGCCGATGGTGGGTCACGACCGCACACTCCTTGGCAAACCCCTCGACGTGCTGGGCCTCCTTCTCCAAAAAACTCATCGGAATAAACAACGGGAAATAAGCGTTCTGATGCCCCGTGTCCTTGAACATCCGATCGAGCGCTTTTTGCATGTTTTCCCAGAGGGAATACCCCCAAGGCTTGATCACCATGCAACCGCGAACCGCGCTGTTTTCGGCTAAATCCGCCCCCTTAATGACCTGTTGGTACCACTCCGGATAATCTTCGGCACGGGTAGGGGTGATGGCAGTTTTCGCAGTGGACATATCGTGTTTTTGAAAAACGAGAAATAAAAGGTCGCCAAAACAGGGCAAAAAGTTCGATTTTCGCCTAAGATATTCAAGGGCCGACAGGAAGTTTAGACGATTCATCACCGCCTACCAGTCCGCCCGAAACAATCGGATCGACAAAACATCGATTCACAGCACTCAAGACTCCATTCAAAACGGTTCCTACCAATAGGGTTTTATCATGCGATCGACCAAGTCCAACAGCAAGTTTGACAGATCCCAACGACGTTCGAGCAACCGCCGGTTGATCCTCGAAAACCTCGAAAACCGAACCGTGATGGCCGGCGATTGCTTCCACAACTTCATGCTTCCCGAAGACGCTGACGCAAACGGTTCGGTCACACCCCTCGATGCGTTAGTCGTCATCGATCGAATCAACCAATCGTTGGCCAACGGACCCTCGCGATCGAACGCGACGACCGACTTGGCACTCGTCGATGTGGATGCCGACAATTCGCTCTCCCCCCTCGACGCACTCGGTGTGATCAACCACCTGAACTCCCAAACCTCGATGGGCTCCGGCACAGCACGCGCAAGCCGCGTCGAACACAACCGACGCATCGAACGCATCGAACAAGCCATCGCCTCCAACCTCCTACCCCCGAACTTCTCCCTCCAAGACGCACACGCTGCCCTCGATACCCTCCGCTCCGGCGGTCGACCTGAACTAGGGGACCATGTCGTCAACGGAATCCTGAAATGGAGACAAGACGATAACCCATCGACCGAGGATCCATCCGAAAACGAATCGGACCAGCCGCAAGATTCCAGAGAACTCAAACGTCTCGAGCACTTCATCGACTCGCTGTCGAAACGACTCGAAGCCTTCAGCGTCTCACCGAACACCATCGCCACCATCTCAAGCGAATTGCTCTCGGCCCACCAATCCGGCTCTCCGCTAGATCTCATGCAAGTCCGTGATCGATTGGCTCAGTTGGGTGTCGATGTCGATACGATTTTGCCCCAAGCGGCCCGGCCTGAGATACCAGAACGTCCTGAAATGCCAGAACGTCCTGAAATACCAGAACGTCCTGAGAATCCAGAACGCCCCGAACGGCCGATTATGCCCACAATCGTCGTGACCGAACCCATCGCCGACTCGATCCTCGCTAGACTCAAAAACGCCGGGGTTTCCGCAGAGATCCTCGGAACGATCCGCGATGAAATCTACGCAGGCATCAACGCCGGGTTGCCTCTGGATCTTCAAGTGGTCCGAAGCCGTCTCGAAGAGCTTGGAATCGACTGGGAAAGGTTGCACGCTCCGCCTGTGAACACTCTCCCAGTGGTACGACCAAGGCCCGATGGTGCCGCCGTCCTTGAGCAAGTGCTACCGCTCCTTGGACGTCTCGGGATCCAACGCGATGTCGCTTTGAGGATCTACATGGAGGCTAAGGCCGCCTTAGTAGCGGGCAAACCCCTTTCGATCGACCAAATCGTTGAAAGACTCAAGGCACTTGGGGTTTCCCTCGACTCGATCAACAATCCGGTCGTCTAAACAAGTTGCTGCGTGCGGCGATGCTCGTCACAAAGTTCAAAAAAACCCAAAACAGGATCGCTTCTGCGAGACTCTAATGGGCCGGAGCCGATGGGTACTTTGCGATCCGTCTGTCCCCTTGGACCCAAGCTCGCAGATGTCGATGGACCAACTCCGTTGGCAAGAACTCTTGCTCAAGCCGCCGCTTGTCCTGTCCAAGCAAGAAACCGTAAAGGTCTAGCTCCTGGGGCCTTAAGCCCGCCGGGGGTTGTTCACCGGCGCTTACTGGCTCTTTGACTGCTGAGTGCCGGTGCGATTCGAATACATCTGCATCCATGAGCAATGCGTCCAACCGGGGGACTGCTAAGCGAGCCTTGGATAAAAATCCGAGCCCCCATGTATCGATGTCACCCCAATATCCAACCTGCCTTTCGGATAACCAAGCTGCATGCATCCAGTTCAGATCGAAACCTGCTCCGAGGACCGCTAGGGTTCCTGGCAAAGAGCACAACTGATGCTGCGAGGTTTCGTTTTCAACGACAAGCAATCTTTGCCCCGGCAGTGGTCGGGTCGATAGGTCCGAAGATTTGACGCGTACCTTTTCGAATGGCAAGAGGCTTCCATCCAAATCGACCACCAAGAGCCAATGATCTGCTTGTTCGGGTGCACCCAAAAAGGTCTCTAGTCCAAGTCGGCTCGGTTCCCCATCGAACCGAGCATCGAGCAAGGCGACGAGTAATGCGAAGTTCCTTTCAAAGAACTTCGTGTCGATCCCTTCGATCGCCAATGTCCGCAGGGGCCGGCCCATGGCGCATCCGGGTTGCAACGCCATAGCCAATCGGGTCGCTTGGAGAACTTCCTCGGATTCTTTTGAGCTCCAGAGCGATCGCCTGCGAATCAGCAGCGATCGGAAAACCTCTGGGGAATCGGCGACCAAGAGTCCCATGTCGCGAAACTCGGCTCGAATCCGAGGATCTCCGATGGCTTCGATCCACTCGGATGGTTTATCCAATTGCCAAGCGACTGGGATTCCAACGGGTTGGCTTGCGTGCCGATAGACGACCTGTTCCCAAAGGACTTTGCCTACGTGGACCTGCCTCCATCGTTCGAGGTGACGCTTGACATCATCGAGCTGATCTCGGATTCTGCGGGAGTTGGGTTTACCGATCGAGAGGGTCCAGGGCCACGCACCAGCGAATCCGAGCAGACGCGATTCACGCAAGCCGGCGTGTTCCCAGTGCCTTCGCAGTTTGGATTTAAGCTCCGAGGGCGATCTCATTGACTTTGCGCGATTTCTTCGAGTTTCTCCCAGGAGATCGAAGCTAGGCTGGCTTCTTTTCCAGGTCTTTGAACGCAAACGACCTTTCGAGTGTGTTTTTTCAGCAGCCCGATTTCCTTATTGGGGGTCACGAAGATTGGATGCAGGCTGAAGATTCTTAGCGCTTCGATGATCCTCGTCGCGGCCGACGGAGAGCTTTTCGAGAACGCTTCATCGAGAACGACAGTCCCATAGAGTGGTCGGGTCGCGGCCGGAGGGCACAAGGCGTAGCTCAATGAGGCCGTCAGGATGTGGCTGGCCATCAATTCCTTTTCGCCGCCGCTACCACTTTGTGACCCGGTGCGGGGTGGAGAGCGTTCAGCGGTCATTCGATCGACTTCGACGACAAAAAACTGCAATCGAAATCTTGGATCCAGAAGAGCCTTGGATCCTTGTAAACGCCGATTTTCACCGGCATCACGCAGGATCGCTACCATTTCCTGCAATGCCTTGAAGTGGCTCTGACCGCCATCGTCTTTCAAGGCAGCGTGCCGAACTTTTTGCATGGCGATATTGAGCGATCGAAGTCGTTCATCTTTCATTCTCTGAGGCAGTAGTTGCAGGTAGCGCCCAGAACGAAAATCGACTTTGACCAAGGTGTGGTTTAGCTCTGCGATCCGTTCCTCGATCGCATCGACCTCTTCGTCGATGCTAGCGAGCAATTGCGTGACCCCTTGGTCCGACGAGCGGTTGAGGTACTCCAGGAATCGCGTCCGTTTTTCAGGCAGCGCTTCCTCGGTCAAAACCCTTAGTCGTTCGAGATAAACGGGAACTTCATCGATGATTGAACCGACTTCGACCAGCGCGCCGGTATCGACACGTTTGGCATTTTCCATTTTCCGCACAAGCTGTTGTTCGATATCTGCATCGCGGATGAGTTGTTCATCGAGTTGGGATTCGATCTCTTTGGCCAATCGTCTTTCGGATTCGATCAGGCGCTGCGGGGGGACCTCTGATTCGACCCTCAAGTGCTTGCTCGCTAGAGCTTCCTCATGATCCCCGAGACGCCCTTCCGAGCGTTTCCGAGCGTCCTCGCAAGCTTGTTCTGCCGAACAACGCTTGTCGTTGAATACAGCGATTTCGGAGCGATGATCGGAGATCTTCTGGCGCAGCGTTTCGAGCTTATCGTTTTCATGTTCGTATTGCAATTTCGCGTGGCTCGTATCGGATTTCGGATCGAGTAGGCCTTCGAGGCGCAGGAGCGAACGCTGCATGTGCAACTCGGCGTTGGGCAGGTCGATCGTGGCGAAGTCCAGGTTGAGTAGAGCGTCGAGGATGCGGAGGGTTTCCTCGATTTGCTTGAGTTTCAGTTGCGCCGACTGCACGGTTTGTTTTGCTGTTTGGGCCAAATGCGTTTCCTCCACGCATTGCTTAGCAAGCGCATCGAGTTGGTCCTTGTTATCGAACCCTGTCATCCAGTCTCGATCGAGTCTGCGTTGGTCTTGTTTCTCAAATTTCCCGTGCCGTCCGGACATCATCCCTTCGATCGTCAGAGCGTTTTCGGTGACACTCAGTTCGTCGCTGGTCAGTACACAATGCAGATCGCGAGCAGATAGCAGTCGCTCAGCAGCATCCTTGAGCGCATGGGGCTTGATGTTCAGCTTCTGGACATAACCGTCTTCGAAGAAGCTGACTCGTTGGGTGGTAGACTCTGCGGATTGAAGCCGAACGTGCAAGCGGTTATCGCGTTGATTGACCCAACGCAAAGCGTCTTTGATCCTGTTTGCTGGAACGAGGATTCGGAGGCGTTCGGAGCCGATGGCTCGTTCGATCGCACCGCGCCAGGGTGCCTCGGAAGCTTTGACCTCGATCAGTTCGGCTAGGAAGGGAAGATCCGAATCCAAAAGCGACAATTCGGAAGCCAACTCAGAGCGAAATTCCTGGTACGGGATTTGGATATTCGATCCAGGTCGCTGCTTGACCTTGCGGATCGCATCGGTCAGTTCTTCGACGCGTTGTTGGTGGACTTGGAGCGTGGACATCGACCCGAGGGTCATCGATTGTTGCGCCTCGTATTGTACATGCAGGGCTTGCTGCTGCTTGCGGAGTTCAATTTGATTGGCTCGAAGCATGTCTTCTGACAGATCGTCGTTCAATCCGAAACGCAAGACCATTTGGCGATACAGCGCCGCTTGTTTTTTCCGTTCGTCGACGAGTTTTCGCTGGGCAGCGATGGTGTTTTCCAATTCACCGATGATGTTTCCACCGAGTTCCAAGTAACGTTCACGCAGCGAATCGACCTCGGATCGCGCCAGCGAGGCTTTCTGTTCCATCTGGGTCAATTCTTGCTGGCCTTGGTCGATGATCCCCGAGAGTCGCAGAAACTCGGCTTCCCATTTCTGTTGGCTGATTCGAGCAAACCAGATCGGCAGAACTCGTTTGAGAATTCGGAGTTTCTCGGTTTTGCGTTGCGATTTCAGCAGCCTCTCGTATTCCTCAAGAACAGGCAGGAGCGATTCGCGTTGGCGCTCGGCCAGTTGCAGTTCGGCGTGAATGTCCGAGAGGTTATCGAATTCGGCAGCGACCTCGACGGCCCGGTCGAAAGCGGATCGATCCTCTAGGACCAGTTCGCGAAAAATTTCGTCAATGCTGTTGAGCTGTTTTAAGCCTGCGGCACGGTTTAGAAGGGTAAATGCGTTTTCGCCGACATCAAAGAACTTGCGAATCCGCTCAAGATAGGATCGTTTGCTTTCAAAGAACCTGAGATTGGCCGTTTCTCGCCCAACCTTGAGCAACTCGCGGATCCCGTCGTCGTGAAGCAACCGTAGCCAAACGTCCAAGCTTTGGTCGGGAGCCATCGAAAAGACCCAACGCCGCTTCAAATCATCCGCGGCATTGCCAGTCCCCTCGGTCCAGAATATCCCAGCGATTTTGATCGTCTGCTTGCCCCCGACGTAGGTTGCGCAAATACCGCTGATGGTCTTGCCGGGCCGCGCGACCTCTTGGCGACCATCGGCACCATCGCCCCCCAAGACACCTCGTACGTATTCGATCAGCGTTCGATCGCTTTCGTGACCGCCGGTAGATGCAAGGTTGTAGCGAGGGGAGGCAACCAGCAGGGTCATCAGGGCATCGACGAGCGTTGTTTTTCCACTGCCTGTCGGCCCGATGATCGCCGTGCCACGCGGATCGAAATCCGCTCGGTGCATTCCACGAAAGGGTCCCCAGTTGTAGACCTCCAGTCGGCTCAAAACAAACGAAGCCTCACCCTGGGCGATGGGCATCGCTTCGATATCCTCTGGGGATTGAATCTCTGCGGTTTTGGAGTTCGCCTCGGAGGTCTTGGCTCGCTGTGGCATCAATCATCTCCTTGGTTTGTTGCAGTAGCCTTGGCTGAGTTCAGAACCGCAAGAAGAGCCGAGAGGGACTCCGGGTTGGCCAGATGCGCGATCAGAGGTCGAATGACGACTTCCTGTTTCGCGTCGACCTCTGAAACAATCCCATGCGTCTTGAGTTGCTCGAGCAGTTGCAGCAATCGATTTTCGTTTTTCGCATCGCTTCCGGTGTCGCCGAAGTACGTCAGGAACGTCGGTAGAAGTTCGTCGATCGAGAGTTTAGAGGTCGACTGGCCGACTCCATACTCTTGCTCATGCATCGCAAAAGCTTGCCGTAGAATCGCAACCAGCAGAGATTGCTCAAGGGTCAGTCGTTGTTTGCGGACCAGCGGATGGCTCCAGCCATCGAGTTCACTCGACTCGTCTAGTTCGGGTTTAGCGATCCGCAGGAAAGCCACCCCTCGATGCGAGTCGACATTGAGGGTTAGATCCAAAGGGGCGAGCGTTTGGTTGATCGCGTCGATTTGAACACGGACGCTACGGAATAGATCATGGCGTTGGCTTTCCTCGATGTAGCCTTGGCGAAGGAGTTCTTGAACTGCGATTTTTAGCTCGCGCCGGATCGTTCCTGCATCAACGGTCTCGGAAGAGCCGATTGGTTCAGCGGGTTGCGAAGAAGAAATGGCTGGGGATTTTTGTGGATCGTCGTCTGGAGATTCACCGGCCAATCGATCAAAGATATTGTTCATTCCAAAGACTCCACCTTCAGATCTTCGACATCTTCGATTGCCATTTCCACCCAAGGGACTTGGAACCTCGTGTCCCCATCGAGTTGGTCATGCAGATCGATCGACTGGGCTCCTTGGCCGAGTTCCAAACCGGCTTGTCGGGCCATGGCGAGCCAAAAGGAGAGCGTTTCTAGGTCGTGTGTAGGACGGATGGCTTTTGCCAATTGGCCGATGGTGAGTTTTTGGCCGTCTTGTTTAAGGATTTCCAAGGTGTTTCTGAAGACTGCCTCGCGATTCATGGCACGATAGGCTTGCCAGAACTCGTCCCCCATGCCAGCCGGATCCGCATAGTTTTCATCGAGTTCGAGTTGACTCACCGAGTCACTTTCGATTTGTTTCGGGAGTAGGCGCTCGATGAGAGGTAGATTACCCGAGGAGATTGCAATCGGAGGCAACGGGCTATCGGTCCTGCGAATTTTTTGCGATTGCCAATCGAGTTCAAGGGCGGCTTGAAAGATCTCTTGGAGCAGGGCCCCGACGCGCAGTTGTTCGTTGGCCAATCCTGACTTGAGAAAACCGCGGACGTCGCGTTCGCTGTGCGATCGCGCTTGGATGACTCGTTCGGATTCATAGACGAGTCGCGAGACGAGTTGCTTGAGCTCTGCTTTTTGCTTTCTGGAAAGCGCTTTGTCGGAATTCCCATTTTCGAGGATTGACCGGATTCGGGACTTCATGTCATGGAGCTCCGAGGACTTGACGAGCTGAGCGTAAAAGCTCTCGAAGACTTGGCCTTCGACGGTCTGGACGAGTTGTTCGTGTCCGTTGAGGAGTTCGTCGACGATTTGTCCTCGGTTTTGGTTTTCCGAGATGATCCGTTGCCTCAGTTGGCGATCGGCTTGGCGATAGGAGTCCTCGACACGTCGAAAGTCGGCTTGAAGGCTCATAGCCAACTGGTACACCTCTCGAATCCCCTCTTCGGCTTGTTTCCCATCGAGCACATCGAACACGCCGGTTCGGACCGCTTGGAGTTCGATAGCCAGCAGTTCCATTCGAGCCTGGATCGCACGTTCTCGGTCCTTTTGGCTGCGGCTGAGTTGGACTTCGAGCAGCTCGATGGCACGTTGAACAGTAGCCAGCCGCGATGCCGTGGAGGTCATCGAATGGTCTTCGAGCGAGTCGAGGAACAGCAAAGCTCTTTGAAATGCATCGGTAGCAAGAATTTTGCCGTCGCGTTCGACGATTAGACCCCGTTTAATCCACTGCCGGATTTCTCGCCTGGCAGCCAAAGGGTGATCCTCTCCGAGATCGAATTCCGAGTCGTTGGCATAATCGGCGAAGACCGTAGCGAGACGTTCGACGGCCTCCTCGAGGACTACGCCCCCTGGGCTCGAGTCGATCAAGCTCTTGAGGCTTGCGAGAATCAGCGGGCCCTTGGGGGAAGCTAGTAAGGACCAGGCCGGATGGTTTCGACGGAGCGAAATGTATTTCGATACGGTTTCTCGCGCCATGAAATTACGATACGAACAAGGTAGATATCGGTCGTGTGGTGGTTTTTCGGTCTCCTATCAGATTCCTACAGATGCATGTTGATTTCAACAGATCGCTTGAGGGATAGCCGATTTTTAGGTCGTTTTCAGGGAAATTTCTCGATCCGAGGGATCAATCCCAGCGCTGGCCACGCCCTTGTTTCTTCTCACCGGTAAGCTTCTTTTCGGACAATCGCCGACGCCTTGCCCCAGCACTGGGCTTGGTCTCCTTGCGCACGACAACAGGCTTCATCGCTTCGAGAACCAAACCCCGAAGCAGATCGCGGCAAGCTTGCAAGTTCCGCGACTGCTCGCGATGGACTTGGCAATGGATCTTCAAGAAACCTTCATCGTTGATCCTCGATGCAGCCATGGCCTTCAGACGCATCAGAGCCATCGGAAAAAGGGCCTGGGTTTGATTCAAATCCCAGATCAACGTCGCCTTGGAGTTGACTTTATTGACATTCTGACCTCCAGGCCCACCGCTGCGAGAATAAACCGCTTGCAGTTCGGTTGCAGGAATCGTCAAATAGTGGGTAATGCTAAGGTCTTCCATGGTTCTTCATAAGGTAACGGTTCATGCGAGTATTGGCGACAAGTCCGATCCGAATTTTCAGCCCCAGGCTCGCGCTCGCGGTGCTGGGAATCCTCGGCTCGCTGGCCATTTCTTGGGGACCTCAAAACGCCCTGGTCCAAGAGACTCTCGGCCAAGAGACTCTGAGCCAAGAGTCCGATCCAACCGAGAAGCTCTCGTTATGGACACGCACCAAAGGGTCAGACTGGCCTCGAATGCTCGGGGTTCACTACGATTCGAAAAATTCAGAAACAGGGATCCTGACCCAATGGCCCAAGGAGGGACTGCGAATCGTCTGGCATGAGAAAATTGGGACCGGATACGGAAACGGAGTCGCGGCCCTTGGCCGTTGGCTTCAATTCGATCGTCATGGAAACGTTGAACGACTCTCGTGCTACGAAGCCCAAACCGGCAAGTTCCTCTGGAAGTGGGAGGCCAGCGTCGTCTACCAAGACGCCTACGGATACAACGATGGACCTCGATCTAGCCCGATCGTCGATGGGCGGTATGTGTATGTCTACGGTGTGGCCGGCAGGATTGCATGCGTCGATATCGAAACCGGCAAAGAACTTTGGCAGAGAAACCTCAGCACCGACTACAGCGTCGTACCAAACTTTTTCGGGGTTGGAGCCAGTCCCCTGGTTTACAACGACTTGCTCATCGCCATGGTCGGCGGAAGTCCCAAGCGAGGTTTCTTTTCCCGTTCTGCAACGATCAACGATATGCCCAGCGCTAAGCCCGATGGAACGGGGATGATCGCATTGGACAAACGGACCGGCAAGGAGGTCTATCGAGTTGGGAATTATCTAGCCAGCTACTCAGCGCCGATCATCGCGAAACTGCACGGCGAGGATTACTGCGTTAGTCTCATGCGAGAGGGATTGTTGATTTTCCGCGCCAAGGACGGAACGGGAGAACAGTTTTTTCCGTTTCGGGCCGCAACGCTCGAAAGTGTCAATGCAGCCAGTCCGGTGGTGCACGACAATAAGATCTTCATCTCGGAAGCCTACGAGATCGGCAGCGCAATGCTGGAGTTCACCGGCTCGGAGCTTAAGCTCCTTTGGCGCGACGAAGGAATGCGATCGAGTCAATCGATGCGAACCCACTGGACCACACCCCTACTGCATGAGAATCGCCTGTATGCCAGCAGCGGACGCAACCCGACCGATACCGATATTCGCTGCATCGAGCTTCAAGGAAACCAGCCACCGAAAACCGTCTGGAGCCAACGCAATCGCGATCGTGGTACTGGCATGATCGTCGATTCGCACTGGCTCTGGCTCGGCGAAAACGGCAAATTGCATCTCCTGAGGCTCGGTTCCGACACGCACGAGGTCGTCGCGGAGATGGACCTCCAATTGAAACCCCAACCAGGCTCGAAAGAACCTATATTGAACCCCCCGAGCTGGGCCCCCCCGGTCCTCTCGCATGGTCTACTGTTTGTCAGAGGAAGCGACCGAATCATCTGCTTGGAACTCATCCCTGAATCGAATTGACCAAAGACTATGAGACCTCCGCGCATCGGACTGACACGACGTAAGGTATTGCAAACTGGAATGTTTGCTGG
>Ga0208086_1000361_pt1 | contig 13554 bp, 11 predicted proteins | sample LakMenEpi06Jul10_FD_150675 | JGI IMG/M metagenome (GOLD analysis project Ga0208086, IMG submission 150675) | Freshwater microbial communities from Lake Mendota, WI - 06JUL2010 deep hole epilimnion (SPAdes) | ecosystem: Environmental > Aquatic > Freshwater > Lake > Epilimnion/Euphotic zone ...
AGCTGCCCGTGGAAAAAGTCATCCATGACCTTTTTCCACTTGGAAAACCTCCGGTTTTCTCGAGTGCTACGCACTCGCGACCGCCTCGTGCGGTCGGGCCAGCACTTTATCCACAGCCTGCGAGCGGTGGAGCGCGCTGGAGACCCACCAAACGGTCGCCGGCAGAGGGGTTTTCCCAGCTCGTGCCGCCACCCATGTGGGCGCCGGAGAGCATGAGAGCCCTGGGTGAATCGAGAGTCACCTCGGGCCCGTCGTCGTCATCGACGGCACTCAATTCCCTCTCACGGTGTGCTGCGGAGAGCGATCCGCTTTCGATCGAGCCATCCCCGGCGGGTGGTCGCCTGTGGGCGACGCGGAGCGGGCGGACTTTGATACTCCGCGCCCGTCAAAAAAAGTGACGGCCGCCCCGATCGGGACGGCCGTCACCTTGGTTCACAGCACATGCAGGCTTCTCGTCAGTAGTCGCTGCCCGGGCTGTCGCCCCCCTTGGCCGTCAGCAGGGCCGCGAACACCTCCGCCGGGATCGAATCGGCGATGAACCGTGCCGACCCGTCGGCCATCGCCACGTTCATGCCGCTGGGATGGAACGAGTAGGGCTCGCTGTCGTTGTTGCAGCTCATGATGCACCTCCCGGTGCCACTCGAGCCGTTGATGGCGCCGGTCACCGCGTCGGTGCCGTCCATCGATCCGGCGGCCCCGTCGGGATCGATCCAGCCGAAGCCCTCGGGGCGGGGAAGAAGCTTGTTTTGGGCTTTCTTCACGAGGTAGTGGTTCGGTCGGCCCGCGCTCTCCATGACCATGATCGTGTGGCTGAGGCCGTCGAGAACCTCCGCGATCTTGCTGTCGCGGCCGTTGACGAGCGGGCCGTCGTGATCGACCGCGCCACCGGGGTTGGTGATGCCGTTGGCAGTGTAGAAACGGTGGCGGAGACGGTGCATCACGATGTAGTCGAGCGGCCCCATCAGCTTGCCGTCGATGTCCCTGCCGGTCCCCGCCGCGGGGAGCCGCGACGCCCCGGGACCCGACGCGCACACGAACAGCGGCACCACGGTCTGGCCGGTGACGGCGTTGGTTCCGGTGTTCCAGGGGACCGTCTTGTCGTAGAGGCGGGCGAGCGACCCCTCCTCGAAGTAATCGAGCACCAGCACCGGCCAGCTCATCACGCTCGCCGGGGTCGTCTTGGCGACGGGGCGGGAGTTGGGCAGCCGGTTGAAGGCGGTGACGTAGTTGTGGAACGACAGGCCGATCTGCCGCATGTTGTTCGTGCAACTGGTGCGCCGTGCCGCCTCGCGGGCCGCCTGGACGGCCGGCAGCAGGAGCCCCACGAGGGTGCCGATGATGGCGATCACCACGAGCAGTTCGACGAGCGTGAAGCCGCTTGGCCTACCGAGGGGCGATGCCGACCGGGGCGAGGTGTTCATGGAAGCGTCCTGGGATGCGGGGGGCGGAGGTGCGACGTGCTTCGCACGCCTGACGAAACACCGCAAAGGGACCATGCTGCCGTCAGTCGGAGATGAGCAGACTGCGAGAAAGCCGTGTCTTTCGGATGAGGATTCCGTGAGCGATACTCCGGCGCGAGCCGCGCTCGTGCGCCGTGGCATGGACCGGTGCCGGCGGCCGTCGTCGTGACCTCCGCCGCGGCCATCCCACGGAGGCCATTGGCGGAACCGCCGATTGCAGTGCCGGCACCCGGCGGATACACCCGTCATTCGCCCACCTTGTTCGCGGCCGGAGGTCGATTGTGCCGTCAGAGCCCGTCAGTCGCCCGATCCGCGTCATGATCGTCGACGACCACCCCGTCCTGCGCGTCGGCTTGGCGAGCGTGCTGACGATGACCCACGGCTTCACCGTCGTGGCCGAGGCAGAAGAGGGGGGAGGAGCCCTCGCGCTCTATCGACGCCACCATCCCGACATCGTCCTCCTCGACATCAGCATGGAGCGGATGGACGGCATCGAGACGCTGCGGCGGTTGATGGCGGAGTTTCCCGCGGCGCGCGTGATCATGCTCACCTCGTCGCGGGCCCCCGAAGATGCGGCGCTCTCGCTCTCGGCAGGGGCCTTGGGCTATCTCGTGAAGACGGTGCACCATTCCGTGATCGCCGACGCGATCCGCGCCGTTCACGCCGGGGGGCGGGTCGGCTCGACGGTCGCCGACGTGGCGACGCCCCAGAACGGTCCGCTCACGCAGCGTGAGGTGGAGGTGCTCGGCCTCGTTCGCCAGGGATTCTCCAATGACGAGATCGCCAAGTTTCTGGACATCTCGGAGCGCACGGTGCGCGCCCATGTCTCGGCGATCCTCAAATCGCTCGGCGCAGCCGACCGGGCGCAGGCAGTGGCGATAGGATTCGAAGTCGGCATCCTCCGCCCCTCGGTCCGGCCAAGGGGCTGACGGCTTTTCCACGCCCGGCCTGGCCGCTTCCACGCCTGCGCCGGTGGGAGCGGATCCGCTCCCCCTTGAATGGAGTCGTGGGCTGCCTCGCTTGGCGGAAACGCCGATACGGCCTCAGGCGCGGGCGGCGAAAGCCGTGGGGACGAGGGCGGTTTGTATGCACGCCGATCGATCGCCAGACTGATGGCATGCGTGGGATCCGTCATGCCGTCCTCGTCGCGGTTTTCGCCATCGCCGTTCAGGGCGGCGGCCGATGTGATGCTCGCGCTGAAGCGCTGTCGATCGCCGCAGTGGCCGGGCTTTCGTATCTCGAGGTCGCGGCCAGGCCGGCCGTGACGGTCCGCGGACAGGTGATCGCGCTGCGGCCGGCGGCCGACGGCGAGGAGATCGTCGTCGAGGACGCTGGGGGCGGAATCCGCGTCGTCGTGAACGGGAGGGAGACAACGGTCGACGGGCCCGCGCCGTCGCTCGAGCCGGGGGCCGAGGTCGAGGTGTCCGGTACCGTCGGGCCGGGGGGGTTCTCGCCGCTTCTGCATGCCGTGCGGATCGTGGTGACCGGGCACCGCGCCCTCCCCACGCCGCGCCGCTGCGACCCGGAGGGATTTTTTAGCGGAAGCGAGGAGTGTCGGCTGATCGAGGTGGAGGGGATCGTCGAGCAGGCCTGGCGGGAGGACGGAGACCTGCACCTCGAGATCCAGACCGCAGGCAGACTGTTCACCGCCATCGTCTCCGCCGACCTGCTCGCGAGCTTGCCGGAGGTGGAAGGAGCCCCGCAGCGGCTCGTCGATGCCGTCCTGCGCGTGGCTGGCGCCGCGTCGAGCGTGTGCAACCAGCGCGACGAGATCGTCCGGCCGGTGGTGCGGGTCGACAGGCGGGAGTGGTTCACGATCATCGAGCCGGCGCGGGATCCGGTGTTCAAGACGGCGGCGATGAGCCTCGAGTCGATCGGGCGCTTCCGGCCCGAGGCGGCGGGCGGACACCGTGTGCGCACCTTCGGGCAGGTGATCCATGCCGAGCCGGGTCAGACGCTCTTCCTGCAAAACGGCCACAGCGGAATCCGGGTGGGCCTGGGTGCAGGTGCGCCGGGGAGCGCCGAGCGGATCGCCGTCGGCGACAACGTCGAGGTGGCCGGGTTTCTCGATCGCTCGGGAGGGGTTGTTGCCATTCGCAACGCAACGGCGACGCGTTTCGCCGCGGTGACGAAGCCTGTGGCGCTGCGAGCGACGCCGGCCGCGATCCTCGCCGCCAACGGCGGCGCGCGTGACCCTGCGATGATCGCCGCACCGGGCGACTACGACGGCTGTCTCGTCAGCTTCTCGGCCCACCTTCTGCAGGCGCAGCCCACCATCGATGGGGGCGTCCTGCTGCTCCGTGCCGTCGACGCGATCGTCACCGTCGAGGCCGACCGCGACACGTACGCGGCGATCGCCGGCACCGCCCCGCTGTCGGTCGTCGAGGTGACGGGCGTGGCCACCGTCGAAAGGGAGCCTCCGGGCCGCTCAGGCGCCGCCCTGCCGCGGCATCTGCGTCTCCTCCTCCGTTCGCCGGCCGATTTCCGGTTGCTCCACAGGCCCCCGTGGTGGACGCCGGCGCGGTTGCTCGCGGTGTTGGGGATCGTCGGCGTGGTGCTCGTGACGGCCCTTGGCTGGGCGTTGACGCTCCGTCGGCAATTGGTGGCCCAGACGCGCTTGCTCGCGTCGGAGATGCGGTCGCGCCGTGATGCGGCGCTCGAGTTCGAGGCGACGCTCCGCGAGAGGAACCGGCTTGCGGCAAACCTCCACGACACACTCCAGCAGACCATCGGCGGGATCGGTTTCCAACTCGATGCCTGCGCGTCGGCCGGGGATGGAAAGGGGTTCGACGTGAACCGTCACCTCACGGTGGCGCGTCGGATGGTCGATCATGCGGCGACGGAGTTGCAGGGGTCGGTGTGGGCGATGCGAAGCCTGCCGCTGGATGGAAAGCCGTTCGGCGAGGCGCTCCGGGGACTGGTGTCCCGGGTGGCCGAGGGACACGACGTCGTGCTGTCGGTGCGGACGGAAGGCCCTTTCGGGGACGTCCCCGAGTTCGTGTCGGGGACCGTGCTGTTGCTCGTGCAGGAGTCGCTGCACAACGCGCTCAAGCACGGGAGTCCGAAGACGATCGAGGTGACGGTGACCGATGACCCTTCCCTCGGGACACTCAGGGCGGTGGTGAGTGACGACGGCCGGGGCTTCGTCGTCCGCGCGGCGGCAGGGCCGCACGACGGGCACTTCGGGATTCAGGGGATGCGCGATCGCGCCGAGAAGTTGGGAGGGCACCTCTCGGTGCGGAGCCGGCCCGGCGGGGGCACGACGGTGGAGGCGATCGTGCAGCGGCGCGAGTACGACGCCGACCTCGACACCCCCACTCCGCGTCTGGAGTGAAGGCCGCTCAAGGCTTCTTTCGACGGAGGATCCCGACGAGTTCGACGAGCCCGAGCGGATGAGGCTGGGGCGCGAGTTCCGCAGGCCACTCCCAGCGGTCGGTGGCAAACAACCGGCGCATCGCTTCCGGGTTCGAGGCGAAGGGGGGGCCGGTGGGGGAATCCGTCTGCATGAAGGCCGCGGCCAGGAGTCCTCCCGGCACGAGCCAGGAAGCGAGCCGCTTTTCATACGCCTCCCACCGCGCGGGAGGGAGCGCGCACAGGCTGGTCTGCTCGTAGATCGCATCGAACGGCGATGGGGGCTCCCAGGCGAAGATGTCGGCCTCGATGGCTTCGGCGGAAATCCCTTCCGCGGCCAGTCTCGCTTTCAGCGCCCCGATGGCCGCCGGGGCATAGTCGAGCCCGGTGACATGAAAGCCGGCCCGCGCGAGCGCCACCACCTCATGCCCCCGGCCGCAGCCGGGGACGAGGATCCGGCAGGGAAGCAGCGAACCGGCGCGGAGCCAGCCTTCGAGCGTCGGACTCGTTCCCCCACGATCCCAGCCGGTGGTCCCTGCGTCGTATCGCCCCTGCCAATAGGCTCGATCGATCTCAGGGGAGGACTCGCTCGGTGGGGATGGGCGTCGATCGGCTGGCATGGGGGCTCCGATTGAACCGGGAGGCAGTCCCTGAATCGCTTCGGGGCATGTGGCTTTCGGTACGGACCACGATACCGCATCGAGGGGGATTGGGTGTCCACGATCCCGTGCCGCATGTGGTATTCTCGGGCTCGAAAATCGCGGCCTGCCGCGGTGCCGGAGCCGATCCCAGCAAATCAACGGCGAGCACTCCATGAAAGATCCGACCGTCCGCGGTGTTGTCCACCTGATCGAGGAGACCAAGACCTTCGGCCAGAAGGGCTTTCGCAAGCGCCTCGTGGTGCTCGAGCAGTCGAAGGGCACGTTCACCAACTACGTTCCCGTCGAGTTCGTGAAAGACGGCTGCGACGCCGTGGACGACCTCTCGATGGGGGAGGAGATCGAGGTCACCTACCGTCTCAGCGGCCGCCGCTGGCAACGGGATGCGTCCAGCGAGGTCAAATATTTCCTCAGCGCCGAGGGGATCTCCTTCAAGCGGGTCTCCGGGAGCGGGCGGGCAAGTGACGGCCCGGACGACGCCATCGACATCAACGACGACTTCTCCCAGGTCGGCAACGACGACGTTCCGTTCTGAACGGCCCCGCTTCGGGCAGTTTCGGCTTTGCTCGACCGCGACGGAACGCTACCTTCCCCGGCCCCCGAACTGCCGGTCCCAAAGGAAGCGTTCACGGCCGTGCCGAGGCAAACTCCAAGTCGACTGTCGACGGCCCTCGCGCTGGCAATGGGGCTGGCCACCTCCGCGAACGCGGCCGAGGAACCGTCGGCGGCGCGGTCGCCGGAGCGTGTGGCCCTGCTACCGCCGGTCGAGTTCAACCTCGAGGAGAATCTGTTCGCCGCCGAGCCGATCGCCGACGCCGATCCCGAGCCCGTGCCGGAGTTGCGACGTCGACGGCGGTCTGGGGGCGGCCCGTTCGGATCGGCGGCGCCGGTGTCGCTCGGCGGCTTCTGGGCCCCGGCCACCGATGTCGTCGGGCAGCCTGCGACGCTCGGGATGAACGCCGAGTTCGCCCGCGTGGCCGCTCCCATCGTGCCGCCGGCCGAAGGAAGCCCGCTGTGGATCGGCATCGGTCGCTTCGGTCGGCTGGAGCTCACGGGCGACGCGATCCTCCCTGATTCCGGTCAATCGGTGCCCGACCAACTGTGGATCGTCGAGACCGGCCTGACCCACATCCGGCCGCTCGACAGCGGCGGCACGCTCGGCGGCACGTTTCTCTTCGGTTCGGCCAGCGACCGCCCGTTCGCCGCCGGCCGTGACCTCACGCTCATGGCGGTCGCCTTCTGGAACACGCCGGCCCGCAACGACCGCGACGAATGGAACTTCAGCGTCTTCTATTCGCCCACCAGCCAGCTCCCCTATCCGCTGCCGGGCATCGCCTATGGATGGCGGCCGAGCGAGACCTTCGAGGCCAAGCTCGGTGTGCCGGCGTCGCTCGAATGGCGGCCGGACGACGCGTGGACGATCACGGCGGCCTATTTTCCCCTCGTGAACGCCAACGTCGAGGCCCGCCGCCGGCTCGGGGACGACTGGGCGCTGATCGCCTTCTACCGCACCGACACGCAGATCTATTTCCTCGCCGATCGGATCGTCGACGACGAACGGTTCTACGTCTTCGACCAGCGTGCGGCGGTGGGGATCGAACGGACGCTCGGGGGCGGGTTCACCATCGAGGCTCTCGCCAGCTGGCTGTTCGACCGGGAACTCTTCCAGGGGACGAACTTCACCTCCGGCCGCACCGACGTCGTCGAGTTCGACCCGGGGCCCGGCTTGTCTGTGCAGCTGCTGTGGCGCCGGTGAGGGCTCACGGCCCCGCGACCGGCGCCTTCGCCTCATCCGCTGTCAGCACGTGGCCGAAGACCGACCAGACGACGCCGTCGGCCACGACCGAGAGCGTCATGCGGCCATCCGCCGTGATCACGAGATTCAGCCCGCGGCCGTGCTCCACGCCGGAGAGCACCCATTGGCCCTCCACTTCGCGGACGGTGTCGAGCTTCGTGACCTCGCCCCGGCGCGACTTGGGCGCCAGGAGCGTCAACTCCTTCTTGGCGGTGTCGACGCGGAAGAACGTGGGGCGCTCCTTGTCGCCGACATCGGGGGGACCGACGGTGCCATCCTCGTCGACGGCCACCGCCGACGTCACGGCGCAGATCCAGCTCTCCTCGGCCCAGACGCTGCCGACGAGTAGCCCATGGGCAATCACGGTCAGCGCCACCATCCGCATCTTGTTCGTCACCATTCACCACACTCCCTTCGATATCGATGTCCTGTTGATCGGTCTGCAAGCGTGAACGCCGTCTGGCGGGGCCAGGAGCGGCTGCCGAAGGCTCGGCCTCACCGCAACGAATAGCCCTTCGCTTCCATGGCGGCCATGTAGTTGCGCGTCCAGACGCCGAACTGCTGCTGGTAGGCAGCCACGGCCTTGTCGGAGGTGTTTCCGGCTGCTTGAACGGCGCGCCGCGAACGCATGCCGCCGGTCAGGCCCAGCGACGTGGCACCGATGGCCGCGCCCTTGCCGGCATCCCCCGCGATCGCGCCGACGGCAACGCCCACGAGCGCCCCGCCAGCCGCGCCCTTGACGGCGCCACCGCGGGCCGCCCCGGCGGCGGTCGTCGCTGCCTGGCTCTGCTGATCGAGCACGGCCTTCGCCTGGTAGGGATCCCAGCCGGTTTGCTGCGTGGCCCAGTCGTACGAGGCGGCCTCGTCGGCTCGCTGCTGATCCGGTGTCTGGCCCCGGGCCGGGAAGATCGCGAGATTGGCCGGATTGGCGCTCAGTTGCGGCGGAGCGGCCTCGGCCGCGGACGCGATCGCCAGCAGTGATGCCAATGCCGCCGCCGTCACCAACGGCCGCTTGCCCGATCGAGAATTGATGCCCATCGCGGAATCTCCTTCTGTGGATCGCTGTGTGTCCGGCCCGAAGTGGTTCGAGGTAGCCGGCGCGAGTACCAGATTTACCCGCCGGTGACCGGGGCCGGAAGGTGAGTTTTCGCCGCTACGAGCGTCGCCGACAGCCCGCGATGGCCGACGGGTCGATCCACATTGCCCCTTGGAGATACCCGTGGGGAGAGGTGAAGTCGCGGCCGTCCATCGAGCCGTGGTCCTGGATCGGATCGATGTCGTCGGGGCCACCGTGATCGGCGGCGGCCTCCTCACGGCTGTCACGCGAAGGGAAAGGCCGCGAGATCACGGGAGGGAAATCGAGGCTCGAGTCGATGTCCAGACGTGGCCAGTAAAGATGGCCGGCGGTCGGGCCTGTTCACTTCGAGTGGCTGTAGGAATAACTTCCCGCGATCACCCTCCGGGCATCGTCGGAGAGTTCCGGAAAATGCAACCTCAGCCCCTCGACGACGTGGCGGTCGAACTCGGGCGCAGGGAGCATCCAGTCCGGCTTCAGGGCGCGGCTGACGCGAGACGAGAAAAACTGCTCCTGGATCCGGATCCGTGCCACATCCGCATCAGGGCCGAACTCCTCGCGCAGCATTCCGAGGCGAATCTCCTCGGAAACCACCGGCCAGTAGCCGACCGTTTCCCCTGGCCGGCCGGGCCTGGAGTGGCAGGCGATGATCGCGCGGCTCATCTCCCCCGGCGATAACCCGCAGTAGGTGGCTGCCGGGATCGAGTGCTCCCGCTCGAGATCTTCAAACGTCGGCTGTGATGGGAGATCGTCGTTCATGGTCGGCCGTGTTGATCGCCCGAGGAGCGGGCTCGCCGCATTCGCAGGCGTCGCGATGATGCAGGCAAGAAGCCGGCCGACATCGTAACAGGGAGCGGCTCGAGACTGCTCGCGGGCGGACCGTCGCGGTGAGGCAGGGCGTGGGATCGACGGCCCATCGCTTCGCCCGGATCGCGCCTGGGCGAAGCGGTATGATCGGTCCAAAAGGAACGACGGTGGCGGGGTCGGTCGACCCCGGTTGCCATGCCTCCGGTATGGGCGCGGCGTCTGCCACCGGTTCGCGCGGGGAGATCGACCATGGAGCGCCTCGGGTGGATGGCGGCGGTGATCTGGGTGTTGGCGTGCCCCGCCGGTGCCCAGGAGATCGTGGGACTCGGCGTCACGCCGCACCGCGTGTCGCCGGAGATGCGTTGGCGGCGGCCGGGGCCCGACGGGTTGGCCGCACGGGTAGAGGTGATCGTCGGCAATGCTGGCGACGCGCCGGTGATCGTGCGGCGCGATCGGTCGTGGCGCTATGACGGCCGGACGGCCGACGAGCTCGTCGAGGACGGCGCCTGGGCCTGGCACGACTCGCCGGCGTCGTGGCCCGAAGAGAGGGTGGAGCTTCCGCCGGGGGACCTTCTCGTCGTCGAGTTCAACGGCATGTCGTCGGCGTGGGGCATCGGCACCTCCCACACCCTTGACCCCGGCGATGGTGCCGAGCCGTGCGCGTTCGACCTCGATGCCCCCCGGGCTTGGCTCTCGGCCGTCACCTTTCTCGCCGAATCAGGGGACGAGGTCGTCGACGGAGCGGTCGAGGCCAATCGTCTGGTCGTCCATGTGCGCAACGACGGCCCGGCGGCGCTCGCGATCGAGTCGTGCGCCATCTGGCTCGCCCAGGCGGGAAAGGGACGGGTGTTTCACCGTGAGCAGACGAGCGCCGGGGAGGCGTTGGAGCGGTTCGGGGAGGGTGGAGCGGTGCCGCCGGGATCCGCAGGTGGATTCACACTCGCCTGCGGTCCCCTGCCCCGATCGCACGCCCTCGTCGAAGTCGGTGTGCGCGACAGTGACGGGGTACCGGCGACGCTCTGGGCCCGGCTCAAGATCCGTCCGGAGTGCTTCGACATCGGGGGGGGATGGATCGCCTCCGATGTCGGCGGGAAAAGCAGCCTCACGCTCGAGCCCTACCTGCAGACCCTCGGCCGCATGCACGTCAACACCGGCAACATCGAGGAGGTGCCAGGCTACAGCGACGATCCCGAACGCTCCCGCCGCCATCCGTTCAAGCGATTCAACCGCCTCGCGGATCTCGATCGTTACGATCGCGACGACATGCTGCCGGCGATCCACGCCGTCGAGTTCATCGGCGAGCCGCAGTACGGCGGGGGAAAGCCGGTCGCGCCGCAGGAGGTGTGGCGGCTCCTCGCCCCGTACCGCGACAGCCGCTTGCACACCTCCGTGACCCTGAGCGAGGAGCGGACGTGGCGGTTCTACGCCGGGCTCTCCGACCATCCCCACTTCGACGCCTACCGGGTGATCGCCCCGGCGGCCGACGCATGGTCGCGCTACGAGCGCTTCGAAGGGGGGCCGATCCGCTGGGGAGCTCCGCTGGAAACGATCGGCGAGATGACGCGGAGCCTCCGGGAGCTCAACCGGCCGCGGGCGATCGCCATCTGGTCGCAGGGGGCCCACGACGGCTGGGGTGGGCCGTTCGCGCCGCGGCGCGCCTCCCCGACGCCCGACGAGCTCCGCGCCCAGGCCTGGCACGGCCTGGCCAATCGCGTCACGTCGCTCTATTGGTTCAACCTCTCGCTGCCATCGATCGTGGCCTTTCCCGATCTCGTCGATCCGATCACCCGCGTCGGCCGGGAGATCCGTCTCTTCGACCGGATCTTGCTTCGGGGAGATGCCTTCGCTCACGAGCGGCTCGCCGTGGACGGCAAGCCCGACTGGGAGACCAACGTCATCGCCTCCCCCGACGCGGCCCTGTTGGTCGTGCACGATGTCGCCTACCGTCCCGATGACGCCGAGCGGGTGTTCCGATTCGAGCCCCGCATCGGTGCGTGGACGTTCCCACTCCCGCCGTGGATCGGCGACGGCGTCACGCTGTTCGCCATCGACGCCGACGGCATCCGCGACGTGAAGCACGAGGTGGCCGGCGACCGGGTCGGTGTCGAGGCGGAGGTGAGCGTGGTCGGGATCTTTTGCGCGACGACCGACCCCGGGATGCGCGATCGGCTCGCCAGGCGGCTCACAGCGCTCCTGGCCAAGGAACGCGACGCGGGGATCGATCCTGCCGGCAGCGACGCCGATCGGGCCATCCTCCGTGGGCTGCTCGGCCGATGACGCACCGCCATGGCGGAGGCGCGCTTTCCTGGCAGACGAAGCGCGCCGGGCCGGGCCGTTTGTGCGTCGCTGATTGCCGACCAACGCGCTGTCGAGGAGTAGCGTCGGCTTGCCGTGGGAGCGCCGAGCGGACGAGAATCGACGGCGAGCCTGGTGAGACTCGTCACGGGGGGATCCGATGGACCGGACAGACTACGCGATCGTGGGTGGGGGCATCGCTGGGCTCTACGTGGCCATCCAACTCGCGCGGGCCATCGACGAGGGGAGGCCGCTCGGAGGATCGCTCGTGCAGCCGGTGGCCGGCACGCCGGTGACGATCGACCTGTTCGAAGGGGCTGACCGACTCGGCGGCCGGATCGAGACCTGGTCGATCCGCCTCGACCGCGACTCCCCGCGCGTCAGCACCGTCGTCGACGGCGTCCGGGGCGACGAGCGGGCCGCCAGCGAGCACTTCCGCGCGGAGTTCGGCCCGATGCGGATCGAGCCGCGCGATCAGGAGCTGCTCGCCGACCTGCTCTCGGCGCTCGGCATCGTCGAGCAGGACACCGCCGAGCCGCTCGACCACCACCTCGTCCGGTTTCCCGCCTATGCCTCCGAACAGCCCACCGAGCCGCGCTTCACGCTGCACGGTGAGGAAGCGGAGCAGTCGTCGTTGATCGACCTGCTGCTGCTCGGCATGCGGCGGATCTTCGAGCTCGCCGTGGAGGAGATCGACGAAGGGCCGCCGCCGCCGTGGATGTCGCGGCCGGATTCGGCCCGCCCGTGGAAGCAGTTCCTCGGCGGGAGCTCCGTTCGGCGACGGTACTGGAAGGGGGAACTCCGCGACTGGATCGGATCGCTCGGCGACGACGACTACGACCACATCCGCCGTCACCTGAAGATCAACCGTGTGTACCTCTGGGACATGGGATTCTGGAACCTCCTCGGCGAAGTGCTCTCCCACCTCGCCGTGGTCCGGATCCGTGACTGGGGATCGTATTATCACCTCCTCGCCGACAACCCCAACGCCGCGGAGTGGCTCGTCTTCTGGCTGCGCGCGATGCGGAGCACCAACTCGCTCCGCGGCATCCATGGCGGCATGGAACTGCTGGTCCGCCGCGCCGCCGATCGGCTGGCGGAGTGGGCCCCCGAGCGCGGCAATCCGCGCGTCATGGTTCGCATCCACACCGCCCACCGTCTCCGGGCGGTGACTGCCACGGCGTCCCCGGCTGTGACCCTCGACTTCGGCGATGCCGGCACGATCACCGCCACCGAGACGGTGCTGGCCCTGCCCCACATGCCACTTGCGAAGCTCGGCCTCGAAGCGATCCGCAAGGAGGTCGAGGGGGTGATCGCGATTCCGCTCCTGAAGGTGTTCTTCATCGTCGACCAGCCCTGGTGGGAGGCGGATCGCAAGGCGAATACCGCCTCCGGCGACCTGCCGACCCGCGAGATCCATTACTCGGTGAGCCACGATCGCACGAAGGGGATGATCCTCGTCTACACCGACAGGCCCGGGCTGCAGTTCTGGTCGGAGTACGTCACCGACGGCGTGGCCGCGGACGGCACCTACCACCGCCTCGACTCCCAGGACAGTGCCCTGACGTGGTGCCTGGGACCGGCCAGGATCAACTCCGACGACGGCACGGCGAACCCGCGGCTCTGGCGCCGTTTCGTGCAATATGCCCGCGACTACGAGCACGACGACTTCACCGCTGACAGGCTCGTGGCGGTGGGGATCCGGGACTGGGGCAAGGAGCCCTTCGGCGGCGCTTGCCATGCCTGGAAGCCGGGTGTCCGGCCATGGGAGGCGATCCGTCACCTCGTCGCGTTCGCACCCGCGCCCGGGCTGCCCGAGAGCCTGCACGTCGTCGGCGAAGCCTACTCCGACTACCAGGGCTTCATCGAGGGTTCGTTGCGGAGCGTCGCGATGTTGCTCGACCGTTTCCAGACCGGTAGGTCAGGCGATCGGCTCGATGCGCCGGCGTTTCTCCGGGCGTGGTCGCTCGCGCCGCCGGATGCCACGGTCGGGCCGTGATCCGGCGGGGACACTCCGGCCAGCGGGAGTCCGCGCGGCGCTCATGAGCGGCAAGAGCGGCCGGGGGGCTCGGACCTCCGCCGTGTGCTTCAGGTGCCGACGAGATCGCGGAG
>Ga0208086_1000362_pt1 | contig 13554 bp, 8 predicted proteins | sample LakMenEpi06Jul10_FD_150675 | JGI IMG/M metagenome (GOLD analysis project Ga0208086, IMG submission 150675) | Freshwater microbial communities from Lake Mendota, WI - 06JUL2010 deep hole epilimnion (SPAdes) | ecosystem: Environmental > Aquatic > Freshwater > Lake > Epilimnion/Euphotic zone ...
CACCGCCACCACCGCCACCGCCGGGTCTACCACCGCCGCCAGGTCTGCCGCCAGCACCAGGACCGGCACCACCTGCGCCAGGTTGTCCGCCAGCTTGTCCGCCTGGCAAGCCTCCTGCACCGGCCAGTCCGGCAAGACCTGCGAGCCCCCCGCCGTTGCTCGGGCCGAGTGTGCGGTAAGCGATCACGAAGGTTGCAAGATCCTCACCGACGACTGCGGCAAGGTCGGATCGGAACGACGTCATGTCTTGCGTGTTGAGATTGACTCGGGCAGTGCCATCCTGCGTCGCGTTTCGCTCTTTGGAATAGAGAGTCAAATACATGGCCCACCCGAGATCCGGCGGGGTGGTTTGTGCGTCTTGCCCCGTGCCTGTCGAACCGCCTGAGCCGGCTCCCATGGCACCGTTTCCCATAGCACCGGCTCCCATCGTTCCAGTCATCATTGCCGCATTTGCTTCGTTTGCCTCAAGGATTCCGTTGCGATTTTGGTCCAGGCCGAACAGCAGGTAGGGTGTGATACCTTTGACCAAGAGCAATTGCTCGATCGAATTGAGGGGACCGTTTGCGGCTGCGTAGGGATTGGGCAATTGGGTGTAGTAGTCGCTCTCGGCGCCGAACTCGCGGGGTTCATCATCGGGATCGATGAAGTCCAGGATTGCATCGGCGGTGTACTCGTCCATACCAGGCAATGCCATGAGCAGATCTCGACCGATGCTAGAGCTACTTGCTGCCGGGGCACCCGCGCTGCCCGCAGTGCCTTGAGCGCTCGAGGCTCCCGAGGGGCTGGGCGTTGGCATGATGGAATCGGACATCGCTCCGAGCAAAGCGGCTGGAGCCGAAAGTGCTGCATCGATCGTCGGCAGGACATTAAGATTCAGTCGGGCTGACTCATTCTGAAGTCCGAATCGAACCCCTGAGTATTTACCGTCCTCATTGAGATTCGGTGCGATAAGCGTGTAGTTGCAAGGGTTCGCAGGATCGGGGGTCTGAAGTACGGGGATCGCTTGAAAGACATTCGGATTGTTGAATGTCCCCCCGGCCTCCAACCTCCCAGCGCGGCTGTAAGCCACAAATAGCCTAGCCGCATCGATTCCCGAGTCCGCAGCGTATCGGGCTTGAATGCTCTGCCCGGTGATCCTCGACTCCTCATGCCCTAATAGCATGGACTTCATAAAGGCTGTCGAGGCCAAGGTCACTGCGGAGATTACGATCAATACGGCCAAGAGCAAGAAACCGCGACGCGGTTTGGACCACGAACTTGTGGTTGGGACTCGAAGCGACTTCAAACCGTTCCTCGGCGGTTGTATCCGTTTTTTGGTTTTCATAATCCTAAAGAACTCATTCCGTTCGAGGATGTTCCGCCAGAGGTGGCTCCAGCAGGGCTTGCTAACAGTGCCGCGCCGGGGATCAAAATGTTCATCGAATAAAGCTCGATCCCGTATTCCTGGATCATCGAATTATTGAGAGTCGAAAGCGAAATCCCAGGTGCCAACGGATTGGTCCGTGCCGAAGACTCGCGCTGCATGGCGATGGTCACCTTCACGACACTCGGAAGTCCCAACGAGGTGGAATCCCATTCGGTCTGCCATCCGTTGGCCCCGAAATACGAAAAATCGATCCCTAGGACCTCCGGGGCGATGATCTCGCCGGTCCGAATCAATTGGTCGCTGTTGCCCATCTCATAAGCATACTGCGTGACGGCTCGGTCGAGCGATCGACGGACCAGTCCCCCGCTTTGTCCTGCAGTGCTCCCGGCGCTCGAGGTGGCGATCTGCGAGGTCAAGCTCGCTAAGGGGTCTTGGACCCCATCGGATCGGGGTGCTTGGACGTAATAGCCAACTGTCTTGATATCGCTGGGCATATCCCCGAGTGAGCCGGTGTTCATATTGCCCGGTTGGATCACGTACTCGTCGGGACGAGGCAGACGGCTCACGTCGACTTCGAGCGACGAAGCCGACCCGAAAATCCCAGGTGGAATGACTGTCGGTCCGGCCACTGGACCTTCTGCACCGGCCATCGATCCGGAGCCTGAAGCGCCCATCCCACCCGCAGCGCCGCCTCCAAGACCACCGGACATACCTCCCGCGCCGGTTGCTGTCCCCGCCCCGCTCCCTCCGCCGCCGTTGCCACTGGCTCCAGAGTTTCCTCCTGCGCCACCTGCAGGAGGATTCGAGGTTCCCGACGAACCTGGGTTTCCACCCGCGCCAGCTCCGGCTGCCCCAGCTCCGCCGGCTCCTGCTCCACCTGTAGCTCCACCGCCGGCAGCTCCAGTCAAGGCTCCGAGTGCTCCACCGGTTGCGTTGTTCATCGCATTGCCGAGCATCTGGTCCAGACCGCTCGTATCGTAAGGGTAATACCGCACCGTAGTGCGAACATCCTCGGCGATCATGTTGAGGATCGCTCTTGCCATCTGCGCTTGGCGTACGCTATCGCGACCTCGGGTTTCGTTGACTAAAAACAATTGCACCAGTCCACCGATCAAGATCGAGACGACGGCCGTCAGGGCCAACGCCAAAAGAAGCTCCAGAAGCGAGAAACCGCTTCGGAGCACCGGTTGGTTCTCCGGCTCCAATCGATCGTTTTGCTTGGTGAAAGTTCGCTGGATCACTGCACACCTCCTGCCGGGGCTGCAGCACCCGATGCACCACCTGCCCCCGATGCGCCACCTGCACCGGTCGAGCTACCCGTGCCGGTCGACGCCGCCGGAAGGGTATCGAGACCAAGCGCCGGATCGATCATCCAACGCACAATGTAGAAAACCTCTTTGTTCTCATCGGCTCCAGCTTGGTCCGTCACGCTGAGTCGGATTCCTACCATGTCCTTGCGCGCAGCCGATTCGGTCTGCAGTTGAAAATACCAAGTCCCCCGGGGGACCGTATCGGTTATGGGCATCCATCCTACGGCTCCTTGCAAGGGGATCGCTCCGGTTACGACCTCGGCCATTTTGGATTCCGCAAGGATCTGTGCAGTGGCCAATCGGTGGGCGATCAATCCGTTGTCGGTGGCTGTGCGTGTGATTTGGGCCAAGATGGCCGCTGACATGGCCAGGATCGCGAGGGCCAAGACGACTTCGAGAAGACTCATGCCGAGTCTGGACGAAGTTCCCGAGGGTATTCCGGACCGTTGATGTCTAGGCATACTAAAACCCTCCTTGAATTGCAGGACCTGGAGCAATTGCAGGGACTGAGGCAGCATCCACGGGCGACAACCGCACGGAATTCGATCGGCCTGTTACGCCCCTGAGTTGGATCGCCATGCGCCGTCCTCGGGAATCGGCCAAGATGATCTGCGCCGTCGTAGACGAACCGTCGGGATACAACAGAAGCGGAGAGGAGATCCCGCCGGTGGTGGCTACCCCGATGCCACCGATGGGGGGAGCCTCGCCGTTTCTCTGCAGTTCCAAAGCGTTGCGGGCATCGACGACCGTTTCGATCCCGAGAAACTGAACATCCCCGGCGAGTTGTTTTGCATCCTCTCCAAGTTGTCCTGTGGTTATCCCAACGGTCCCCCCGGCGAGTCGATCGGTCTTGACCAATCCACCGGCATTCATGACCGTCGCGCCTGCGGAGGCATCGGAGTCCTCGTTGCCGCTGAGCCAAGGTTCTATCGAATAACTGTTTCCGTTGAGTGTCGCTCGGAAGACTTGGGCCTGTCCGGTCCGCATCGCTTCGACTCTCGCTTCGAGCAACTCGTTCTGGAGTCGTTCCGCCGATTGGAGCAAGCGACGTCCGTAGATCATCGAATCCAAGGTGGGGAAAGCAAACGCGGCTATCACCACCAGGATGATCAGTACGAGAATGACCTCGAAAAGCGTGAATCCGTTACGACGCGACGATGTCATCGGAGGTCCCGGATTGTCCATCCGCTCCTAAGCTTCTTAGCTCAAAGGTCGATCCGTTGAGTTTGTACTCGTAGGGACGATTCCAGGGGTCCGAAGGGATTTTGTCGAGCAGTTTGGTCCAATCCCCGGGGTTGGCCAAATCCGCTGGCTGGGTCATCAGCGAGTCGAGCGAGGCGGGCAACTGCTGCATCATCAGTTGGTACTGCTTGACAGCCGAGGAGAGCTGAGCCAATTGTGCCGTTGCAGCACGCTTGTTGGCCTGATCGAGCACGCCGGTGAAGTTACGGATGGCAAAGCCCGCGATGACGACCAAGATGATCAGTACGAGCATGACTTCCAAAAGGGTAAAACCACGGCGGAAGTTCCGGCTAGATCTGCGATTGTTTTTCATAATTAATCCTCCAATTTCGTATGGTAAAGCGTTCTATTGAATTTTAAATCGACTCGTTTGCGACCCGATGCTGGCGGTTCGTTCGGCGATGTTTTACCCCAAGGTGTTGGCGCTGTTAAGGACCGGGAGCATCAGCGCCAGGACCACAAACATGACCAGACCCGCCAGGATCAAGAGCATCACGGGTTCGAGCAGTCGGATGACCGTCTCGAGCCTTCGAAATGTCGTTCTTTCCAAGTTCTCGGCGATGTTGACCAATACCGTATCGAGCGTATTGGATTCTTCAGCAACCGAAATCATTTCGACGACTGTCGGTGGAAAGTGACCCGATTTTTCGAGCTGTTTTGCAAGTCTCTGTCCCGCAGTGATCTCCGTACTTGCCGAAGCGACCGCTTCGGAAAGTATTTTGTTTCCCGCAGCGTTGCGACTGATATCGAGCGACCTTAAGATTGGAACCCCGTTCTTGAGCAAAGTTCCGAGCACACGGCAAAAACGGGCGACCGCGAGGTTAAGAAAAACTCCACCGATCAACGGGGTTTTGATTTTGATCAAGTCGGCTCGGTACTGGCCTTCGGTCGTATCGAGGTACTTCTTGAGCAGGAGGACCAGACCGGCGATTGCACCGAGAACCACCCACCAATAGTTTTGAACAAATTTGCTGATCCCGAGCAACAGCTCGGTCGCAGCCGGCAAGCCTTCTTTGGCTCGCATGCTCTGGAAGATTCCTTCGAATTTCGGCACGAAGAAAATCAAGAGTACCGTCACGACGACCACACCGACGCCCATGACGAAGACGGGATAAGCCAACGCTCCGAGCGTTTTGCCTTTAAGTTCCTCTTGCTGCTCGACGAACCCCGAGACGCGTTCGAGGGCGTCTTCGAGAAACCCCCCTTCGCTCCCAGCGCGGGTCATATTGACAGCCATGTCGTTGAATATTTTTGGGTAACGGGCCATCGCATCGGGCAACGATTCGCCTTCTTCGACCTTGGCTTTGATCTCCGAGATTGCGTTTCTGAGCGTACGGCTCGAGCCGCTCTGTTGCGAGAGCACCGAGAGGGCTTTGAGCATCGGTACGCCGCTTCGAAGCAGCGAGGCCATCTGGCCATAGAACGAGGCCATCTGCGAACCGCTAACGCGGCCGGTTTTCCGTACTTGCCGGGTCTTGTCGAGTTTGATCGAAATCGGAAACAGGGACTTCGACCCGAGTTGCATGGCTGCATCCCGAGTGCTCGCGGCCGTGACGCTACCCGTGACGGACTTTCCGGCAAGATCTCTTGCGATGTAGGCGAAATCAGGCATGTGAAACCTCGCTGCTTGGTTGCGTCTTGACGATCCTAACCAATGCTATCCCCTTTGGTCGCCCGTAGAACTTCATCCATGCTGGTGGTCCCTTCGAGTACCTTGCGGAATGCATCCATTCGCAAGGTCAACATTCCATGCTTGAGACCTAGCTTCTTGATTTCGAAACTGCTGGCTCGATCGTGCGCCAACTGACGGATCTCTTCGTTGGTAATGAGCAGCTCATAAATACCAAACCGGCCCGAGTAGCCTAGACCACGACAGACTCGGCATCCCTCGGGCATGTAAAGGGGCTTACCGTCGAGCTGTTCCCAAGGGAAATCCCGGGGCAGTTCGTCGCGTGTGGGATGGTAAGGTTTCTTGCACTGAGGGCACAGACGGCGAACGAGCCGTTGGGCCATGATCCCTTCGACGGTGCTGGCGACCAAGAAAGGTTCGATTCCCATGTCGATGATCCGGGTGAACGAACCGGCCGCATCGTTGGTGTGGAGTGTGCTGAATACCGTGTGACCGGTCAACGAAGCTTGGATGGCGTTTTCGGCCGTTTCAGCATCCCGAATTTCACCGATCAGAACGATGTCCGGGTCATGCCGAAGAATGCTTCGCAACGAGGCAGCAAAGGTCAAACCGATCTTGGGGTGGACCTGGATTTGGTTGATCCCATCGAGTTGGTACTCGACAGGGTCCTCGGTTGTGATGATCTTGTTCTCCGAAGATCGAATCTCCAAAAGAGAACTGTAAAGCGTGGTCGTTTTACCCGAGCCGGTCGGGCCGGTAACAAGGATGATCCCGTGGGGGATGCGGATCAACTCGCTGAACTGACGATAGGTTTCCTCCCCCATACCGAGGCTTCGCAAGTCGAACTTCATGGCCCCCTTGTCCAAGATCCGCATGACAAGGCTCTCGCCGTGGATCATCGGGATGACCGAGACGCGAATGTCGATTTCCCGACCGTGGACCCTGAGCTTGATTCGCCCGTCCTGAGGCAATCGCTTCTCGGCGATGTTCAACTTGGCCATGATCTTCAAACGCGAGATGATGGCAGCTTGGAAACGGTTGATTTCCGGAGGCACAGGTTGGGTCTGAAGGATACCGTCGATGCGGTAGCGTACGACGATCCCCCCGGCTTGGGATTCGATGTGCACGTCACTGGCCCGAGCGTCGATCGCTTCGACTAGGATCTCATTGACGAGCCGAACGACCGAGGCTTCCTGCGCCTGTTCGCTCAGCTCGCTGCCGTCGGCCTCGAATTTTTCGAGCAGCTCGATCTCGTCGTCTTCGTCGCTCCGGGCGGCCATAAGGCCTTCGACCGTTTCGCTACCGACACCCAAGTGTTTCTTGACGAGCTTGGCGATCTCAATCTTCTCGGCTACCAGCGGGACGACTGCACAATTCAGGGCCGCGGCGGCTTCGTCGAGTGGGTAGAGCTCGAGCGGATTGCTCGTTGCGACATAGACGCGACGGCCTTCCTTCCTGACCGGGAAGATCGCATGGCGATAAATTAGTTTTTGTGGGAAGGACTGTAGCAAGGAAAGATCGACGTTGGCCTCTCGCAGATCGATGTAATCGATCCCGAGTTCATCGGCGATCGCCTTGAGCGCGACTTCCTCTTTGATGAATCCCTTTTGCACGACGCTCTCTAGAATCCCACCACCGTTCATCGCCGCGCGCGACTCGTCCATTTGGGCTTGGTTGACCAGCCCGCGTTGTACCAAAATATCTCCAGCTTCAAGCATCATCGATTCGATTACCTTGCGTTAGCGATTGCCTCGGGTATTTCGGTTTCCGCCGCCGGTGTTGCCACCGCGTGTGTTGCCACCGCCAGTGTTGCCACCGCCAAATCCTCCTCGGTTTCCACCGAAGCCTCCTCCGCCAGCACCCTGCGCGCCGAATGGGTTGCCACCCCCTCCTTGCATGCCACGGAAGCCTTGACCGCCACCTTGGCCTCCCATACCCGGAACGCCGAACATCATGCCTGGGTTGCCACCTGCTGCGTTGGGAAATCCCATCTGCATACCACCACCTGCATTCCCGCCCCCAAATGCGCCTGGATTGAAATTCCTGAACGCTTGGAATGGGTTGGCTTGGGGTTGATTGCTGTTGGCAGGTGAGGAAGTTTGGGGATTGGTCGTCGAGGAGGTCCTGGCTTGAGCTCCAAAGACCGACGAGAGTGCCGATCGGACGGTGTTGGGATTGATCCCGGCGATCGGAGCGACGACAAAACTATCTTCGCTGCCCTCTGCGGTATTATCGAGCATGGTGACGAATTCTTCGACTTGTTCAAACAATTGCTTGGGTGCAACGACGATCAAGGAATTGTTTTTCTTGTCGCTGGTGATGGTCATCGTCGCTTCTTTGAGCTCCTTGGGGGCCGCTCCACGTCGTCCTCCACCCCCGCCGCCACCGCGAAGGGCTTCGATGAACTCTTGAGGGCTTGGCGGACGCTGCGCGTTCTGCGCACCGGCGGCGCCTCCGAGACGATCGGCAAACACACTCCGCACCGTCGTTTCGACTTCGGTGACCGAGGCATTTTTAAGGTAGATGATGTTCGGTGTACCGCGGGTTTGCGGGTCGACAGGGCTGTTGTCGGTATCGATGATCTGAATCAATTCTTCGATCAACTGCATGTCGAGCGGGTTGGCTTGGACCCATAGGGCGTTGAGCCGAGGGTCGGCGGTGATCGAAACCTCACCGCTGGAGGTCGACGTGCTGCTCGACGCCGCCGAGCCCCCTCCGCCGCCCATACCCAAAAGGCTTCCAAGGAATCCGCCGCCACCGAGAACACTCGATGCGACTTCGCCGAGCAGGCCGCCACCCCCGGCCGAACCGCCACCGCCGGAGGAAGCTCCGCTGAGGACGCCTCGGATGAGCTCTTCGGCTGCCAAGGCCGAGATATGCTTGAGGTAGATCACCGTCGGTTCCGAAGGCCCTGAGGCCATTTGCTCTTGAACCACTCGGGAGATCTCATCGAATTCGTTGAGCAGTTGGGGATCATCGCTCGTGACGATCAAGCCCGCTGGGCCTTGGAAAACCCGCAGTTCATTTTTCCCCCCGACCGGTTCGCCTGGGCTGCTCGGTGGTTGGTCCGAAGGGCTCGCAGGGTCGCTCGACTCGGCTGGATCTTGATTGAGCTTGGTGTACCGCACACTCGAGACGGACGATACGCTGTTGGGGAACTTAAGCGGCTCGTTCGATGCGGCCTTTTGGCCCGGTACCTTATCGGCAGCCGGTTGAGGCTGAGCTTCGGGTCGAGAATTAGGTTGAGAATTGGGCTGGGAATCAGGCTGGGCCTCGGGTTGAGCAGGTGCTCGGTTGTTAGGCTGGTTGCCACCACCGGATTCGATCTTGCGAATTCTTCCTTTTTGATTGGTCGCCTGCCAGAGCACATCGATTTGATCGAGGAACTTGTCGGCGGACTTGCCTGAGTAAGGCAAGAATCGGGCTTTTTCGCGGAGTCCATCGAGGGTCGGGCCAGTGCTTTCGACCTTCTTGAGCAGCTCTCGGACTTGAGAGACCTCCTGAGGTGTGCCTTGGACCATGATTCTCCGAGCGATCGTATCTCCGTAGAAAATAGGTCCCTTGGCTCCGCCGTCTTTGTCTTTAGCGCTCGATTTCCCGAAGAACTTTTCGAGGGTCATGATCGCCGCTTGGGTATCCATTTTCCCAAGGTCGATGACCTCGAAATCGCTGGTCTGGCCCGAGAGGGTTTCGATGATTTCTTCGATGGTTTTGTGATCGGTCGGAGTTGCCCGAGCGATGATGTTGTTGGATTTTGGGTCCAGAGCCAAGTTGATATTTGTCTGGCCAGAGAACTGCGTTTGCAGCACATCCATCGTTGTTTGAGGGTCGGAGCCTCGAATGTTATGGCTCCGCACAGCGACTTGTTCGGCTGTCGTCGAAGAGCTCTTGCTATCGGTTTGCTCGACGTCGACTTGGGTCACGAGGTCCCTGAGTTTTTGCAGTTTGTCAGGGGTTCCGGTCGCGTAGAGGGTCGTTCCAAAGGCGTCGGTCGAAATGCTCAGATCTTCCGAAACATTGGCGTTGTCCTTGAGCCCCAAAAGGGGCCTTGCAATCCCGAGAAGCTCCTCGGAACTCATGTTCTTGAGCGCGATCGCAACGATCTTGGACATCCGGCCCGCATCGGGCATCTCGGAGCGTTCGATCGTCTCGCGGATCATCCTCAACTTGCCACCCGTCTCGGTCACGAGCAACTGATTGGCAGATGGCAACGCAACGATTGAGCCCTGAGGACCGAGCAGCGGCTTGACCTCCTTCTCGGCCTCCTCGACGCTCAAGCGTGAGAGCATGAAAACGGTTTTGCAAATCTCGAAATCCCCGCGTGTGTCGAGGTCCTTGGAAGGAACCAATTCGGTCAACTCACGGATCAAGCCGCGGACAAGTTCTGGATCTCCAGCCCCCAGGTCGATGCACAGCAGCGCACGTTGCTTGCGGACCAGCGTGTAGCCTCGGTTCAGCAGCACGCCGTTCATGATATCCATCGCTTGGGAAACACTGTAGACGCGGTACGGATCGCGGTAGGTGAACGTCCCAGGAGGGAAAAAATCAGTTTGAAGGCTCAACTCGGCTTCTTTGGCAAGCCACTTCAACACATCCGACCAAGGTGCCGAGTTGAAGTTCACTCGGAGCCCGAATTCGCCAGGAACCCCCGTCGGGACCGACGAGGAATTCGCCTCGCGGCTCGCCATCGGAGCCCCGTCCTTCGACTCGCCCGGGGCCTCTAGGGCCCCTTGTGCGACCGTCGCTGGGTTCGAGTCACTCGGCTCGGTAGGCTTGCCCGCGATCGGTCCGATCATTCCTGCCCATTTGGTCCTCTGCTCGTCGTTGAGAACTTCATTGAGCTGCTTGGACAACTCCAAAGCCCCCTTCTCAGGGCCGAGTTGACGCATCAAGCCTCGCTTGCCCTCGACAATCGTCTGTATTTTTGCCAATTGCTCTTCGTTGACCGCAAGCGATTCTGCGATTTGAGGTTCGAGTGCTGCGGCCAATCCAAGCCCCTGGAGCCGCAACTGCTCGGCTCGCACTTGCTGCTGGGCGTTGAGCATCGTCATCCCGGCGATCTCGACCGAACGCAGGTTTTGGCGGGCTCGCTCCTTGCGCTGGATCGGATCCTCGATGGACCGCAATTCAGCAGCAAAATCGATCGCCTTGCCCTCGTGCTGCTTGACCAAATCACGCAACTTCGTCAACTGCTCGTCGCTGAGTCCCAAATCGGCGGCGATGTTCGGTTCGGTCAACGCAGCAAGCACCCCGACAATGTCCGGATTGCCGTCGCTGCGTCCTTCGTTCGGGGCAGCCATCGAAATGGCACACGATAGAAGTAAACTGCCGAATAGCTTGGAGTTCCGACGCAACCTAAGAGATCGGCGGTTGGTGTTTCGCATAGTTTTCGTTGCCGCAATGGATCGCTGAGACTTAAGGAGTTGATCGATTCGAGGGGTTCTGCAGGTTGAGCCGACCCTGACTGTAGTTCAAAGTCAACAATTTCCCAGGTCTTTTGCTCGGCTAAGGAAACATTCCAGCCCAACAAGTCCCCAAAAATGCCGGTTTTGATAGCAAATAACCCATTTGCCACCTTGCCTTGCATTCCTGCAAACCCCGTGTTTTGTCAAAGGTTTCGAGCCTCAGGCGTGCTAAAGCCGGAAAGCTTTGCGGTTTGGGAGGTTTGCAGGACCCAGGCAAGCTGCCTTACTAGAATTCGATACCCGCTTGGGAATCTTGGATTTGCAAACGTAATACAGGGTGTTAAGGGGCCCGCTTGCGCAGTTTCCTTTGGAGCGATCTTCGATGGATCCCCAACCGCCGCGACGCCTCAGAGATGTTGTTGCTGCAGTCGGCAAGTACGCGATGGATGTGCTCCCATTCGGCTTGAGCCAACGTCGGCACGGGTATTTCCTCGTCGGACTCGGGCATTTCGACCTCGGTACCCCCGCGTTTGAAGGCGTTGAGGATGTCGTCGACATCGGCTGGTTTGGGAAGAAAATTCACCGCTCCGAGTTTGATCGCGTCGATGGCCGTAGCGATGCTGCCGAACCCCGAAAGGATCAGCACGCGGACTTCAGGCGAAATTTGCTTGATGTCCTGAATGAGGCTCAGCCCGGATCGCCCGGGCATACGAAGGTCCACGACGGCAAGATCCGTCGGGGTGAGTTTGAATTTTTCGACCGCTTCGTCGCAAGTCCCTGCCACGAGCACCCGGAATCCGCGTTCCTCAAAAGCTTCGGCAAGGCGATCGCGAAGGATGATGCTGTCGTCGACGAGCATGATGCTCGAGAGGCCCGAAAGTGCGTCTGATTCGGCCGACATAGTTTTCACTGCCCGTTGATGAATTCGAAACGATCCCGCGCCAAGCGAGTCGATGCGGCTTTATTGTAATCCATCCTAACGTAGTTCATCAGTGCCTTGATGCTCCATCGATCGTCGAGTTTCCTTGCTAGGGATTCCATCGGGGTGATGGTACTGATCATACAGTCCGCGCAATCCGACGAGTTCGAGCCGGATATTTCGCAGCCCGGATTGCGAAATCCAGTTGCAATAAGCATCGATCGTGCCGGCTAATTCGAGCGTGACGCTCTGGTTTTTGGTTTCCAGGAGTCGAATGCCACCTGGCAGATCGCTCAAGCCACCCCCTGGGGCACCCTCGGGGCCAATCTCGGCGCGAAGCAGGTGCGTGGTTCGCACTTCGTCGAGCCTCGCTGTCCGAACAATCTTGCCCTGTCTCAAGACCCCAACTTGGTCGCACAGACTCTCGATCTCGCTGAGGATGTGCGAGCAAAGCACGACGGTCGATCCTTGCTGATGGATCTCTTGGATCAAATCGATGACGGTGAACCGCACCGAGGGGTCAAGGTTTTCGGTCGGTTCATCGAGAATCATCAAGGGGCTCGGGCAGCCCAAGACGCAGCAAATCGATAGCTTCCGACGCATCCCGGTCGACATGAAAGCGACCCGACGCGAGAGGTCCAGGGCCAATCGATCGGCGTATCGCATCGCGGCGGTTTTGCTTCCTCGCGGATGCATCGAGGTAAAAAACTCGATGCAATCGCGGCCTCGCATCATCCGAAAAAGCTTAGGCTCGGCGGGCAAATACCCGACGCGCTGCCGGACGAGCAAACTCTGGGTGCAGCAGTCGAGCTCCTGGACGCGTGCGCGCCCTGACGTCGGCTGTAGGTAGCCCAACAAGCACCGGATGAGAGTGGTTTTGCCTGATCCATTGGGTCCAAGCAATCCGAAGATGGAGTTTTCATAAACCTTCAGGTCGCATTCGTCCAACGCCCGAAATGTCCCGTACTGCTTGGTGAGTTTGTCGACCGAGAGGATTGCAGGTTGCAGGTTCGATTGTGCCATCGGGAAAAGCCGTTTTCGATTGGAGCCGTCGGAATAGGAGCTATGATACTCCATGGTCCGAGTCAGAAGACGCTCTGCTCGGCAAAGGGAACCCAAAGTCGGATTATACGCAGTGGATCGAGCAACAAGTGCCCAAGCGCCCAAGGAGCAAGATTTGCACTTTTACGGACAACCCGATCCGCTGGGACTCAGGCAACTGAAGGAAGCCTGGGATTCGCGGGAATTGCTCCTGAGTTTTTTTCAACGCGACTTGCTGATCCGTTACCGACAAGTCTTCGTCGGAGTCCTCTGGGTTTTGATCCAACCCCTGCTTGGGACGCTAATCTTCCTGTTGCTCTTCTACTTCATGGGCGCTTCGGGGGCTGCCAGTGGCTCGACGACCGCATTTTGGAAAGATGCCTCGGTGATTCTTCTTGGCATGCTCCTTTGGCAATTGGTCAACAATTCGCTTCGAGACGCCACAGGTTCGCTGGTCAACTACCGTCATGTGATCACCAAGATCTATTTTCCGCGCATGCTCCTGCCCCTCTCGAGCCTGCTCTGCGCGCTGTTCGATTTGGCCGTCGGTGGGGTCCTGCTGATCCCGCTTGCAGCTTGGTTTGGACAAGGCTTGCACTGGTCGACAAGTTGGGCTGGATTGCTAGCCGTCGTTTGGCTGG
>Ga0208086_1000364_pt1 | contig 13533 bp, 8 predicted proteins | sample LakMenEpi06Jul10_FD_150675 | JGI IMG/M metagenome (GOLD analysis project Ga0208086, IMG submission 150675) | Freshwater microbial communities from Lake Mendota, WI - 06JUL2010 deep hole epilimnion (SPAdes) | ecosystem: Environmental > Aquatic > Freshwater > Lake > Epilimnion/Euphotic zone ...
AAACGTGCAACCAAAGCCACAACAAGAGAGCAAAGCACGCCTAGTGCTTGTCTAGTTTCTGTTAAAAGAGTCTTTATATGTTTGTGTTCGCATCGTCAAACCAAACTTGGTAGTTTTGTCACTTGTTGACGGGGTGCAGAATAAGAAAGACCAAAACAAGGTTTAAAGGTGTTAGGACACCATGGAGCAAAACTTGGCGAGTTTGTATGTAGGACTGAAAACGTTAGTGCAAGTCTTTGAGCGCAGAAGGTATCGCAACATTGTCGTCAACATGTTCGGTCAAAGTACACCTTGCTTACCAAGCTCGCTTGCCGACTTTGTGGAGTGGACAACACAGGCCGCCACCTCAAAGCATGTACCAGCACTACAAATGCTCGAACAAGAACAAACACGCCAAGTAGAAGCAAGCAAAGAAGAGCCGAGCCAAGCAAAAAGCCCGAAGCCAGTTGGCAGAGAAGCATTGAAGGACGAAGCCTTTCGTCTGTACTTGACGGGTGCAACTTGGGATCTTGGCAAGTGCGTCCACGCGGAGTTTGCTATGACCAGCATCTTGTTTGGCGACAAGAAGACAGGTGTGGCTTTGATGAGGTCGACGCTGGATAGGCTTGTTGCATCCAGGCTGTCCGACACGGTGACCATAGAGCAGACGACACCTGACAAGCAGACGCGGCTGGTCTCTGCACCCCGACCGTGCGAGGCGTGCATCGTGCATGTCGGCTCGGAGCACGGTGCTACGAGCGACGCACTCAAGTACCTGGCTGACTTGAAGCGGGAGCACGCCTCCCACTTGACGGTGACCGAGCTTACCATGAGCCAGCACTTGCGCGCCAACCTTTTGGACCACCCGCTCGTCCCACGGATGGTGAGGATGTCAGCCGAAGAGTCGAAGAAGATCAAGCTGAAAGAGCCGCACGTCCTCAACATGTTGCCGTCCTCGGACGTCCCAGTATTACTACTAGGTGGCTTGGCAGGGGACATTATTGTCAAGTACGACGACCTCAAAACCGGCGTGGTTGCCAAAACCTACTTTCGTGTGGTCGACATCGACACCAAGTCAAGCAAAACCAACATGTAACTCAAAGGTTGCATTATGTTTCAGTTGTCAATTCTAACCTAGTAGGTGGACTACACTAAATTAGTAGGTGGACTAAATGTGTATGTAGACTAGGCATGTTTTGTCGAGTTGTGTGAGTACATATAAAGAAGTTTCTAAATGGAAACATAGAGGTTTGGAAAAACCACAAAAAACTTTTTGGTCGGTTGTGGAGTAAGGCAATTGTTTTTTTTTGGCAGGCATTTTGCAAGTACAAGCAAGCAAGCAAGCAAGCAAGCAAGCAAGCAAGCACAACCAAAAAAAGAATGGCGGAAGTCATTTTGCAGCAGAACCCGGCGGTGCTTACGCTGCACCCGTTGCAGTACCCCGACTTGTTCTTGTGGTACAAGAAGCAGCAAAGTGCGTTTTGGAGGTTCGAGGAGGCTGACTTGAGCAAGGACTACGAGCAGTTTGAGAAGATGACACAGGATGAAAAGTACTTTGTGAAGCACATCTTGGCGTTCTTCAACATAGCGGATGGTGTGGTGAATGCCAACTTGGCAGAGAACTTCATCAACGAGGTGCAGTCCACCGAAGCCAAGATGTACTACTCGGCGCAGATGTACATCGAGGGCGTGCACATGGAGTCCTACAGCGCGCTGGTCAACACGTACGTGCCAGACATGGAGGAGCGCGAACAGGTGATCAATGCGGTGAAGGACTTCAAGGCCATTGCGCTTAAAGTCGACTGGGCGAAGAAGTGGACGGATGCTAGCAAGGCGTCCTGGCCGGAAAGGCTGGTAGCTTTTGCGTGCGTCGAGCAGCTTTTATTTTCAGGCTCGTTCTGTGCAATCTACTGGTTGAAAGAGCGAGGCATCTTGCCCGGCCTGGCATTTTTGAACGACTTGATTGCAGCCGACGAGAACCTGCACTTTGAGTTTGCAGCCTTTCTCTACGTAAATCACGTGCGTAACAAGCTCGACGAGAAACGAGTGTTGGAGATTGTACAAGAAGCCTTGGCGACTGAAAAAGAGTTTATTACATGCGCGCTGCCTTGCGACTTGGTCGGTATGAACAGCGCCGACATGACGACCTACATCGAGTACGTTGCCGACACGGTGCTCACCAAGCTGGGCTACAAGCCGTGCTACTTTGCGTCGTGCCCTTTTGGCTTCATGCCACGGATCTCGATGGACAGCAAAGTCAACTTTTTTGAGCGAAGGAACCCAAACTACACTTACAACCGCTCCTACATCACACACAACGAGCTGTTTGAATCCAACTCGAACGACTTTTGATACAACTTGACAAACAAACACATACATAACATACATTAATTAAAGTACAACTTCCGTCAAGTCGTCCACAATGCGCACATCATCTTGGAATTGGACTTTTTTGTCCGTACGGGTTTCCACTTTGGAGTCTGTCAAATCGTGGATGTCTCGGCCGTGTTGGTTTCCGTGGTGTTGGTTGTTTTTCACACCGCGTTTGGCGCTAACAACGTGTTTTTCTTTGTCATGAATGTCGTTTTTGGCAATGACGACTTGTTGCATGCGGACGTTACCGTTATCGTGTATGCGTGCAACGATGATTGGTGTTCGGTGTGATTTGGACGACATTGTGCGTGTGACATTCTTGCCATCTTTATCAAAAACTTTGATATTCATGCCAAGCTTTTTAGCGGCTAGTAACAAAGAGTCGCTAATGCCGGTTGCGAAGCTTGAACTGTTGCCAAACACCCTTTGCCAAGCTGCTTGCATGCTATCAAACTTGGCATCTTCTTTGAACTTATTGATGGAGGCATTGGTAAGCTTCAGGGACTTGCCTTCTAGCGAGATGGCGTTGATGATACTTTGTTCACGATCCAACTTGGCCCATTCTGCACGAGGCTCGTCTTGTTTAAGCCATTCGGAGATACGTGCGTCAAGATCCTCAACGTTTGCGAGATCTTGGTTTTGTTTGTTGTCGTCGTCGTCGTCGTTGGAGACGTCGACTAAAGGGATTGTGCCTGGTCGATTTCGGTGTTTAGAGTTGCGAGGTAGGATCAAGTCAAAGTGGCCGTTACTTGACTCGCCTGAAAACAGCAAAGCCATGCAATTTGAAGCCGATCGGATTACAGTGCTTGCCGCGTTAACACGAAACGTGTCTGTGTAAACTTCACCTTCTGTGAAAATTGATGAAATTAATGAATTTGATGTCGAGTTTTTAGTGACAAAGCTAGCTTGGACAAAGTTCAAGTTGGCATACGATGCGGCGACGTACATGCCGAATTGGTCTGCATACATTGAATTGGTACAAAAGTACCACTTGAAGTATTCGTGGTCTTTTGAAGTCAAGTTGTCACGCGTAATATTATTTGTGTGTCTCGTGTTGAACATGTCAATGTGAATATCGTTAATGCCTTCCAACAAGTCCGGGGTTAAAACAAAGTTACGAATGAAAAAATTGTAGATGTTTTCCCTTAGTTTGGTTGTGTCGGGTATGTCAATAGGGCTTCCAAGAGCAGTCAACACACACTCGTAAAAACAGTTTCCATCTGGGCTTGTATGGTGTAATTTCAGGTTTTTTAACTCCAATCTTTCGTTTGCTTGACTCAATGCCGAGTTGACGACATCATTCGCATGAATAAGTAAACTATCTTGGTCGAACATACCAAGGTAATGAAGGCGTTGAGTTTGAAGTTGTTCGACAACATTTCTCGTGTAGGCTTCCGCTACGTCTCCACCAAGTGCTTTCTCAACAAGCTTTTGTACGTCGTCACACGACATTGCAAAGCTACAATTTTTGTAGTGTGACAACGCACGTACACTGGCAGCTGGATCATCGTCGTCGGCCTCGGGTGCAACCTTTGGTAGTAAAGAGTCTAGAGAGTCCATACTGTTTCGAAAGCTTTCATCGGCATCTTTTGGGTCCTTGAAAAGTCTAAAGAAACACGGTAACTGTGTGTACTGTGTGTATGTGAAAGCATTTGTGACACGTACACCTACCATGTTAAACAACTTGGTGAAGTCGTCGTAACCACATTTAATCTTGCGTAACTTCTCTAAAATGTCTTTGATGTCCTCTAGTATTTTTGCGCGACCAGCACAGCGTACTTCCAAGTTGGTTAGATTCTGTGAATAGCCGAAAAGCATGTAAGTCGAGTTGCACAAAGGAAGCAAAGCGTTGCTCACACCACACCAATTTGTTTCGTCCACTTCGAATGTCTGTGCGGTTTGTGCGGACAAACAAAATTGCTCGCTGGGCGGCTGCTGAATGTAGTGAATCAAAAAGTCTGCCTTATTCTTCGAATACTTCCATGCTCTCCGTCTAGCCTCCCACTGGTCTTTAGTTGTGCTCAGCAAGTACTGATTCGGGTACACATAGATCACGTCGTTGCCATCCACTTTTGCCACAACATAAGGCAAGTAGTTCTCCGAAATGCAACGCAACATAAACAGTCGGGCAGACTCGTTGTGTTGTCCAAGCGTAACCAGCGGTGTGTTGAGCTTCCGGCCGGTACAAGCATACCAAATACCAAAACAAACATACACGGCGCACTCAAACTCACTTTGCCTAGGTGTTTCCTCGGACACAACAAGCGAGTCGGCCAAACGTTCATCCAAGCCAAACTCAACCAACGCGCTTTTAAGACTCGGTGTGTACTTTGCCGTTGTTTCGCCGCGGGAGCTCAGTGAGTTAAAAACGGTCAATGTTACAGTAGCGGGTTTTGACCGGTCGACACACACATACACCCAGTGGTTTTTGTTGATTCTAAATGGAATGTAAACCAAAGTGTGTTGTGATTTGGGACGACGATGTTCCGGTTGGACGATGCGTTTGTTGTTACCTGTTACATCGGTTGCAGTTAAAGTAATAAACACATGCGCTTCTCTGGGAATAAGGGCAAGGAAGCGGTTCATGAATACATTTGAAATAAACCCGCCAGGTTTGAAGCACCCGAAAGAAGGTGATTCTGTTAAGTTTGTTAGGTCTTGTGTTGTCAGCACATTTTCCGAAGCAAGCTGGTCAGTGTCGAAGACTCGATCGTTCAAAGCACCTCCTGTCAAAACGGCACTTTTAATGTTTATTGCCGTTTTGGATTCCCACGTGTAACACTTTAATAGATCCGAGTCCACCACTAATTTGGGTTGACCCTCGTCGTGGTGGTGTACCTCCTCGTCGTGGTAGTGTACCTCCTCTTGTTCGTTACCGTCAGAGGTTGCCGAGTCAGATACACTCGGGTCGACTTCCCGGCGTTTGGGAAGCGTTCCCGTCGGTAGTCTAAACGGTGTGCGTCCAAACTCGACCTTTGGTGGTTTGGCACCCTTTGGTGGGCCTGTTTTGTACCGTGCGATCATCCAACGTTGTGCTTCTTTAGGGGTTGCAAGCCCAAAGGTAATGACAAGTGGCATACAGCAAGCGGCGGCCGGCTTGAACGTGACGCCACTGAGTATTTTGGCGATGCCGGTGAGCGAGCTGTCTTGTGTACTTTTTGTGGCCGTGCAAACCTCAACCCACTGTTTAAACGTCTCGTGCGTTAGCCCATCTGATTTTTCCCACTTGTTGTCGAGCAAGTCGAACAGAACAACAAACAATGCATACAAGTCCAGCTGGACAGCATACTCTTTGAAAAGATTTTTTTTTTTGTAAATGTCTGATTCAGCATCAATTAACTTTTTGATTGCTGGGTTGACACAAGACTTGCTATGTTGACTTTTTGGATCATCCAGAGGTCCGTCTTTGAGCAAAGCGTCCATATTGTCAGGTCCACTGTCTAATCTATATGCATGCTCAAACCGAGCAAGTCCGGCACGATTTTCAGTTTCACGCGAGTTTGTGGGGTCCAGTGTTGAAATGCAAACCGAGTAAGGCCGTATCCAACCGTGTGCAAGTCCGAGTTTGTTGTGCATGCAGTACAGCGCATAAAATGCGTCGACAAAATATGGTCCCAAGTGTATCACGGGAAAGTTGTGAGCATAGTACTTAAGGGATACGTACTGTTTTGAAAGCGCACAGTTCTGGATGGCAAGTAGTGCATTGTTGTGTTGTGTTACTATGGGGTTGTCAGTTGCATTGACAACGTATTGATCTGTAACAAATTTTTTAGCTGTGGCGTCGTCGTTTTTTTTAAACGTTTCAGCTTCAAGTGGAATCAGAAGACACTTTGCTACTCGGGAGGCAAGCTTAACAGTTCCGGCGTTGTATTGCTGAGATTGTTGTTCGTGTGGTAAAGCGTTGAAGTCGCTCTCGTCGTCTGTGACGTTTGTCAAAAACGCTTGGATTGCTTTGTCAGACTCAGTTTGTTTGTTGTTGCTCACCAAAACACTTTTGTGTGCGTTAAAAGCGTCGAGGATTTTACCTTTAACTGCTCGTTGTTGATGACTTTCTTGTCGCGCGCCAAAAGTGTCTTCTGCGATGTGTACAAACGTCGCATTGTCAGTTTGGAAGACAGTGTACCTCCACGTTCGGCCGTCCATGAGCCCAAAAATGTTGCGTTTTGAATCAACAAATTGGTCTTGTATTTTTTTAATGCAAGCATTTTTTTTTTGCTAGCAAACATAAAGTTTGTCAGCCTCTTGAAGAAAACCACCTAACTTACTTGAAGCAACTCGAAAACCAAACACACACTTTTACAAATATGGGGCCTGAGACGTGGGGGCCGGTGCTTTGGGAATACTTGCACGTCGCGGCGGGCCATGCCGACTTGCAGCGCAAGCCACAAGCAATAGTCGACCGGATTTTAGACGGCTTTCATGCCAGCATACCTTGTCCGTCGTGCAGCGATCACTTTGACGACTTTCGAACCAAACACAAACTCGACACGACACTTGAAGCCAAAACGTTGACAACCAACCTTGAAGGCAATAAAAATACTACTCCTACTCCTCCTATTGCTACTACTCCTACTACTACTACTCCTACTACTCCTACTCCTAATAGTACTACTCCTACTATAATCACACCAAGTGTGGCCCAACTAACAAAGAGGCAAGACTTTCCGATTTTGAGGTGGACCGTCAAGGCGCACAACAACGTCAACAAACGCAACAACAAACCGTTGGTTGACGAAAACCAAGTGGTGGATTACTTTCGCAAAACAGGTACGTTGCTCAACTCCAACAAAAAAGCTTGCCAAGACTCCACATCTTACTACTACTATGTGTGCGTCGTGCTCGGCGTACTAGTCGTTGTGCTCTTGGGCCTACTCTTTGTGTTTGCTTTGAGAAACGCAAAGTTGAAAACACTTTTGAAACATAGACCCAAAGAAGAAACCCCAAACAAGCAAAGATTGGGTAACACATTGCGTGCCAACAAGCTTGGACAACCATGAAAGTACAAAACACAAATGCCACAAATGTCTTCTACAAGTGTTATAAAATTATAAAATTACTATTTGTTTTACAAGTCGAGAATCAAGTGTTTGGAGACTAGCAAAGACGGCTTGCCTTGAATGGGCGTGGCTGGGCACGTCTCTTTGTACTGCGCCATGAAGCACGCCACCAAGGGGTCGGTCGCAGCAAACGCACGAGTGACTTTCAAGGCAACGTTGTTCCGCGCATGGTCCACTCTGAACACCGGCTCAAAGTGCATTTGTCCAGACCAGTAGATGAAGACGTTGAGGTCGGCCGCCCTAAAGTCTTCGACGCCGCAATAAAACGGGTGGTAGTCTACGTCGGTCGGGTTGACAAACAAAAAGTTGACTCGTAATCTCCACGATGTGTACTTGATCGTCCAAGTGTCGGCCCACGTGGCAGCTTCTAGCAAGTCGGTGATTTGGCGCGACACGTCGCGCTTGGTCGAGCTCGCCGTGCCCTCAAAGATGCGCGTCGAAGCCAAAAAATCGTCAAACAGCTTGGGTGTGGCTTTCAACTCTTGCGCCAAGCGCTTGCGCAGCATGATGCCCACTTGGTCAAACGACTCTTCCAAGCTAGACTTCAAGTCTACTTCAAAAAGCTGGTACACCAAGTTGCTAGTCTCCAAAAGAAACACCACCTTGTTGTTTTCCACCAAGTTGCCGACCACAAGGGCTGCGCACACACTGTGAAAAAAACACGCGCCTGCCCCCAACACCTCGAAGCGGAGGTACTCTTCGTGGTGGTCGTAGTCGCAGCCAAACGCCTTGGCCTGAACGTGCTCGGGAATTTTAACAAGGTCCTTGCCTTTCGACATGACAAACACCTTTCAAGACTACACCTTGCGGTTCGACGAAGCCAAATACTTGAATGTCTTTTTTCTAAGTACAAGCTAATTTGTCATGTTGCCAAAGCCTTGAGACACAAAACCTGCAAGAATGTAGACAAAGCCATCCGGTCCCGACCATTGTGGCGACCACCGCCGAGCCGGCCAGCACCATAGTTACACCAAACAGACACAAACACAACGAGACCCCCATGTACCCCAAAATGCTCATCTTGTACACAACCTCACCACAAACACAAACGTTTTGTTTTACTTACAAGTAACTTTAAATGGCTTCTCCTCACACGCCTCCTCCTCCTCCTCCTCCTCGTCCGGGTCCTTTGCCTCTCCTGTTCATGGTCCTCCGTGTCCTCCTCCTCCTCCGTGTCCTCCTCCTCCTCCTCCGTGTCCTCCTTCGTCACGTTGGTTAAACGTGGTGTAAATTGTTTGAAGTGAATCAAACGAGTTAAATTCGTCGTGATAAAACTTCTGTAGGGAGGTTCGTAGAGCGTTCGATGTGGCACTCGTGTCTTTGAAATCGTCAAAGTGGTAATCAATACTACTACACGTAAGCTTTGTTTCCCCATCCCCATGGAGCGCCCTATTGTACAATTTGGTTCCTAATTGTACCAACGAATGGTCATCGCAAAAAGTGTTTACTTTATCTTTAGACTCGTAATACGGTATGACGTTCAACACAACCCATCGTGATTCTCCAACACTGTAATGACCACGGTGAGTGTACAAGATACACATGGTAAAGGCTTGTTGATTCAAAACATCATAGTCGTAGTTGGTGCCACTTGGGTAAATCCAAAAGATGCAAATTCCCCAACACTTGGCAAGCTTGACAAGACGTTTTTTCAAGTCGACAACGGTATTCGCTTGTCCACCTAAACGGTTATCGCCTTGTTTTTGAATATCAGAGTCGACCAAGTCATTGAAGAAGTCACCATTCCACCATTTTAAATCTTTCAAGTCCAAGCCCTCGCAAGTTTTGAATTGCTTCACATCGTCTTCAATAATCGCGTGAATGTCAGGTGTTAGGCACATGTTGTCAAGGTTTTTGGCTAAACATTCGGTGTCGGCGTACCGCACCTCGCATAACACATCCTTGAGGTCAAGGGTCCTGTCACCATGTGTGACTGCCTCTAATATATTTTCAAAATTGGGACGCTCGACAAATAATGACGACATGATTGCAGACGTCACGTGTAAGTCAATTGTGTTTACGCTGCTATTATTGACGGTTCCCAACGTAAGTGGGGGGCCCATGTCTTTTAACAAGCTGCTTAAGACGTCATCGTCGTTGATGTCGCGTGCTATGCGCGCATCATCCAAAAATGGTTCATAAATAATGTCTTCTTTATCTAAATATTTCATAATATTCATACAAACACGTGCGTGCTTGAGTTGTGTATTTGCAAGGTTTGTGAACAACTCGGTAAGTTCTATCTTCACGTCGTGTGACATTTCAATTACTCTACCCAACTGTCCGGCGTTGAGAACTTGCGCTTTTGTTTGTCCTAAATAAGGTCCCACCGTTATGTTTTCTTCACTGATTGCGATGCGGTAACACGAAGAAACATATTTTGGTAAACTCCACAACTTGCGGAAGTTGCTGTATGACTCACATTGCTCCGTTGCTCCTCCTCCTCCTCCTCCTCCTTCGCCTCCTCCTGCTCCTCCTCCTTCTTCGCCTCCTCCTCCTCCTCCTCCTCCTCCTTTTTGTTCGTCAAGTATACGGTTTACAAGATCTACAAAATGTTTTAATTTCGCCGAAGCCTTGTCAACTTCAAAAGGGTTACCATTGTCATTTAAATAGTAAACGACTTTAAACTCACCACCACGGAGGAACGGACGCTCAGTGTTGCGACGTTCAAGGCATGGCCTTGCCCTTTTAACACCACCATGTGAAGCCACAAGTTTGCGCTTTTGCATGTTGTTGAAAGTAAGTTCAACAAGGGTTTTTTTAAGCATTAGAGTTTTGACAAACTTGCAAACACCAAACATAAACCAAAGCAAACACCCCAACTTACCGCTAAAGTAGGCACAAACGAGACGCAAATGTTCGCAATGTTTCAACATGCGCGCTTTTTCGATTAGCCTCAAGGTCGGATATTGGACACTCTGAACGAACGGAGCTTCCATGCACTGTTCAAACAGCTTGGGTAGATAGGAGGACAACCCCGCATTCGTCAAAAGGCGTTGGCGGAGCGGACCATAGGTGCGTCCTTGTATTGGTCCAAAGGTTTGGCAGAGCGGACCGCGGGGATGTCCTTGTATTGGTCAAAAGGTTTGGCAGAGCGGACAATAGGTGCGTCCTTGTATTGGTCCAAAGGTTTGGCAGAGCGGACCGTAGGTGCGTCCTTGTATTGGTCCAAAGGTTTGGCATGAACGTTGCCGGACGTAGCAAGCACCAAACAAAGCAAAAGCTTCAAACAGTCCATGATGGCTCTTTGGACGCAAAAAAAGTGTTGAAACGCCCAACGTGCACTTTTCTACACGAGGATATTTACATATTGAACTTTCAAACCAACGAGCAACATATTTGGCAACACCTTCATGGTGCAAGGCTTTTTCAACGCAAGGTTTGTTAGACTTTCGACACCCAAAGGTCCGCTCGAAGCAAGGCATGCAATTCTACAATACCGTACCATGGTATGGTAGTCAGGTTGGCGGTTGTCTTTGTCATTTCGTCTTGGTCTTGCAATTAATAAAGTTTAAACAAAGCCGAGTAAGCAACGTTGGATAGCATATGGTAGTCTTGGTGTCGGTGCATATGTCGCACATCATGTTGACATCACATGTATATATAACAAACACACTGTCCATGAAGTGGTGAATTAGTACGCACAAGAGCGGAGAATGTCAAGCAAGACCAGGCAGTTGACACAAAATGAAGAAATTGCAGTTGTGTTTCGAAGAGTCTTGGACCAGTACGGCACGTCGGTGTGCGGCGACTTTGTGTCGCCATACCGCCGAGTGTTTTTGCCAAACTTTCCAGAAGACGTTGGTAAAGGCCCTACGTTCATCGAGCTTTTGACACGGCTGAGCCAAGCCAACGAGGCCAAGTCCAGTTCGGCAAAGAGCGAGTCGGTCGTCGACGAGTACCGCGCCAACAAAGTCAGGGCTTTCTCATGGATGACTGGTACCATGAAAGGCACGCCGGACGTCTTTGAAGGCATGCAACTGTTTGTTGCCATGGCAGAGTCGCGCATCCGCAACCAGTCGCTCATCGGCATGGTTGAGAACCTGCGCCTCATCTCACTAGACTACTACCAAGCTCTCAAAGCATCGCCTCTCTTGGATTCGTCTCCAACTTTCCATGCGGCCTTTTTGAACCCCGCATCAAACAACTTGCCGAGCTTTTGCTTTGACAACCCAACCAACTCTTCGGAGCCTTCGAGCTCGGCGTCACATACAAGTTCAAGTTCAAGTTCAAGTATGGCGAGTTTGTCGAGCTCGTCGAGTTTGTCGAGCTTGTCTAGACAAGGTTTGGTGGCGTCGAGTTCAAGTACCGTAAGTTCAGGATCAAGTTCACCGTTGAGTTGTGGGTCTAGTTTGTCTGGTAGGTCGGTGATGTTGATTCCGTTTCTCGACTTGGACATCAAAGTGAGCTCGGCCACTGTGACGCTGGACCACATGAAGGAGTGGATGAGCCAAGTGTACTTGCCGTGCTTGCACGAGTTTTTCCAGCTAGACGTGTACAACGATAGGAAAGCCGTCATGTTGTCGATTGCCGTGCCGGCATATGCGTCGGAGCCAGATGTCATGGTTCCAAAGACAAAGAGTATGAGCAAGTGCGGCATGTGCGGTACGGACATTGCAGAAGTCGTGGTGGACGCAATGCAAGGTGGGGCGTGCAGCAAGTGCGGATTGTTTTTCAGGTTCGAGGAAGGCTCGACGACGTTTAGGTTCCAGCCACACGCCTTTGATGCAAAGCAGTGCCTGGCACGCTACAACGAGAAGCACTTGACGGACATCCAAGACCCCAACATGGTGGGTTGGCGCGTCCTTAGTCCTGACATGCGCAGGACAGGCCTCATTGTGTTTGACGCAGCTGGTCGAAGAGTCGAGCTGGCTCACGAGTTCAGGGTTCACGCAGCGCGCCAAACTCGCAAGTACAGTGCGCACGTCAAGCTAGTCACTTCGTGCCACGTGGCGGAGGAGCATGCAAGAGCCATTATTTTGGAAAGTGCTTACCGCCGCGACAAGAATAAACTTAAAGTGTCGGACATGGCAGAGTACTTGACGTACTTGGAGCGCGGGCGCTTTGCGAGGTACGGCCCAGTGAAAGCCAGGGCTTTGGCCGAGTCTTGTGTGCCGCACCTTTGGGGCAAGATGGCGCACAAGCTGAGCGACAAGATGGTTGTCATCTCCAAGTTCTTTCGCGACGTGCCGCGCTCAGTGGCCGTGTCGGCCGACATCTACTTGAGGTTCCTAGACTACTTCCGAACCAAGAGCTTGATCTACTTCAAAACGTTGAAAAGCAACCACCCGTTGAAGGACGCCGACCCCAGCGACATGGTGGACGACGCTCCGGTGATAAGCCGTTCGGGTGTGCGAGTCTGCACAGACAGAGAGAACCAGCCCAAGCTCGACATTTGCTCTTGCCCAGAAGTCAGCCCAGAAGAAAAGGCCAGCACCAAGACGAGGCGCAAGCTGCAAGCCAAAAAGAACCCAAAGTACATTCCGCCACTGGGCTACGAGACTTGCATGGTCTGTCAGGGCAGCGGCAAAGTCGAGGACGCGTCTCGCCCGCCCATGCTCGTCTCTTGCATCTTGGTCGACCCTCTACACCCTCGTGCCGAGGAGCTGCAAGCCAAGGTGGACGCCTTCGAAGACTTGCTGCACAGCCGGGCGTGCTTGCCGCTTGTCCTTGCGGCGACCTCGTCGCGCGTCGACCTTGCCGGCTTCCAAGGGGAGTTTGACACACCTACCGGCCTCTACGTGAGCTTCACACCGCACCTGAACGAGCTCTTGCGGCTAGTACCCCACCATCCGAAGAGGTCTTGCACTCAAAACCAAAAGGTAAACCGCAAAGCCGGCCCGTACCAAGCCTGCGCGCGCATAAACGACAATAGCATCGCCCAGGCCATCGAGACGTTCGTCCAGCAAGACACCCAAGTGCCCGAGTGGGCCGAACTTGTCATCGAAAGCGTCTCCGAGTTTGGCACAAAGGGCTGGTACACTGCAAGAACCGCAAAGAGCTCGCTCGGAGCAGAGTACTGCGTCAACGTCAAGCGCTCGCACAGCTCCAACACCGTCTACTTCATCTTGTCCCCACCAAACCGCATGTCCAACGGAAAGATGTACGCTTGTTGCTGGTCCCC
>Ga0208086_1000367_pt1 | contig 13520 bp, 8 predicted proteins | sample LakMenEpi06Jul10_FD_150675 | JGI IMG/M metagenome (GOLD analysis project Ga0208086, IMG submission 150675) | Freshwater microbial communities from Lake Mendota, WI - 06JUL2010 deep hole epilimnion (SPAdes) | ecosystem: Environmental > Aquatic > Freshwater > Lake > Epilimnion/Euphotic zone ...
CGACACGAGTTCTTCAACGGCGTGACCCACACCATCCTCGAACGCGAACGACTCACTCTCGAAGCCGTCACGATCGCCCAAGTCCTCCAAGAGTCGGGGTACCAAACCGGCGTCTTTGGAAAATGGCACCTCGGTGACGAAGACCCCTACCAACCCAACCAAAGAGGTTTCGATGAGTCCTTCATCCACGGAGGCGGCGGCATCGGGCAATCCTTCCCAGGAAGCTGCGGGGACGCCCCCGGAAACAGCTATTTCAACCCAACCATTCTGCACAATGGGACCTTTGAAAAGACCCAAGGATACTGCACCGATGTGTTCTTTGATCGAGCCCAAAAATGGATCCGCTCGATGCAATCGGCTCCCGACAAACAACCCTTCTTCTGCTGGCTCGCCACCAACGCACCCCACGACCCCTACAACGCCAAACCCCAAGATGCAGCCCGTTTTGCCTCCCTGGAGGTCGACGACAAACTCAAAAACTTTTACGGGATGATCGAAAACATCGACGCGAACGTCGGCGAGTTGCTCTCCTGCCTCGATCAACTCGGAATCGCCGAGAACACGCTGGTGATCTTCATGAACGACAACGGAACCTCCATCGGCACCCAACAGCACAACGCCCAAATGCGCGGCGGCAAAGGGACCGCCTGGCTCGGCGGAACCCGCGCGAATGCCTTCTGGCGATGGCCCTCGAAAATCCAACCCGGAGACACCCAAGCCCTCACAGCACACATCGACCTATTTCGCACGCTCGCTGCGCTCGCTGGTTCGGAGTTAAACGATCGTGCGAACCGACAAGCCCAAGGCAGAAATCTCCTCGATCTGCTCGAAAACCCCCAAGCACCCTGGGACGACCGATTCCTCATGACCCACTTCGGTCGCTGGGCCAAAGGGGACAATCCCGACACCCAGAAATACCGCCAAGCCGCCGTCCGAAATACCCAATACACCCTGGTCAGCCCCCAAGGTTCCAAACAACCCGATTGGCAACTCTATGATGTCATCGATGACCCGAGCCAATCGAAAAATATCGCCTCGACACACCCCGATACCGTCGCACTGCTCGCCAAGGAATTCGAAAACTGGTGGGACGCAGTTCAACCCTACTTGGTCAACGAACAAGCCATCCCGGTCGCAGAAAATCCCTTCAAAACTCGCTATCGACAGCAGTTCCCAGACCCCTCGGCCAACCTGCCCCCTCAAAGACGTCCAAATATCCTCTGGGTGATCGTCGAAGACATGTCGGCAGACTTCGGATGTTACGGCCAAAAGGCGATCTCCACCCCAAACGTCGATGCGCTCGCCAAACGAGGTATCCAATTCAACCGCGCCTTTGTCACGGCTCCTATCTGCAGCATCTCGCGCTCGGCTCTGATCACCGGCAACTACCAAACCGCCCTCGGACTCCAAAACCATCGTTCAAGTGTACCGGGCCATCCGATCTATCTGCCCTACGATACCCCTCTGGTCCCCGAACTGTTCCAACAAGCCGGATACCACGTCAATAACCTGACCTGGGAACACTTCCTCGAAGAACCCAGCGAGCCTGCGAAAAAAACCGAATTCCCTATCGCCAAAACCGACTACAACTTCGAATGGAACCCCCAAACCTCATACCACAAAAAACACTGGACTCTACGCGATAAACAGCAGCCATTCTTCCTCCAAATCCAACTCAACGGAGGCAAGTTTCGAGGCCAAGCACCCAAAGAGGCCTGGCCCTTACGCGTCGAAAAAGAACTCGGTAGCTCCACACCCATCGATGCGGTCAAACTCCCAGCCTACCTCCCGGATCACCCTGTCATCCTGCAAGACTGGGCTCAGTACCTCGATTGCGTCCGCTACACCGATCACCAACTCGGCTCGATCCTCGCAAGACTCGAAAAATCCGGCGACCTAAACAACACCGTCATCTTCTTCATGACCGACCACGGAATCAGCCACGTGCGCAACAAACAATTCCTCTACGATGGCGGTACCCACGTGCCGCTGCTAGTCGCAGGACCCAACATCCCGGCAGGCCAACTCCGCGATGATCTCGTCGAACATATCGACCTTGCCGCCACAAGCCTTGCCCTGGCAGGTATCCCAAAACCCGGACGAATGAACTCCCAAAATATCCTCAGCCCAGATCATAAACCCCGCCAAGCGGTCTTTGCCGCTCGAGATCGAGCCGATGAAACCGTCGACTGGATCCGAAGCGTCCGAACCGAAAAATGGAAATACATCCGCAACGGATTCCCCTCCCGACCCTACCTCCAACCCAACAACTACAAAGACTCCAAAGCCATCGTCCAAGCCATGCGGCAATGGCACGCACAAAACAAACTCAATCCAGCCCAAGCTCGAATCATGGCCGATACACGTCCCCTCGAAGAATTGTACGACCTGACTACGGATCCCGACGAACTCAACAACCTCGCCGAGGATCCCAACTACCGAGATACCCTCACTCAACTCCGAAATCAACTCATCGACTGGCAAGCAAAAACCGGAGACTATGGCCAAATCGAAACCCCAGAAGTCTACGATGCCGAAGCCGGTGCCGATCATCTCGAAGGGGGCAAAGGGAACCGATCCGAAACCTACCAAAAGAACCTCGATCTGATGAAACGCTGGCACACCGAAAAACCCTTCGTTCCTCTGAACGCCCTCGGCGGATAATCCAACACACGACCCTCAAGACCACGCAAGTCCCACCCCCTGCTCAGACTGGATTCCCTCGATGTACCCTCGGGCGATCAACAAACTCCCTTCCCTCGCTAAGCTCACCATCTGCTTGATGATCACCCCCCTGATTGGCTTCCAGATCCAATACCCTCGACTCGCCGCGCAGGAAACGGAACCTCGATCAAACCCTCCGTTCTTCGAACGCTACTCCGATTGGCCCGAAGACCTAAAGATCCAAGGAACACTCCTCGTTGCCGAATCGATCGAGGGCCTCAAACCCTTTATCGCAGAACTCAATAGTTCGCCAAACAAACTCAAACAGTGGGTCATCGTCGGTCCTCATAAACTCGCCCAATCGATGCTTGCAGACCCCGCCGCAGCACCTAACGAATCTTCACCTAGCGAATATTCACCGATCGCCTCGCTCGAACGCCTCACCTGGACCCCAAAACTCGACGCGGTGCCTGAACCTGAACCTCAATCCATGCTGCTTGTCTGCGACGATCGACTCGCCCACGAAATCCCAGACGAATTCTGGTCCTCTACGGCCGATACCATGCGACGATACCTCGCCCTCGGTGCCACCGTCGGATTCGTCGGTCCCGCCAGCGTCGCCATGGGAAAAACCTATAGCAAGCCGGATCCAAAGAGCCCACAGAACGCTCCCAAACTCGCTCAGGGACTAGGCCTATTCCCCGACGCCTGGATCCACTTCACCGACCAAGGCGATTGCGACGCGAATCTATGCCATGCGATGCAAGCCGACGCTCGTACCGTCCTGATCGGTATCTCCAAAGACAGCGCGATGGTTCTCCAAGGTCGCAAAGGGACCGTCTATGGTCCCGGAGCTGCCACCGCTTGGGTCCCGGCCCATCAACATCTGCCCGAAGCCTCACAACGGATCGAAACTCGCGGGCTGAAAAACCGAAACGCTCCCGAAAATTTCCTCCTGGATTGGACCCAGTGGAGACGCCAAGCGATCGAACGCACGCTGGAGATCTTTCCACCCGCCGAACGTCAAACACCCAATGTCCCAAACGGGACCCTGATCATCGTCGGAGGCGGCGGTATGCCCTCAGGCCTCATGCAACGTTTCGTCGATCTGGCAGGGGGCAAACAAGCCCAATTGGTCTATGTCCCATGCTCGGAAGATGACGACATGTCCAGCGACACGCGTCTGCTCGAACTCTGGAAACAAATGGGAGCCAAGTCCTGCTCGCTTTTGCACACCAAAAATCGACAGATCGCAAACGAAGACGAACGATTTCTCGAACCTTTAAAACAAGCCACCGGAATCTGGTTCGGCGGTGGCCGTCAATGGAACCTCGCAGATTCCTACTACGGAACCAAAGCCCACCTGCTGATGAAGCAAGTATTGACTCGCGGGGGTGTGATCGGCGGGTCCTCTGCCGGGGCTTCGATCCAAGGAAACTACCTGGCCAGAGCCACCCCGATCGAGAACTTCCGAATCATGGCCCCAGGTTACGAACGCGGCGGTTTGGGCTTTCTCAACGGCGTTGCCATCGATCAGCATTTCACTCAACGACGGCGCCAAAAGGACCTGCGCTCGCTCGTCGAAACCTATCCGCAAATGCTCGGAATCGGCATCGATGAAACCACGGCAATCCTCGTTCAACAATCGACCGCGGAAATACTCGGCCCCGGTACAGTCACCTTCCAGTGGCAAGACGAATCGAGTCGACAGATCGGCGAATTCATCGGCTCGCAAGGCCAGCAATTCGATCTTGCAACCCGCATGGAACTTGCACAGCCGACCGAGAAGACCGACTCCTTGAAAACTAAAACCCCCACGGATCCTTGATCGGTTCTGCGAGCTTCATGCAGTACCAAAGCATTCGGGGCAAATGAAAGGGGCCTTTCCAAAGGCTCCCTTTAAGATCGTTCGAGCGGCGCGCATCGCGATGCAAATAACCAAACCACTCCCCATGCTCAGGGTCTCCAAAACGATCGAAGCTCCACTGACATACCTCTTGATGCCATCGATGGTACCGCTCGTGATTCGTTAGCCGCCTTGCAATGTCCGTCGCAATGATCGCTTCGCAATGGGGCCACCAAAACTTCATGTCGTGCCAGTACTCCTGGATCGGCTTGCTATAGACATCCCGGAAATAGTACAAGCCCCCGAACTCCCGATCCCATCCTCGCTCCCACATCGCATCGAGAATCGCTAACCCTACCCCCCCCAAACGCTTATCCTTGCGCAGCTTGCTCTCGTGCAGAATAAACCAAGCGCACTCGATCGCGTGACCAGGATTCAATTGACGTCCATCGAAGTGATCGAGCACTTGGCCATCAGCCCCGACATTCTCCATGAGGACCGCAAGCTCAGGCTTGTAAAAAACCGTCTCGATTTGCTCGATACACCGATCGATCCAGACCGAGCAGGCGACTCCCAACACCTCGAGATCCCCGAGGTTCGCTCGAAGCTCCTGCGCAGTGGCCATGGCGATCATCCAAGGACCAATACTCTGCATCGGCCGTGTCGCAGGATCGGTTTTCGAAGCGATCGTACCGGAGTGGAAACAACCCAAAAGGTAAGCTTCAAACATCCGAATCGCAGCCGATCGGTAACGTTCCAAATTCGACGCTTGGAACATGGCCGCATAAGCGATCGCAGCAAACGACTCGCTGTAGAAATAACGCCGCATCCGCAGCGGTTGACCCTCACGCGTGACGGTGAAGTAAAGCTTGCCACTGGTTTCCTGCACACCATGCCGCTCCAAAAAACCAATGCAGCTCTCGGCGATCTCAAGCCATTGGGGATTCGGCTCGACGGTATTGTAAAGGGTGGCAAACATCCAAGCTGCACGCCCCTGAAACCAAATCGATTTGTCGGTATCGACGATCGATCCATCGCGAGACAGCGACGTGATCATCCCTCCATGGATCCGATCCCATCCATGACGAATCCAAAACGGAATCACATCCTCCAGCAATACGCGACCAAAGTTCACTTCAGCCACGATTTGCCGCTGGCTTCGTACGAAGCGTTTTTCGCTTGGCCGGCAAATACGCTCGAAGCAGCGCATTGGCATCGGGGTAACGGTTCGAAGGACGCGGCTCCATGGTCTTACGCAAGACCTCGATCAGATCCGGATGCGCTTTGCGCCGAAGCGTCGCTCGACCCTTCGGCGGCCAATCAAATGGCCACTCAGGCAATACTCCCGTCAGGATTCGATACGCCAGTACCCCAATCGCAAACACATCCGACTTGGCGCTAGGACGCCCCATGGCTTGCTCAGGAGCCATATAGCCAACTGTGCCCGAACCCGATGCGATCATCGTATGAGCGATCGTTCGCTGAGCGACCTTGGCGATCCCAAAGTCAGTCAACGCCAAACGCCCGTCGGCCATGAGGATCAGATTCTCAGGCTTGATGTCGCAATGGATGATGCGATTGCGATGGGCATAAGCGACCGCCTCGATCATCTGCTCGATGTAAGAGAGCGCCGTGGCGAGTCCCACCCGATGCTTGAGCCGCGCAGAGAGTGTCTGGGTGCCGAGCCGACTGACGATGACGAATCGGCCATCGATGAAACTCGCGTCCTTGAGCCCCAAAATGTTCGGATGCTCAAGCTGAGCAATCAGCCTTGCTTCACGCTGAAACGCCGCAAGCATGCTCGCGGTAACAATGTACTGATGAGGCATCTTCAGGGCCACATGAACCCCTTCGATCGTATCCCAAGCTTGGTAGACGGTGGCAAAGCCACCCTGGGCCAACTTCTTTTCAATGCGGTACTTGCCGATGCGGCTACGCGCTCGCAACATGTGCGAGTCAGCGATTCGTTTAGCCATGGCACCGAGATCTTGAGCTATCATCACCCTTCCTTAGGTAGCTTGCTCTATCGGCACCCCCACGCAGAGTATTTGGAAGCTTTCCTGCAAGCCCCCAGGTTGACCTAAACGCGTCATCTAGCCCAAACAGCCAGTTTTGACGCTGCGTAATGGCTCCCTCGATGCAACCGGGCTCTGATTTTCTTGGGTTTTTTCGTGCTCGTGCTCGTGCTCGTAGCGGTTAGCTCAAGCTCGAAATCAAAGCCGATGAGAGCCTGACCACTTACTTCGGAGCGGCTTGGCCGTCGGGAGTTTGGAACAATCCCGAAACGCGACCCCGTCCCGGAGCAGGAGGAGCTTCCCGACGTTTGAAGTCCGAGGCTCGCGTGGCATTACCCAACGGGACGACATCTTCAACATTCGAACCACGAAGGTAGCCCATGAGCTTGTCGAGGTTGATTCGACTCACACCCATCGACTTGGCCTGCTGCTCGAGCTCAACCCGTCGCTTACCCATGACTTCGGTCGCCGCATCGAGGGTTCCCCCTAAGATTTTGAATTCGTCGCCGATGACAAGCCAACGGGTGTTGACGTTGAGGTTGCCTTCCATACGACCGTCAGGTCGCAGGTCAACCGACACTTCGCCACCGTTCTGGGCAATGAGTGCCTTGACCGTCTCGCGATCGTCTTTTCCATCCCCGTCGATGTCGAGCTTGCCGACCAAACCGAAGGAGACTTTGCGACCCGGTTGCCAAGCCGGCGAGTAGATGCGATCACCCCGAAGAATCGTTTTTGGGTTGCGGTCGGGCAGAACCCGAGCGCGCGAAAGGTGATCGGTTTGCTGGTTGACTTCGACCACTTCGATGCGAGCCTTTGGCTCCACATCAGCAACCTTGGAGGTATCGTCGTCGAGGACCGAGAAACGAACCCCAGCACGCAGGCCGTCGGCACGACCGAGGTTCAAATAGACTGTCTCTCCGCCATCGACCACCTCGGTGATCTTGCCTTGTACGTACTGGAAGTCCTCGCCCTTGATTTCTTCCAGTTGCTTGCCCAGAAGTTCGTTTTGGCGGGCCAGATCATCGCGCTTCTTGGTCAGCTTATCGATCTCGCCTAGATAAGTTCTTTTTTCGGTTTCCGCTTGCTGAGCCAATCGCTGTCGATCGGTCTGAATCTTGGTGATCTCTTCTTGTCGCTCTTTCTCTTTTTGTGCATAAGCGACCTGGGTCTGCTCGAGTTGCTGGGCCAACTCGTTGGCACGCTTGCGCTCGGCTTCACGAGCCTCAGTTTCCTGCTTGATCGTCGCGTCGTACTTGACCTTCAGATCCTCTTCACGCTTGGCTTGGGCGTCGACTTGAAGGTTCCGTTCGCGAACGGTTTGCATCAGGGTTTCGACCAGCTTGCGATAGTTCTTGTCGGTCACGTTAGGGCCCAAAAGCCCCATGTCGGCGACGTACTTCTTCTGGATCTCGGCGATTTCCGCGTTGCCCGAAAAGGATTGGGTCAACTGGTCGAATTCGGCTTGGCTCGAAGGCTTAGCCCCTAAGACCATCTCAAGAAGCTGCGTTTTCTTGACCTCTTCTCGGTGCTTGTCTTCGGCTGCTGTTGCCTGAGTTTTGAATGCCTCGACAGTCTTGAAGTTCGTGCCGGATTGGAAGACCGTATAGCAAAGAGCCCCGATGCACAGAAGGCTCACGAACGACATCACGATGACGTAAGCCTGCCAAACCGATAAATTGCGATCGCGTGCCATGAACTGCCTCGTTTGCCCGACTACGTTGAAAACTCTTACGAATCCGTCTCTAGATCGTAAACAGGGATGCTCCAAGCGTCAAATTTTCTGTCGTTAAGTTTGGATTTTTCCGATTTGGATGCCAATTAAGCGGGTTTCGGGGTCTAGGTCTTTTTGAGGATTCGGATTGTCCCATTTGTTCGGATTGCAACAATCGTTCGGATTAACCGGACTTGGCGGATTACCCATCGACTTACCCACCCATCGACAGCCCGGGATTCCGCAAAAAAAGAACGGTTGTGGAAAACTTGTCCGTTGCAGAAAGGTTGCCAAATGTGTCGAACCGGGCAGTCGCAAGTCGATTTGCCCGAATAATTGCCGCAGCTTGGCCACGAAACTACAGGCGACCGGAAAAAACTCGCATTTTGGACACCGTTAAGTACGATGATACTAGCTGATCCATCCCTTTTCCGTTCGCGGGGCAGAGTCCAAGCATGATGCACCAAAGCCAATCCGATCGCTGCAACTCCAATCGTTGGAGTGCCAGCCGCTTTTTCAAGAACCGTTGGACTTCGAGCCAGACGCTCTTTGGACTGGCCCTTGCTGCGTTCCTTGGACTCTCTGGGAACCTCAGAGCCCAAATCAACCAAAGGGATCTTGCCCCCCTTGGCTTAGAACTGATGTGGGAAAACAGCATCGGCGGAGCCGGGCTCGTCCAAGGCGCCGATAGCTTGGTGGTCTGGCCCCATTCGAGCGAACGTCGCGAGTACGTCGATGTCTTTGTCGGAAACCGACTGATCGAAAGGATCGATGCGCGACGGGTCGACCGCGATGCCCTAGAAAAACGGATCTTGGAGGGCAAGTCCGCCGGCGAGGTCCCTCTGCTGGGCTTGGAAGGTGCCAAGGCACAAGCTCAAAAACTCGTCAAAACCTACGCGACGATCGGAAAACAAACCACCGTCAAAACCTTCAGCCAACCGGTGACCTTCGTCGTCGGCGCGGCGAGCAACGGAGTCGTCACGGCGATCGACGGCGAGACCGGTGAGATGCTCTGGCAGAATTCCGTTCCACGAGGCGATCTGCCCATCTACGGACCTGGCGTCTCCGATGACTTCGTCACCGTCGTCAATGGCAATGCGTTCTACGCCATGGACCTCAAGACCGGCAACATGATCAACTCAGGCCGCCTTGCTTTTACGCCTGCCGGGGCCCCCTCCTCCCTCGAATCGCGAATCATCGTCCCGTCGACCGAAGGTCGGCTCGTGGGTTACAACGTCAGCAATCCTGTCATCGCTCCGGTGGTTCTCCGCGCCGGTGCGGAAAATCGCCGAGGACTGTCCATCTCCGCCAACCGAGATTTCATGGCCTGGACCTCCAAATCCGCCCTATTCCTAGTTCACAACGAAAACGTCCCTAAGCTCTGGTCGCAGGTCAACGTCGAAGAACCCATGGATAGCAGACCCATCGCCACAGCCCAAGGATTTGTTTTCACCAGCATGTACGGCACGGTGATCCACGCGACGACCGCAAGGACCGGTTCCTACCTCTGGCGAGTGAACCTTGCGATGCCCACCAACCGCACTCCCGTTGTCGATGCCAAACACGTCTTTGTCCTTTCCGACGACGGCCGCTTGGTGGCTCTGGATATTGCTACAGGGGTCCAAATTTGGGGCAGTTATGTCGGCCACGTCAAACAGATCGTAGGCACCGGCAAAGAACACCTCTACGTTCAAAATGATCGCGGCTCTTTAAGCCGTATCCGTATCGCGGACGGCCAAGTCGATGCGAGCAGCACAGCGATCGTCGATTTGGCGATCCCCAACAGCGTAACCGATCGCTTGTTTGTAGCGACCAAAGATGGACACATCAGTTGCTTGCGAGAGGTCGAAGCATTGCAGCCTACCGTTTTCAATCCACCTAAAAAATCGCAAGACGGGTCCAAGCCCTCCTCAAACGCTCCCTCCAACACCCCGTCTAAACCTGCGGCCAATGCGGCCTCGAACGCCGACGATATTTTCGGGGCTCCCTCCTCGGCCCCAAAGCCCTCGGGCAACGACGATCCCTTCGGCAATCCCTGAGCCCACGATTTGCAGATTCCCCGCGATTTCAATCCCTTAGCCTGAAAAAACCGGGCCAAACCAAAGGGACTGCGGGTATTGTGTATCCACAGGGGTCCGACCTACAAAATCTGCTCTTTGGATTTCACTCGATTCGAACTTCGGTAAAATTCCCGGTCGGAAAACAAAGCCGGTAACAAGGCCGGCACGGAGCAACTCAAGACGGAGCGGTCGATCGTGAGCACTGAGAATCGAGGCAATCGAGACGACGGGAGCCGAAAACGTCGCAAGTCGTTATCCTCCGATGGTTCCTCCGTGATCAACCGAGCACCACCCTACGATCTGACGGCAGAAAAAGCCGTCTTGGGATGCGTGCTGCTCAACTCCGATACCCTCAACGAGTTGACGCTCATTCTCCGGCCAGACGATTTCTACGAAGACGCCCACCGGATTCTATTCCAAGCCATGTCGGGGCTCTACGATTCAGGCAAACGGATCGATATCGCCCTGCTGGTCAATCAGCTCAAAACCACCGACGAATTCGATCTCATCGGCGGTGCACCGTACCTGGCCGACTTGGCCCACAGCATCCCAAACGCCGCACACGCTGTCTACTACGCCGAGATCGTCCAATCCAAAGCGATCGTCCGACGCCTGATCGACGCTTCGACCAAAATCCTTCAGGACGCTTACGACCAGACGGTCGACCCCAAGGACCTGATGGCAGGCGCCGAACAAGCGATCTTTCAGATCCAGGACGACCGCAACTCCAACCAAGCCCAGAGCGTCTCAGCGATCCTCAAAGAATCGCTCGAACGGATCGATTCGCGCATGCAGGGCGAACAATTGGCCTCCGGGGTCATGACCCACTTCAGAGACTTCGACACCATGACCGGCGGTCTGCACAACGGGGAACTGATCATCCTGGCCGCCCGACCCAGTATGGGAAAAACTGCCTTCGCCATGAACATCGCCGAACAAGTCGCGATGAAGGAAGAAGCCCCGACGTTATTTGTCAGCCTCGAAATGAACTCGATCGAGTTGGTCGACCGACTTCTATGCTCGATCGCCAGAGTCAACGGCTCGCGCATGCGGGTCGGCACCATCACCCATGAAGAACAGCAGCGACTGATCAAAAACGCCGCCGACATCTCCGTCGCTCCCCTGTTCATCGACGACTCCCCAAGTCGGACTGTCAGCGAGATCGCTGCCGTCGCACGCCGAATCTCCAAAATGGAAAACCAAAAGACCGGGAAGAAACTCGGCCTGATCGTCATCGACTACCTCCAGTTGATCGACCCAGACAACTCCAAAGACCCCCGCCAAGAACAGGTCGCCAAAATCGCGAGACGACTCAAAATGCTCGCCCGCGAACAAAGCGTCCCCGTGCTGTGCCTCTCCCAGTTGAACCGCCAAGCCGAGGACTCCAAAGACCACCGACCTCGGCTTAGCCACCTCCGTGAGTCCGGTGCGATCGAACAGGACGCCGACGTCGTCATGTTCATCCACCGCGAAGAGTACTACCACAAACCCGACAAAGCAGTCGAATTTGCAGGACAAGCCCAAATCATCATCGCCAAACAGCGAAACGGCCCAATCGGCGATGTCGAACTGGTCTGGGAAAAGAATTTCACCCGGTTCCTCAATAAGGCGGCTGAATTCCATAACGATTTTTCACCCGGAGCCAACGATTTTTCGACCCCCGGAGGGTACTAAGTCTCTCTGCAAAACACCCTTCGCTGTTTATCCTGTTGCAATTCATTAGGCATGACCCGGCACGAGAACCCACTCCTGCTAGGTCCAGCCACCCCACTTTTTGGCGATAGATCGTATGAACCCATCGTGGACTCCAGACTCCTGGAAGCAATTCCCAGCAGCTCAACAACCCAACTACCCAGACCCAAACGAACTCCAAAAGGCCGTCGAAGAACTCCAAAAACTCCCACCTCTGGTCACAAGCTGGGAAGTCGACCACCTCAAAGATCGCTTGTCTGCCGCCCAACGCGGTGAAGCTTGGATGCTCCAAGGCGGGGATTGCGCCGAGTCCTTCGAACAATGCCAAACCGAACAAATCGCCAGCAAACTCAAACTCCTCTTGCAAATGAGCTTGGTGATCGTCTTTGCCTCCCGCAAACAGATCATCCGAGTCGGTAGGATTGCTGGCCAATACGCCAAACCCCGCTCAAGCGATACCGAAACGGTCAATGGCCTGACTCTGCCGTGCTATCGAGGAGACATCGTCAACGGCTATCCCTTCGAACCCCAAGCCCGTCGTCCTGACCCAATCCGCTTGATCCGCGGTTACGAACGATCTGCCGCCACCTTGAACTTCATCCGCGCGCTGAGCGAAGGTGGATTTGCCGATCTGCACCATCCAGAAAATTGGAATCTATTGTTCGTCAACGAAGTCAAAGGGGACGTCGCCAAACGCTATCGCGAATTGGTCGACTCCCTAGGCTCAGCACTGCGATTCATGGAGTCGATCCTCGGAGGCCGAACCGTCAACGAACTCAAACGCGTCGATTTCTTCACCTCCCACGAAGCCCTGCTCCTACCCTACGAAGCCGCCTTGACCCGCGCAAGTATTCGTGGAGTCGGCCACTACAACATGGGAACCCACATGCCCTGGATCGGGGAGCGCACCCGTTTGCTCACCGGTGCCCACATCGAATACTTCCGCGGGATTCGAAACCCCATCGGGCTCAAAATCGGACCGAGCGCCTCGCCCGAAGAAGTCGTCGATTTGGTCAAACACTTGAATCCGGATAACGAGCCCGGACGATTGACCCTGATCCATCGCATGGGCAGACAAAAGATCGAATCGAAATTGCCGCCGATCCTCGAAGCGGTACGCAAAGCGCAATGCCTAGTCCTCTGGGTGTGCGACCCCATGCACGGAAACACCATCGGAACACAGCACGGGCGCAAGACCCGGCGATTCGACGACATCGTCGACGAACTGAGACTCTCGTTTGGAATCCACCACGCCTGCGGTTCGAGCCTCGGCGGTGCCCACCTGGAACTCACCGGCGAGAACGTCACCGAGTGCGTCGGCGGATCCCGCGGGCTGACCGAATCGGACCTCGGTGAAGCCTACCAAACCCACGTCGACCCAAGGCTCAACTACGAGCAAGCTCTCGAGATTGCCTTCGAAATCGCCGGCAAACTCCAAGAGTTCCGCGTCCCCTAGCCCCTACCCGCCGTCAGGCGCCTTGTTTAACCCGCAGCCAACGGCGAGGAAGCGCACCAGCAAACCCCGATCCCAC
>Ga0208086_1000369_pt1 | contig 13469 bp, 14 predicted proteins | sample LakMenEpi06Jul10_FD_150675 | JGI IMG/M metagenome (GOLD analysis project Ga0208086, IMG submission 150675) | Freshwater microbial communities from Lake Mendota, WI - 06JUL2010 deep hole epilimnion (SPAdes) | ecosystem: Environmental > Aquatic > Freshwater > Lake > Epilimnion/Euphotic zone ...
GTTCACCATCACCCCCTCCTTCTCGCTCCACTGGGCCGCCGGCAGCAGCAGGTGGGCCACCGCTTCGGTTTCGGTGCCGGCGTAGGCCTCACTCAGCACCACCAGCGGGCAGTTCGCCACCGCCGCCCGCACCCGATCCAGGCTCGGCATGCTCACCAGCGGATTGGTGGCGGCCACCCACCAGAGGTCGAGCTCACCGCGCTCCATCGCCTCGATCTGCTGCCACACCGCCAGGCCGGGCTCGGGCGCGATCGCTCCGGGTGCGAAGCCCCAGTGGCGCTCCACCTCGGCGCGGTGCTGGGGATCACTCACCGTGCGGTAGCCCGGCAGCAGCTGGGCCAGACCGCCCACCTCGCGGCCGCCCATGGCATTGGGCTGGCCCGTGAGCGAGAAGGGTCCGGCACCCGGCTTGCCGATCTGACCACTCACCAGATGCAGGTTGCAGATCGACGCCACCGTGGCGGTGCCCTCGCGGCTCTGGTTCACCCCCATCGACCACAAACTCAGCGCGGCTGCGGCCTCACACCACCAGTCGGCCAGCTGGCGCAGATCGGCCTCAGGGATGCCGCACACCGCCGCCGCCCGCGCCGGTTCCCAGGCCCGCCAGAGCGTCTCCAGCTCGGCGAAGCCCTCGGTGTGGGCCGCCACGAAGCCCTGATCCACGCCGCCGCGCTGCAGCAGCAGGTGGCCCAGGCCGCAGAGCAGGGCCAGGTCGCTGCCGGGGGCGATGGCCAGGTGCAGGTCGGCGGCGTCGCTGGTGGCGGTGGCGCGCGGATCCACCACCACCAGGCGCGGCCCATCCCCCTTGCGCCGGCGCTTGAGCAGCCGCTGGAACAGCACCGGATGGCACTCGGCCGTGTTGGTGCCGATCAGCAGCACCAGGTCGGCCAGGTCGAGGTCGTCGTAGCAGCAGGGCGGCCCATCGGAGCCGAGGCTGCGGGCGTAACCCGCCACCGCCGAACTCATGCACAGCCGCGAGTTGGCATCGAAGTTGTTGCTGCCCAGGGCGCCCTTGAGCAACTTGTTGGCCGCGTAGTAGTCCTCACAGAGGAACTGGCCGGAGCCGTAGATCGCCAGCGCCTGGGGCCCCTTGCTGGCCAGGGTGGCCTGAATGCGCTCCACCAGGAGCGAGAAGGCCCGCTCCCAGCTGATCGCCGCGAAAGGCTGATCGGTGCGCGCGCGCCAGAGGGGCGTGGTGAGGCGGTTGTGATGCAGGGTTTCACCCACGGTGGCCCCCTTCACGCACACCTGACCGAGGGAGGAGGGGTGGTGGCGGTCGCCGCGGGCGGTCCACTGGCCCTCGGGGTCTGCGGCAGCCGACTCGGGGGGAGCTTTGAGCTCCAGGCCGCAGCCCACGCCGCAGTAGGGGCACTGGGCCCGGGCGGCCTGGCTGGAGGCGGAAGCGCTGACCATGGCGCCATTCGACCAAGCCGGGTGGCAGCCCAACGGTGGCGGTTGCTACCAGCAGACCGGTTGCGGCCAGGCCTGGGCCGAAACAGCGCTGAAATGGGTGTGAGCGACGCCACGTCCCCCTGACCACCCCCCTCGCCAGCACCTGCTTCGGCTTCGAGGCCGACTTCACCGGCGACCTGCGCTGCATCCCGATGGCGGTGCGGCGCAAGCTCGACCTGGCCGGCGTGAAGCTCAAGCTGCAGCACTGGAGCGAGCTGGCCGAGGCCGAGCGGGGCGAGCTGCTGGCCTGGGCCGACGACGGCGCCGCCATCGAGGCCCTGCGCGAGCACCTGCTGGCGCGCACCGCCTCCCTCAGCGCCGGCCAGGCCAAGGAGCTGCCCCGGCCCGGCGGCCACGAACCCTGGCAGCAGACCGGCCAGCTCCCCGAGGTGCTGGCCGCCTCCTGCGCCCAGCTGGGCCTGGAGCTGCGCAGCGACGGCTGGATGGCGCTCAACGAGCTGCAGCGCTTCGCCCTGGTGAAGCTCAGCCATCCCGGCCATGAGCACCGCAATCTGCCCCAGGCCCTGGCGGAGTTCGGGCTGCTGATCAAACCAACCTGAGCTGTCGCCCGGCCGACCTGCTCACCACTTGCGGTAGGGCAGGAACTTGCCGTTCATCGTCACCACCACCCGGTCGCCCTTGGGGTCCTCCTGCTTGGCCACCGTGAGGCTGAAGTCGATCGCCGACATGATGCCGTCGCCGAACTGCTCCTGGATCACGTCCTTGAGCGGCAGGCCATACACCTGGAGGATCTCGTAGAAGCGGTAGAGCAGCGGGTCGGTGGGAATCACCGGATCGAGGGCTCCCTTCACGGGATAGGTGGTGAGGGCGGCGGCCAGGGCGGCGCGATCCGGCTCCGGGATCTGCAGGGCCTCCAGCAGGGCCTGGGCCTGATCAGCTGAAGCCGTGGCCTGGCCGTACAGCAGGCTGGCGGTCCACACCTCGTCCTGGCCCAGGCGGGCACCGAGATCGGCGAAGCTGAGGTCGCTGCGGCGCTTGGCGTCGAGCAGGGTTGCGCTGTGGGGAGACAGGGCCATGGAGCCATCGGAGCTGCGGCCGGACCCTATGGGGCAGCGGCGACCAGCCGGGCAGCCGTTGCTACAGCGGCCGACGCCAGCCCTTGCCCTGCCGCTGCGCGCCTGCCTGCTGAGCGGTGGCGCCAGCCGGCGCATGGGCCGCGACAAGGCCCTGCTGCCCCACCCCGAAGGCAGCACCTGGCTGGAGCGCACCCTGCTGCTGCTGGGCCAACTCGAAGCACCGATCACCCTGCTCAGTCGCCACCCGGCCCACCTGGCCCTGGCCCCAGCTCCGATCAGCGCCCTGGCCGAACCGCCCCCATGGGAGGGGCCCCTGCTGGCCCTGCACCGGCTGATGCAGTGCCACCCCGGGGAGCAGCTGCTGCTCTGCCCGGTGGACATGCCGGATCTGAGTCTGGACGCGCTGCAGACGCTGCTGGCTGCGGCAGCGGCAAGCCCGACCCGGCTGCACCTGGCCCACGACGGCGAGCGGCTGCAACCGCTGCTGGGCCTGTATCCGAGCAGCGCGGCAATCCGCGCCCACCTGGCCGGGACGGTTGAGCGCGGCGAACGGCGCCTGCAGAGCTGGCTGGCGACCCTGCCCGCCCGGGCGGTGCCGCTGGATCCCCGCGCCATCCGCAACGTGAACCGGCCGGAGGCCGATCAACCGGCCGCTGCGCCCTGAGCCTCCGCGCCGACACCGGCGGCAACGAGCACCGGCACCCGCTTGAAGGCCGGCGTGCCGCTCTCGGGATCCTTCTGCCCGCCCATCAGCACGTTGGCCTCGGGATAGAACATCAGCGCCGCACCGCGGCGGATCGAACCGGGGATCAGCTCGATCTCCTCCAGTTGGCCCGCTTCGCCCTGCACGCGCACCCGCTGGTGGGCCACCAGGCCACTGGCTGCCAGATCCTCGGGGTTGATCAGCAGGGTGTGGCGGTGGGGCATGCCCCGGTAGCTGTCGCCCGGTTTGTACACCACCGTGTTGTGCTGGCCGTAGCTGCGGGCGGTGATCAGGCTGAGCACCAGGCCCCGCTCGCCGGCGGCCAGGCCGCCGAAGTGCTCCGGGCCGGGCAGGCGCAGATCCGGCAAGGGGGTGGCCGCCAGCTGGGCACGGCCCGTGGCGGTGGGAAAGCGCGGCTCATGGAGCACCCGCCCGCTCACCTCAAACTCCCGCTTGCTGGCATCGATGCCGGCCATGGCCTCGTAGCCGGGCACGGTGCGGGCGATCAGCTCGCGCACATACACCGGATCCTGTAATCGCCGCCAGTCGATCGGCTCGCTGCCATGCAGGCGGTGGGCCAGCTCGGCGAGGAACGCCACCTCGCTGATCAGCTGGCCGCCGCGCAGGTGGGTGCTGCCGGGCTCGTTGAGGCGCACCCAGTTGTTGCCCGATTCCACCGTGGTGCGGTGGGGTGTCTCGAAACGGTTGAACACCGGCAGCAGCAGGGTGTTCCGGGCCGCCAGGCCGTGGAAATGGCCGGTGTTGGGCTTGGTGGCCAGGTAGGCGATCGTGTCGATGCGGCCGAGGGCGCGGCGGGCCTGGGCGCTGTGGGGATTGGCGCCGAACAGGTTGCCGCCCAGGCACAGCAGGGTGTCCACGGCGCCGGCATCGGCCGCCTCGATCAGGGCACGGGTGTCGTAGCCGGGGGTGCGGCTGAGGGGCTTACCGAGCAGCTGTTCAAGGGCGAGGCGCATCGGCTCGCGCAGGTGCACCGTGACGCCCATCGAGCCGAAGCCCTGCACGTTGGAGTGGCCACGGATCGGCATCGTGCCCGCCCCGGGCCGGCCCACGTTGCCGCTGAGCACGGCGGTGTTGGCGATCGCCTGCACGTTGGCGGTGCCATTGGCGTGGTGGGTGATCCCCATGGCCCAGGCGAACACCACGGCACGGCAGGCGGCCAGGCGGGCGGCGGTGTGTTCCAGCTCCTCACGGCTGAGGCCGCAGCAGGCGGTGATCGCCTGCCAGCCGGTGGATTCGATCTGGGTGATCAGGGCCTGCCAACCGTCGGCGTGGGCTTTCACGACATCGAGATCGATGGCACCGCGCTCCAGCAGCGCCTTCTGGATCCCCAGGAACACGGCGGTGTCGGAGCCGGGGATCGGCTGCAGGAACAGGGAGGCGATCGCGCTGCCGCCGCCGAGCATGGAGCGGATCGGGAAGGCGGGCGAGCCGAACTTCAGCAGCCCGGCCTCGAGCACCGGATTGATCACGATCACCGTGCCGCCGCGCTCGCGCAGGCGGATCAGCTCGTTCATCAGCCGCGGGTGGTTGGCCGGCGCGTTGGAGCCCACCAGCACCACGCCATCGGCGTGCTGGAGGCTCTCGAGATTCACCATCGAGGTGCCGCTGCCGAACACCCGCGTGAGGCCGATGGTGGAGGGGGCGTGGCAGAGGTCGGAGCAGTCGGCCAGGTTATTGCAGCCCAGCGCCCGCAGCAATAGCTGCAGCAGGTAGGCGGCCTCGTTGGAGGAGCGGCCGGAGCTGTAGGAGGCCACCCGCTCGGGCGGATGGCTGCGGAAGGCGGCAGCGGTGAGGGCGTGCACCTCCTCCCAGCTGATCGGCTCGTAGTGGTCGCTGCCGGCGCGATGGATCAGGGGCCGGTCGAGCCGCCCCAGCCGGTCGCACGCGGCGGAGGTGAGCTGCTGCAGCTCGGCCAGGGTGCGGCCGGCGAACACCTCGCGGGGCACGGCCGGCTGCAGCTCGGCGCCGATCGCCTCCACGCTCTTGAGGCAGCGCTGCAGCGGCTCGCCCAGCTCATCGCGGAAGCCGCCGTTCTGGCCGCCGGTGCCCCAGGCGCAACTCAGGCAGGCGCTCCTGTGGGTGAGTGTCTGCCACAGCCGCGGGCCGGTGGGGGACAGGGTGGCCCGGGCCCAGCCTTCGATCAGGGGCCAGCCGCCGCCGCTGCTGGCATCTTCCGGAGTGGGTGTGGACGCAGAGGCAGCCCTTGCAGACTCCTCGCTGGCCATGGCCGCTGCTGCCCGTATGGACAGACAAGGTAGGCAGCCTTCCACGCACCCGGGGCCGCTGGCGCGCCAGCAGCCATAGCGTGGTCGCCATGGCCAGAGCTGACGCCCCCCCCACCGCCACACCTACCGCCACGGCCGCTGGCCCGGCTGAGGTTTCCCTCGACCAACTCGGCCGGCCCCTGGGGGTGCTGCGGCTCTCGCTCACGGCCCGCTGCAACCTGGCCTGTCCCTATTGCCTGCCGGATGGCCAGGAGCCGGAGGGTGTGCTGACGCTCGAGCAGCGGCTGCGGGTGATCAGCGCGGCGGTGGCACTGGGGGCCCGCAGCCTGCGCCTCACCGGCGGTGAGCCACTGCTGCATGGGCAGCTGGAGGAGCTGATTGCGTCAGCCGCCAGGCCTGCGCTGCGCGAGATCGCCCTCACCAGCAACGGCGTGCTGCTCAGCGCCGCCCGGGCCCGGGCCCTGCGGCGCGCCGGCCTGAACCGCATCACCTTCAGCCTCGATGGCGCCACGGGGGAAGCGGTGGCCCGCATGGCGGGGGTGGGCGGCGGCGATCCCCAGGAGCGTGAGCGGCGCGGAGACGCGCTGCTGGCGAAGGTGCTGGCGGCGATCGAGCACGCCCGCGCCGCCGGCTTCGATCCGGGGCGGGGTGAGCTGAAGCTCAACGCCGTGATCCAGCGCGGTGCCAACGACGACCAGCTGCTGCCCCTGGCGGCCCTGGCCCGCGAGCGGGGCCTGGAGCTGCGCCTGATCGAATTCATGGACGTGGGCAACCGCAACGGCTGGCGGCCCGAGGCGGTGCTGAGCGCCGCCGAGATGGTGGAGCGGATCGGGCGCCGCTGGCCCCTGGAGCCCGTGGGCCGCGCCGCCCACGGCACCGCCTGCCGCTGGCGCTACCGCGATGGGGGTCCGGCTGGCGGCGCCCATCTGGCGGTGGTGGCCTCGGTGAGTGCCCCCTTCTGCGGCGACTGCAACCGCCTGCGCGTCACCGCCGACGGCATCGCCTACACCTGCCTGTTCGCCGCCCCCGGCAGCGGCCTGGATCTACGTCCCTGGCTGACGCCCCCCGCCCCGGCAGCCGAGCTGCAAGCGGCGATCGGCCAGCTCTGGCGGGGCCGGCGCGACCGCTGGAGTGAGGAGCGGGCAGGGGCCTGGAGCGGCGGCGGCCCCCTGGGCCCAACGGCGGCGCCAGCCCATGCCGAGATGGCCTACCTGGGCGGTTGAACCCACCGGGGGGAGGCAGAGTGGGGGCAGCGCCCTGCCCCGCCACCTTGGACCTCAGCAACCTCGGCACCCTGGCCAATCTCGAAGCCGCCTTCGGCGGCGAGAGCATGGCCAACCGCAAGTATCTGTTCTTCGCGGAGGTGGCCAAACAACTGGGCAACGGGGATCTGGCCCGCCTGTTCCGCGATACGGCCAACCAGGAAACGGAGCACGCCTTCGCCCACTTCCGGCTGCTCCATCCGGAGCTGGTGGTGAGCGATCCTGCCGCCCTCAGCGAGGAGCAGAAGGGGGCGATCCTGGCCCGCTGCCTGGAGCTGGCGATCGAGGGTGAAACCTACGAGTACACCACCATGTACCCGGAGTTCGCCGCCCAGGCCCGCGCCGACCGCGACGGCACAGCCGCAGCCGAATTCAACGAGCAGGCGGCCGAATCCCGCGATCACGCCGCCATCTTCCGCCGCGCCGCCAGCAACTTCGGCTTCCTGGAGCCGATTGAACAGCACCACGCCGAGCGCTATGGCGTGGCCCTCAACGCCCTGCAGGGGAAGGGCACGGCGGGCGAGGCGGCCACGCCGGTGGCCGGCAAGTGGATCTGCAAGGTGTGCTCGATGATCTACGACCCAGCCGTGGGGGATCCAGACTCGGGGATCGCCGCCGGAACCCCCTTCGAGGCCATCCCCGACAGCTGGGTTTGCCCGATCTGCGGCACGCGCAAGGCCAACTTCATCCCCTACCGGGAGCCCGAACTGTTGGCGGCCTGAGCTCAGAGCCAGTGGTGGGGGTAGGGCAGCGCCCCCTTCACCCAGCGGCTGAAGGCCGCGGCGAGCAGCACCAGCAGCAACGAGCCACTCAGCACCGGCGTGAGCACAAACAGGGGCGTGGCCCCGAGGGCCACCCCCAGAAAGGCCAGGCCGCCTGCGGGCGGATGCAGGCAGCGCAGCTGCTGGCCGAGCAGCACGGTGAGGCCCACGGCCAGGGCGATCACCAGCGGCCCCCGGCCCAGCCAGGCCACCGCCATCACGCTCACTAGAGCCCCCAGCAGATTGCCCAGCACGATGTTGCGGGGCTGGGCCAGGGGGCTGGCGGGGTAGCCGAACAGCAGCACCGAAGAGGCCCCGAGCGGCGCCGCCAGCAGCACCATGCCGCTCCAGGCACTGAGCAGGCCGAGCAGGGCCAGGGCCAGCAGTGCTCCCAGCCAGGTCACCGAAATCTGGCTCCGACGGAAACTGGGCTGGTAGGCCCGCCCGCGCCGCCGCTGCTCCACCAGCCAGCTCTGCAGCATCACCTGCCAGCCGCCTCAAGCTGTTGAATAACCAGTGTCCACGGCGACGCAGCGCGTCCCGGTGGCGATCGCTACGTCCTGGCACTGCTGGGTGAGCGGCCAACCATTCAGCAGCACTGCCCAGCAGGCCCCGACCCATGCCCAGCCCGCGCCTTGGTTCAGCTGTGATCAGCGCCCTGGCAACGATCAGCCCGCTGCCGGCCCTGGCCTCCTCCGCCGACGCCTGGGGCGCGCACCGCCAGGAGGTGGCGGCAGCCTGCCTGCGGGCCAGCGGCCTGGTGGACGCCAGGCTCGTGGGGAGCGTGATCGCGTTCGACGACAGCGTGGGCAGCAGCGCCGCCCTGGTGGCCGGCCGCTATCCCCAGGCCCCCATGGCCGGGCAGGAGGGCCTCAGCCTCTGCCTGTTCGACCGGCGCAGCCGCAGCGCCCAGGCCGCTCCGGCGGACAACTGGCGCTGAGCCGACTCAATCCCGGCCAGCCGGCCGATCCAAAGGTTCCTGCAGCCGCGGCAACAGTTGCACGAGGTTGCAGGGGCGGGTGCTGACGTCGAGCTGGGCGCGGATCAGCCGGTCCCAGGCGGTCTGCACCGCATCGAGCGAGCCCGGCAGCACGAAGATCAGGGTGCCGTTGGCCACGCCCGCCAGGCAGCGGCTCTGCAGGCTGCTGGTGCCGATCGTCTCGAAGGAGAGCACGCGGAACAGCTCCCCGAAGCCGTCGATGGTCTTGTCGAGCAGGGGCGCCACCGCCTCAGGGGTGCCATCGCGGCCGGCCAGGCCGGTGCCGCCGCTGCTGATCACCACCGGCACCGCCGGATCGGCGATCCAGTGGCTGATCGCCGCCCGGATGCGGTAGCGGTCGTCGGGCACGATCCGCCGCTCGTGCAGGCGGTGGCCGGCGGCCTCAAGGCGCTGCTGCAGGGCGTCGCCGCTGGCGTCGTCGGCCGCTGTGCGCGTGTCCGACACCGTGAGCAGGGCAATGGCGAGGCTCACGCGGGGGCTGGCGCAGGCATGGCAGCCATTGTGACGGCGCGGGGGCTGCAGACTGGGGCACAGCTGCTGCGGCCCATGCCTGCGTCCCAGCCCGAGCCCGCCGATCCGCCGGCCGCCGTTCCAACCGTGCGGGTGCGGCTGTTCGCCGCCCTGCGCGAGGCGATGGGCTGGAGCGAGCAGCAGGTGGCCGCCACCGCCAACCCCGCCACGCCGCTGGAGCTGTGGCAGCAGCTGGATCTGGCCGGCGCCTGGCTGGCCGCCAGCGGCGCCCCTGCCGGGGCCGCACCAACCCGAGAAGAACTCCCTGTGGGCATCAGGGTGGCGATCAACCAACAGTTCGCCGAGGCCCACACACCGCTGGCGGATGGCGACGAGCTGGCCTTCCTGCCACCGATCAGTGGCGGCTGACATCGCTGCCCGCCCCCTGTCCAAGTCGCCTGCCCCCGCCATGCCCACCAGCACCAGCAGCCATGCCAAAGGGGTGAGCATGAGCGTGAGCCTGCACCCCGACCCGATCGACCCCTGCCAGCAGCTCGAGCAGTGGCAGGCCCAGCTGCAGGCCGGCGGCGCCGAGGTGCCGGCCGCCACCAGCCTGTTCATCGGCCGGGTGCGGGGCCGCACCGCCAGCGGCGCGCCCCTCGATGCCCTGGAGCTGGAGCACTACCCGGGCATGACCGAGGGCCAGCTGCAGCGCCTGACCGCCGCCTGCGCCCGCCGCCATCCGGTGGCGGCGGTGCTGGTGCGCCACCGCACGGGCCTGGTGCTCTGCGGCGACGCGATCGTGGTGGTGGCGGTGCTGGCCGACCGGCGCGGCCCGGCCCAGCGCTGCTGCCAGGAGCTGCTGGAGGCGCTCAAGCACGAGGCGCCGTTCTGGAAACGGGAATGGAGCAGCGGCGTGGGCGAGTGGGTGGTGGGGAACACAGAACTGCAGGACGGCGGATGATGCCGCTGCTCCATCGCGATGGTGATGGCGGCCGATGGGTGGTGGATCGCCCTGAACTGTGGGATCAGGGATATAGCTTGGTGAGCTTCAAGCCCGGTGGATTACCACTAACGCTGCCCTTGAGTGGCAGGCAAGACGCTCACAGTGTAAGTAAATTGGCTTTGGGACCTGTCCACTCAAGGGGCTTGTTAGGCAACACATAGGGATTGTCGTTCAGCCTTTGCAAAAGTGATCCAATAACTTGATCGCCCATGGAGGGTTCGTGCCCACCGAAAAAGCTTCCAACTCAACTGCCTTTGAGGATGGATGACCCTTGTACAGTGGTGAATCGAGTTGATGCCTAAACACCTGAGCGGGATCAACCTCAATCCCCATCGGCTCGCTATTCTTTCCGAGACCACCAGCTCTACAAGACTGTGCGACATGCGCTGTTTCATGAGCCAGAACTTCTGCTAAAACCTTGCTACCCATTGTTACGGTTGAAGCTCGTAGCCTGATTTCGGCCAAGCTAGGATCCCATTCGCCACCGGCATGCTCCATAACTCTTTCGCTAATCAGAAGACGCACTCCTTTATCATTTAAGCGTGTAATCAGCTCGCGAATTGTTCCGTGAATCGCTGGGTCAACTGTTTCATTGTCTGCCTTTTGAGCCTGATCAATCAGAAGCTCTACATCGGCAGGTGTCTTGATCCACCAAGAACTTCTGCTAGATGGGCTGTAGGGAGCAAGCCAATGGGATACAGCCCTTGGATTTGCCGTGAGATATAGATAGCATCCAACAAGGCTAAGTGGAAGAAGCCATGCAATGGGAGCCTTGAGCGAAAACCGCTGCTTTCTTAGTCCAGGATGCCTCCCGACAAAATAATTTCGCCTGGCAGTTGTCCCTTTGGTCTCAGTGATTGGCATCCCACAGGCTGAGCAAACAGGCCGGCCACCTAGGCTTCGGTCGTAGACTATCGACCTACTATTGCATCGTTTGCATCGTGCGGTCATGGAGCCAGAAATTCAAAAATATCTTGATTAAAATGTTAGGCCTTTAGCCTTGAGTAATTTGCCTTAGCCACAGGTTATGTCAGAGGCCTAGATAATGTGGTGGTTTCGTGCGGTTGACTTCTATCCACCATGACTCGTGGTAATGCCTAACGCTAAATGGACGGATCCTCGTATGAAGTGCTGCTACGTCGTTTTTGCCGCCTATCACAACGGCTGCAGGGTGGCACTATGACCGGAACCCTGTCGTGGCAATCCTTTTCATAATACCCTATCAAGTCCCTGTCGCCATAGACGGATCCGCCTATCACCGTTCACAACGATACAAAAGTCTGATCCCGAGCCCCAAGGCCAGCCAGTTGTCATGAGATAATAAACTCAGGAGATCTTCGTCTCAAGCTTATGGCTATTCAATCAATCGTGTCACCCCCGCGAAATCTTTGCGCCCCACTCTGATTAGGTTGTTGATTTCAAAAGCGCAACTGGATACTCGGATCGCATGGAATTTTAATTGAGGCTGACAACTAAGCAATTGACTGAGATCTTGGTCTGCCGATCCTTCAAGCACTGCTGGGATGGCTTCCATGAACCACTATGCCACCGGCACCACCTTCCGTGAACCACCGCCATCCAAGCAAGCCAAAGCCAGCCACAAGAACAGCCTCCGGGCAACGAAGTCCGCGGCAAACAGTGGTGTTCAGATCTGATATCCACATGTGGCAACAGACTCAGGATGTCGTATAGCCGTAGGCAGCTTGAGGCCCCGATTTGAACATCGATTCAACGAACTCCCCAGTGCGGACGTTGAGATCCAAGCGCCCTGGCAACCCTGAAGCGGCGTTGAGCCGCTGCCAGCCACGCGAGCACAATTGGGGCGTCTGATTTCCGTCTGGTCATGGTGCAACACCTGGTGCTCTTCCGCTTCCGCTCCGATCTGCCGGCGGGCTCCGTGGATGCGGTGTTTGAAGAGCTGCGCGGCTTCCGCCAGTCGATTCCCGGCATCACCGGCTTCCGGGGCGGCGCCTACAACTCCACCGAGGGCCTCGCCCAGGGCTTCACCCATGGCTTCACGATGACCTTCGTCGATGCGGCTGCCCGCGACGCCTACCTGCCCCATCCCCTCCATCAGGCCGTGGTGGCCAGGCTCCTGCCAATGCTCGAGGGTGACCTGGAGGGTGTGCTGGCCTTCGATTTCATCGACGACGTGATGGGCTGAAGGCCGTACTGCTGAACCGTTGGGCTTCCTCAGTGAGGAACAGCTGGAACTGGCCATCCAGATGGTCATCAGCATGCTTCAAGTGACGGTGACCGAAGCCAAAGCCCAGCTCTCCTGCCTTCTTTATTGCGAATCGGCGCCCTCAGCCCAACCCAGGCCGATGGAGTGCTCGAGGGTTTTGAGCGAAGCATCTCCCCAGGCCTGCGCGTGCTGCATCTGGACCCGCAGGACTTCCTCAACGCCAATGCCTGCCTGCGCGGCCCAACAACTCGGGCTTGCCGCCCGGCTGATCAACAAACCGGAGCCAGGCAGCGGATCGGAACCCACCGGCTCGCGAGACTGGCCTGAACGCTCGTCATGGGTCGATGCCAAGCGGCATCAGGCAGGCTGACCCAGGGAAGCCGCCCTGGAACCAGGACTCGCCCGTGCTGCCGGCGGTAGGCGTTCAGAACAGCCCCAGCCGCAGCAGCTGCGCCCACAGCCGCGTGCCCGCCTCCAGCTGGCCCAGTTCCGCCGGGATCTCCAGCAGCAGGTCGGCCCCCTGAAGCGAACCGATCCGCGAGGAGGCCTGGCTGCCCTCCACCACCGCCAGCAGCGCGCCGTCCTCGCCCACCCGCAGCCGCGCCCGGGCCAGCTCCGGCCGGCCGGCGCCGCGTTTCAGGGGGGCCGCCAGGCGCACCGGCAGGCGGGGCAGCAGCTCCGACTCGGCCCCCTCCAGCGCCTGCAGCGCAGGCCAGAGCAGCTGGAGCGCCGTGATCGCCGCCGCCACCGGGTTGCCCGGCAGCCCGAAAAACGGCCGCCCCGCCAGCTGGCCGAAGGCGAACGGCCGTCCGGGCTTGAGGAACAGCTTCCAGAAGTCCACCGAGCCGCGCTCGACCAGCAGCGGCCGGATCCAGTCGGCATCGCCGGCCGACACGCCACCGGTGCTCACCACCACATCACAGCCGGCCGCCAGCTGCCCCAGGGCCGCCGCCAGGGCCCCGGGCTCGTCGGCCACCACCAGCCGCTCCGCCACCCCGTAGCCCAGCCGCGCCAGCAGCGCCGCCAGCAACGTGCTGTTGCTCTCCCAGATGGCGCCCGGCCGCCGCGGCTCGCCGGCGGCCACCAGCTCATCGCCGCTGATCAGCAGGCCGATGCGCGGCCGGGGCCGCACCGCCAGCGCCGCCACACCGCAGCCGGCCAGGCGGCCCAGGTCGGCGGGGCCCAGCCGCACGCCCGCCGCCAGCAGCTCCTGGCCCGGCGCCGCCTCCTCATCGGCCGCCCGGATCCAGGGGTTGGCGCCAGCTTCGCCCTCCAGCAGCAGCCGCTCACCCTCCACCTGCACCAGCTCCTGGGGCAGCACCCGCGCCGCCCCCTCCGGCAGGGGCGCACCGGTGAGGATGCGGATC
>Ga0208086_1000370_pt1 | contig 13436 bp, 10 predicted proteins | sample LakMenEpi06Jul10_FD_150675 | JGI IMG/M metagenome (GOLD analysis project Ga0208086, IMG submission 150675) | Freshwater microbial communities from Lake Mendota, WI - 06JUL2010 deep hole epilimnion (SPAdes) | ecosystem: Environmental > Aquatic > Freshwater > Lake > Epilimnion/Euphotic zone ...
CGAGCCGAGACATCACGGTGTGGCCGACCCGGCCCTGGTAGAGGCCGCCATGCCGCAGCACATCGCGCCAGAAGACATGAACGGCATTGTTGGCGGTGAACAGGGCCTCCCGCTCAAGCCGCAGACCGCGGCTCGCGGCCAGATTGATCGGCTCGAGGCCGGTGCGGCCGTGGCGAAAGTGCAGGTCGTGGTCTTCGTAGGTGCTCACCACCTGATCCACCTCGTGCATCAGCAGCGTGTCGAGCGCTTCGGCCACGTGCTCCGGCCGCCGCAGCGGCGCATGGACGTTGAGGACAGCCACGATGTCCGGGAAGAAATCGAGCCTCGCTTCCATGTCGTCCACCGCGGCCCGGAGGATCTCCTGCAGGTGCACGTCCGGGTCCGAGAGATGCGGGTCCCGGACGTGCGCCACCGTGCAGTGCCAGCCCGAGCAATGCTCCGCCACGCGCGGGTCGTCGGTGCTCACGTAGACGAGGCCGAAGGCCGGGCAGCCGGCGGCACACTCGAGCGTGTAATCCACGAGCGGGCGTCCGGCGAGCGGGGTGAGCGCGACGTCGGGAATCCCCGGATAGGTGTTTTTCACCGGGATGATGGCAGCGCATCGCGGCTGCACGGGCCCGTCGTATCTGGCAGCCATCGCCCGCTTGATCTCACGCCGAGCGGCGAGCAGAGCCTCGGTGTTGGTCGACATCGAGCTGGAATGCTGGCGATAGAAAAAGAGCGGTGTCTGCACGTTGGCAACCTTGAAGCGGTGCAGCATCCGCAGCCAGAGTTCGTGGCCGTCCTGGGCGGCGAAACGGGTGTCGTAGCCGCCCACCGCTTTGAGCACACGCGTGCGGATCATCGTGCACGCGCCATGCGCGGGGAGATCCAGCAGCTCCGCTTCCTCATGCACGCGCTTGCGACGCTCGACGCCGATCACGTCGCCCGTTTCGGTGATGTAGATCCAGTTGGGGTAGACGAGGCCAACATCAGGATGGCGGTCAAGATGATCGCTGAGCACGAGGAGCGCGCTGTCGTCGAGATAGTCGTCGGCGTCGAGCCGCATGATGAAGCGGCCGCGTGCCATCTCCAATGCAGCGTTGGCGCAGGCCCGAAGCCCAAGTGGCTGGGCATTCGACACCAACCGCACCCGGCCCTCAAACCTGGCTTGAAACTCTCGGGCGATCTCCAGGGTGTGGTCGGTCGACGCCTCGTCGAACACGATGAGCTCCCAAGCGTCCAAGCTCTGGGAGGCAACGCTTTCAAGCGCTTCGCGCAGGAACCGGCCGTAGTTGCGGCACGGCACATAAATCGTAATCTTCGGAGGCATCGTTAAGAATTTTGCTTGTCAGCAGCTGAGGCTTGCATGTGGTGCTCCTGCTGATCCTAATGACTGCAATGTGGTAAAGTTGGATAATAGCTGTGCTCCAGACAGGTTTTAGGTGAGCCACGAACAGGTGTTCAAAGCCCTCATTCCGCCATCATTATGAAGTTTGTCCCGGTGGGAAGCGCAGGCTTCCTTGGGCGCCATGCGGCGAACGCCGTTCATGCTGCGGGTCATGAGTGCGCCGTGCTCGATGTGATCGACATCCCGGCCACACTTCGGGCTGCCGGGATGCGATGGCAGGCAGAATCCCCTGAGTCAGTTGATGATCTTTGGCGGGCGTCTAGCAGTGCCGATGTGGAGAAAGTCTATTCCGCTGTGGAAAATCCCCCGCTGGGCGCCGAACTGAATGGACTTGCCGAGATTGTGGTGGCCGAATGCCCGGCGCCGCTGTCGTTCGGCGTGCCTCGTCCGGGAGACATCTCGCCCGCGCGAATGTCCGCCACCAAGGCCCGAAACCTGTTGGGGTGGATGGCAGGCGTTTCCTTCGCCGAGGGCCTGCGCGATCTGTTCGTGCATCATTGTGCAGCAGCGCAGTAGTTCCCTCAGGAGATGGCGATGACCTCCCGGGCGCTCACCGGTCGACTCGTGCGACGCCTCGGTGGGGCGGTGGCCCAGCAGCTCGGCACCCGCTTGTGGATCGCGTCAAACACCGCGCTGCTACAGGTCGAGAGCGCCGAAGGCGATGTCCATCGTGTCTCGAAGCCAGAGGCGGGCGTCTTTCGCGTGGCCTGCTTCAGCCCCTACGCAACCTGGGACATGGTCTCGGCTTGGGAACTGACTGTGCTGCGAGCGTTGGCGAGGCGCGGCTGCGACACGCGGCTGCTCCTCTGCGATGCCGTCTCCCCGACCTGTGATCTCGTCTGGGCAGACGGCAACCCAAGCCAGCACCGCTGTCTGGTCTGTCAGAGCCGTGCCGCGGGAGCTGCCCGGCTGCAGCACCACCCCTTTGAGTGGATTTCGCGCTATGTCGACGCCGCCGACCGTGCTGCGGCGATCGATTGGGCCGCGGCCCTGCCCGATGGCAGCCTGCGCCACGCCCAGCTCGGCGACGATGACCTGGGCGAATGGTGCTTCGGTTCGATGAAGAGCCACTTCCGGGGTCCACGGCTTGATCTGGATGATCCAGGGGTGCGGCGCGTTTACCGGGAGTATCTGTCTGGCGCAGCACAGGCTCTAGCCGGCTGTCGCGCCTGGCTGGCAGCTGTGCAGCCTGATGTGCTCTGGCTGTTCAACGGCCGCCTTGCGCTCACGCGTGTCGCCTTTGAAGCGGCGCGGGGGCTCGGGATCCGGGTGATCTGCCACGAGCGCGGCATGGTGCGGAATTCCCTGCGGCTGTGGGAAAACGAACGCTGTTCGCAATATCGCGGTCGCCGGGAGGCTGCGCTGGCCAACGCGCGGCAACCGCTCACGGCCCAGCAGGCGCGGCAGGTGCTCCTCTGGCTCGACGACCGCCGCCACTCCCGCAACTACAACCGACAGCCCTTCTTGCGCAAGCGCCGTCCGAGCGCGGCGCAGTCGTTGGCTGCAGCCGGGGTGTCGGCGGGCGACCGCATCCTGTTGGCGCTCACCAGTTCAGACCACGAGTTCGGCGCCGAGCCTGATCGCAATCAGCTTTTCGCCGAGCAGCACGAGTGGCTCATGGCGATCCTGGGCTGGGCGACGCGAAACCCAGGGCGCCACGTCGTCATCCGGTTTCATCCGAATGCGAGCCCCGCCTCCTGGGCGGCATTGGCAGAGCGTCTGCCCGAACTCAGCGTGGCGGATGAAACGGCTTCGGTCGTGCGGCCGAGGGCGAACGTGTCTGTTGTCCCGCCGGGCAATCCACTCGACACCTACGCTCTCCTGGACGCGAGCCTCGCCGTGACGACCTACGGTTCGACAATGGGGATCGAGGCGGCCGCTGCCGGCAAAACCGTGATCGTGGCCGACCGCTGCCTCTACCACGGGCTCCCGTGGGCCCAGACGGCCGAGTCGCCCGCCCACTTCGTGGAATTGCTCGACCGCGTGCCGTGGTCTGCCGGGCCGCAGGCAGATCCAGATGTCGCCGCGGGCGCCATGCGCTTCTTCTGGGATTACCACCTGGGGCCAAGCATCACCAGCCGGCACGTGCGTCATCCCGGCCTCGACTACGCCCGAATCACCTACCGGGCCGACGTTCCAGAGAGCCTCGACCACGGCAAGGACCAGGGCCTCGACAGGATCACCGACGTGATCATGAACAGGCGACCGATCTACGATCCGCGATCCTGCGGAGATGCCGACGCCGAGCGGGCTGCCGTGTTCGCCCACTTGAAAGCCGCCGGTCTGAAGAGGAGGGTGGCGAGTTGAACGAAAACGGTGCTGTGGCCGTTTCCGTCATCGTGCCGACCAATCGGCGTCCGCGGCGGTTGCAGGCATTCCTTGAAGCGCTGGCATCGCAAACGATGCAGGAACCCTGGGAGGTCGTCATCGTCGATGACGGCAGTCCGGAGCCACTGAATCCCAGCGTGTAAAGGCTGGTGACCGCCCGCGGCTGTCAGCGCGTGCAGCAGGCTAAGGGAGAGTTCATCGCTCTCTACATCCGCTAGGCACCACGCGGGAAGACCTCAGCTTCCACCGCGGCCCTTGGCGTCTGGAAGATGGCGAGCGCCGCCGGCTTCGTGCTCGAAGCCCTCATGGATTCGTAGCCCCGACCCCGCCGTTACGATCCCGTGGCGTCCGTCCACCGGGACCAGTCACCCCGTTGACCGGCGTCTACTGTTCACGTTTTAGAAGTCGAGAGTTCACGACCCTGCCGACATACCCCGGCATCCTGCTCTCCCTGTGATCGGCCCCTGAGTCAGGGCCGCCTAAAAGTCTGCCTGCGTAGGTATTAGCAGGTTTGTCAGCATTGGCGTTGGTCAGCGAAATCTCCGCTCGACTCGCCAGGGCCTGCGCGAGCTGGCCTACGCCATCAAGGCATTGCTGGCCCTGGGAGGTGTGACAACGCCGGAGCCCACAACTTGACCATTCTTTTTGGGAACCCTGGGTTGATCAAGCAGCAGTTCGGCTTTCAGAAGACCCGGCTGCGGGGAATGCTCAAGAACCGCTTAAAAGGGAATGTGCTTGCACCCCTGTCAAATCTATTCATGGCACGTCGCAGATTGCTATGCAGTACGTAATGGAGGGTTAGTGCGGCTACCGAGTGTAAATATTGCCCTACAAGGGCAAGAATTGGCTCCTGAAAATCTGTAAGCAGGCAATACAGTCTCAATCCAGTCCTACATTGTTCAAACCAGATCAGATGTAGCTTCTGGTCCTTCTTCGGTGCTCGTTGCCCAGAGGCTCCCGCGCACTTGCTGTCTGGTCCCTCGAACAGCCCCTGAAGCTAGTATGTCAGCATGGTCTGATCAAACTGACTCGCTAATCTACGTCTGTCTATGAGTCCTCATCTAGGCATTATTCTTTTCGCACGGATGTCTTCCAGCCGCCTTCCTGGCAAGATGCTGCGCCAATATGGATCTTCAACTCTTTTATAGCGTGTCGTATCGAGAGCCAAGCTACTGGGCTTGCCCCTTTGTTTAGTAACTTCCACTGATCAGACAGACGACTGTCTTGTTGCTGCAGCTGACAAACTTGGCATACTTGCCTTCCACGGTAGTCTCAATAACGTGCTCGATAGGGCATGCGAGGCAGCCCAGTTTGCCAAATCTGATGCTTTTGCCAGACTCTGTGGTGATAGACCATTTCTTCCTTTGCAGGATATGAAACGCGGTTTGCTGCTTATGCAATCTAGTCTCGATACTCACGAACCCTATGACCTTATTACCAGTCAGCTACCTCGGCCTGTCCCTCCAGGTCTCTTGACAGAAATCATCCGAACTGATGCGTTACTTGGTTGTCAGCAACTTGCGGTTCGTTCAGATCACTATGAGCATGTTACAACGCTGATTTACGAGAATCTCTCTGGCTATCGTGTTTATCCACTGAGAAGTAGGCTTCAACTAATTCCCCCGTGCATATGTCTATTGATACACAGTCAGATCTCAATGTTCTCTCAGGGCTACTTACTAAGCTTGAGGATCTAGATCAATGTGAGTACGGTGCTGCCAGAATGCTTTATGCTGGCCCTGCCCCTTAGGTATTAACTTGACTCGTTATGAATCCCCAGATGCCTTTTCCTTTTGAGATAATTTGAAGTGAGTAGCCATTCCCAAAAAAATCCAGCTGCATTTGCAATCTGCCATTCTAGAAGTGCTGCGAGAAGCAGCCAGCGCGAAAATCTTTCAGTATTTCTTTTTAACCGCTTTGTGACTCGCATTGGTAGACTGCTGTGGAAGCTTAAATCCTCCTCCATTGTGCCTGAATTTCTCTTTACGCGAGCTGACTGATAAAGAAAGGCTCCGCGTCCATATCTAAAGTGAAGTTCAATAAACTTTTTGTGGGATTGTGCATGCCTATGTTCAATCAGGGCATTTCGTTCCCACACTATTTGCCATCCCCTGCTTCGCCACTGATCACAAAAGTCCCTATCCTCTGCACCTGGACGTGGGTATTCGACGCTGAAGCCACCAATCTCATCAAAGCATCTGCGCGTGCACAGAATATTATTGCTTGCCAGAAAATAGGCATTGTCGCTGTCTGCATTGAAGTGTTCATATACTAAATCAACAATCAGTTGACTTGTATGGGCAAACATGTCACTCATAAGCCCATTATAAGTGGTGCCTCCTACAAGTACTCTTTTGGATTGTTCAGCGCGCTTCATAAGCTTCTCCAGCCATGTGGGATCCGGCAGGCAATCATCATCAGTAAATGCTACAAACTCCCCTGCAGATTCCCGGGCACCTCTGTTCCTGGCGACAGCGGGCCCTGCGTTTGCCTGACGAATTAACTTCCATGTGCATGTTTCTGAGCAGGATGGCTCGCCTATCTCGACAGGTCTTGGACTGCCATCATCAACAACAATGATCTCCCATTCTTCACTAAATGTCTGCCTGTCTAATGCATTAAGGCAGCTTCGCAATTCTAATGGCCTATTGAAGGTTGGTATGATTACAGATACCCTTGGCTTATTCATTGCTAGTTCTCCGAGTCTATTCTAGGATAAATAGTGATAGCAATTCGTAGCCTATTCTGGATGGGGCTGGCCAGATGAATTGTTTGCCCTTTCGTTTCAGCGATGGAGGAAACACAGATAGCTTGCAGGAGGTCTTTCTATTCATGGGTCAGTCGCTTCTTGTTGAGCTTGGAGTTTCCAGAGTTTCGAATAATGACCTCCTAATGCTATCAGTTCGTTATGTGAGCCTCTTTCAGTAATGCGCCCGTTGCTAATCACCAAGATTTCATCCGCTTCTACAATAGAGCTCAGTCGATGGGCAATGATCAGTACTGTACGACCCCTAGAAAACGTCATCATGGCTTCCTGAACTCTTTGTTCGGATAAACTGTCTAAGGCACTTGTTGCTTCATCCAAAATGAGAATCTCAGGCTTTCGCAAGATAGCTCTAGCGAGAGACAGCCTTTGTCGTTGCCCGCCGCTTAGGCGATACCCATTCTCCCCTATTAAGGTGTTGAACTTGTCCGGCAACTGATTGATAAAGCAATGAGCGTTGGCGGCTATCGCTGCATCAAGAATTTCTTCGTTACTCACTTCATTATCGAGTCCGAAGGTCAGATTAGCTCTGATTGTGTCGTTGATCAAGAGCACATCCTGGCTGACGACTCCTAGTCGTTGTTGCCAGCTATCAATGTCAATTGTTTGCAGATCTCTGCCGTCGACAAGAATGTGTCCGTCTGTTGGAGAAATGATTCCCGTAAGGAGATCGGCAATTGTCGTTTTCCCCCCTCCGGAGGTTCCCACAAGGGCTGTACTCTTGTTGCGCCCGATCGAAAAACTTACACCACTTATCGAATCGGAGTCTTGCTCTGGATATCGAAAAACTACATTATTGAATGCAATTCCTTGCGAAACTGTATGAAACTGTAGGCCTCCTTTGCGCCTGAACAGCTTATCTTTCGTTTCCAGCACTTCATTTAGCTGATTGATCTGAGCGAAGTTTTCGCTGATTAAGTTGGTGTTTTGCCCCAGTCTAATTAGTCTTACATTGAGCCTCTGCAAGGTTAGGACAAACGTCGCTAGATCAGGAATCAGTCGCTTTGAATCACCAGCGCTTATCTTCCAGCTAACTATTCCAAGTATTACAACTACGATCATTGGCATCATTTCAGCAACTGGTTCAAGTATGCTCTTCACTCTGCTAAGCCTACGCAGTTTCACTTCTAGTCCAAATACTCGATTTGCAAATAGTTCATTTGCTCGGCCTGTCGCAGCACTGGTATGAAGGAGTCTGAGAACTTGGAGGTCAGCGGTCAATGCTCCTGAAATTGTGCGTTGTTGATGTTCAACATCTTTTGCAGCACGGCGAATCCTAGGCCTTAGTCGGGATTGAATCAATGCCATTGACGCCGCCAACACCATAGCCAGTACCATCAACCACGGCGAAATCAATATAAGTATTGCGAGATATATGCATATCAATAGGGTGTCGCTAAGAATTTGAGTGCCCTGCTCAATCTCAACGTTTATCGCTCTCGGTGCTGATGATGCTACATGTACGAGATCACCGATCTTGTATTGACTTGCGCACCCATAACTAAGACTCAGGATGAATCGATGAATCTTTGGCACGACTTCCGTCTGGCAGCGAGCAGCAAAGTATCCCGACAGGATACCGTTCATGCCACGGCTGAAGCTAGCGATTAGTTGCAGTAACATCACGCCGATGAGTAGCACTATATAAACGCTTGATCTTGTCCATCCAATGTTCAGGAATAAAGTCGGGATAGGCGCACCTGCTAGCACTCGAAGCACTCTGTAGATCAAGCCAAACAAAGATGCTTCCGCGACTCCCAGTAAGAGAGCAAAGCTTAGGTTGAAACCGAGTAACTTCTTCTGTCTTTTTGCCGTTTGCCTGATCAGCCGTGCAACCGGTGTATCAGCTGTCCATGAAGGCAGGAGACCCAGTGTCATTGATGAAATGGACTGCCAAGTAGTTTGTATTGTTCCGGAGATGTTGAATTGTTCTTTTTTTGCTATCAGCATAAAGCTGTACTTACTTTTCTTGCCTTGATACGGATTCCTCTCCTTCAATGTATTCGGCATCTTGGTTGACAAGCCAGGGGTCTCGCTTTGTGTCGGGATCGATAATGTTTTTTGCAGTTAGTATTCCAGTCATCATCGAGTGATCCTGGTTGTTGTATTGATGCATGCCATTGCGGCCCACTACGTGCAGGCGCGGGCAGTGGGTCTCCAGTGCTTTGCGGATGATCTGGCGCCTGTGGCTGTAGTCGTCGTCGTAGACGGGATAGGCCTTTGGCTGGCGTACGACTGCCGCATCGAGCACATCGCCGGGATGGACCAGTTGGAGGGCTTCGAGTTCGCGGTTGGCAAGGGCGATCAGCTCAGCATCCTGCATCTTCCAGAGTGATTCATCCTCGCTTGTGAAGTATTCCAAGCCGTAGCAGGCCATGCCAGGCTCGGGAACCATTGCAGCTGACCAGTTACCGAAATTCTGAATACGGCCCACTTTCAGATCTGGATCATGGATGTAAATCCAGTTATCTCCGAAGGAAACGCGGGGTCTGACGATCAGGGCAACGGTGAGAAAATCGCGATAGCGAAGGCCCCTGGCTGCTTCGCGAACCTCGTCGGGGAGTTGGGGTTGGATCGTCTGGATCAGCCATCCAAGGGGGGCTGAGCTGATCAGATGGTCCACCTCATGCCGGCTGTTCTGATTTCCCTGCCTTGCGGTGACCCGCCAGGTGCCCGCGGGTGTGTGCTCCACAGCGGTGACCCTGGTGTCCATCCGGACGCTGCCACCATTAGCGGTGACCTTCTCCGCCGCTGCCTCCCACAGCATGCCGGGGCCAAGGCGCGGGTAGCGGAAGGAGGTGATCAGGGTCTTGATCTGTGCGGTTCGATTGTTACCAATCTCCGTGGGGCTCGGCTGCGGCCACAGCGCATTGCGGGCCGCCTTGCTCAATGACAGCCCTTTGATCCGCTGAGCCGCCCAGTCTGCGGAGATTTCCCGACATGGCATCCCCCAAACCTTTTCCGTATAGCTTTTGAAGAACATGCGGTAAAGACGCCCGCCGAACTTGCGTGTCACCCATTCTTCAAGATTATCTGGTTCGGTATTTGAGAGTAACTTCGCCTTGAGGTAAGACGCAACAGTGAGCAGCGACTCGCGCTTGCCCAAATTGTTGATCACCTCCCCAATCTCGAGCGGGTAGGAATAAAACTTGCCTCGGTAGTAGATGCGCGACAGCCGCGAACAAGTGAGCAGATCATCGGGGAGAAGCTCGCTCCAGAGATCCTCCACCTCCTTCGATTTGGAGAAGAAGCGATGGCCTCCGATGTCAAAGCGATATCCCTTGTACACTACAGTACGTGAGATTCCACCAACGTACGTCGCGTCCGATTCCCAGACAATAGGTCTAATGTTTTCTTTGCTGAGAAGATAAGCGGCTGTAAGGCCTGCGGGGCCCGCCCCGATGATGCCAACTCGGATCTCTTCCATCAGAGTTGGATGCATCCTTGCTGCTGTGGCTGAGTTTGGCTGATCAAAGTGGTGCGGTGAACAGATTTAGGTGAAGATGGAGCGGTTTCCACGGAATACTCTTTCTCTTGCGGAAACCTGTCTAATGCTGTCGGGTGGCTCTGAAGTGTGGCTGTCACTGCATTGGTGGCATTGGGGAGGTTGGGCCGGGTCCCTTTGCGTGGTGTTAATCCGGAGGCCCGACTGCCCTGATCAGAGAGTGAACAGGGTGGAACGGTGACTTTCAGGAAAGATGTCGCCGGCTGGCGCCTATTCAGGCCGCCTGTAAAAAGAGTAACTCCTCCTCTGCTGTTGTGTCATCCGGCGGTTCATTGATCCAGACAACGGCGGGTTGTTGCCAGCAGCGAACAGATCGTGACCAGCGTCTGGGATGTCGTTGGTGGGCCTGCTCATTGACCAACGTTCGCTGGTGACAGATGGCAGCAGCCTGGCCGCTGTGCCGTTGCTGCGGGGTCACGAACCGGATGGCGCTGTGGCGGTGCTCATGCACGTACCACTCCACGAATGCCGCCGCATACTGGCAGGCCTCCTCCTTGCCGGCAAAGGGCCTGCTGGGGTAGTCGGGCCGGTATTTGGCGGTGCGGAACAGCGCCTCCGAGTAGGGGTTGTCGTTGGACACCCGCGGCCTGGAGAACGAGCGCAGCACGCCCAGCTCCTCCAGCCGCACCTCCAGCGTGGCGTCCTCGCGGTCCTGGACGTCCCAGGCGACGATCTTGCGGCTCCAGACGTCCACCACCAGATAGAGGTAGAGCCACACGCCCCGCACGCTGGTGGGCAGGTAGGTGATATCCCAGCTCCAGAGCTGGCTGGGGCCATCAGCACGCCGCCTGGGCACCGGGCGCGGTTGCTGCGGCGGCCTGGCCCGTCCGCGGCGCTGCACCTGCTGGTGGGCGTGGAGCACGCGGTAGAAGCTGCTCTCGGAGGCCAGGAACTCCCCCTGATCGGCCAGGGCGGGCACGATCTGCGCCGGCGGCAGCGAGGCGTACTGCGGCTTGTTGCAGACCGCCAGGATCTGCTGCCGCTCCTTGTGGCTGAGGCGATGGGCCACGTGGCGCACGCTGCCTTTTCGGCGGTCCCCACCGTCCCCATCACCCGCAAACTGCCGCCGCCAGCGCTGCAGGGTGCGGAGGCTGATGGCCATGCGCTCTGCCACACGCACCGCCGTGGCACCGGCAGCTACGGCGCCATTGAGGATCTCCAGTGCCCTCCGGCGATCAGCCGCGGAGGTCAGTTCTGCTTAGCTCACCTATCGGTTCGACCCTCCTCGGCCTCTCCCCAGAGGGCCTGCATCTTTTTTGTGACCAGCAGCAGCGCCGCCGCCTCGGCCAGGGCTTTCTCCTTCTTGCGCAGCTCCTTTTGGAGCCGTTTGATCTCCCGTTGGTCCTGGGCGCGGAACTTCTCCAGCTCCCTCTGTTCTTTCAGGGTCAGCACCGGCTTCTCGTTGGCATCCTGCGATGCCTGCCGCCAGCGCTCCACCTGCTCCGGGTAGAGGCCCCGCTCCCGGCAGTAGGCGCTGAGCTCGGTGGCGTTGAGCTCGGTGGCGTTGAGCCCTGCGGTCTCCAGCACCACCGTGAATTTGTCGGCAGCGCTCCAGCCCTCGGGGTCCTTGTGCGATGCCGGCACCACCTCCCCCTCCAGCCGCCAGCCCTTGCGCCAAGCGTAGAGAGTGGCGATGTGAATGCCTGTGTCCTCGGAAATCCTCGCCACGCTCTGCCGAGCAGGTGGACTCACCCGCTTCCTGATGTCAGCTTTGACAGCCTCGCTGTAACGCCGCACTGGTCATCTCCGTAAGCCCCCGCGTGGTCAAAAGCACGGGCGACGACTTTCCTGACGGCGGGTGGAATGAGGAGTCGTCATTCCCGAGGTGATGAATCGCCTCGTTCATTCACCTTGCATGGTCATCAATGACCTGTCAAGCGATTCATCCCTGAGCGCTCTGCTGATCGCGCAGGGTTCAGCGCCGGCCCCAGAGCGCTGGCTGGGCCCTGAGTGATCGCTGGCTGCTACGCAGTGGCGGTCGTGGTTGGGGCACCGGACGGAAGTTCATCAGCTGGCGCCGGAATCGCGGCCATCGAGTCGAGCGAGAACATGCGGCGGCCCTGCAGCTGCCAGTGCTCGTCCTGCTCCAGCAGCACGGCCCCCACCAGACGCGTGATCGCGTCGTCATTGGGGAAGATGCCCACGACGCGGGTGCGGCGTTTGATCTCCTCGTTCACCCGCTCCAGCAGGTTGTAGCTCCAGAGCTTGCGCCAGTGGCTGCTTCGGAAGTGGCGGTAGGCCAGCACGTCCTCGCGGGCTGAGGCCATGAGCTCAGCGGCCCTGGGGAACTTGCCGGCGAGCATCGCGGCCACCTGATCCCACTGCTCCTCCACGGCGGCGGCGCTCTGCTGGCTGAACACCGAGCGCAGGGCAGCGGCCACCATCTCCTGCTGGGCCTACTTCTTCGCAGAAGCCTTGCGGCTAGGGAACGGTCTGCAGGAGGTTGCGGGCAAAGTGCACCCGGCAGCGCTGGTCAAGGCCCACATGGGCGTCACTCACAACCAGCCGCACGCCAGTGAGGCCGCGCTGTTTGAGGCTGGCCAGGAACTCCCGCCAGAAGGGCTCGCTTTCGCTGTCACCCACCTTGAGCCCCAGCAGCTCTCGGCGGCCGTCGGCATTGACGCCCATCGCCACGACGACAGCGCGGGAGCAGACCTGCAGCGTCTTGCCCCGCCGGCCGTGGAGATACGTCGCGTCGAGGTAGAGGTACGGGTAGCGGGCCCCGTCCAGCGGCCGCTCCAGGAAGGCCTGGATCTGGCCATCGAGCCCCTGGCAGATGCGGCTCACTTCTGAGCGGGAGATGCCGGCCTGCGAGCCGATCGCGGCCACCAGGGCGTCCACCTTGCGGGTGGAGATGCCTTTGACCCAGGCCTCCATGATCACCGCGTAGAGCGCCTGGTCGATCCGCCGCCGGGGCTCGAGAATCGTCGGGGAGAAGCTCCCCGAAGAGAGTTTGGGGATCGAGAGGGGAATGTCGCCCACCTGGGTGGTGAGCAGGCGAGGTCGACTGCCGTTGCGGTAGCCGAGCCGTTCGTCGGTGCGCTCATGGCGATCGGCACCGAGCACGGCGTCAACCTCCAGCTCAAATCAGTTGCTGCAGGCCGTGGCGCGCCAGCTCAGGGATCAGCTCCCCGGCTGTGCTGCCATCCAGTAGCGACGCCAGAGCGGAGGCGCCAGAATCCGTCTTGGGCATGGTTCGTCTGGTTGAGGTGGTTCTCAAACCAGGGAAGCGGGCCTGCCCACCCCTGGCAACGACTGGCGTTCCAGGAGCGCATGCTCAGCCCCGGCTACGCCGGGGCTGAGGCCCAGGGAATTTCCACCACTCGCCGGGCCTCAGGCGGAGGTTGTGGAGCTCGACTTGGGGTGCTCTAGGGAGACTCTGGAAAACCCAGCCTGTCTGCGCGAAAATGGGCCTGTGATCGCAGACCAGGACTGAGTTGATGGGCGGC